>Ga0247722_10001162_pt1 | contig 14861 bp, 11 predicted proteins | sample MSEWelMarce3H_FC_FD_189094 | JGI IMG/M metagenome (GOLD analysis project Ga0247722, IMG submission 189094) | Subsurface sediment microbial communities from gas well in West Virginia, United States - MSEEL Well Study Marcellus 3H_FC | ecosystem: Environmental > Terrestrial > Deep subsurface >... | reverse complement strand
GAGAATAAGGTTTTTGGAGTGATTTCATTATTAGACCCAAATACTAATGAAACTTTGAAAGTTAGTGATCCATTAGCTAAATCAATTATAACTAAAAAGAATACATTAGAAGAAAATGGGATCCACTGTAAAATTTCAAATCAATCTGTAATTGGTAATGGAGAAACTATTCCAGGGCACTATTTTGGTGAATTGATGCAAGAATCGTCAAATGATTTACATGCTTTTTCAAAATTCCATACTTCATATAATAATAACTTCAGTATTTGGGTTGAAAGCAGAAATTGGAACAACTACCTTCACTATAAAAATCATGATGGGAGTGATAATTTTCAATCTAGGATGTCTGAAGAGGGATATTCACAAGATGAAATATATAAGTTTGAGAAAGATATGTTAATTGCAGCAAGACAAGATAGAAATGATGAGAGAGATTATCTAAATTGGGAGAGTTATAATGACCAGTTAGATATGTATCAACAAAATCCTGAATTTTGGGGGTAATCTTATGAAAAACATAATTTACTTTTCCATTTTAATTACTTTGTTTTCCTGCAACAATGAGATATCAATTACTCCTATTGAAGTATCTTCAAGTTGGAGAGGCACTCCTGGTAAGTTAGTTGTAAAGAAGGGAGATTTAGTAGATACTATTTATGATTGTCATTTTGGGTACACTCCAGAATATAAATTATTAAAGCATTTAGACAAAGAATATTTATTTACTAGTTGTGAAATGAATAATGGAGGAGATAATTACAAAACTTTTGTCTTATGGTCTTTAGAGGATACTGCTTTTTTAGATACCCTTTACTTTAATGAATTAAATACCAGTAAAGAAATTCAAATTAAGGATAAAGCAGGTAATTACAATTGGATTAAAAGAAAAGGAAGTCTAAAGCTAGAAAAAAGTTCGATTATTTTTGAAATGGATTCTGTTGTTACCTTTATCGAAAATGATGAAATTAAGGATACAATTTCTATAGGGAAAAGTATTAATAGAATTATGTTGAAGTAGCTTTAGCCCAAAACAATATGAACCAACTTATTACAAATATTGAATTGTTGTCCAACCAAAAAAGTTTTAGGTTGGGGATAAGTAATACCTCTGAAAATTTATGGTTCTTATTGCACTTTAAGGAACTAGAGATTATAAATACTGAAATTTATCATCAACAATATAGTGAGTTTAGAGCTGCAAAAACCACCAAGTATCCCACAAGGAGGTTAAAGAAAAAATTTGCCAATACAGCTGATTTTTTAGACTATTTAAGCCCTAGTTCTAAACCCTCAAGAAGATTTTATATTAAAGAAATTGAGTTTACTAATGGCTGGAAAATTAAAGAGCAACCCCATATTTATTTTACTATATATACTAATTCATTAGAAGAGAGAAACACACTAATAAATCACCTTATTAATTCAGTAGGGTATGACCCAATTGCTATTGATTCGCTGGAGCCAAATATCACTTATTATTTTAAAGCTTCTGGTTCATTAGAAGAATATAAATCAGAGATAATTATACCTGATGAGTTTTGGAGTGAGGAGAGATTAGAGAAATGGAAAGAGGATGTAAATAAAAGGGACTACGTTGAGGAAGTATCAGCGCCCGAAGACACTTCTTTTGATTTTGTGGGCTGTTCATTTCCTACAAATGAAATAGACATTAAAGCCCCATTTTAATTAATTCCAACAAAAAAACCCGACACTTTCGTATCGGGTTTTCATTAGCTCCCTCTCTTGGGCTCGAACCAAGGACCCTCTGATTAACAGTCAGATGCTCTAACCAACTGAGCTAAGAAGGAATAACCTTATAGGTTGATGTTTTCGCTAAAAAAATTTGCTCCCTCTCTTGGGCTCGAACCAAGGACCCTCTGATTAACAGTCAGATGCTCTAACCAACTGAGCTAAGAAGGAAGATGCTTATTTCTTTTAGCGAGTGCAAATATAATTTATTTTTTATTTTTGCAAAAATATTTAGGTACTTTTTATTTATTTATTTTGCGATGATGTCCATTATCCAAGCATAAATGTCTTTTCCAAAGGTTAAAGCCATTAAACTCAGTAAGATAATCATTCCGCCGGTTTGCACATAGCCACTTGCTTTTTCATTTAATGTTTTGCCCGTTACCATTTCTACAATAGTAAATAAGGCATGTCCACCGTCTAATCCTGGTATTGGAAGTAAATTCATAAATGCTAAACCTATTGAAAATAATGCAGTAAAACCCCATATAAATTCCCAATCCCAAACTTCGGGTAACATTCGGGCAATACCAATTGGACTTTTTACTTGTTTGTAAGCACCTGTTTTTGGTTTCAAAATTAATTTGAATTGTTTAACATTGTAAACCAATAATTGCCACGACTCTTTACAGGCTTCTGGAAAGGCTTGTGCAAAGGAAAGCTGATTGATAATTTGTAATTTTGTTTTATCTGATTGGAAAGTTGTTACAATTCCTAAAATACCATTTTTGTCGGTATTTGCTTTTAATTTTAAACTATCATTATTTCTTATAACCGTAATTTCGGCTGGTTTTTTTGCTAGTTTGAGTGCGTCAGTAAATTCATCAAAGTAAACAAATGTTTTCCCGTTAAGAGCTACAATTTTATCTCCTTTTTTTAATCCTGCCTTAGCTGCTGCAGATGCAACCATAACCGAATCAACCGTTCCGCCTTCAAATCGGGCAGATGTAAAATTACGTCCTTCGCCTCCAAGTATTTCTCCCTTTTGTTCATCGGTTAGCGTGATAGTTTCTGTTTTTCCCTTTCGGTCAACCGTTACTTTATCGCCTAACAAAACATCAATGACCACTCGGTTAAATTTATTTTGTACAGGTTTACCATCAATAGAAATTATTTTATCACCATTTTTAAACCCAACACTTTTTCCTATTTCCCCAAATGCCAATCCGTTTTTTTGAACCACATCTGTTGCAATATATTTTTGACCAACCGTTACATACATTAAGGTGAAAATAGTTATTGCCAAAATAATATTTACAATGATACCTCCCAACATAATAATCAATCGTTGCCAAGCTGGTTTGGATCTAAACTCCCACGATTGTGCCGGTTGTTTCATTTGCTCCATGTCCATGCTTTCGTCTATCATTCCTGATAGTTTTACATAGCCTCCAAGCGGTAACCAACCAATTCCCCATTCGGTTTCGCCTATTTTCTTTTTAATTATTGAAAACCCAGCATCCATAAACAGGTAAAATTTTTCAACCCGAACCTTAAAAATTTTTGCAGCTATATAATGTCCAAATTCATGAAGAATTACTAAAACGGATAATATAAATAGGATTTGTGCTAATTGTATCATTTATTAATTTTTTGTTTTTTAAAATAAAAAGCAAAAGTAAGGTTTTCGCCTTACTTTTTACTATTTTATGTAATCAGTATTATTTTTTATCATTTTTTTATGAAAAACCCCAACTGATGTTGCAATTGATACAAAATAAGTTCCTTCTGAAAGGGATATGGTATTTATTTTAGGGTCGTTTGTTTCTAGTATTTTTTGTCCCAATGTGTTGTAAATGGTTACTAATTCCAAATGTACAGTTGCTGGAATTTGTACTACAATTTCGTTGTGAGCTGGATTTGGGAATATAAAAATGGACCCTTCCAATTGAAAGGTACTCGCTCCCAAAGTAGCGGTATTGTTTTTAGAAATAATATTTTTTTCAGGGTCAAATGTGATTCCGGTAACGGTAAATGGGGTGGTAACAATAAACTCTTGCCCATTTATGGTGTTTTCTAAATTGGTGTTAAATACTTCTCCGCTAGCACCTGTTAAACGAATTGGTACGGGCATTTCAAAAAAGCTAACACTGCTATGCGATTGCGTTTGGTTGATTTTAATTTTGGTTTGGGTACTGCTTAGGTTTTCAGCCAAAATGGTATAGGTTGGATATCCTTGGTTATATACCCAATCGTCAAAAAATTCGGTCAAACTACTTCCGTAAGCGGTTTCCAAATGGGCTTTAAATTGTGTTGTAACCGCATAGCCATAAGCCAAATTTGGATCGTTTAGGTAATTATTTAATGCCGCAAAATAGGCTGTGTCACCCATTTTGTAACGCAACATATTGTTAACCATTGATCCTTTGTTGTAGGTTAATCGGCTACTAAAAATTCTACCTACATTTAATGCTTCATCTTCGGTTAAATAAACAGCACCGTTTGGCAAAGAGGTAATATTTGCAATTTTTCCATTTTTCCAATTCACAAAAGGCACGTTTCCGTCCAAATGTTCTACTACCAAGCCACTAAGGTATTCGGTAATGCCTTCGTTGAGCCAAATGTCTTGCCAAGTGCCACACGTAATTTTATCTCCAAACCATTGATGTGCCATTTCATGTGCTATCAAACTTCTGCCAAAGCTTCCCATAAACGAAACAGTTGTGTGCTCCATACCGCCTCCCCATCCAAATTGGGCATGACCATATTTTTCTGTTCTAAAAGGGTAGTTTCCGAATTTTGATTCAAAAAAATTCATAATTGCGGGCGTGGGTGCAAGGTTGGTTATGTTTGTTGATGCACTCTCAGGATATAAATAATTAACAATAGGAAAATAGGGACTTGCAGTAGTGCCTAATCCGGCTTGTTGGTTATAAATTTGATAATTAGTTACTGCAATTGCAATTAAATAAGCCGGAATGGGGTATCCGTGATGAAAATGAGTTGTTTTGAAATTCCCACTTGTTGTTTGACTTACCTCAAGCCCATTAGAAACCGATACATAGTTGCTGGGTGCAGTAATATATACATCAATTGACTCCACTTTGTCGTTCAAATCTTGTTTGCATGGCCACCAATCTCGTGCGCCAAAAGGTTCAGAAAGGGTAAATAAAACAGGTGTTCCGTTGGTTGCAGGATGGGTACCAACAGTAAACGCACCTTCTGCACTTGGCGGCACCCCCGAGTAGGTAATTTGTACCGTAGCCGAACTGTTTGTGGCAAGTTGGGTGGGTAAATTAATGGTTAACTCGTAATTAGCTTGCGAAAAAGTAACTCCAGTACCATTCATTGTGACTGAACTCACCACAAGAGCTGTAGCCATATCAAAAACTACCGTATTCATTGGGCTTAGTGCCTTAAAAGTAGTTTTTACCACTCCGCTAATTGAATTTACGGCTGGATTAACCGTAAAACGCAACTCATGATAGGTTACGTCATAATTTTGAGTATTAACATTTTGGGTAAAATTCATCATTTTGGCGGCAGCATTTTGTTCAGACAAAACCATTCGGCACAGCTCTTCGTCTTCCTGACCCATTACAAATTGCACCGAAATTAGTAGCAACAAAAAATATATCGTTTTCATAAGCATAAAATTTATGCGAATATAAGGAAAAAATTAATTGTGAAATTGAATTGTGAAATTGAATTGTGAAATTGAATTGTGAAATTGAAATTGCCATTGAAAATGTTTTTGATTTGACGATTATGTTATTACATAGCTGGTTTATATATAATCTCTTAATAATCACAAAAGCAATTACAAAATAAAAGTTAAATTAAAATAATATTCTTACATTTGTTTTGAAAACAAAGCCAAATATCTAATAAGGATAAAAAATAATTTTTTTACCCTTTAATTTTTCTATTTTAAAAAACCAACCGATTATGAAATTTACTTTTTACTTTTTATTTTTTATAAGCATCACCCATGCCCAATCATGGCAATGGGCAAAACGAGGAGGGGGCATGACCGCATCAAATAACGTTAATATTGTGGAACGGACAGAACAAATCCTTACCGACACCAACAACAACGTGTATGTTATATCAAGAGTGTATAATGTTGAATTGGATGTTGATGGTGTTGAGAAGCCTTTTTATGACACTACTCAATTTGCTACCTACGATTATGTGGTTGCAAGTTTTGCTTGCGATGGCACCTCCCGTTGGTCCAAAATTTTTGGAGGATATGGTGGTGAGAGTTTACGAATGACTATGGACGGCCAAAACAACCTTTATGTGGCGGGTAGTTTTGGAGTTTGTAATGTTGCTAATTACCCACCTACTATTGAGGGCGATATGATTATACCGCAAAATCCACCAGATTGTCGTAAAGTATTTTTGGCAAAATACAATAGTAATGGTGTGATGCAGTGGTTTAAAAGACCACAACTACCTTTAACTCCAAGTGATGATGATAATATGGGTACCATGGGTCTTGAGGCAGACAGTGCGGGCAACACCTATTGGTGTGTGTATTTGCGGGGTTCAAACTATGCCAACGGCTACGTAAACCCCGACACTACGGTAAGTAATCAGTGGCGACCAGTAGTGTTTAAGTACGATACCCAAGGCAATTTTGTAAGTGGTACCCCCATGGACATGGTGTTGAGTCCAGATTTTGCATTTTACCTTCGTTTTTACCGCAACCCACAAAACGGTAATTATTACTTTACTTCCAATGGTGAGTTTTTATCTACAACCAATGTAGCTACACTTGGTGGCACTACCATAACAGGTAGTTTTTTTATTGCCAGTTACAACCCATCCGGACAAAAACTGTGGCACCAGCAAGATGCTGCTAACGCAGTAGCCTCCAATTTCCGAAGCTATGATCTGGCTTTTGATAGTGATAACAACGTCTATTTTACGGGTTTTATCAACGGTGGAAGTTTGGCTACATTTATGGGTTTTACTAAAACTACAATTTACCCTGGTCAATATGTGGTCAAACTTAATGCAACGGGAACCAATTTGTTATGGGCTTCAAGTGCTGAAGGAGAAAGCGATTTTCCAGGATGTAGTGTTGCCGTACATGGCAACGAGGTGGTTTATGGAGGTCATTGTGGAGGTCAAAATTATACGTGGGGCAGTCAGTCCATTAATGTCAATGCAAATGCGGGTTTTGACCCGTTAATGGCACGTTTTAATAAAGATACAGGAGCTTGTACCAGTTTGGTACATTTACCAGGTGATGCTGGGTATCAAGACTATGCGGTTGCCGTTGCGGTTGACTCCTCTGGTGACTACCTCATTGGGGGTAGTTTGGGTCATTATTTGTACACAGGTACAGGGTCAATACTCAATGTTGCAGGTATAGAAACGGATTTTTTTGTTGCTAAGTATGCAGCATTACCTTGCTCATTGGCTACAGAAACTAGTGAAAATACAGAAGCATTCAAGGTTTATCCCAACCCTGCACACGACCAATTAAACATTGAAACCCAAGAATCTTTTACTTATCAAATAAGCAATTTGTTGGGCGCCAAGTTACAATCGGGTACGCTAAACACAGGTACCAACACAATACAGTTAGACCAACTTGCTACAGGTTATTATGTGCTTACAGCTACTAACAGTAATGGTAAGGTGTTTAGTAAAAAAATAGTAAAGGAGTGATTTTTAGTGATAAGTGATAAGTGATAAGTAAAAAAAGAGTTCACTATAAAAAGGTTTTTTTAAAAGCCACAGCTTTACTCCGTCTGTTCGCTTTGCTAGAGTCAAAGATTAGCACAGATTTCATCAAATTAATTAGATTTCTAGTTCTTCAGCAGATCCTAAAATAGTTCAGGCTCGCCTACTAAAAAGGTAGGCGCACCTATTAAAAAGGTAGGCGCACCTAGCCAAAAGATAAGTGCGTGGGGGTAGTCATTAGATTGTGTAAACTTTAATAGGCTTTTTATTGTTTTGGGAGCTGTTTACTAGTATATGACTTTTGGCTGCTTTTCAGTTGAAAAACTACTTGTCTATTATAGCCCTGATGGAGCCGATATCCTTGCGTAGTTTACGGAGCAAGATAAAGGCGAGAGCAGGACCAAACGTGTTTTGAAATGGGGTTGTGGTGCTTCTAATTAAAATTGAATTTTGAAATTGCCATTGCCATTGAAAATGTTTACATTTGCTTTTTTTAAATTTAGAATCATGTTACAAATAGCGTTTGTTAGAGAAAATCAAGAAAAAGTAATTAAGGCGTTGGCCAAAAGAAATATGGATGCCAAATCGTTGGTTGATGAGGTGGTACAACTTGACGAAAACAGAAGAAGTGTGCAGGCTGAGATGGATAATGCACTTTCGGAATCGAACAAATTGTCTAAAGATATTGGCGATTTAATGAAAAATGGCGAAAAAGCCAAAGCTGAAATTTTGAAATTAAAAACAGTTGCACTTAAAGAACAAAGTAAAGCAGCCGCTGATAAATTGGAGGTGTTGACTCATGAGTTGACTCAAAAAATGTATTTGTTACCCAACCTTCCGGCCGATATTGTGCCTGAAGGAAAAACCCCCGAAGAAAACTTAAATGTTTTTGAAGCGGGTGACATTCCTGTTTTGCACGAATGTGCTTTGCCTCATTGGGAATTGGTAAAAAAATATGATATTATAGATTTTGAATTAGGGGTTAAAATTACGGGTGCAGGTTTTCCAGTTTATAAAGGAAAGGGAGCCAAGTTGCAACGTGCTTTGATCACTTATTTTTTGGATAAAAACACCGATGCTGGCTACCAAGAATACCAAGTGCCACATTTGGTAAACGAAGCATCTGCCTATGGAACGGGACAATTGCCCGACAAAGAAGGTCAAATGTACCACGATGCCACCGATGATTTGTACTTAATTCCGACGGCAGAAGTGCCAGTTACCAATATTTTTAGAGATGTGATTTTGTCGGAAACTGAATTGCCAGTTTTGTGTACGGGTTACACGCCTTGTTTTAGAAGAGAGGCTGGGTCGTATGGCGCTCACGTGCGAGGATTGAACCGTTTGCACCAATTTGATAAAGTCGAAATTGTTCGTGTGGAGCATCCAGACAAATCGTACCAAGCTTTGGATGAAATGGTTGAACATGTCAAAGAAATTTTGGATGAATTGAAATTGCCTTACCGAGTATTGCGCCTTTGTGGTGGCGATATGGGGTTTGCATCGGCTTTAACCTATGATTTTGAAGTGTTTTCAACCGCACAAGACCGTTGGTTAGAAATTTCATCAGTTTCCAACTTTGAAACCTTCCAAGCCAACAGACTCAAATTGCGTTTTAGAGATAAAGATGGCAAAAACCAATTGGCACATACCTTAAACGGAAGTTCATTGGCATTGCCCCGAGTAATGGCAGGTATTTTGGAAAATTATCAAACCCCTGAAGGAATTGTAGTTCCAGAAGTATTGCGCAAATACACAGGATTTGAGATTATTAATTAATTATCTTGTTGGGTATAATTAATTCAAGTTGTTATTTTTTTTCTTTTTGCCACGAATTATCGAATTTATAAAAAAACAACCGCAAAAATTAGTTCATCTTTGATGAAAATTCGAATGAAATCGAAAAGATAAAATCGAAAAATACGAAAATTCGTGGAAAAATTATTTTTAAATTTAATTACCCCCGAGGTGTTACTATAATTAAAAAGTTAATCTTATTAAAACAATGTACTAAAGTAATCCAAAAAGTGTTACTTTAGTACATTGTTTTTTAAACTAGGTACTTCGATGATGAAAAACATTTTTTTTGTTTATTTTATTTTTACGCTTTTTGCAATGGCACAGTCCGAGCAATTGGCGCAAAACTATTTTGACAGAGGCGAGTTTGAAAAAGCACAAATTGCTTTTGAAGAATTAGCATTAGCCCAACCAGCCAATTACATTTTTTTTCAGAAAACAGTTGAATGTTATCAGCAATTACAATTATTTGACAAAGCCGAAAGCCTTATCCAAACACGATATAATAAATACAAAAGCAGCAACTTATTAATTGAATTAGGATACAATTATCAATTACAAAAAAACGAAGAAAAAGCAACAAAAAACTATCAATTAGCTTTAGATAAAATCCAAAAAAACCCAAACGAAGTATATTCAATTGCAGCAAATTTTGAAAAAAAAGCACTGTTAAATTATGCTTTACAAGCTTATGAAATGGCAATTGCGAAAGAGCCAAAGTATAATTTTAATTATCAAATGGGATTGATTTATGGTCAAAAAGGGCAAACCGATTTGATGATAGAAAAGTTACTTGAGGAATCATTTCAAAATCAGCAAAATGCACTAATGATTCAAAACCAATTGGCCCGTTTTATGCAAGAGGATGCCAATGATGTATTTGCATCTGAGCTTCGCAAAGCATTACTAATTCGGATTCAAAAAGGGCAGGATTTGTTTTGGAACGACTTTTTGAGCTGGTTTTATGTGCAACAAAAAGAATATAGTAAAGCCTTTGTTCAGCAAAAAGCAATTTACAAAAGAGCACCCGATTCATTTTCAAATATTGTAAATTTAGCCCAATTGGCAATGGATGATAATGATGAAGAAGTTGCTGTTGAAATGCTTGGTTTTATAATAGAAAACACCAAAGATTTAGATCTTCAAATTGCATCAAACACCTATTTGATGGAAATGAAAATTAAAAAATCAGCACCAACCGAGTACGAAAAAATAGATGCTGAATTTGATGAATTGATAAAACGATTTGGAATTACTCCCTATTCGTTTCCATTGCTAAAACTGAAAGCACATTTTGTTAGTTTTAACAAAAACAATTCTGAAGAAGGAAAGGCGATTTTAAAAAATATGTTGCTAATGCCCTTAAATCAAGAGCAAATAGCAGAAACCAAAATGGAACTTGCCGATGTGTTTTTGTTTGACGAAAAATTCAATCAAGCATTATTGTATTATTCTCAAATTGAATCCGATAGCAACAACAACCCAATAGGGCAGGAGGCAAGCCTAAAAATTGCCAAAACAAGTTATTACAAAGCTGATTTTGATTGGGCTGAACACCAATTAAAAATCCTGAAATCGGCAACAACGCAACTCATTGCCAACGATGCTATGGATTTGTTTTTACTCCTAAACGATGCAAAATCAGAAGAAGATTCACTAAAAGTGGCACTTACCAAATTTGCAAAAGCCGATTTTTTACATTTTCAAAATAAAAACGACCAAGCTTTGGCAGCTTTTCAATCTATTTTAACCGAACAAAAAGGCACACAACTGGAACCTGCAACGCTATTAAAAATAGCAAAAATTTACGAAAAATTAAACAATAGCGACCAAGCTTTAACCTATTATAATTTGATAATTACCAACCACAAAGAATCAATTTATATAGATGAAGCTTGTTATTTTTCGGGTGAAATATTTAATAAAAAACAAGATAACGAACAAGCAAAATTGATGTTTGAACAAATAATAATGAACCATCAAGACAGCATTTATTATGTAGAAGCTCAAAAAAAATACAGAAAATTAAGGGGTGATAAAGATTTATAAAAATAAAAAACATGATACTATATAACGTTACAATTAACATACACGAATCGGTACACGACCAATGGATGCAATGGATGCAGCAAAAACACATAAACGATGTGTTGGCAACAGGCAAATTTTCGTCGGCACGATTAGTAAAAGTCTTGGTCGAAGAAGAAATGGGCGGTATAACTTATGCCATCCAATACACCACCGACAGCATGGAAACCCTTCAAAAATATTACCAAGAAGATGCACCCAAACTAAGAGAAGAAGGCATTCAGCTTTTTGGCGACAAAATGCTCGCTTTCAGAACCGAACTACAACTTGTAGCCGAATTTTTTCAAAACAATTAAAATGCGATTTCGCACCCAAAATGAATAAAGTAAGAGCAAAAAAACACCTCGGGCAACATTTCCTTAAAGACGAATCTATTGCGCAAGACATTGCCGATTCAATCAGCCTTGAAGGATATAAAGATGTATTGGAAATTGGTCCAGGAATGGGTGTTTTGACAAAATATTTATTAAAAAAACCAATCAACACTTATGTCATTGAAATTGACACTGAATCGGTTGAATTTCTGCAAGCAAATTACCTGCAACTGCATGGAAAAATCATTTCTAAAGATTTTTTAAGATACGATTTAAACGAAGTTTTTCAAGGCAAACAACTTGCCATTATTGGTAATTTTCCGTATAATATTTCAACACAAATTGTTTTTAGAACTTTAGAATACAGAGCACAAATTCCTGAATTTTCGGGCATGTTTCAGAAAGAAGTTGCCGAACGAATTTGCTCCAAAAAAGGAAGTAAAGTATATGGCATTTTATCTGTTTTGGCACAAGCATTTTATGATGTAGAATACCTGTTTACAGTCGATGAAAACGTATTTGACCCACCACCAAAAGTGAAATCGGGTGTGATGAGAATGCGCAGAAAAGAGAACTTTATTTTGCCTTGTAGCGAAAAATTATTGTTTACCGTGGTAAAAATGGCTTTTCAACAACGCAGAAAAACCATGAGAAATAGTTTAAAATCATTAAATTTGTCCGATAATTTACGTGAAGACGCTGTATTTGATTTGCGTCCCGAACAATTATCTGTTGAACAGTTTATTGAACTCACCCAAAAAATAGAAGCTAATGCAGTTTAAAATCAGCAAAGAACTTATCGTTCAAATTGAACAACTCATTCATCAAAAAAAGGACCAAGAACTGGAAATTTTATTGAACGATATGCACCATGCTGATATTGCCGAAATATTTGACGAACTCGACACCAACGAGGCAATCTATATTTTCAACATCCTTGATAGCGAAATTACCGCTGAAATCCTTACCGAGTTAGAAGACGATCTTCGTGAAAAAATCTTGAGCGGACTCTCTGCCAAAGAAATTGCCGAAGAGTTAGATGAGCTTGATACAGATGATGCTGCAGACATCATTTCTGAACTGCCGCAACGCAAAAAAGAAGAAGTAATTTCTGAGCTAGAAGACGTTGAACACGCCAAAGACATTGTTGACTTATTGCGCTATGACGAAGATGAAGCCGGCGGACTAATGGGGAAAGAGCTTGTAAAAGTAAACGAAAACTGGAACGTACTTACTTGTGTAAAAGAAATGCGCATCCAAGCCGAAAACGTAACCCGAGTACACTCCATATATGTAGTTGACGACGAAAACCGCCTCAAAGGGCGACTGTCGCTCAAAGACCTGCTTACAACATCTACCAAAACACCCATTAGCGACGTATATATCAAAAAAGTAGATTACGTAAAAGTTCACACACCCAATGTAGAAGTAGCTCGAATCATGCAAAAATACGACCTAGAAGCCATTCCTGTGGTCGATGAAATGGGGCGACTTGTAGGTCGTGTTACCATCGACGACGTAGTAGATGTAATTAAAGAAGAAGCCGATAAAGATTACCAACTTGCAGCCGGTATCTCGCAAGACGTAGAAGCCGATGATAGCATCCTCGAACTTACAAAAGCTAGATTACCTTGGCTTGTACTGGCACTTCTAGGTGGGTTTATCTCAGTAAAAATGCTCGGACTCTTTGAAGGCGCCATGGCACAACACGGCAAATTATTCTTTTTCACACCACTTATTGCCGCAATGGCAGGCAACGTAGGCGTTCAATCGTCAGCAATCATAGTGCAAGGTCTTGCCAACAACACCATCAGCGGCTCCATCATCAACAGGTTACTCAAAGAAATTTCGCTAAGCCTCCTTAACGGAATTATCCTTGCATCCATCTTATTTTTAGGAAGTTATTTTCTCCTTGGGTACGATGTTAAAATTGGCGAAATAATATCTATTTCACTCATATCAGTAATCATAATCGCCTCATTAATAGGTACTTTTATCCCCTTATTATTAGACAAATTAGGCATCGACCCAGCACTTGCAACAGGTCCATTTATCACCACTAGCAACGACATCTGCGGAATATTAATCTACTTTAGTATCGCCAAATTTATATTAGGATTTTAATTTTTGGCAGCAACAGGCTTGGGCATTTTCAATAAACCATTTTCCCGCTCTCGCCTTTATCTTTTTGTTTTTAGAAAAAAAACAAAAAGGATATCGGCTCCATCGGGGCTACAAGATAAAGTTTAGGGCATATTTACAATGATTTCCAAAAAAATAACTATCTTTATCGCATGAGTCATACGAAAGGATTCGTGAGGGCAATGTCATTAAGTTAAGCGTAATCTTGTCATTTCGACGAAAGGAGAAATCACATAAAGTGAGCAATTAATGCGATTCCTCCTAACGTCGGAATGACAAAACACTGTCTATAATTACCTTAACTTAATGACATTGTTCATGCGGGAGCGGGGGAATGAGATAATTAGAAAATGTGCCAATTTGAAAATTCGTATTGAAAAATTCAATTGATTTTTGAAATTGAAATTAACAAAGTTTTTCATTCAGTAGGAATCTCATAAATGTTTTTATATTTTAAATAATTAAAATCCGCTCCGCATTTTTTATCGGGATTAATTATTTTATTTGGAAAAGTAATTTACATTTCTTCTATTAAATCGTCAATTTGTTTCTTTAAAAGTGGTAATTCTCTCACAACTATAGTCCAAATTACGTCGTCTGAAATGTTGTCGTAGGAGTGAATAATTCGATTTCTAGTTCCAATTATATTTCTTGCATGATTTATAGGAAATTCAGGGTCAACTTTTAAAACTCTATTCATCGCTTCTCCAATTATTTCCAAGTTTCGTTCAACAGCTTTCTTTGTTTTTATGTCGTTTTTGTATGCAACAAAGTCTCTGCGATCGCCCAAAAAATCATAAATTTCGTCAATACAAACTTATATATCCAAAAGCCAAGCTTGAATTTTAATATCCATAAATAATTTCTTTAGTACTGTCTAATTCGCGTCTAAAAAAATTGTTTTTTATAGCTCGATCTTCTAGTAAGTCAACTTGTCGTTTGAGGATTTCTTCTAAGCTTAATTTTAAATGGAAGTAAATATCTGTATATTTAAAGGGATCACTTTCGTCAATATCAACAACCAAATCCACGTCAGAATTTTCGTTAAAGTCGTCTCTAAGTACCGAACCAAAGGCAAATAGCGACTTTACTTTGTTTGTTTTACAAAGTTCCTTGATTTGTGCTATTTTAAAG
>Ga0247722_10001161_pt1 | contig 14868 bp, 10 predicted proteins | sample MSEWelMarce3H_FC_FD_189094 | JGI IMG/M metagenome (GOLD analysis project Ga0247722, IMG submission 189094) | Subsurface sediment microbial communities from gas well in West Virginia, United States - MSEEL Well Study Marcellus 3H_FC | ecosystem: Environmental > Terrestrial > Deep subsurface >... | reverse complement strand
CTTGATATGCTGGCCATAATTCAGGTGCTGCTGCGGCTGTTGTGGTGTGTGGGTATTGTTGGGTCACCTGTGCGGCTATTCCCTGGACTGGTGGTCGTAATCTATTTACGTCGACTAATTCTATTATTACACTATTATCACATGTATGCTGCGTAGCATACTGTTCTAAATTACTACAGTTAATTGTTTTAGGAGGACTTATAGACGTATATGTAAAACGAACTATTTTCGGGTTCAGGCCAGCTTGAGCACCCCGTACTTGTCTACGATTTAATCTTGATAATATCGATATATTATTAAAACCATAAAAATTAGATGTATTAGGTAACTCGTACCAAATCCAAACCTTACCACTGTCTGTTCTAATAATTCTTCGTGTTGATCTTGTCTTACCATCTATTACACTATACGACGTTTGTGTCATTGTATCAAAGTTAAAAGTCCATCTCATATCTTTATTATATGATGTTGGTATTGTAAAACCAACAACTGGTGGATCAAGATTGGCGTCGCACCTAAAACCATCATACGTTACATTACGCCTAGTAAAAAAAAATTCAAGTAGATTATTCAAGTCTTCATCACAATCAAGATAACCACTACTATCATCTTTCTCCCACATCCATTGTATTTGTGACATTTATCAATTAAAAAAATATTATTATATATTTAATTGATATATTATTATTTACTAAACTATATATAATATCTATTAATATTTTCAGTTACTAACCATAGTCGCCGCTGGAACAACCGCATTCCCTCCTCCGAAAATAGACGGGATACTATAATTCCCGGCCCCATCCTGGGCATATTTCGCAATAACGCGTTTAGGGTATTTGTCAATTTTCATAATATCTTCGGTATCATACACATTGCCTGCCTTATCGATATAGTAAATGATTCCTTTAATATCCTGTGCCCAAATATCCACCTTTACATTTTTCGTTGTCGGCGTCTCGCCCGAAGGTTCTTCCATTACGCTATTCGGCGTGCCTTTGATATGTGTTCCGCAATACATCTCGTTGCCTTTCTTGCGACGAGTACATTGTTCGCCACTGGCACGTTTCGCGCAGCATCGGTCGTAAATAGGCACAACGCTTTTCACACGCTTCCGTTTCATAAAATCCTCTTTATTCAGTCGCAATTTTTCATAATTGTATACGAATCCAATGATAGCGTTACATTTTGCGCGAGTGTCTGCCAGGATCTGCGATGAATGGTCACCTACTAGATCTCCTGATACTTCTTGTAGTCGTGCTACAATATCATTTTTAAACGCAATAATGTAAGCTTCGAGCTTGTTATTTAAACGTCGTTCCATTCTTTGATAGTGTGTGGTTGTGGTGCGGTAGTATGTAACTACAGTAGCTCTTAATATAATATTATAAAGATGCTTTTATTTCAATTTTACAAATATTATATTAAAACAATATGGGTTCAATAGTCAAACATTCTACATCATTCCTTCATCGTCATTTATATTGTAGTGTAAAACTGGTAAGTTTAAGTTTACCGCGACCGATTCGGCATTATTATCTATCGGTGGTTGTTCTGTTATTGGTAAAACATCAATAACAATATTGTCTGTATTATTTACATTTTGTGGAATAATATTAGGTCGAGGTTCTACCGTAACTACATTATTTGTAACTTCTTCTTGAATAATTGATACATTATTATTATTTTCATTATTGTTATTACTATAAACAACATCAGCTGTTAATGTAAGCCCCCTTCCTTCTATATCGGTATTTATATTTTGAACCGCTGGTTGGTTCAAAATTGAAGGCGTTGTTCGTAAGGGGGTATTCGACGACGAAGGTGGACGAGATACTGCTCTTGACGTTGATGTTAGAGTTACTGCTACTGCTTCCGGAACAGCAGGACGATGCGATTGACTGGATTGATGCGAATGGTATGACCGATTCGACCGATGCGAATTTTGACTCTGATAATTATTCTGAAGTTCTTGAAGTTCTTGAAGTTGCTTAAGTTGTTGTAGCTGGTTAGCTGACTCTTGTATATCAGACACATTAATAGTGGTAAAATCTACCGGCAAATTATTTGATAACTGATGATTTATACCCCCAATATACGGTGTGTTTTTTACACTATTTGTTCCAGAATTTGGTGCGGAATTTATAGCCGAAATAGGTATATTAATTAATTCTCCTACTTCTTTATTTGCCGATACTATACCAAAGGTGTTTTCTGGTATATCTGCCCCCATTATTTCTATTACTGTATTATGTTTATCTCCATGTGGTGAGGACAATGATTCATTTTTATTCCCCGTGCGAGGCGAATGATGACGACTTGAGTGTTTTCTATCACTTCTATGGTTATCAGATACATGACCGGGAGGAGTAGGAGGAGGTGTATTTCCCTTTATATAGTTGACACTCTTTTGTATAAAATTTGATACAGAACTCATAAACCCTGAACTTGCGCTTGCGCTAGAAATATTCCCATTTGTTCTTCCATTTCTTTCGTTGTTATCTCTTCCACTGCCTCCACGACCACCTCTACTACCCCTACTGCTCCTACTACCTCTGCCTCCTCTACCATCATTGCTATCGCCACCACTTGAATCATTATCACTATCATATGAACCAGACCCACGCGACGATCCTCTACTTCTACGTTCGTATGATCTACGTCGCCGTCTATTTCTACCACTACCGTCATCATGTTTACTCGGTTTATCACCATTTATGGTAACTTGCGTTAGCCCGTTACATAAATTCGGTGTATGAGCATTAAATTTAATCTTTTTTGTAACAGGGTCTTCTTCTCCGTAATTTTTTTTAAACATTTTAATAATCTCCTCATCAATAAGAGGTGCGATATCTTGTAAATTCTTTATATCTGTTTTGATGATTTGTAACATATCTTTTGCTGAGATACGCTGCTCTCGCTTTAACGAAAGTTCAATCATTATTTTTTTATTTATTTGTTGAAACTGTAATGAACACAATCTATGTGCTTCTGATCTCTTACCAAGTTGGAAATACGTATCGATCGACTTTATTATACCAACAAAAATACTGCTTACACCGAGAATAATATTCATTTTATCATAACCTATGTCAATACCAGTTGCGAATCCAATTGCGCTCGATAAAATAATAACTGGAATATTTATATAGTTAGAACGTTCGCTATATTTTTCATAAGAAAATCTATGTAATATAGAAAAAGACTCACACTCTTCTGCGTGTAATTTTAATAAATGTTCTAAATCTTCATTATAATCAATAATATCCGCTGCCATAATATTATATATTATAAACATATAATATTTTTCATTCTCTACAATGTTAGTTTTTTTTATTATTCATTATTGATTAATACGCACCATTTATCGCATTTCTCCCGTATCTCCCGTTTAATGCTTTTTTATAATCTCGTTAATCGTCGTCATCGATCATCCTAGACAAACAAAAGTTCCTTTGAACGTTCCTCATCTAATACAAACCAAAATATAATAAGAGCGTTTCCCCACAACACATAACTTTCATACACACTCTTATCAACACCAAGAAACCCGAGAATTCCATTAATTGCTGGTGTCAAAAACGATATAATGAGTATTAAAACAAGCCACATCTTTAAGCTAGATAATTTCATTGTGAATAATTATTGTTAATATATTAATATATTGATATATTAATAATTATATATTATTGTATTATTGTTATAATATTGTTATAATATTGTTATAATAATTTATACCGTTTGAAGTTAAAATCGTAAACCTCGGGGATCTTATTTTCCGTAATATCGACATAATGATAAGAAATAGGTGTTTGAAAGCTATATTCATCAATACATAATCTCATCGCTAAAAATATAGTTACGCGTTTCTTTTTTGTCTTAATATATGTTTCAGATTCTAACGTTTTTTTTAAAAATACATCAAGATCGTTTTTATGAGATTTATTCTCATTATCGTCACTGTCATCACTATCATCGCTATCATCGCTTGTATCCGTATCCATATTTGTATAATTAGTATCACTATTTTTTCGCGTATAATATTGTATATCATGGTATCCGTTATATACCGAGTTATAGTTATTAGTCCATTTACAATCGTTGTCTCTAAACTGTCCTGTTTTTTTTTCAACGGGATATCTTTCAAAAATATATGCGGCCATTTTAGAGTCATCTATCTTATCTTTTTTCATAATCATTTTCATTTTACCATGAAATACAACAAATCTAACAAATCCCGCTCCGTCAGCAGTATTTCTTTTTCTACCATCGGAGTCATAGCAAGCATACTTCATTGCTGTGTGTAAATCTGTAAAATAATAATATGGACCATATCTTGATTCAGTTGGTGCCTTATTTAATGAAAGAACAGCATTATATTTTGTAACATTCTTATTGTTACCGTTATAAAAAATACCCGGTGTTTCAATTAGCGATCTTTTATAGTAAATTTTAATAATATCTACGCAAGACAAAAATACATCAGTTAATGTGTTACTTATTTCATAAAACATAACTTTTTTATAATTAAAAATTTCACTTACCGTTGCCCACCAAAAATGCTGATGATCAGTAATATGAACAACATCAATATTTGTTTGTTTTATTTCATATAGTAGAATAATACGATTATCAATATTAGCATCTTGTATATTGTTTTCTATTTCTGATGGAGTGATTCTGCCTTTAAATTCAAAAGATCCTTTTTCTGCCAATATATTATCTATAATGTTTTCTGATTTTTCAAGTATACTATCGACCGCTTCATCATATACGAAGCTAGGGAAATACATAATATTATTGTCATTAGATTTATATAACATGAATTCTAAAAATGGTTTATGTGCGTTCATATTGATATGGTATACACATAATTCAATAATAATATCTCTATTTTTATGATCCGACTTCTTTTCAAATCTGATTTCATCTAAAAAGTCAATATCATGTTGACGATGTTTGAATACAGCTTCAGAAAATGGATACTTTATATTTTGCGAAGACGTTACTAGTGGGTTATATTTCTTTTTTAATTCATATTGAAAGTCAATGTCGGGGTTTTCAATCTCACCATTGGAGTCAAATAAATTTTCAATATTATAACTATATTCATCATATGTAGTGTCGTATATATCACTGTTTTTGTTTTTAGTATTTGAATGTAATTTCTCATTTTCTCCCAATTCTGGCGACTTATAGAATTTTTTCATTCTCTTTGAAACGAGGGAGTCATCATGGCCTCGTGTTTTGGATAGATATGATACAGGTAACATTTATGTAAAATTATAATTATAACAGAACTATGCGTATAATTATAATATGAAAATATTATTATTTCTGAACTTTTCTGCGTATAGATTCCTTTACTTTTTCTTCTCTAGAATTTAAAAGGAATTGTGACAGTTCTTTGGCTTGATCGTCGTCGTCTTTGAAATACTTCATAAGAGATGTAACGAGTGTATTTTTATTGAGCGGGGCTTTAACCTTTGTTTTACTATAAATAAGTTTCCCATCATTTACATCGAAACAATCGATTTCATTTTTGCGCATAATTTCTACTAAATTGTCGGAGTAACTTTTTCTTTTCTCTTTTAATTCTTTTAGTCTATTTTGTATCTCTCGTATTTCATTGTCATTTGCCATCCATCCTTTAATCTGTTGAACAAGTTGTTCTTTGGTTTCCATGCTGTTTGTATAATAATACTATACAATACACTATAAATAAATATTTAATACATATTCGATAATTAATAAATAACTACATTTTCTTCATATCCGTAATATGGACTTCCTTTGATATATTTTTCATTATTTTCTTCTCTAGTTTATTATCATATTCTATAGGTTCGCATATTTTATTAACGAGTGTTAAATATTCCAGTTGTTTGCTTTCGGTCTCTATCCAATCAGGATTCTGATCGACCCATTCGCTTATCTTGTTGCGTTGTTTAATTGCGACATTTTCAATTGTCTTCTTAATTAGCTTCTTATTTTCGTCTTTCTCCCATTTATCTTGGTCTTTGATATAAACGATGTCGCGTTTAAGGTCGGTGCAGTGAATGGGGCGCTTGTATACGTCTAATTCTTTAAGACCGTTTATCATAAGATTACTGAGTCCTTCGGCAATGCCATGCTTCTTTGTGAAATATAAGTCTTCGAATGTTATTTTGAGTGATTGTATAAAGTCTTGAATATTGAGAGCATCTTTACACTGTTCATTAAGGAAGAAGTTGAGATTGAAGTTGTTATTGTTGGTAGTATTATTGATTGTATTGCCCATTTTCGGGATCATACTCTTTATTTGCTCTTGTTGGTCTTTAATTATTTTGATCATTTCTTTATTATCGTGTATAAGTTCCATAAACATGTCCTTTGTAATCATTTCGTTATCTAATTCTTTTTCAGATTTTGAAATTTTCGCATCTATTTCGGTCACGTTAAGTGAAACATCGTGGTTTTCCTTACATTTTTTCTCGTGTTTCCATAAGCCTACCCTCGAGGTATACGGTTTGTGACAGTAATGACACGATAAGATTTCGGCACCAAAGTTAACATTTTCAGGTTTTGTTAACGTTTTATGTTTGCGTGTCAACAGGTGTTTATCATAGTTACTTTTCTTGCTACATACAAAGTGACAAAATTCACAGCTAAAAAAATCGGCATTTTTTCCCGGCATTTTTGTTAACATTTTATATATTATGTTAACAAAAATGCCTAAATCCTTTTCGTTAAATATAAATGTCCATTTTTGAAAAAAAGTTTATCGTAACAAAATTTTCATCTGAAAAAAGTGATTGTGAGCATTATGGTCTGAGTGACGAAGTCGATGTTTTTTTCAACTTTAAAACTTTTTTTTGCAAAATGGACAAAAATAAATGTCCATTTTTGAAATTTCCATTTTAAATTTGAAAAAAACGATTCACTTCATTCACTTCGGCGTCCGCCCTGCCAATCTTACGCGGCTTACCTTTATGGTCTGGATAGGAGATCGGGAGTGTGGTCACGTGGCGACCATTATGCTGCGGATTTATAAACATGGGTTTTATTGGGTAAAAATATGAAAATGGGGTAGGCGGAGGCATTGGTTGTTTGTTTAAAATATGGGTATGGTATTTTTAGGGGATGTTTTGAATAGTTGGGTATACTTGCCTAAATAGGAAGGCGTCCGCGCGTATCCCATTTTATTTCAAAAGATGTTTGGTAAAATTCTTAGATGGGTATTTTTGGTAAATGTTTTGAATAATCGTATTTAATACATCATAAAAATTATAATATACATATATTTTTTATCCTAAAAATATAAAACTATTACAATATAATATAAATGAAAATTAAAAAAAAGAGTAAAAAAAGTAAGTTATTTAGAAAAATAATACATAAAACACGTAAAAATGGTAATAGATTTCATATAGGTGGTTTAGAATCGGGAAAACAAACTACATATATAACCAAAAGTCCTCAAATCACTCCACTTGAAAACAAATCACCCGGAAAAAAAACATCTCCTACTACTTCACCACGCAATCGTTCACCTTTTAATGGTTCACCTAAAAAAGAGTTATTTAAAATTTCACCACCGCGTCATAGTCCTTTGAAAACACTCCGTTCCGAAAAAAAATACGATAAAAAACAGCCTAAGATATCCCCGATTATACAAGATGATAAATTATATCCATCTATTTCTTCTATTTCTCACGAACAAGCAGAGCTAACAAAATATGTTGCACCTCCACCCCCTCCTCCTCCACTAGAGCTGGCCGATAAAATTAGATCCTATAATTTATCTAGTAAAAGTAGTCCCAGCGCTTCGGAATATAACCCACCTAAATCTGTAATTACCCAAGTAACATATCTATCCGATCCATCGGATCCAAATAGTATTACTCCTGAATTCTATACAATGCCAGATCCGACAATGCCATCAAACATGATAACGATACCACATTATACTTTACTTCCTCAACCAGAACCTTCAGAACCAATGCCATTAACAGTTAAAAAAGGTAGTATAGATATTCTTTTGCCACGCAGTGAACATTTTATTTTAGAAGATTTGAAATATTATCATGTAGCATATTGGAACCTTTCTCCCAACTTATATATTATTATGAGTAAACTAAATATTCTCCCTTTATTTGGTAATGCTCTTGTTTGGGGTGATTTACACGATGGGTTAATAGATTGTATAGGAGTATCATCTGAAAAGGCAATCGAAAGTCGTCTTTTATATACAAATAAAATTCACATAAAATTATTTATTGGAGCATGTAAAAACTTTTATGGAAACTTAGGAGCATCGGCAAGCAATCCAACGAGAGCGGCACCTCCAGGGCTTGATATAATGACCCCTAAAACTATATTACAGAATGCTGACCCGCAAAGTTTTCAAGTAATAGGATATAATAAACATCCTTTTTTCAATCCTCCTCCTATAACACACCATATGTATGTAGAAGGAATGAAAAAAAGACCAGGGTTAAAAAATGAATATGTATTTATTGAATGTCATGGGGGTCTTGGCCGCGAACTATCACAAGAAAAAAAGATACTAGCAAATAAATACATTCGTCTTATAGAATTTGGAAGCACATATGAATCCGTTTCCGTGCCTTATAAGCTTTTTAAAAAAGTAAACGATCTTATGCGAGAACCAAATTATAATACATTATTTCATAATAACGCCGAAGGAGCAAATTATAGAAAAAAAACATTCTCCGACTTGTGTAAATATTATGCTATTAGTGACATGTTTGCTTGTGAAACAAAAAATACATTTAAACTTGTTGATATAACACATGATAGAGAACTTGAAGGACACTTTCCAGATTCAGAAACAGTAGATAATCATAAAATAACATTTCAGACAATGAGCACACTGAATACTATGGCAATGTTAGTCCCTGTAGACTATAACAAAGATAAATCACAAAAATTTTTGTATAAAAAAGAAATGTTTAAGTTATATCCTGGTAGTAATTTTTTTACAAATAGCACAAAATTTAATCTAATTGATACAATATTACCAATTGCTATAAAAGAAAATAAAATATTTAATATTTTATTATTTTCTTGTGCCGTGAGATACCAAGACGAATCACCATCTGCTCCTACAATACCAGGTATGAATATACAACCTATGACAAAACCAGGTATAACCCCACACATGGATCTTCTTCATAAAGGTAAAAAATATATTTCAAGCTTTTCAAGACTTCTTGTAGATATATCAGGGTTTATTCATGAAAATAAAATTGGTCGTCATATTTTAATTAATAATTTATATGAAAGTAATGGAAGTAGTATACTAAATAAAGCATCAGTAATGCAACCACAGGATATATATACCTTCGTAATGTTTTTATATAATTTAAAATCATTATATGATCGAAAGAGTTCATATTTTATCGATTATCCAGAAAATATAATGTCTAGTTTATTTTCATTTAATGAGTATCCGCAAACTGTATTTCCGTATTATTTAATAGATGCTGACAAAAATATTGATATTAATACCGAAGAAACTCGTAATTTAATTATGGTAAAAATTTACTTGATAAAAGAATTGTATGATAAGTGTTATAAACAATTTTTAAAAGTCTGGCGGGTTATTCATATAGTGTTTACTGAGTTCAATGATATAAGACCTTTACTTACAGAAAGGACCCACATTTATGCGTATGATACAAACTTTCCACTTCTAACAGAAATTCACGACTATCTTCAAGGGGTAAATAATATACTAAAATTTTGTAACAAAGGTTTACAAAAGAAACCTGGACCCGAGAGTTTCTATAGTTATCCCAAATTTGTAGAAGTAGCTGAAGAATATAAAAAGAAAAGGGTATCTCAGTTATATGACAAGTTATTTCCAGAAATGGACTTTGATAGATATAATGAAACAAGAAGAAGAATGAAAGATTTGCCAACTGGATGGATAAAACAAATAGATAATAGTTCGGGAGTAGCATTTTATGTAGATACTAACCATGGAGTATCATACTGGAATAAACCTCTTATACCTCCAGGTTGGAGCGAGGAGATAGATTCTAAAGGAAAACCATACTATGTAAAGGATGAAACAGGCGAAGTATCTTATGTGTTACCAGACGTTGACAAGATTTATCCATACACTATGTATATTGAGGATAAAATGACAGTAGCAAATAAAGTCCCAAATTATAGAAAACAAAGGAAGTATATTTACAAATATGACGAGATTGATAATATTGATAAAGTAAAATCCAGAATAAAGACATATAAACGAAAAACAGCAATAAAAGCGGATTTGTTATCTTCAGCAAGAAGGAGGCAACAAACTGTAAAGAATAAACAAATATTAGATCTTAAAAAAAGAGCAGAACTCAAGAAAAATCCTCTGATTAGGGATAGATTATTAGAAGAAGCTGATAAAATTAATGATAAAGTTAGAAATGAAATGTATCACGTTTCGGTATGATAAATAATAATAAATAATAATAAATAATAATAAATAATAATAAATTATTAATATATACTTGCGAATATATATTTTAATAATTTAAATGAATGGAAAAATAACATTGCGTCGTAAAAGGCGAAATACGCGAAATATTCGAAATATTCGAAAAATCAATATAAAAAATAAAAAATATTCGCGTAAAATGCGAGCATACACTCGTATGCGGATACACAAAGGTGGACTAACCCCTCGCGGTGAAGAAACTCCTAGTGGTAGATTAACTCCTCGCAGCGAAGAACCCGTTCCCGCTGTTTCACAGGAAGATGAAGATGCCCTATCTGATTTAGAAAGGCGGTTACAGATGCTTAAAGATGAGTCACCTACTCCTCGGGCACATATATCTCAACCCGTATCCCCATATCATATCCCAGGATATATACCAAAGTTCGAGGATTTACCTCTTCCCGAAACATCGCCCGAATTTGAGTCAATAGATCCCGTATCAAAGGAAACATTGGATAAATATGAGTCGGCGTCTTACAACACACCGGTAGTAGAAACCGATAAACTACCACCTGATAGTTTACAGATAATTGGTTATAACCAACATCCTTTTTTTAGGAGGAAACCATTACCAAATATGAAAGATAAAAAATTACCAAAGTTACTTCATAGTCAAAATCTAGTCATGGAGGTTCATGGAGGAATCGGAGAAATTTTAACGGACAACCAAAAAAGATTGGCAAATCATTATTTACGAATTATCGAAATTGGGGAATATGGCGGTATGGTTTCTATAAACTCAAAAGAATATTATAAATTATTAAATGACATATTGCGAAATCCAAAATATAAGGAGTTGTTTGACGATACACATAAAGGTAAAAAATTGCGTGAAGCGGCTTATACTAAACTATGTAAATATATAAATGATAATAGAAAACCTAACTGTATGAACCCATCAATAAATAAACTTGATAAGTTTTTTAAATTAATTCATTTAACACACGATAGAATATTTAGTGGAGACAGAGAAGATAAAGATGTGAGAGAGACTCATATCATTACTGCTGAAACACTTACATCATTAGAACATCAGGGATTATTTATGCCTTTACCGTATAATAGAGTTAAGACAGGATTACCTTATTTTAAAAAAGAGTTATTCCAATTATATCCAGAAACATCATTATTATCAAAAAATACAATTATATCATTAATTCATAATATACTTCCATTGGCGATAAAGAATAATACGCAATTTAATATATTTGTAACATCGTGTAATTATAGCACACGAAATTTTATGATAAATCCTTTCATACAGGATAATTCAACAGGGTTAACACAATTTTTATCGAAAGGGAAAGAATTTTTGTTTATAATATCATCTCTTTCGTCACTAGTTTTTGACTGTTTAAGAAAACAATTCTATCGATATACTTTCGAAGGGAAAGAAACTACTTTAAATAAGGATTATTATATACAAAATAGTGATACAATCGATACTAAATTTATAGACTCGCTTATGATGCCATTATTGTGTCTTAAACATAGTATATTTGAATCAGCATATACCCCCGACATATCAGATAACTATAATTACGAAACTATTCGCCCTTATTTTGTAGGACCTATTGTTCCGGATGGTGCTAATATTTACAGTAATACAGAGAATGAATTAATAAATGAATTAAATAATAGTGAACCATTTAAAAAATATCCCAACCCTATACAGTCAGAACTATATGCTATGGCAAAACTATATTTAATACAAGAGTTTGTGGATAATATTGGAACTGTTTTAGAAATTGCTGTTAGCATGCTTGTTAATTTAGACAAAATGTATTTGTTAGTTTTAGAAGAAATAGATAGTAATCCTAGGAATCCTGTATTGAATGCGGGGTTAATACATTTTTTAAAAAGTAATCGTGAACCATTTATGACACTGCTTTATTTTTTAGAAAATGTATATGATAATTTATATTCTTACTACCTACCTAAATTGGCAAATGACGAAAAAAATAAAAATCCAAAATTCAAAGAGGAAAGATTTATAAATAAGCCATTTTATGTTAAGTTTATGAAAGCATACAAAAATAATAGTTTATTTTTCGACCAACATACAAATTTTATGCATGAGTCTTCATCCTATGAAAATATAAACCCTTACAAGTATAAACAGCGCGTTAATATGGATGAGATACGCGATAGAATGCCGAGCAAAGATAAAGGGAAGTTCTTATCAAGTAGTAAATCACCGCGTTTACGTAATCTCGCGAAAGATAAAGTAAATGTTAGTATTTAACTGTTAGATATTTAAAACATCGAATCAAATAATAAAATATAATTATAATTATAATTATATTTTATGAATTACAATACCAGAAAAAAAAATAAACATACAAAAAATAAAACCAAGAAACAGTTTTTATTCAATCCGGAAAATCCTAAGAAATCATTCGATGTATATATTGATAAAAATCCAAAAGATACAATACATATAAAATATACAACGATAAACGATGTTAAAAATACTATTGATAAATTAGAAAAATTATATAAAAACAAAAAATATACACATAAGCGTATATGGCAAGTAGGTATGATTATGAAGGTTCGTTTAAAAGTATTAAAAAATAAAAAGCCCAAACAATATGCTTTGGCGAATAAATATTTTATTTTTTTAGGAAAAAGGACAAAATTAGAAGAAAAAGATAGGTATAAACTTTCATTCAATGTTGAATCCTAGTCACCATAATCACCATAGTGACCATAGCCACCATAACTTATATTATTAAAATATCACATTCGCCATAATAGCTGATGTTACTAGATATGGATCCATGTTAGCTGCCGGGCGTCTATCTTCAAAGTATCCAAAACCGTTTGATTTCGTTCGATTGTTGATACGCACAGATACTCCTCTATTCCCTATACCCCATGTAAATTTTTTAAAATCAGATGTTTCATGATTGCCAGATAAACGCTTATCATTATTTTCCCCATACAATTTAATATTATCTGCGTGACTATTTTCCATATTTTGAATAACACGGTAAATTTCTTTAATGCCACCATCTGATCGCATAACCGAAGTAGAAAAATTTGTATGACATCCAGAACCATTAATGTTAGCAAATGGCTTTGGATCATAGCAAATAGTTTTACCATATTTTTCAGCAATTCTTTCTAGAATAAATCGCGCCATAAGTAATTCATCACTTGCTTTAATGCCCACTGATGGACCAATCTGAAATTCCCACTGGTTTTGACTAACTTCGGCATTCATGCCTGATATATTGATCCGCGCCTTTATACATGCTGCCATATGTTCTTCGGCAATATTCCTATATATAACACCGCGCCCTACTCCGCAATAATGTTCCGACGTTTCTTTCATGACCCCGCCGTGAGGTGTATTATCAATTATAAAATATTCCTGCTCAAGACCAAACCACGGGGTAACACTTTGGCATATTGGTAACGAAAATATTTCATGAGCTCTCGCTCGTGTATTGCTGTTGGTAGGGGTGCCGTCAATATTCAACGTTTCACAAAGAACAAGCTTAGAATACATTATATGATTATCGCGAAAATTAGAGAGAGGATTATCGCAAACAAATACAGGACGAATGGTGATTTCAGATGAATTGCCATCTGCTTGGCCGGTAGATGAACCATCATAATCCCAATCGGGGTATTGCGGGACTGTAAAATTTTCATGATGAATAGTTCTAACTTTAGACCTAAATTTTTTATTGGCATCAAGCCAAATATACTCAGCAACGGTTACAGCACTCATTTAACAGATAATGTAATATATATATATTACATTATTTACCCTTTATGTTATTTTTGCGTTATTTTTTGTATTATTTAGATAAATCATTATGAATGTGAATGAATTTTACAAAATGATGCTCCTTCAATTGAAATAATACGATCACAGCATTTACCGGCATGTTTGCCGCATTTAAGAATTGCTTTACAGCGGGGGATGGAGGATTGTTTTTTGTTTTTTTCTTCGATTTTGGCATTTTCTTTCGCTTTTTTATCTTGAATCGATTTCATTCGTTTTTCATATTGTCGAAAGTGCTGAGCGCATAATAATAAGTTTTCATCTTCATAATATAGCGCATTTTTCTCACATTTCGCGCTACTACCCTCTAGATCATGGTCGGTGTTTGAATCACAAAGATGCGTATTTTTAAAAACGTGCTGACACTTAATAGCAGGCATACATAAGTCTTCAGGTGAGTTTACGTATTTAGTCTGTTTTACGGATGCGTAAGCGATGTATGGAATAAGTCGATGTGTAATTTGTCGACAATACGGGCATTTTATTTGATTGTCCGATAGTTTAGTAATTTCAAAGGATGTATTATTCCTATTTTTTTGGTATGATACTTCTTTATAAATAGGTATAT
>Ga0247722_10001160_pt1 | contig 14869 bp, 7 predicted proteins | sample MSEWelMarce3H_FC_FD_189094 | JGI IMG/M metagenome (GOLD analysis project Ga0247722, IMG submission 189094) | Subsurface sediment microbial communities from gas well in West Virginia, United States - MSEEL Well Study Marcellus 3H_FC | ecosystem: Environmental > Terrestrial > Deep subsurface >... | reverse complement strand
TATCCATCCTGCGTTTTCTTGGCGACGGCCAGTGGAACCGGAGTCGGTTTAAAATGGTCTCTCTCTAAAATGCGGGTGTTCAAATCATAATGAAACGGCTTCTCCAATTGGTCGAGCGGGTTCAACAAAGTCGGTTCAAATCGATTGATTTCCGTCTCTCTGTAAGTCCACGCGGGATGAGTCGCTCGACTATCATCGGTCACATAATTTGTCTCTGTCGGAGCAAAAGCCACCGATGACTTCACACTCCACTTCTTGTAATCATTCACTTCGGGAAGGTCACGTGTTAGAGGCCGCGTTAGGCCACGCAAATCGCTGTTGATATCCATCATATTGTTGCGGAAGTTGGCACCCCATTTTTGAATGCGAATGTGCGGGTCGGCGTTGAATGACATTTGGTCGCCGGGACCGGGAACATCAAGAGCATATCTGCCTGGGTTTGTCAAAATTGCGTTCTGTTTTTCGATTCTTCCTCTATCATTCATGTATCTGGAACACGCCATTCGTCCGTATATTGTAATCCAATAAAAGAATGATGACTGTGCTTGAAAGGTAAAAATATGTAAAAAAGGGTATAAATATAACAGCCTCGATTATACATAGAGGCACAAAATGGACAACATACAATTCGATATATTGCCTAAACTGGCCCTAAATATGATTGTCAAAAATGAATCCAAGATTATTACACGCCTGCTCGATTCACTGGTCGGGCTAATTGACTGCTACTGTATATGCGACACCGGAAGTACGGACAACACAGTCCAACTCATCACCGAATATTTGGGGGCGCGCGGTATACCCGGTCGCGTGATTAGTGAGCCGTTTAAAAACTTTGAGCATAATCGCACATTTGCCCTACACGCTTGTAAAGACACGGCAAATACTGGCGGCACATACGCGGATTATATCTTGTTAATGGACGCCGACATGGTATTGGAAAAAGGCCCCCAATTCGACGCAACTCAGTTCAAAGTGGCTCTCGGCAAGGGCGACGTCTTCCATTTGTTCCAGGGCAATGACAATTTCTCGTACAAAAACGTCCGAATTGTGAAAAACAACCTCAGCATCTCTTATTGGGGCGTTACACACGAGGTTATTAGTACACCCGACGGAACCAAATATGACCAGATTGAGCGCGCCGTTGCGTTTATCAACGATATTGGCGACGGAGGAGCCAAGTCCGACAAGTTTGTGCGCGACATCCGATTGCTGACCGAGGGACTCCGGGAGAAACCGAACAACGACCGATACACCTTTTATTTGGCAAATAGTTATCGCGACAATGGAGAGAGGGAAAAGGCGATTGAAACCTACAAGAAACGCATTGAAATCGGCGGGTGGTTCGACGAAATCTGGCAGAGTTACTACAACATTGGTCGGTGCTATGCTTGGTCGGGGGAGCACGAAAAAGCCGTCGCTTACTGGATGCTCGCCTACGACTATTTCCCCAAGCGTCTCGAAAACATCTACGAGATTATGACTTATTATCGCAACCAATCAAAACACAAGTTGGTATACGAGTTTTATTGTATGGCGATGCGGCAATTAGAGGACGTGGACAAATCCAAAATCGACTACTTGTTTCTACAAAACGACATCTATGATTACAAGATTGACTATGAATACACCATCTCGGGATACTATTACAATCCCGATAACATTGATTTGGGTGCGCTGTCGATGTACGTGATGTGTGCCAAGAATATAGAGGCGGGCATCTTGCGCAATGTATTGTCAAACTACAAATTTTACTCGGTCTCTTTGCCAGGTACAGCCATCAAAATCAAGAGTCCAACACTTGCGTCTGACGAGTTCAACAACAGTACGCCGTCGATGTGTTTTCATGATGGGAGTCTGGTCACCAATCACCGCCAAGTGAATTATTACATCAACGAATCGGGTGGATACGTGAACCGCGAACACATTACCACCCACAATGTGATCACGGTTCATTATACAACGAATGATGGGTCGGATGATGTGCCATCCGTGTCTGCCTCATTTATCCTCGATTACAACCGAGAACACGACGCCCGATATGTTGGACTCGAGGACATGCGTCTGTTTGAACATGCCGGCACCACCTATTTCACAGCCAATCGTGGTCTGCCCGACGACACCATGCGCGTCGAATATGGTCACATTGATTACGAGAATAAATGCGTGGTTTCGGCGCTGTTGACGAAACCCGATGGCCAGACCAAAATCGAGAAGAATTGGGTGCTTTATGCCGCGGCCGACGACCATTTGCGCGTTGTCTATAAATGGTGGCCGCTCACAACCTATGAAATCGGCCACGCCAATGTCCTCGTCAATAAATGCGAACACAAGACACCGCGACTCTTTGAATCGGTGCGCGGTTCCACCAACGGTATTCGCGTCGATTCAGAGACGTGGTTTATTTGCCATGTGGTTTCGTATGAGGACCGCCGATATTATTACCATATCTTGGTTGCCATCAATACGGCGACGGGTGCAGTGAGCCGATGGTCGCGCCTGTTCACATTTGAGCGCGAGAAGGTCGAATATGTGTTGGGTTTTGTGAAGACGGGCGAGACGGAGTTTATGCTGGGATATAGCAAGATGGACCGCACGACGGAGTTCAAACGCATTGACCAGAAGGAGTTGGAAGAGCTTTTTCTGTGATCCCATTCGGGATAAGCACTTCCGAAAATGCGGGCGCATTTTCAAAACAGCTATTTATTTAAGAGACATGTCTATCAATGTTGGATATAAATGTTTCATAAATTGAAATCTTTTTTTACTTATTATACAATAGCATAATAAGCAACCCACAAATAATTATATATCAGATAAAAATTACATCGCACGTCGCGTATGCCTCTTATTTACACCGCCCTTCTTCTTGCGAGTTTTTTTCGCAACCGACGTTTCTTCCGATTCTGTTACTAGTTCCTTTATTAATTCCTTCTCTTTATTATTTATTCCAAAATACGTATATACATCATTCTCATTATTGAGTTTTGTTCCGTTCGGTTTAGAAATCTGGTTTAATATTTTAAATTCGTTTTTATAATTTGGCGGCTCACTATATTGTGTAATTTTTAATATAAAGTTTATTAATTCACTATTTAATAACATCATAATATTTTCAACATTGTCATCTGGACCTATTAGTTGATACATTGTATTGCTGGTTGTTCCCATTGGCGTAGAGTAATATTTGGGATATAATACCCCTTGTGTTTTACCATTAGAAAATGTCATTACAATCTTTCTTTGGTCTATATATGCTGGCATTGAATCACTTTCGTATTTTCTATTAACAAACAAATAGTCTTTATCACTTGGGTTATAATAATAAGCATGATGCGTTCCTTTTTTCTGCATATCTTCCTTTGTTGGTTTAAATGATTGATTACGAACAATATCAAACTTTTCACCTTCTTTTTTAAACACTTTATCTAAAATACTCCATACTTCCTTATTTATAAAATGTGGTATGAAATCCTTATTATATAGGTTTATTTTCCCATCAAAAACTCTAGTTTCAAACTCAGAAATAACGTGTGTATCATGTTGTCTTGAAATATTTTGGAGTACATAGTAATCTACTGTTGGGAAATGTTTTATTTTTTTATCACTAATTTTAACAAAAACCAGATTGAGTTTTTTAAATCGTTGCCAAACATCACCCGCGGATGCTCGTTCGCCTGCTAATTTTCTCCAACCAGTAGGATGAACAAATGTTAGATACCCTCCTTCTTTTAGTTTTTTAACCGAATCAAATACAAAGTCTTTCCAAATAACACCTCCTCCTTTACCCGTTCCATTTTTGTTGTATGGCGGATTCCCCATAATAACATCAAAACTCGAAATCCCACTGAACGAGGTGGTCTTCTCTTCCAGAAAATCCCCTTGAACTATATTTGGTGTTGCATGTGAGTCAATTAGTTTAAATATACGTTTACATACTCCGATATTAATCTTGTTCAATTCATTCATATAAAGCATTTTCTCAATAATATGTTCGCTTTTGCTGGCGGCGGTTGAATACTTGATATCATCCTTGTCGTATTCATCCGGCAGACTATCCATCAATTTATAATACACAACCACCGGGAAATTGCCGATTCCATTTGCGGGGTCAAGCCATTTCAGTTTCGGGTCTTTCCAAACTGAGGCCGGTATATGACTGAGCATTTCGCAAACCAGTTCTAAGGGGGTAAATACTTCTCCAAATAATGTTCGTTCGGATACCTTTGGTGTTAAATGATTGCGGATAATTTCCAATACATTATCATTACTAATAAAATCCGCTGGACAAAATCCAGGAACGTTCTTATTAAAACTTTTCGTTTTCAATCGATCTTTGATTTTATCCATATTTTCCTTAATATATAGGTATAAATTAATTAATACATCCTTTTCATCCTGTCCTTGGTCAATCAAATACCGAATCAGACTAAATTGCTTGTCAATTTTATTTCGTATTTCATCGTTATCTAACTGAGACAAATCATTTGCAAACGCATTGGATAATTGTATCGTATCGGTTTCAATACGGCGTTTACTATATTTTTCTCGCGCTGAAGCATTCTCCCATTGAACCTCATATCCAAGAATCGTGGTTCCCAACAATCGTTCCATGCTTATCCATTCGTCGTGTTTACGAATCTCGCATTCTGCCCACGCGTTGTTTTCTTTTCGACGCTCATTTTTTATACTTAGATAATGATTTTGAGAAAACTGGTTCAGCGACATCATTAAATCTCCAGATTGAATCTTATTATCGCCAGCATAAGTACCGATTTTTATATGGTCCCCAATTGTGTGTCGTATTTGTTCACCTTTCTTCGCACATTCCGATAATTTACGACACGTACTCAATATTCCAACAATTCTGCCAACAACCGGTTTCAGGTCTTTAACAAATTGATTCTCGGTTGCGTATTCGATTTTCGTACTACTATCATTCCATTTTACCGAATATTGGGTTATTCTCTCATTGTCTTCAATGTCCTCTATGTCCGGTTTGATTTTCTTAATACGAACCACTTCACCGATAACGCCATCGTGCCGTGTAATCTGGCTACCCCGTTTGAATACTTGGTCCTTCTTCAGCAATCGGTCTCCAATTTTGGGTGGCTCTTGTATTCCAGCTAAATAACAATAAATCAATTTATCATTGTCAGTACACCTTCGGATGCCTTTATTTTTATGAGCATACGACGCGGGGTTAATCACTCGTTCAAGTGTGATTCCTTCCTCTGTTTCATCAAACAACAAAATCATCGTGAAAATATTCTTAATGTGGTCGAGAACACTTTTGATATCAAACATGTCATCTTCATCTTCATCTTCATCTTCGTCTGTTTTTTCAATAACCGTTTTTTTAAAGGTTTTCTTACGTTCAGATAGAGGCTCGTCTGGTTCATCACGATGTTTTTGAAAATCATATCCGCGAATCATTTTCGCAATATCTTTACTATATTTTTTCAATATCTTTTTCATATCATCTTCTATCCGTTTCTGGATATTTTCTGCCGGCGCCGGTTTTGCGACCTTAATTGGTTGTTCGCCCGTTTCTTCTTTCCTCTCTTCTTTGTCAATTTTGCGCAACATTTTTTCACGCTTCGCATCATCATCACCATTTTCAGAAACGAGAAACGCAGACGCGACTTCTTCGTAGCTATTGATTGGTGTGTCAACGGAAGAAAACTGATAAGAAGACCGAATGAGTCCAGCATCAAAATCGTACATCACCGTTTTGATTTCATCACGGGTCACGTTTTCTATATGACCACCTTTTTTTGCCCGAGCATATTTATAAATAAACTCAATCCCACGATTGTAAATCATATCAACAAAATAGCCTCTCTTTTTCTTCTGTCTGTCAGTCAAAACACGAAACATTGTTTGATAGAGGATGTCATAGGACTTAATATTATCCATATGAATGGCAACATCTACGCACGGCAAACTAATGCCGAGACGCAATCGCTGTGCAGTTAATATAATGAGCGATTTGTTGTTGCTGCGCGATTCGTTTTCAATATTGGTGATACATTCTTTTACACTCTGGTATTTATTTCCAGTGGGTTCGGCGTCGACGCCGTGATTTGGGATGTTATTTAATTTGATACAATTGAAATACACTTTTCCGCCGTGACGACCCTCGAGGTTTTTGTAATAAATACTCGGCAATCCTTTTTGGCTATGAACAACACACACGTTGAAATTCGAAAACTTGGGGTGGTCAACAATAAGGATCGCTAGATTTCGCATCATTGTTGCGACAACCGAATGTTTGGGGTTTTCCACCGCTTTGACTTCATTATCGTCTTCCGCAACTTTGTCTTCATTATCGTCTTCCACCGGTCCATCGTCATTTACCAGTTGTGTTTTCGTCCATGTCATTGTAGTTGGCAGAAACCACATTTGACTATGTACATCTTCAGAACCGGTTGCGTTATAATCGTAAGTTTTACTCAATAATTCTCCATAAACGTAATCCGAAATATAGGTGAGTGTTTTAGTAACGGCCGTCTTGTATTTGAACTCTTCAAAAATGCCTTTGTCGCAATCCGTTTTACATATTTCGTTTTCTTCTTTACCTGGCTTGTCATTGTCACATTCTTTCTTACAATCGATATTATCTTGTTTTCGGTGTTTTTCATTGCGATTTTTCAATTCAAATACTTTTCTTATATCGGTCCGTATATTGATTTTTTCGCCGTCTTCTTCCTCTATGTCGTAGGTTTTATTCAGGCCATCCGGGCCGACATAATTTGATTTCAATGTAGGCAGCAAATATTTCAACTCCGGATATCTAGTGTATTCGTAGGAAATGTCTTCATAGGTTTTGCCATTGTAAATAAGCATATCGGTGATGGACTTCAATTTCAGCATTTTGCCGGCATAATCCGAACTGTCTTTGTCAATTAATTTTTCGATGGATTCTCCACCCTCAAGTGAAACCATTTCCTGAGAAAACCGTTTCATTTTCATAATCATTTCGTATGTCCATTCAACCAGGATGCATTCAGTATGACTATCGTCAGCCTCAAATGTGCTTCCATAACGCTTATATGGTTTGCCATATGTTGCTGAAACCAATATTAATAGTGGTTTGGGAAAGGGAACGTCGCCTCTAAAAAAGAACTCAATCACTTTCTGTTGTAAAGGCAAATCCTTGCTGCCTCCTTGATGGATTTCATCAAAAAATATGATTTTGTCGTTTTCTTTGCGCGTCAATACGCGCAACACGTTATCAATAACGTTTTTATCGAACTGATTCTGGATTGTATTGTTATTCGCTGAATTGACCTTCGCGCGAATACTCTCTTGACTGATCACCAGGACATATTTTTTGTCAGCAGTATATTCAACTTGTGATTTCAAGTCGTTGATTTCCAATACTATATATTCATCTTTAAGGTCTGTGTATTTTTTAAACAAATCGCCTACAAATTGTGAACGTGTTTCATTCACGGCACCAAGAACCAATATTACGAACCGCGGTTTTCTTTTTGCGACTAACCCGCCGATCATATATGATTTTCCAGACCGCGCGACCGCCCCCCAAATAAACTTCCCAGGATTGTTACTACTTGCCAAGTTTTCGTCAATCCGGTCATTGGTATATTCCACGACATATCGTTGATGAAATCGCAAAATATCGATCACGTTGTTGGATGATTTGCCCGGTTCTCCAAGGATGCTTTGCCATCTCTTAATGTCGTCAATATTGTCGGGATTAAAATTGTCCCGTAACCACCGCCATAATTTTGGATAAAAAATAGTTGCTAAATCACCATAATCGTAAATTAGATTGGAATCAATATAGTCCTTCAAAGCTTCTTTTGACGAATTGTCAATTCGTTTTATAAAGTCTGCACGACTATGCACCAAACAAACAATCTTGTATTCTTTAATTCCATGAATCTTTTGGGCGTTCAACACAATTTCTGCGACGTCGTAGTTTCCAATTGCCTTTTCATCTTTGAAAAACTTGCTAGTGAAGAGGTATGCGTCTTTCACGGCGGGTGTATATTTGGATACCTCGCATTCACTTCTGATGTCAGACGTTTCTGTATGAGACTCCGTGTCGCGTCCCTCCAATACAAAATACAAATCGGCAATTCCAAAATCACTTGAACTATTGATTTTGTCTTGTATATATTTATACCGGCCAATCGTTTTGTTGCCTTCAATCGATTTTTTGAAAACACGGCTATAATCAGTTGGGGTCAAATTATCAAGATACAATAGAAAAATGATTTTCCACAATGCTTCAAATATATATGGCTTTGACAAACCTCCAACAGGTCGTTCATTGATTTCGGGAAACTTTTCAAACAGTTTATTACAATCTTTAAGTTCTTCCTGGTTTTCATAAATGTATTGGATCAATTCAATCATTGTAGATGGTTGATCGGATGGGGGCAAGTATTTTGATTTATTACATTCTTGTAGTTCAACCCGGCGTGTTTGAGTAAGCCCCTTTATTTGTAAATCAACTTCCTTTACCTTTTCACACGGGTCTGTGCTCATATATATTATGTAGGAATATAAAACAATACAATATATCAACGTATGTATCAAATCAGTTTTGTTATCATGTTGTCCCTAAGCGCATTCCTTATGGTGGTGTCAATGAATAATTATCGCCGCAATCTTCGTCAGTCATACTGATTTCATTAATCAGGGTCGTCGCAGTTCTCGATGAGTGCGGGGTTTGAGCCTCATCTGAAACCAGGTAATTGTTGAACTCATCGTCATCGCTATCATCACATAAGATGTCCCTTTGTTTTTTGGGGGCAAATAAACTGCGCCCAAATCGGGGTCTCGGTGAAGCAAACACAGAATCCGGATCTTCTTCGCCACTGTTATCGTCACTTCTACCAGGGGTATTTGACGCAGTATGTATTCGCTCTGTTCCCTGTGAGCACTGCCTTGCGCACGAATACATGTGGCCATATCGTGTGCCAATCGTTCGATAAACCACCACAATATCATCGCACAGATTCTTCATCAATCGTTTATCGTCGAGAGTTTCCATGTATGTGGTCATTTCGGCAACCAGGTTCTTCATTTCAATTTTTAAATCGTGAATCGTTGGTTGAGCCTCTTGCAACGGAGCTTGCGACGAAGCTAACGTCTTGGCGTCCTCAGGTTGAGCATGTAACGTATCAATCGCATTCCTATGAGGACTCGACATCTGGGTCGCACGAAACAACATTTCCAACGTGCGATACCGATATTCCATCTGCGTCAAATCTTCAAATTGACCGCGGAACGCGGTTTCGTCAACTTCGACATCATCATCCATGAATCGCACACGAATCTTATTCGGGTCGTCCGTCTGAATATGATATCGCTTCTTGGTATCGGCCGCCAACCCACCAATATAAACTTCATGGGTCCAAGCGTTCGTTTTCCAATCATAGACTTCCCCATTCTCCACAATGAGTCGCGCGGATTTATAGACGCGATGTACAATACCGTGAAGAATCTCGCCATAAGCAACACCCGAACGCTCCAATTGGTCTATGAAATAATAGGCACCATTGCGCGTATTTGCGAGCGTGGTTATCATGTGCGGATTGTGTTCGAGTCCGAATCCGATGAATGTATTGGACGCGCCAATATCCACGAGTTTCACCAATGCGTTGGCACGGGTTTCGCCCATATTGGCGTCGCCATCCGTCATCAAGATGTTGTGTTGTTCGGCGCCGATATTGCCAAACTTGACCGAGCGAATTGCCTTTTCGATATCCGTCATATCCATTGCAGTCATCATTTCGATTTTGCGAATCATTTCGTCCTGATTGTCTTTGGTGACAATCTCGGGTTCAATCACCACCATCACGTCGCTGTTGAATGCGCTGACCTGGAGCGTTATATTCGCGCAATTGTTGGCAATAAATCGAATGATGTTTTTGGTAACGTGTTTGATTTGGTCGAGCTTTGAGTTTTTGTCGCTGCACCGTTCATCCATGGAACCACTTACATCGGTCATGATATGTATGGTTTTGGGTGCGCGGGTTGGTTCGGCGGCAGGCAAGCAGATTTCGTAGATGCCGGATCTCTGGGCACTATTCGCGGTGTTGTTTAAAATTATGGTGGAGAGCATTTTCAAAGTTTACGGGTGTTTTGGTTATTATGGTATTGATTTTAACATTTGAATTAAAATCAATTTTTCAATGGCCCCTACGGGGCCATCAAAAAACACTTTGGCGATGAAACAAAAATGTTTCATCACCAAACAATTTTTTGAACTCTCTCAAAGAGCAAGGATTTGAGGAATAAACTCATTGGTTGAGTTTCGCTCATCGACGAAGCTTCGCTCATCTGTGAATACGTTTGATTTCATTGATTTGTTCACTATGGTCCCTCGTATTAAATGCCGAAAAAAGATGTATCCGATGCTTGGTTAAAATTGTTTCTACATTGTAAAAAGTTTTCCCATTTTTTCGAAGACGCAGCCATAATTCATAATCTTCCACCTGAAATCTCGGATCCCACCAACATAATTCTTTGCGAATGAGAACGGATGAATTAACAATCGGGTTGTAATCAAAAAAATCAAAAGACTTCAAATCCCCAAGTGGAAGTTTGGGTACAAGGTTTTGATTACCAAAGTACACACAGTTTGTTCCAATCACATCATATTTATTCATATATTCTGACTGCGCCTGGAGTTTCGACGGTTCCCAAATATCATCAACATCCAACAACGCAACATAATCGTATTTACAGGATTTCATCATTTCATTGAGCGCATTCGATTTTCCACGGACATTATGTAGATCAAGAACCCGAATGTTTCCGTGTTTTTCATATTTTCGCGCAATCAAATACACAATTGATAAAGGCTCATGTCCGTTCACACCAATAATCAGCTCCCAATCAGTATACGTCTGAGCAAGAATAGAGGACACCGATTCATCAATGTATTCAATACCATTGTAAATTGGCATCAGTATGCTTATCATAATTTGTAAAATAATAATGGACAAATATTTATATACTTATAGTAACAATCGTTGAAACATAAACCAATTATCATAGGGTGCCACCTCATTATACAATTTAAAATGCCCCAAATGCGAAAACACGCAATCCGCGATGACAATCTGGTCGTCTTTCACCAAATACTGGTTGGCAAAATAGGATTCCAAGGTTTTGTAATAGAGGCTCGACCACCATTCAAGTTTGTCGCGATGTAAAATGAAAAACCCCCCCGCGACCGAATGTTGATTCGGCGGAATTGGCTGTATTGGCAGTCCATTTTCCCCACGCCGATTTATGAGAGATACCAGTTGGTTCACGTCTTGTCGTGACCGATTTACACATGCGTAATGAATCTTGGTTTTATCCATACCACGAATTGTCGGCCAAGCCATTAACTCCGTCGTATGTGTGTCGCATGCGCGATTTCGAAAATACCCAATATCACACCAGCCATAATATTCCGTTTCAAAATAGCAATTGGTCACGGTTTCTTGAACAAACGCAATCTTCTCGGACCAAAGCATATTTAATTCCCACGCGGTATTAAACTGACTCTGAGCGTTTAACAATACGTTTTTGGCGTGATTCCGAATCCACGACTCGCGGTATTTATAACAATGAAATTGGTCGATTGATTTTATTACAACTCGGATTCGCGGGTTACCGCGGGTATTAATATACGACATACTTTCTTCATTGGTATAAATCACCAGATTGAAATTATTACAAATTGAAATGAAATTGTTCATCCATTCAACGTATTTACCGGTATCAAACTTGGATTTTATTATATAAAAACAGCTCGATAAAGTTAGCATATAAAAATAATGCGTATATTTTTATATATTTATTATTATTCTAAACATTGTTTCAAGTAGTTTGTCAAATAATTATGCGTTTGCGGATTTTGTTTCATCCAATTTCCACCGGCGCGATAATGTAGAAATACATCATCATAAATCTCGCAGAAAAACTTGCCATCAACATTTCGAATATCATTTTTTAAGTATTCAACCAATCTTGGGTTTGTAATGTTTTTAGGAAGCTCAGTATTATTCCACGAGCATGACCACAAATGCTTTATAAAATAGATGGAATCCGTGTGAAATACTTTGTCGGTCCAGCGTATTTCGTCTGGATTTGGCATTGGGTGTCCAGCCATTTGTGTAATTAACCATTTTTGCATCATTCCGCCAGTATCGCATCCTGGACAACAATTCCAGTCTAACAAATGAATATTTTTCATCCGCAGCATGTCAAAATAATAAATACCATTCCAAAAATAATTGTTCGCGCCATTGTTTCGACTTTGAAATACGACCGCACAGTCATAGCCCGAATATTTTTCAATATCAAAATAATCGATTAAAAACATATCGCTATCCAACAATAAATATTTGTCGGGATTTTTGATTTGATATTGAAGTATGTGATGCATGCTATCTGCGGTCCTGACAGAAGCAATCATATTTGTTTTATGATTTTCATTTGGTATGTTTATACATTGTATGTTTAGTTTTGCACATGTTTCTTCAATTTGTTTTTTTATTTCTGTATTTCCAAAATTGCTGAAGTCTGGAAAATCCTTTGCGTCATTAAAAACAATAAACTCGTAATCACCTTTGAAATATTTTTTCAAAGTATGATGCTGAATCTCAATAAATCCAGGGTTATTGACTACTGCTGTTATGATTTTCATTATATATTGTCAATACTGGCGTACGCTTTATATAATTTACACGGTCATCTTATGCCTATCTTTGGATAAATCTTCGATTTATACCATCTTTGATCCATAGAAAACCCACAACGCAACGGATACTATACTACCCAGGATAAATCCTTGACCAGCGGCCTTGACAGTCTTCCCCATGGTGTAGTAGAAAATAATCGGAAAAACAAAATATGTCAGGACAGCGTAGAAAGCCATAATACCAGAAAATAGGGAAATGTCCATTGTTATATTTTATGTGGAGACCTTATTCGGTGGGGTCCCTCGATGTACAATCACTGTTCCATATTCGCGGTCGGGGATATACAAACGAATCCGATGTCCATCTGCTTCGATGTCGGCCAGCCGCATAGTATCCGTGTCCAAAACAACCCCTCTCCAAGTTAAGTAGAAGACTGGGTCCGGGTCATCACAAAAACATCGGTCTCGAACATAGTCACGGACATCGGCCACAGTCGCCGCGCAGACATCTCTTTCCGGACAATCGTCCCGAAAAAGGGGCGACGGGATTTCGAAGCATGTATTGGCGCCATTGGCGTGCCGGTAAAATACGCCAAGGTGGTAATGGGGCAAATCTTGGTGGTCGTGTGCCATGGTTATAGTATGTAGGAACCCTCATCTTTATATTGGTTGGTCTTCAACCACCAAGTTCAGTGGTTCACCTGCAGCACCGCGAAAGGTTTGCCGATGCCATTCGGTGATACCGTGGGTCCGGATTCCTTCTAAATGCGCCTTGGTTCCATACCCCATATTTGTGTTGAGTCCATACCGGTCGATTAGCACTGGATATTTAGCACAGAGTTCCTCTACATAAGTATCGCGCTCGTTTTTAGCCAAAATTGAGGCCGCAGCAATGGACGCATAGGTCCCATCGCCTTTCTCCACGGTGTCATGGGGGACAGCAGTTAGGCTCTCGGTATCCTTGTTAAAAATCGTATAGGGGCGAAAATAGTTGCCATCCACCAAGAGTAGTCCAGTATTTAGCGCAAATCCGTGTTTAGAAACAAATGATTCCATGATATGGTCGATACAAATGTGCATGGCGCGAATAACGCAATTCAAAATACCCGAGCGGTCGATTTCGTCGGCCTCGACATAGTGAATGTGCCAGGCGAGAGCATCCGATTTTATATAGGCGGCAAGTTCACCGATTTTCTTGCGCGATTTGATTTGTTTGCTGTCGCGCATCCAGTCATAACGGAATGGTTCCTTATCTGCCTTATCCGTGGGCGTATTATTGGTCGGCGCCGCAGGCGCCTTAGGTAAGACAACCGCCGCAACATAGACGCGCCCAAATAAGGGCCCACGCCCCGCTTCATCAATGCCAATTTCAAACTGATTTGCCGCATCTTTGAACGGCAACAGCGGCACACGTACAGCACGAGGTTTTTTAGCAACAATCGGTTCCATTCTATAGAAGATTCGTGTCAAACCTTTATTTGGATTTCACAGATACATTCGATACCAAGGGCGCTTGGAATACATATATTTTTCGTTGTAGAATATATATTTGCGCAAATATGGAGTTCAAGCTTAGTCCATTGATTTTATTTATAATATTGCTCGTCGTGTTGGCGCTATCCGCGATGATTAAAAATTATATGAACAAAGAGGGGTTCATCACATACAACCACGGCAGTGCGCTATTTTCTACCAAAACTGTGGGAATGTATAGTTCTGAAAATCCGATAACCAAGATTTACGATGATATTTATTACGACCCGCGCAACGGCAATGTCGTCGTAGTGTATACCAAGAACGAATATACAGATGCTGGTTCTGTCGATGCCGATGGCAAGAATATCAAGGCAATCGAAATCGTCCCGCGAAAAAATGTTGCCAACAATCAGATTGTGAAATATGAGAACAATACCGTAGATAAAACTGAAAGTGGCGTATCAAAAGCCGTCGCAATTAATCAAGTAACTCCCGAAAGTCGCAAAACGACCTTGGACGCAACAGAGGTCGCATGGTCATACAAATCCGGCAGCAATCAGGTGAATTATTTCACTTGGGGCTCGAATACCTATATTTACGTGATGGATGTCACTGGTCTCAGTACAGGCGGCAACTCATTCGCGTCGGACGCACAAGGCAACAGCTTTGCCAGTCACGGCAACAGTTTTTCCGGCGCAGTCAAGCACGCTTCCGCCG
>Ga0247722_10001159_pt1 | contig 14877 bp, 12 predicted proteins | sample MSEWelMarce3H_FC_FD_189094 | JGI IMG/M metagenome (GOLD analysis project Ga0247722, IMG submission 189094) | Subsurface sediment microbial communities from gas well in West Virginia, United States - MSEEL Well Study Marcellus 3H_FC | ecosystem: Environmental > Terrestrial > Deep subsurface >... | reverse complement strand
AGATCCCGTAGATGGGGGACATGTTTCGGTTTATCTTGGTCAATATTCAGATGATATAATCATGCAGCAACTGTTAAAATTGAAAAAAACAAGGTTTCACCTGTTTTCCAGAACAGCAGAAAACATCAGCCAGGTGGATCACGTGACGATCATGCCCATCAGCCAGTCGCTTTTCGACAACAGCCTGATCAACTGCCATGGCATCATTACTGGCGCTGGGTTTGAAACACCTTCAGAGGCCTTGTACCTGGGAAAAAAACTCATGGTGATGCCAATGAAAGGACAGTATGAACAGTTGTGCAATGCAGCTGCATTGAAAGATTTCAATGTATGTGTGGTGACAACCATGGATGATTATTTTCCAACCTGGTTCAATAAATGGATGTTTGAGTCTGCGCCAACTGAAAGACTTGAATTGTCAAATCCTGTTCAATCCATAATTGGCGAAGTTGTTCATCCTGCAACTGCTTATCCTCCATCCAATGAGATGGAGGACTTTACTGCAATTGATCCTACCCCATTTTTAGTGTAAATCCAAACGTGGTACCTATACCCGGCGTACTTCTGGCCTGTATGATTTCGCCATGCGCTTCTATGATATGCTTGCAAATGGCCAGCCCAAGTCCTGTACCACCTACGTTCCTGCTCCTGCCATAGTCTGTTCTGTAGAACCGTTCAAATATACGTTGGATATGTTCCTCGGCAATTCCAATTCCGTCGTCGGTGATTTCTACCAAAATACTTTTATCATCCGTTTTATAAATGCTGGCTTCAACCTTGCCTTCTTGGTTTCCATATTTAATGGCATTGTCAACAAGGTTGATCAGTACCTGTCTTATTTTTTCCTTGTCTGCGTAAACCCTGACGGGCTGCTCGCACCCTTTTTTGATTTGGCAATTGATTCTTTTTGCTTCTGATTTTATGGTTAGTGATTCAAAAACATCGGTAACAAGGTCTTGAATGATGAAGTGTTGGTAATGCAACTCTTGCTTACCGCTTTCCAATTTTGTAATTTCATCAAGATCTGATATCAGGTTGATCAAACGCTCTGTATTTTTATGGGCATTGGAAAGGAATTTTTGGCTCACTTCCGGATTGTTCATCGCGCCAGCCAGAAGGGTTTCAAGATAGCCTTGTATGGCAAATGCAGGGGTTTTAAATTCGTGCGAAAGATTTTGAAGGAATTCCTTTCTGAATGCCTCATTTTTTTCAAGAATTTCCATTTCAGTTTTTCGCTGATCCGCCCACAACAGTACCTCCTCTCCAACCTCTTCCAGGCTTTGTTTTGGCAGCACTTTTTTCAAAAAAAACTCTTCTCTCTTGGATGCCTTGGTTTGGTGGATAAACTTATAAATCAGTTTAATTTGCCTGTGGATGAATTTTTCAATGAGGTAACGTGAAATAAAATAGGTGGAGCCAAATACCAGCAGCAAAATGATGCCCGCCAGTACAAAATTGTTGGATCCCAAACCTGCAAGAACTGCAGCCAGGATACCGCTCATTGTAGCGGTCAAAAAAGCGATTTTTACGGGTGAATAGTTCTTGGAATCGAACATGTTGCAATGTACAGCATTCGCAGTTCAGTTGATGCTTCTCAGAGCTCAAATTTGTATCCAACCCCTTTTACAGTGGTGATACAGTCGACCCCTATCTTTTGCCTGATTTTTCTGATGTGCACGTCAATGGTACGGTCTCCAACAATCACTTCACTCCCCCAAATCTGATTGAGTATTTCATTGCGGAGAAAAACCCTTCCCGGCTTTGAAGCGAGAAACCCAAGGAGTTCAAATTCCTTTTTGGCCAGATTGATGGGTTGCCCCTTGAAATATACCATGTATTCTTCTGGCTCAATCCTCAGTTCTCCAATTTCAATGGCCTTGGTTTCTTCTGGTTTGAGCAAACGCCTGAAGAATGCGTTTACTTTAGAAACCATGACTTTAGGGGAGATGGGCTTGCTGATAAAATCATCAGCCCCAAATTCAAGTCCCTTGACATGGGAGAGTTCATCGTTCAAGGCAGTTAGAAAAACGATGAGGGTTTTTTCAAATGCAGGTTGAGACCGGAGTATTTTACAGACTTCTATGCCATTTTTCTTGGGCATCATGATGTCAAGAATAATCAGGTCTGGGTTGGTTTCTTTGGCTTTCTGCAGTGCCTGGTCTCCATCTTTGGCTGTAACCACGTCATATCCATGGAGTTGCAGATTGTAGGTGATGATTTCAAGGATGTCTGGCTCGTCATCTGCAATGAGGATTTTTTTTGCGGCTGGCGCCATGGAAGGGTTGTTTGTGTGAAGTTAACCTGCTCTTCCCGCATATTACATTTCACAAGGATTATTAAATTGTTAAGCCGTAGGGGTAGAGCGTGGTGGAAATTAAATCTTATTTTTGCAGTTAATGTTGCCCCTGCGATTATTTTTCTTGATTTTTTTGCCAATTTCGGCCTTTTCGTTGTCCTGGCAGGACAGCAGCCGCCCCGTTATTGATATCCGGAGGGTGAAATTGCATGAGGATATAGATGCGCTACAAGCCCGTATTTGTGCCTTGGATGGCAAGCCGGACAAGATGATTGCCATCAGCCGCGATTTGGACCTGGATCTTCTGCTAACAGACATATATACCCGGCAAACCAATGCATTGCAATTGGACATTGAAAGATCAAATGTGGCAGACCACCGCATCAAGGTAAAATACCTGTCGGGCTTGAACATTTTATTGGAAGAAATGGTGGCCTCTGTTCGGTTGAATGCGTTGCCCGCATCTGAAGCCATCATTCTCCTGGATGCCTATAAGCAATACATGGGCCGCGATCTTTCAGGGTTGGGAATCCTAAGCCTTGTAGAACAGTTTCCTTACGGCGTCAATCGGGTGTTGTTGGGTGAGAACTCCGTGTTCTTTGAAAATCCGGAATTGACATCAGCCAGGCTTATTCTCTTTAAGCAGTTTGCAAGTCTTTATCCTGAGCAGGTGCTTTCCAGGATAGAGCCCTACCTGGAAGCTCCTTTTGCAGACAGTCTTATTGTTACAGCTGCACACCAGTTCCCATCCCGATTTTATGATTATGCAGCAGCTACTGAAACAGCAATTGGGAAAAAAATCAGAACAATTGACGACAGTTTGGTAAAATTGATCAAGGGAATCGCGGAAGAAAGTGCAGGCAGACTTATATTTCCTTTTTTACATTCAATTCTCAAAAGAAAAATCTCCATTGACAGCATCAAATCATTGGTCAGCAATGATCTTCAGTATTATCAGCTGTTGGTTCGCACACAGCTGCAGTACATGGATGATATGCAGGCAAAGGATACACCTATTTTGTTTCAGGAAATGGGTTTGACAATCAAACGCAAGGCTGAAGAAATTTTCATCAATGAAATCAACGCCTTGCACGACGCGCCAGACGAATTGAGGTTCAAGATATTGGCACCGCTGAATCCAATGGAATTGTATTATATCATTGTTACCGGAGAGGATGTGTTGTATACATCGAGTTATATTGGTGTGTACAACAGGATGATGGCCAGGTTGCAGAAACTTGGCGGGGATGCATTGTTGGTGGAACTGCGTTTTGACAGGTTTAAAAAGTTTGTGCGCATGGCTGCAGCCTACAACAAGCTTGATCATTTTCTTTCAACCATGCCTGCGGAAAATGCACAATTGTTGATGAAAAGTTTTGTGCGTGGATTGGAAAAAAATTATAATCTTGAAGATGCTGTTGATGTTGCCGATTCTTATGGAAGTATCAGCAGCACAGGCATCAGGGAGCTCATCAAAGCTGAGATTGAAAAAAACCTGGATCAGCAACAATTGGTGGGCAATGGCCGTGGAGAAGCCATTTACGATATCCTAAAGCTGTTGTTCTTGTCTGCCACAGACAGTGCAAAACTCCTGACCCAAAAATACCATATCCCACCTGTTTATTCCCTGCCACTTTCCAATCTTTCTGATACTGCCGGTCGTGTTGTTCAGCAGGTTTTTTTCTATGGAGATAAAGACGGTAAAGAATCCTTTGCCAATTTTATCTCTATGTTCAAGGGCAAGAAGGAGTGGAAGGTGGTTCAACTCGAACATTGGGTAGAAATCAAATCCTTGTTGGGTAAGCCCGTATGGATTTTCGCCAATTTGCCTTTGGACAATGCAGAGGGCGACGATCCGGATGCTAAGGCACAGGCTTTGCTGGTTGACTACCTGAATGAAAATGGTCTCCAACCTTCCATCGTGATTCACCGCGGGCACAGCTATCACCTTAAGTATACCATCCAACAATTGCCCGCTTCAGCAAAGATTATCATTTTGGGATCTTGCGGAAGTTATCAAAACCTCAATACCGTTTTGGAGATTTGCCCTGACGCACACATCGTTTCCTCTAAGGAAGTGGGGACCAAACTTGTCAATGAGCCCGTATTGAAACAAATCAATGAGTCTGTGAGGCTGGGCAATGGGGTAGACTGGATTGCCATTTGGTCTCAACTGGAAAAACAATTCAATACCGGTGTTGCAAAGGATCGGTTTGACAATTATATTCCTCCACACAAAAACCTTGGCGCCCTTTTTATCAAGGCTTTCAACAACAGAAATCAATAAGGATAGGCGCTGCCCAAGATGGAAAATACAGGAAAAGTAACCAAAAAAAAGATCTTCGACCTGCCCTTGTTGGCAAGAATATTTGCTTTTGCAAAGCCCTATAAAAGTACTTTTTACCTCTCCATTGGTTTGGCATTGGCGCTTGCACTTGTTTCTCCTTTGCGTCCATTGATGATCAACATGACGCTTCAGCGCATCAATGCAGCTGATGATGCGGGTAGGCAGGTGGTTTTGGATTTTTTGTTCATGATCACAATGATTCAGGTCGGCTTTTTGCTTTTGGAGACGGGAATGCGCTTTTTCTTTTCATACGCAACATCCTGGTTGGGGCATCGTGTGGTCAAGGATATCCGTGTAAAGGTCTACGAAAAGGTGCTTTCCTACAACCTCAAGCAATTCGATAAAACACCCATTGGAACGTTAACCACGAGAACCATCAATGATATTGAGGCCATCAATGATATTTTTTCAGAAGGGTTGGTCCCCATTGTTGCTGATTTTCTCTCTATTGTGGCCATCCTGTCTGCAATGTTTTACACGAATTGGCTACTGACATTGGTTTGTATCATTCCATTTCCGTTGTTGATCATGGCCACATATTTTTTCAAGGAAAGTGTCAACAAGTCGTTTGTGAATGTCAGGAATGCCATTGCCGCGCTCAATGCATTTGTTCAGGAACATATTTCCGGGATGCAAATCATTCAGGCGTTTACCGCGGAAAAAAGAGAGCAGCAACGGTTTGAAGCCATCAACAAAAAACACCGGGATGCCAATATTCAGGCCATTTTTGCCTATTCTGTTTTTTTTCCGGTGGTAGAAATCGTCCTCGCCTTTTCCATGGGCTTACTGGTCTGGTTTGCTGCCAAGGACGCTTATCAGTTGAACCAGGAAGAAGCGGTCAAGGTTACCGGGAATATTGTTTCCTTCATCCTGCTCCTGAACTTGCTTTTCAGGCCCCTTCGGGTCATAGCTGACAAGTTCAATGTGCTTCAGATGGGCATGGTGGCCGGCGAAAGGGTATTGGTCGTATTGGACAAACAAGACGTTTTGACCGATGCTCCCAACGCAAAGGACATGAAAATAAAGGGCAGGATTGAATTCAATGATGTTGGATTTTATTATACCAAGGGTCATCCTGTATTGTCGGAACTCAGCTTTGAAGTGGAGGAAGGTAAAACCATGGCCATTGTAGGCCACACGGGCAGTGGAAAATCGACCATCATAAGCCTTATCAACCGTCTTTGCCAGCACCAATCTGGTTCGATTTTCATCGATGGACTTCCCATTGAGGCATTCACGATCAACAGCCTGCGTTCAGGGATTGCAGTGGTACTCCAGGATGTCTTCCTTTTTCCCGGGTCAATCCACGACAATGTAACCCTGCGGAATCCCTCCATCAACAGGGCAGAAGTGGTTGAAGCAGCAAAGATGATCGGCATCCACGATTTCATTGAACAGCTTCCCGGGGGCTATGATTACGATGTCATGGAACGCGGAAGCACGCTTTCGATGGGGCAAAGACAATTGTTGTCATTTATCAGGGCACTGCTTTTTAAACCCGCCATTTTGATCCTCGACGAAGCCACTTCGTCGGTGGATACCCATTCTGAGCAATTGATCCAGCACGCCATTGCAGTGCTCACCAAGGGCCGGACTTCCATCATTGTGGCACACCGCCTGTCTACGATTCGTCAGGCAACCTGCATTTTGGTTATGGACAAAGGAAAAAGGGTGGAAATGGGCAGCCATGACCAACTTATTGCCCAAGGAGGCAAATACGCAGAGATGATCTCCCTCCAACAACGGAAAGATGAGCAATAGATTTTTAAAATTTTCGGGCAATTTTAACCCACTCAGTGCTATCTTTGCGCAAAATTTCAAGGCGTATATGCGTGTACATAGGCTAAAATCTTTGCTGGTGGCTACTCTGGGGCTGTTTTTGGCACTGGTCTCCACATCCGTAAAGGCAAATGAGGAACCCGGAGGCGAGAAGCTTGACCCTGCTAAAGTCATTATGGAGCATATCCAAGACTCCCACGAGTTCCATTTTTTTACCCTAAAGAAGGAGAATGGTGAGGAATTCCATGCCACATTGCCGTTGCCGGTCATCCTGTGGAGTGAAAAAAGGGGATTGACGGCATTTTCTTCTTCCCAATTCCATCATGGTCACAACATTCATCAGGGATACACCATGGAACACGACAAAATCCATGCAATTGATCCTGCTGAACATGTATATGACATTTCATTGACCAAGAATGTTGTTCAAATGTTTCTTTCACTGATCATCCTTGTCGTATTGATGATAGGTGTGGCCAACAAATACAAAAAAGGACAGGGAATTTCAACAGCACCCAAGGGCTTTCAAAATGCCATTGAGCCTGTTATCACTTTTGTCAGGGATGAAGTGGCAAAGCCCAACCTTGGCAAGAAATACATGAAATACCTGCCTTATTTGCTGACTGTTTTCTTTTTTATCCTGGTCAATAATTTGTTTGGTTTGATTCCTGGCTCCGCTAATGTCACAGGAAATATTGCCTTTACCGTGGTTTTAGGGGTTATTTCTTTTGTTGTGATACTGTTCAGCACCAACAAACATTTTTGGGGACATATTTTCTGGTTTCCCGGCGTTCCGACTCCAGTCAGGATTTTCATCATGCTCCCTGTTGAGTTGTTGGGTGTGTTCACCAAACCATTTGCACTGATTGTGCGTCTTTTTGCCAACATGGTTGCTGGACATATCATCATCCTCAGTTTCATCACATTGATTTTCATTTTCGGGTCCATGAGTGCTGTTGCCGGTTGGGGATTCTCTCCGCTGAGCATTGCATTTGCGGTGTTCATTTACCTGATAGAAATAATGGTTGCCTTCATCCAGGCGTTCATCTTCACCAACCTGACTGCTGTTTTCATCGGCCAGGCTTTTGAGGGTGGTCATGAAGAAGGGCATCACTAAATCTTTTTTTTAATTATAAAACCAAGTATCATGAGTCTGATGAACATTCTGCTCGACGTTAGCGTTTCCCACCTTGGTGGTGCAATTGGCGCTGGTCTTGCTGCAATCGGTGCCGGTATCGGTATCGGACAGATCGGTAAAGGTGCAGTTGAATCAATTGCGCGTCAACCCGAAGCTGCCAACGACATTCGTGCGAACATGATCCTGACTGCCGCTTTTGTTGAGGGTGTTGCCCTTTTCGCGGTAATCGCAGGTCTGCTGGCTGTTTTGAAAACTGCCTAGTCGTTTCGCTAAAAAACACTGCATCCAAAGCACAGGGCGGAGGATGCAGTACTTTTAACATTGTTATTCAAACTATAGAACATGGATCTTTTATTACCTGGTATTGGCCTTTTGGTTTGGACCCTTGTGGCATTCCTGATCGTATTTTTCATTCTCAAGAAATTTGCTTGGGGAATCATCATCAAGTCCCTTACAGAGCGTGAGCAGGGCATCACTGATGCACTTGATACCGCAAAGAAGGTTAAGGCTGAAATGGCACAATTGAAAAACGAGAATGAGGCACTGATGGCACAAGCCCGGGAAGAACGTGCCCAGTTGATCAAGGAAGCCAAAGAAACAAAGGATAAAATGATCAATGAGGCCAAGGATCAGGCCAAGGCAGAAGCTGCAAAAATTGTGACGGATGCTCAGGCTGCAATACAGGCGCAAAAAATGGCAGCACTTACCGATGTCAAAAACCAAATTGGAAACATGGTTATTGAGATCTCAGAAAAAGTGATCCGCAAGCAACTGGAAAACAAGGCAGATCAGGAAAAATATATTCAGCAAATGGCTGGTGAACTTCATCAGTTCGGAAACCAATAATCATGCGTCAAACCAAAGTTGCACAACGTTATTCAAAGGCCCTTTTTGACCTTGCACTTGAAACCGGCAAGCTTGAAGAGGTAAAGAATGACCTTGATCTGATCAAGGGCATCGGCCACAAGGAGCTCAGCATTTTGCTTGTTTCTCCTGTTGTTTCCGGCGATAAGAAAACTGCCATTTTCGATGCCATCTTTTCGAAGCATGTTCAACCCCTTACATCATCATTTTTCAAGTTGGTTTTTACAAAGGGCCGTTCAGTGGCCATGGATGAGATCCTTGAAGCATATGCCAGTAAATACAGGGAGCACAAAGGGATAAAAGTAGTTGAACTCACCACGGCCATCGTGGCAACAGATGAAGTGAGAAATGCAGTAAGGGAACAATTGAAAGGCAACAGGTTCTTGCAGGGCAAGACCATAGAACTGAAAGAAAAGGTGGATGCTTCCATCATTGGAGGAATGATTGTTCAGGTGGATGACAAGTTGTTTGATGCCAGCATCAAACATGACCTGCAGCACATCAAGCGTCAATTCATCAAAAACATGTACGTAAGCGAGTTAGGATAATCAATAAACAGATTACAATTTAAATCAGCAGTTATGATAGACATTAAGCCCGATGAGATTTCAGCTATACTCCGCCAACAGTTGAGCAACTTCAACACTTCAGCAGAATTGGAGGAAGTAGGCTCGGTACTCCAAGTCGGTGATGGTATTGCCCGTATCTATGGTTTGAACAATGTAAAATCAGGTGAACTTGTTGAGTTTGAGAATGGTACTAAGGCCATTGCACTCAACCTTGAAGAGGATAATGTGGGTGTTGTATTGATGGGTACTGGTGCTGGAATCAAGGAAGGTTCAAAGGTGAAGCGCACAGGAATGATTGCTTCGATCAAGGCCGGTATGGGACTTGTTGGTCGTGTGATCAATACCCTCGGTGAGCCCATCGATGGCAAAGGTCCGATTACCGGGGATCTTTATGAAATGCCGTTGGAGCGCAAGGCGCCAGGCGTTATTTTCCGTGAGCCCGTGAAAGAGCCTCTGCAAACAGGTTTGAAAGCAATTGATGCCATGATTCCTATCGGTCGTGGACAACGTGAGTTGATCATCGGAGACCGTCAGACTGGTAAAACTGCGATTGCCATTGATACCATCATCAACCAAAAAGAATTCTACAAGGCCGGAAAGCCTGTCTATTGTATTTATGTAGCGATTGGACAAAAAGCATCCACCATTGCTGGTGTGATGAAAACACTGGAAGACAATGGCGCAATGGAGTATACCATTATCGTAGCTGCTCCAGCTGCTGATCCTGCACCACTCCAGTTCTATGCTCCTTTTTCTGGTGCTGCGATTGGGGAGTTTCTTCGTGATACAGGTAATGCTGCTCTGATTGTTTATGATGATCTTTCAAAACAGGCAGTTGCCTACCGTGAGGTATCCTTGCTCCTTCGCCGTCCACCGGGCCGTGAAGCATATCCTGGTGACGTGTTTTACCTTCACAGCCGCTTGCTCGAACGTGCTGCAAAAGTCATTGCCAAGGATGAGGTTGCAGCCAAAATGAATGATTTGCCAGAGTCCATCAAACACCTTGTGAAGGGTGGTGGTTCATTGACTGCATTGCCCATCATTGAAACACAGGCGGGTGACGTTTCTGCCTATATCCCTACCAACGTAATTTCGATTACAGATGGTCAGATATTCCTTGAGTCGAATCTGTTTAATGCAGGTATTCGTCCTGCCATCAACGTTGGTATCTCAGTAAGCCGTGTGGGTGGTAATGCACAGATCAAGTCCATGAAAAAGGTATCTGGTACCTTGAAACTTGACCAGGCCCTTTACCGTGAGCTTGAGGCATTCTCCAAATTTGGTGGAGACCTGGATGCTGCTACCAAGTCGGTTATCGACAAGGGAGCCCGCAATGTGGAAATCCTCAAGCAAGGTCAATACCAGCCAGCTTCTGTAGAAAAGCAAGTTGCCATCATTTACCTTGGAACACAAGGTTTGTTGAAAGAGGTTGCTGTAAGATCCGTGAAGGATTTTGAAGAACACTTCTTGCTTGAAATGGAAAACAAGCTTCCCCATGTTCTTGCAGAATTCAAGAAGGGCAACCTTCCTGAAGATGGAATCAAGGAAATGGTTGAGCTTGCAAAAGGATTGATGCCACAGTACAAATAAGTTTCTGGCATTCAAAATGCTGAAAATACAAGGTCCGGAACATTGCTTTCGGACCTTTTTTTATTTGACAATTATTCAACCATTGCCAATTGATCTTGTTGTATGAACAGGCACTTCAACTCCCCAGCCTACGGCTGGCAAGTTCAACCACTTCAACCTCTTCAACCTCCCTCAAAATGCTCCTCGAAGTCTCCCACCTCACCAAATCATTCGGCAGTTTCACTGCTGTTGACGATCTTTCCTTCTCTGTGAAGGAAGGCGAGGTCTATGGGTTCCTCGGACAAAATGGGGCCGGAAAATCCACTACAATACGGATGATTCTTTCCCTGATTCGCCCAACAAGGGGGAATATCAATATTTTTGGTATGTCCATCGAAAAGGACCGTGAAAAAATTTTGCAGCAGGTTGGTGCCGTAGTTGAAAAGCCAGATCTCTACCGCTACATGACAGGATATGAGAACCTGAATGTTTTTGCCAGGCTCAGCAACAAGAAAATCAGCAAGGGAGAAGTGATGAAATGTTTGGAGTTGGTCGGATTGGATAAACGTGCAAAAGATCCCGTTAGGGTCTATTCACAGGGGATGAAGCAACGCCTGGGCATTGCTGTTGCACTGGTGCACAACCCATCATTGATCATCCTGGATGAACCTACCAATGGGCTTGATCCACAGGGGATTGCTGATATCAGGAACCTTATCCTCATGCTCAGCAAGGAGCAGGGCAAGACACTACTGGTTTCATCCCATCTTTTATCAGAAATGGAACAGGTGGCCGATAGCATGGTCATCATCAACAAAGGAAAAAAGCTGGTGGAAGGCAAAGTGAATGCTTTGCTGAATCCCGACAAGGTGCAATTGGAAATCATCACAGACAACAACCCATTGGCAAAGCAACTGCTGGCAAACTCCGGATGGTCGAAAGGGTTGAGAAATGCTCCCGATCAAAAAGTGCTTATTGATATCACTGCTGATGCTGTGCCTTTGTTGTCCAGGTACCTGGTTGAGCAAAACATTGGCATTTTCAGCCTCCGCTCCATGAATTCCCTGGAAGCCTATTTTCTCTCCTTAACATCCGGCAATGAAGTTTAGCAGCATCGTCTATATTGAACTGTATAAAATCTTCCGTAAACCACGGACCTATATTGCTTTTGGTGCTATCGCGGCAATTGTGGGGTTGATCCAGCTGGGTTTTTATGCAGATGGGGAAAGTTATATGAAGTTTGGCATGCAATCCCTGTCTGACTCATTTGATGTGAATGGCAACATCATGAACGGCTACTTGATGGCATTTATCATCCTTCAAACACTGTTGGTACATGTTCCGCTGTTGATTGCATTGGTTTCCGGAGACATGATCTCTGGGGAGGCCAACCAGGGAACCCTGCGCTTGTTGTTGACAAAGCCGGTGAGCCGTGCAAACCTCATCATCGGGAAATTCATTGCATCTGCAATCTATACGGTTATTCTCTTGCTATGGATGGCTGTTTGGGCATTGGCCATATCCATCATGATATTTGGGGCAGATGATATGTTGATCATGAAAAGTGATATGGTTACCCAAATCCTTGCTTCAGATGTGATGTGGCGTTATTTTGCTGCCTTTGGTTTCGCAGCCTTGGCCATGTTGACGGTCTCAGCATTGAGTTTCTTCCTGAGCTTGTTTGCAGAAAACTCGATTGGTCCCATCATGGCCACCATGAGCATTATCATTGTGTTCACCATCCTCAATACCCTGGACCTGCCTATTTTCAATACGGTCAAACCGTATCTGTTCACCAGCCATATGCTGGGTTGGAAGGGCTTCTTTGACGTAACAGTCAATGAAAACAACGAACAAATTGTTGGGTCCATTGAAAACCTTCCCGCGGTCCTTTATTCTGCTGGTATACTTTTGTTTCATGTGGTTGGATTCTTGTTTGCATCGATTGTGGTGTTCAGGCGCAAGGATATCCTCTCTTAATCCCCATCTGGTCCAAGGGCAGCATGATCTCATCAGCCTTTTTGATCTCGCCCTCGCAACTTCAGAACAGGGCTAAACCAAGCTGAAATAAATTGCTTATTTTCAATGGGTAAAATATTCCACATGAAAAAAAGCCTGTTCATTATTTCCTTCTTGCTTTCCATTACAACAACATTTTCAGCGGTAAGACTGCCCGCCATCATTGGATCCCATATGGTGCTCCAGCAAAAATCTACGGTAAAACTTTGGGGTTGGTCAGCTCCTGCAGAAAAAATCATCATACAACCCAGCTGGGATACCACGCGCTATACCATCGTTGCAGGTAGGGGTGCCCGTTGGACAGCATCAATACAAACACCCGCTGCAGGCGGACCGTATTCCATCAAGATCAAGGGCAATAATGAGATCATTCTGGATGATGTGATGATTGGTGAAGTATGGGTTTGTGGTGGACAAAGCAATATGGAATGGTCTGCTGATCAGGGATTGAAGCAGGCGAAGGAAGAATCACCGAATGCGGTTCAAAACAAGATCCGTTTTTTTTATGTGCCCAAATCAACTTCTGCAACACCCCAGGATGATGTACTTGCAAGGTGGGTGGTCTGTAATCCCGAGGACATGCTTCATTTCAGTACCATTGGCTATTTCTTTGGAAAGCAGGTCAATGCCAGTACTGGTTTTCCGATTGGCCTGATCAACAGCAACTGGGGTGGTACTCCTGCCGAAGTATGGACACCAGAAGAAATTATCACCCATGATCCAGACCTGTTGCACGCTGCAGAAAAATTGACTCCGGCAGCCTGGTGGCCCCATATCAGGGGAGAAGCCTACAATGCCATGATCTATCCGCTGACGCAATTTTCCATCGCCGGGGCCATCTGGTATCAGGGGGAAAGCAATGTAACTACACATTTCATGTACAAGCGCCTCTTCACCAGCATGATTGACAGCTGGAGAAAAGCCTGGGGCAAAACCTTTCCGTTTTATTTTGTGCAGATCGCACCATATACCTATGGCGATACCCATATCAATGGTGCTTTTCTTCGTGAAGCACAAACAGAATCTGCAGCACATCCCAAGACGGGGATGGTCGTAATCAGTGATTTGGTAGACGATGTGAAGAACATCCATCCCAATCTCAAAAAAGAAGTTGCCGGCAGGCTTTCCAACTATGCACTCGCTGAAACCTATGGGGTTCAGGGATTGAGCTACAAGAGCCCAACCTATGCTGCGCACGCTGTTGAAAAGGGAAGCATCAGGATTCAGTTCAGGGATGTACCCACAACACTGATGAGCAAAGGAGGAGAATTGACCGACTTTTTCATTGCAGGAGCAGATGGTGTCTTTGTTCCGGCCAAGGCCAAGATTGAAGAAAAAACCGTTTTGGTATCTGCCAAAACGGTTAAAGATCCTTTGTATGTGAGGTTTGGATTCACCAATACAGCCATGCCCAATTTGTTCTCAGCAGAAGGTTTACCAGTAAATTTATTTAGAACGGATAAATAAAAATAAAGGAGGGCTTAGCCCTCCTTTATTTTTATAATTGAACTTTATTACTCAATTAATAGAACCTGGTCACACCTGGAACGGCAATTTTGTATTTGCCATCCGCATCCGGCAGTGATTTTGGTAAGGTGTCCCATGTGTACGCAGATGGTTGAAGGTTCAGGCCACAATTGAGGGCTTTGTCCCATTCAACAACCTGACCACTGTAGGTGGCCATTCTTCCAAGTATGGAGGTCATGGTACTTTTTGCACCATTCTCGGCATCAGCGAACTTGTATTCACCCTTTGCAATCGCTGCAAAAAGTTCTACATGCTCATTTTGATAGCCATTGTTCTCCGTCTTTTTATCAAACTGGTACATGATTTTGCCCTGGTGGTCCCTGATGTTAGCAGCACCACAATAAATCTTGCCTTTTGTTCCAATCAGCAGCTCATCCACTTTTGCTGAAGTCTTGGGAATATGGCGGCATTGGCTGTTGAGGATTGATCCATCCGCATAAGTGAACTCTACGAAGTGGTGATCAAAGATCTCACCATGGTCTTTGCCTTTCCTGACTTCTCTTCCGCCCATACCTTGTGCCTTAACCGGATAGCTTCCTTTGAACCAGTTGATTACATCAAGGTTATGTATATGTTGTTCTGTGATATGGTCTCCGCAAAGCCAGTTGAAATAATACCAGTTGCGCATCTGGTATTCCATTTCTGTTTGGCTTGCTGTTCTTGGCTTCACCCAAACACCATCGTTGTTCCACCATGCCTGTGCTGAGGTGATGTCACCGATCATGTCCTTTCTTTTGAACAACTCACGATATGAATTTTGATAGTGGCG
>Ga0247722_10001158_pt1 | contig 14891 bp, 17 predicted proteins | sample MSEWelMarce3H_FC_FD_189094 | JGI IMG/M metagenome (GOLD analysis project Ga0247722, IMG submission 189094) | Subsurface sediment microbial communities from gas well in West Virginia, United States - MSEEL Well Study Marcellus 3H_FC | ecosystem: Environmental > Terrestrial > Deep subsurface >... | reverse complement strand
TATCCACATTGAACCCATGCCGGTAGTGACAAAAATCATCCACAATAAAGATGCAGTCACAAAAATGTGCGAGTTAAACACGCTTGGATTCAAAGACATATATCAACAACACATCATTTATAAAATGAAAACTTTTGCCCGATTCGAATGCGAGATTTCGAGTATGTGTGCGGAATTTGTCATGCGCAAGTGGCACTAGATAGGGAAACCTACGGACCCGCTTTGCTTACCCCCTATGACCCCTTCCCTTCAATAAAACCTTTATAAAAGGAGGGGGTCATAGGGGGGCGAAGCCCCCCTACCAACGCGGTCTCTGTCCCCTTTGCACCACCATGGGTTCCGGAAGTTGCACCTGCTGCGTATCAAATAAATTCAACGATTTGATTTGCCTTATATCTGGCGTAACTGGATGCTGCGACTGAACCATATTGCATGTACCGGTTCCTCTCAACATCGTCTCAATATCACACGAATTGTTGGCAAGATTGACCCGCGAAACTTTTTGTCCGACAAGTCCATTCCCTGGAAAGTACGTATTTACGGGACACCCCATTCGATTCTCAGAATTCAAATAGTAATCATTGAAGCCAAACGTGATTGCCTGTTCCAAATCATAATCGCCTCTTTGAGATTTTTTTCTTGTATCTGTCATTTATATTGGTTCAAGAGAAAAGTTTCTTATGCAACAGAACATAGGCAGGACTGGAATCGTCAAATCTGTCACCCAGTGTGTGAAATTCCACCAGCATATTATGAAAAAAAGGCAAGTTGTCATAGGAAAACAAAACGCTTAACCCAATCTCTTGGTTTTCCGAGAGCATAAACGACGCCGACTGGTTATAAACCACTTGAAAAAGCGGTTGGTCCTTGGTTTCAAAATAAAGTCGGTCGAGAACTTGGATGACGGTGTCGCCGTTGTATTCTTCCATTAAAAATAATTTACAAATGGTTTGTTGATACTCCTCGTCGTCATTGTATGAAATATCGGTTGCGTCGTAATTGTATGACATATTTTGCTAAATATAAATAACACTTATTATTTATATTTTTACTAAAACTTATTATTTACGGTTTGTTTGAATTTATTTTCATTAGTTATCTAATAATTGTTTATCCGCCGGATCCTTAAATGTCATTGGACTTCCATCAACAATATTAAGTTGATTTATATTAATTCTTCCAGATGCGAGTAAAGCAATTATTTTCTCTTGTTCTACAACTTCACGATCAAAGCTTGCTTGAATTGCTTTATTTTTTAATGAGTTTAGTGTTTCTAATCGTTTTTCACTTGCTTTCGCATCGGATAGGATTCTTTCTAAGTATCCTGTAATTTTTGTAATATAAGGATTTTTACTTTGTCTGAGTATATTAATTGCGTCTGATAATATCTCAGATATAAAGGTGTATCCTTTATATACTACAACCAATCCTGAACCGGATACAGCAAGTAAAACAGCTGTAACGATTGCAATAATAATAGGGCTGTCTTTCCCAATTTCTAATAAATGATTGAAAAGTTCATTAACTAACATACCTAAAGGCCTTACAGTTCCTTGACCTACTCCGCTTAACCCACCAAATAATGTACCAAACACTTGACCAGTTGCATAACTCATATAAAGTTGTGAGTCCCGGAATGCACCCTGTGATGATAACTTAACTTTTCCAAAATCAAATTTATAATTAACATCTTGTAAGGTTTGGTCCAATTGAAGTTGGTTTTCTTTATGTCTTGCGTGCCCCTCAAGTAAAGCAGTTTGAGTATTATGGGTCACTACAGCAAGTGCATTTGAATCCATAACATTTTCTAGTTCATCTGCTAAAGTTTTGGCTTGATACTGGCGTAGCGTTACTCCTTCGTTTCGAAGGAGCTGTCTATTAAGTCTTTGCATTGATGATAACATATTTGAAACTACACTTATTGACAAATCGTCTCCTGACAGTTTTTGATAAGATGCCATATTTTGTTTTGCTTGGTCAAGTATGACTTTATCTTCACGAAATAATTCGGCTAGTGCAGCAGCTGCGTCTAGATCCTTTCCACTATTAATTGGTAATTTGTTTTCTTCAGTTGCTCTTAATTTATCTTTCACAAAACTAGATGTACGTTTAAGTGCAGTAACCATTTTTTCAATATTTTTTGTAGGCATTGTATAACTTTTCATCACTATTACACCATTCTCAAAACTATAACGAACAGGAGTTGATCTCTCACATACGTGAAGAAGCGAATCAAATAGATTATTGGCACCCAAGCTGTCAAGTGCGGACTCTGTATTCATTTTAACCATAGAATTAAAGTATTCGCATCGACTGATTGAACTTTCACTTCCTCTAGATAGTTCCATATTTAATTCTTCTACATATTGGTAAGCAAGTTCTTCCATTTTTGTTTTACTTATACTACCAAAAATTTCATACGGACCTGGACCGATTAAAGAACCTGTCACAGCACCTATCACTCCTAATGAATTAAATTGAGGTATTTGGTAACTAGTTTTCATGAACTTTTCATCAGATGCAACAGCTGTTATATTCAAAACATTAAATGATTCCAATCTTAGTTGATAATCTTCTGACACATATTCATCAACAAAATCATCTTGGAACGGGTCATTCGCTTTTTTGATTTCTTTACTTTGGATATAATCCTGATGTTCGGTTCTTTTCTCTTGTCGGGCAACTTGTTGTTTTTCTGCATCAGTCAACATCCATCCCACATAACCGACTCCTGGAATATAAACTTTTAATGCATTCGCTAAAGATAACAATGTAACATATAAAAAAAATATAAAAACAATAGATCCACCTCCGGATTGTTTTATCGAATTTCTATTTCTTCTTGTACCCGTTTTTTTTATTCCATTTTTTTTCATACCACGTCTTTTGATACTTTTTTTTTGTCTTGACCCACCTCTTTTTTTAAAAAAATTTGTACTTAAACGAATAAATGTTTTTACCAATATATATTTATGATATCCAGCCAAACGTTTTCTTTGCAAATATCCAACAAACAAATGTAAAGATTCTTTATCTTTCATAAGCGACATATTTTGTTGAATCTGATCTAATATTGCGATATCTGTCATTATAAGTGGCACCTCTAACAATGCCGTAGAAGTAGTGAGTGCCATGTGTTTGCATAATTCTGAATCATGACGATTAGACAATTCCATTATTATAGTTTATATGGATAAATTAAATTCTATACAATTTCTAAATTAATACCCCGAGTCATTGGGCAAATGATTCTTGGATTTGGCTTGTTCTCTCGTAGCCGAACCACCGCGAGTCCAGCCGTCAAGCGCCGATTCTTGAACCAGATACTTGGGGTTCGTAATGGTGTCCTTGATACTGTCAATCAAAGGATACATATGGTTATTGGCAAAGGATTGCTCGGTAATCGTAGAGACACTTTTCTTGTTCGCAACAATATCGCCTTGTTTCAATTGGGATTCCAATACGGTGTCGCACGATCCTCTGCCTAAATACGGAACGGTTAAGAAGGGTCGTTGTTGCAAAGAAAGTTTTTCTAAAGACCGGGCATTTTCTTTTCGAATGTTCAAATCGGAATCCACATCAACCGTGAAAGAATGAATACCGCCACTGGCTCCACCGTTAATTCCGGTGAACATCATCGATGGATGGTCGGTTGCAAACTTAACATGAGCATTACTGTGGTTTTCGCTAAAATAAGCGGACAACATATAATTATTAAACTTGGTGTTCATAATAGTCTGTTGCGATTTGTCGGTATTATCATTTCTGATTCTGGAAGTTCCGTTGAATGTGTATGGGTATATGGATGCCATTTGATTATACTATATACTACATAAAAATAAGCGAACTTGGTGTTTCCTTGTTTCCTGGTTTCCTTTGTTTCCAATCATTTTGTTTAACATGCAAATTATATAATCCAAAGCAAATGTGGTAACATAATTATTTTGTGGCATGTCTCTTTGTTTTCTTTGGTTTCCTTGTTTTCTTTGTTTTCTTTGTTTTCTTTGTTTTCTTTGTTTTCTTTGTTTTCTTTGTTTTCTTTGTTTTCCTTGTTTTCTTTGTTTTCTTTGTTTTTATACCACCAATTCTAAGGTCTCGCGAATTAATAAGGGATGCCAAATCATGATTTACATTTTCGTTACTTCTGGAATGAACCAGTTCAATTTCGGCAACTAATATAGAACGCACATATTCGGATTCATTCAAACATTTCCATTCCAGTGGTGCTTTATGTAAGTAAATGCTGTCATTTAATACAAAAGACGTATTATCCGGAATTTTCATTATATGTGCCTTATCTTCTACCCGTCTTGCAATTACTGTTCCAGCATTTTCACAATTCATATTTTGAAATACCCAAAACGATAATAAATGTGTTTTTTCTCTATGCAACGAATACCCTCTGCTAAATCTCTCAGTGTTCGGATCACCTCGATCGATTTGAATACGATATTTTATTTTTTTTATTTTATAATCATCGGACATTTCACGAATTGCATCTAACAGTTTTTTGTGAAACTTGATTATTAACTCATAACTTTTTGTGGTTTCTTCGGATTGGAATCCTTTGTCCGATTCATATACAACTTGAATCTCTGTAAAAACGTCATTATTTTTATCTTCCTCATCAATGATGTCTGAAATATCTACTCGAAAACAATCCATTTTATTGTTACAGTGTTTGGTTTCATCAAAAATCGGATATTCAATGTCTTTTTCTAAAAGAACTTTAAGCCGCAGGTCATCATTTTCTCCTTTATCATATTCTCCTTCATCGTATTCTTCATCGTATTCTCCTTCATTTTCATGTTCCTCTTTAACATGATTCTCAATTTTTATATATATATCTTGGATCGTGTCATCCGAATCAATTTCAAACGTGTCTAAATTAAAATTAAAATTATCTATTATTTCATTCAAAGAATCTAACTCCGATTTATCTTCGATTCCATCGATCCCATCGATTCCGTCTTCAATATTTTTATATTTCTCTGTCCTTTTTATTGCTCTCAATAACGACAATGCATTCGTATTATCCACATCAGGATCGCTTATTTCTTGTTTTATTTCTTGTTTTATTTCTTGTTTTATTTCTTGTTTTATTTCATTTATTTCATTTATTTTATTTATTATATTGGACATTATATAATAATTAAATATTTTAGTAAAGGTTGTAATTGCCTGCATTATTTTTGGCACAAGCAAAAGCATTGCCTTCTTTGCACGAAACCATGCTGCCATAACAAAATTCGGAAAACGATTGCTGGTCATTCGGAATTGTAGTGCTGGCAGTACTATGAAAAGGTCGGAGAGACTGTTCAAAAACATACTGATCTCCTAAATCCTTGAAGAGTTTCTCTGTAATATCGGGCTGGTCAGGATTTGATTTGCGGACAACTTCCTTGGCTTTTTCAATTATATCGTCATTTACCTTTTGATTCGATGCCGGGGGGGCCGGTTTTCTTTTCGGGTTGTAAATATAATCAGTTACCAAAACATTTCCAAAAGGGTTTGTAGAGTCAGGTTCTCTAAAAACGTCATTTAAGTCGGAGGTTTTCAAGAAGGGAGAATCTTCCTCTTTTGAGAACCCCTCTTTCTTCTTTTTGATTTCATTATTCTCTACAGTTTTCGATTTATGAAGCATAAAAATAAAGAAGAGAGAAACTGCACCAATGAACAAAATGCGCACGCTTTTTGTATAGAAAAATGACATGAGTGTTAAAAGAACCACAAGTCGCGAAATTGCGTTCAGTTTCTGTTCAAAAGACATTTTCTCTACGGGAAACAATTCAAACATGAAATCATTGTTCAATAGAATATTTGGGTTGTCGCTCCAAAACGGAATAATGTTTTGAATTGTTTCTTTTTTGGGTTCATCATTTTGTATTTCATCGTTTTTTATTTCTTTTTCATCCGTCATTTGCAATATATAATATAAGTGAAAGATTTCTCTCTAAATATACTTGGACACATGTAAATGTGAATGGTGTGCCATCATATGAAAATCCCGTTGCCCCCCTTCATTCTCGCCGTATTTGGTTAATCCGTCTTCAATTGCCAACATTGGATACACGATGCACCGACGACCTTCTTTTGTAATGGTCCAGTCAGCACTAAATGGCGTAGAAACCGTCGCCGAGTTTGCCAAAAAATAGTCTGCATATCCGTTCGCATATTTCTCTACAATTTTGCCTGCTTGTTCTCTCGATAATAAATACATTTGGGTGCCCCAAATATCGCCATAATCATAATAGCGGAATGTCGTCACATTTGTCGTGTCGATATCTACATAAATGGACTGTCGAGTCTTTGAATAGGGTCCATTGGTTTCGCCTACAATCGGATATGTGATGAGATAACCCAGAAGCAGGGTGTCCATTTGCATCGCTTCAAAATCCGCAATGATATGTTCGAGTCTTGGTTTGAAATTTGCGTCAATTAAGATGTCGTCTTCGCAAAAAATGGCATAAGGACGCGAATCTTTCTCTGCAAATTCGCGAATCATGTCGAGATGACCATACATGCACGACCAGCATTTTTCGGTGTGGGGAATGAGACCGCGTCCGGCAATGCGTGGGTCGGATACGGGCACACCCGGGTGCAAGACCGCGTTTATACCCACGGTTTCGAATCGGGTTTTCATGGATGCGGCGCGAACCTCGTTTTTAAAATTCAAACAGTAGATGGCACACGTCGATGTCATTTATAAAACATATTAAATGCCCTTAATATGTTTTTGGAGAATCCTTATTTGTGTTTTCTTGACTTTTTTTTTGCTTTCTCCTCGAGTTTTTTCTAAGTTTCTTTTGGGTTTTCTTTTTACCTCCGTGGGCTTCTTGTATTATGACTTATTCTTCTTAGGGATTTTAAGGGAAAGGGCCTACGGATGCAAGCGCCTAACCATGGGTTCCCTTAACGGTGGTACTTGCCAACTCGAGCAAATGAATCCACAATGAAAATCACAAACACACCTAAAAACGTATATAAAATCAGCTCCTCCGTAATATTACTCGTTTTTTCCATCTGAATTTCCTCCAACATGTGAGTAATATAATTCAGTTTTTGCATCACTCCATCACTGGATTCCCCATTTTTTGCGGATTGGCTGTAGTATGGTTTTCCTAAAATAGCACCGGCTTCATAACTTTTGTTGTAATTGCTTAAATTATCGGTTCCATTGTCGCTTGGACCATATTCCGGAATGCCAGCCGCCATTTTCAAAAGAGGCGATTCAAATCCTTCTTTATTTGCTAAATCTTTTGCTACTACTGGTTTAAAATCGGCAAGGTCCTCCCCAACTTGACTGGATGTAATTTTGTTCAATAAATCATTGACGGTATTTCCACGCCTTTCATTTAAGGCAACGGTAGATTGCATCGATTCTGAAAATTCATTGTCATCAACGTCGGAATTTTCAGATTTGTCTACATCGTCGTCTTTTATAAATGTTTTTTGTGTTTTTCTTTTGTCTTTTCCGATTTCTGAGATTCTTTTTCTTCGTGTATCTGATCCCGATGAATTCCAAGGAGAAGCGGTATTTAATAATGACATCTTCTATAGTTATATATATAAACGAAATAATAATGAATCCAATGATCGCAAAAAATATAATTCCGGTTTTGAAAGAAATTTCGTACAATTTTAAAAATAATTCGGTGGTGATGCAATTTATTCCAATAATGTTAATATTGGGTTATACAACTTATCGACATGAATTTGTTAAATTGAGTTATAGTATTTTAGGGAAATTGTTAGCAGTGATGCTGATTTTTTATTATACCCGTATTGATTTTATTTATGGTACGATATGCTGCATTCTAGTGATTTTATACTACCAACAAACTGAAATTGAGGGGTTTGGTATGGAGAAAGAGACAAAGGAAAAAGATAAAAAAGAAAAAGATAAAAAAGAAGAAGAAGTCATGGATGACGGAACAAATTTGCCTTTAGAAGAAGGTTTCGAAACATTTGAACCGCCCGTCATAACCATTGACCAATTCAATGCGGCAAAAGACGAATTTATTAAAGAAAAATGCAAAAATGGAGTGTTGATGTATAAAGATTTTCCGGTAAAATCGGAAATGGCTGACCACGTTTATAGCGAAATTAAATTCGATGGAAAATCGAAATGCAATCCGTGCGACCGAACATGTGATTACAACATTATTGAGGCAAAACTGGAAACAGAGAAAAAACTGATCCCAAAAATATCGAATGACATATTTGATGCGTTTGCAAATATTTTTAACCAATAATTTTTAAACCTTCGCGGGTACCGAAGGTGGCGTTTGCGACTGATAAAAACTCATTTTAACCGCCTTTGGCGATATAATCGGCGTTTGAAAAGTGCAAAGTTTAAAAGAAGAAAATCTAGAAACAATATATAAATGGTAAAATCAAATTCAAGTTCGTTTTTTAAAGATATGCACAATCGAATATTGGATTTAAACACAAGCAAGATGTTTGCAGGACTCATGATTATTACTTTGAATATTGCGTCAAAATTTGTGACCTTTAAATTTGGAAAATCCACAGAGATGTATTTGAAATATACATTTAGTCGTCAAATTTTAGTTTTTGCAATGGCATGGATGGGAACTCGCGATATTTATGTTTCATTGGGACTCACGTTGATTTTTATATTTTTGTTCGACTTTCTTTTTAACGAAAATAGTAGTTTATGCATTTTGCCGAATGAATTGAAAGAATACTATAACAACATGGATGAAAGTATTTCGCACGACGATTATATGAAAGCGAAAACCACCGTTGAAAAATTTGCAGAGCAAAATGAAACAAAAAAATGCGACTGTTGTAAAACGGGCAAAGTAAAATGGGCAAAGTAAAACGGGCAAAGTAAAACGGGCAAAGTAAAATGGGCAAAGTAAAACGGGCAAAGTAAAACGGGCAAAGTAAAACGGGCAAAGTAAAACCTTTAGTTCTTATTATTTTCTATTTAAATTATAAGAAATGGCGACACAAGTTGAAGATCCAGAAATTATCATAGTAAAATTAAAAATTCAGATGCACACAAATAAAGATACGGTTGATGTATTGACAGCGGATAAAATTGTCATTAACAATAAGATTAATGGCAAGTTTCCGTTTTTATGCACAAATTATCAATATAGCAAAGATTTATTACAATATAAATCGTTAGAAGAACGTGTCAATTTATTTTTCAATTACACAAAATTAATGAATTATGTGATTGCTTCGAAATTAAAAAAAGACCCGTCTGTAACGGATCAGTCGGAAATTATTCAAAAAAATATTGTGATTATGTTAAATGCTATATTTCCAATTTCTTTTCCAATAAAAGACCAAGTATCCGTGATGTATCAACCTTCAAATATGGATTTGATGAATGTAGTAAAACAATTAACTACACCCAACGAATATGCATACTTAAATATAGGCAAACCTTGCACGGTAATTCAAATTATATGGTTAAATACAATTACAACGAATCCAATCTACTATCAACTTTATCGAAAAATTAGAAAATATTATAAAATGATATTTAATTTTATTAACAAGAATATAAACAGTATAACCGCAAACGAATATGAAATAGCGATTGAAGCAACCGATGATGATGAATATGATAGTGAAAAAATTAAGAAGATTAAAGACATTTTAACAAAACAATTTGAATTTCTAAAAAATCGGAAAGAAAAAAAAGAAATTTCTTATCCAACAAAAGAAGAATTTATTTTGTATTATTTAATTGCCAATTTGAAAGATAAAGAAAAAAACAATTTTAATGAAATATACGTTCAGCAATATATCTCTTCTTCTTCGAACAGATCTACTCCACAATATAGATATGTCAATAGTGATGAAATAAATAAAAAAAAATTTTTAGAGAGTTTAAAAGAATCCAAAGAAGTTGATATTGACTTTTATGAACAATACATTAAGGATATTAATAGCTATTTATCGCCCTATCGTGAATCAACCAATCCACTTATTTTCGACAGTTTAAACAATACAAATGGGGATTATACTAATTTTATTGATTTGATAAAACAAAAAGATGATGAAATAACATATTCGGGAATCGATAAAATAAAAGAAAAAGATGAAAAAGATTTATACGAAATACAGATTGGCGTTGGATTGGTTGGTGGGAAAATTACACAATCAAATTATAGTTTTTTGTGCAAATTTAATTCGTATCGATTGGGAAATATGATGAATTATCTAATTAAAAACACCACGACGAGCACAGCTAATAAATCTTCTTCGCTCAAATTACCCACCAAAGAAAATAAGGAAAACGTGCGACTGTACAGTTACATTGATTTGGAAAATGTAAATGACACAACTGAATATATTGGTGTTATAAATTCAGATATTAATCAAAATAAAACGAATGTTGCCCCTGTTAATAACACGGGTTATAATTATCGGGTCGGAGGTTACAAAACTCGTCGCAAAAAAAACAAAAGGAGAACTTATGTCAAAGGAATTTTAAGAAAAAATAAACCAGCAACAATTAGACCAATGCCAATATATTGATTTGGATCACTAAATCGTTCGCCCAACACCACAAATGCCAATAACGATTCAATGAATGCAGAGATTCCGTCCCACGCCACATTCACCATGAGTAAAGAAGACCCCCGTAACGATTGGATTAAAAAGTAAATGACACCTACGTACCCAAGCACACCATATGCTAAAAAAGTAAGCCCGCCTTCGTTGGCGTATTTCTTTAATGCAAAATCGCCAAATACCTCAGTCAAAGATAAAAGACCAATGGAGTATAAAGTCATTATATACTAATCCAATTTAAAAGACAATCCGATTTCATTGTTTTGATTTTCCCAAATTCCCGATATTTTTAAACATTTGTTTTTCTCTACATTGGGTAAATTCACCATCGTATATTTGGTCTGCAAAAAGTCGGACAATTTATAAATAATTTTTAAATTTGTTTTTTTATTTTTTGCATACAAATTTAAAATATCATATTCGATTTTGATCAATGCGTTTAACGTGCTAATATCTATTTTGGATTTTGCATATGGAACAAAAACACATGGTACATTCATGTAAATACCATACATTGTAAAAAATTCATCACAATAATTAATTTTGGTAAAAATGCCGTCAAAAATTAAATTCGGATTCGTTTCTGTAAAAAATACATTGGACACCGAGAGAGTTTTTAAATCCAGGAGTAAATTCATTTTGCTAATAATTAGTGTTTCATACTTTTAAACCATTTGAAAAATTACTAAAAATAAAACAACGGTTTTATTTTTAAACAAAAATCTCTTACATACCACCTGCAACACGGAGACCTCCGACAAGTCCAGTGCCGATGGCAAGACCAGCACCCTGTCTGGACGAAACGCCCATGGAAGGAATGAAAGTGTCTAAAATGGCAAGGGTGGCGGCAGCGACCAAAGCAATGACAGTGACCTCCTCGAGCTTCAGCGACTGCTTGGGGATAACATAGGAAGCAAATGCAACAATGATACCTTCAACGATGTATTTAATGGCTTTCTTGACAATCTCGTTCGACATTTTTATATATACTAAACCAATAAAAAAATGTGCGAAAATAAATGATTTGCAAATAAAATACTTAAAACATTAAATCCATAAATATCATATTACCCTAAATGTCTGGATTCCAAAAAAAGAAGTTAGATAGCGGTTCTAAAAACCCCGACTATGTGGATTTGTGCGAGGAGGACGCCACAATCCCATCTCAAAAATTTGTATGCATTTCTTTTATTTCCCCTGAAAAAGTGCTAAAGCAACGGGAGCAATACATTTTTGAGAAGTTCATTCAACAATGGGAGTTCAGCAAATCCATCGAGAAGTTCGGCGATTTTATGAATTTTGTTGCATTCAAATATAAGCTAAAGCTGGATGATGTGATGGCCGACATGAAGGATTATGTAACGGAGGAGAAAAAACACCTAAAGTCTTATTCGGTCGCCGACGATTTCAAGAATTTCATGGATAAGAATGAGGAACGTTTGACGGAGGATTTCAACAAGCAGAATGATTTCCAGACCTCTGTGCGTGGCATCAAGATTCGTGGTGCGTATTCCAGTCAGGCGGAGGCCGAGTTGCGTGCCAAGAAGCTGAGAGAGTCAGACCCCAATCACGACATTTTTGTAGGACCTGTTGGAGTTTGGATGCCTTGGGACCCCGATGCCTACAAGACTGGGCGTGTCGAATTCATGGAGGAGGAACTCAACCAATTGCACCACGAGAAATTGAAGAATGAAGAGAAGGCCAAGCAGGAGTTTGACCAACGCGTGCGCGAGGCAAAGAGGAAGGCGATTGAGGAGAACGTCAAGAAGGCGCGCGAGTCGGGCAACAAGTTGACTCAGACCATGACGGAGGACGGCGAGCTAGTGGGTGTGACCAAGACCGTGAATTTCGAGGAGAGAGAGGTTGCGGAGATCATTCCATCCAATGGGTTTGGCAAGGCAACCGTTGAAGTTGCTGATGAATTGGAGAGAATGGATTAAAGTAGGGAAACCTACGGTTTCCCCTACGACCCCTTCCCTTATGATTACAACATTAAAAATAATGTTGTAAGGCTATTTTTGTGGCAACTAATACCACAATAGAAGAATATTATTTATTATAGAATTTATCTTTAAAAAAACCATTTATACGGTTTCCCTACATATCTTCTTTATCCATACTCATTAATAATGTACCCACATCAAACTCCAATAATTCTGGGAAATCATTGATAGAACCTTCATATTCGGCTTTTAAATTATCGACCAATTCCGGCATATCAGTAAATATTTGTTTATAAAACTCCAATAGCATATGGTATTTATCTATTTTCTTTGAAGGTATGTAAATTTCCACATCCTTTTCATAATCTTTATTTTCCATTATTTTCAATAGAATCAATAAAGACCACGATTGACAAAATACATCATCCGTAGTTGTTTGTGCGGGTCTAGACAATCTTACTAAATGAAATTGATACTGTTTATTTTCAAAGAATGGTTTAATTACGTCGTGTAAAATTTCAGCATAATAAATGCCGATAAAGTTTTCTTCGTTTTTATTGTAAGCCGGGTCAATTCCATAGACCTTTTTATTATTATTATCGAGAATAAAAGATTGGAAATGGGTTTCGATGTCTTCTTCGTCTTGCTGCACATTTGTAGCAGTAAAAACCACATTGTCTTTTTTGAGTCTTGAGATGGCTTGCAAATATTTCTTGATTTCTTTGTGCTTATGTTCTCGCGTTTTTCCAGGTTTTATAAAAGCATTAAATGTTTTTATATGATCTTTATATTTAAGTTCAGGGTTATATTTAAGAATTATATAACGTCGGATGCTTTCGTCTCCAAGTAATATTTTGATTGAATGCAGTAACCAACTGATTGCATTTTGTTTCATTCTTTTATGAGGAGATTTTCTTCGAGTCGAAGAAGAAGAGCGAGAAGAATTTCTTCGGGTCGATGTTTTTGTCTCGGTACTAATTTTTTCCATATTTATATATTATGTACAATGAAATAAAACATTATTTTATTTTATTTGTATTCATAAATTTATATAATATTTATATATATGCAAAATTGTGTTCTGTCGAATATTCTTTTATCTAGTGAAATTCTAGAAATATTGAACCGCCCCGATGTAAAAATAAATAAGGAAAAACTTTCAACAATGCAAAAAGTAGTAAAATTCGCGATTGCATTACCAAGTTCAATCAAGACGAAATTGGAAACAAGTTTATCGATTGATTTGTCCCAAGTATCTACCATTCCAATGAGATGGATTACTGGTGATACATTGCCGCATATTGATAAAGGTGAATCCCAATTTAATAACACCTATTTAATTTATTTAACAGATAGTGTTGGTAGTTTAATTGTAGATGGAATAAATTATCCGATTGTTGCTGGCGATGCGCACGTTTTTAGCGAAGGACTTCAACACTCTACAATCAATACTGGAGATATTAGCAGGTTGATGATTGGACCAATCAGCGAAGGTGGGTTTGCCGTTGGAGGCGGTATTTCTTATTTTGGTAATGAAAATGATGCACTAAATTATAGTAATGTTATAGAGGTTGATGGTAGTTATACTATAAAAACGGTCAATGGGATTTCATCATGGACAATTTCATCTAGTTCTAACAGTGGGTCACCAAATGGCGGACCATACATTGTAGGCAGTACGTTAATTTCAGGACCGCAATATTATTTATATCCTTATGGTGCTCCGATTTCAAATACTTGTTTTCCTGCCAACACTCCCATTACTACGGACCAAGGTATTATTCCAATTGAACAAATAAATCCACGAAAGCATACAATTCGCAATAAAAAAATTGTTGCAATTACGGAAACAATTACGGAAGATAAGTATCTGGTATGTTTTGAAAAAAATGCATTAGGTAATAATATTCCTTCTGAAAAAACAATTATCAGTAAGAATCATTTAATATTTAATAAAGGAAAGATGATAATGGCAAAACATTTTATAGGAAAATATGAAAATATTTATAAAGTAAAATATGAAAATAATATTTTATATAACATTTTACTTGAAAAATATGATAAAATGATTGTGAATAATTTAATATGCGAAACATTGCATCCGGATAATACAGTTGCAAAATTATACACTCTATTACCCAAATACAATTTAGAACAACGATGTCAAATGATTAAAAAATATAACAAGGTTTTTAGTAAAAAATAAGTAAATAATATCCTTTCTAAAAAGGGAAAGTCAAATGTTTTTACACCTTTTCTCATTCAAAATGCCTATTTTGTGGGCAGTTATGAGTGGGGAAGGTGTCGCATCTTCGATGCGAAATGGTGTAAAAAGGGAAGAGTCAAAGACGTAAGCTTCACAGAAGCCTGACGGCTTAACCGTAGTTC
>Ga0247722_10001157_pt1 | contig 14892 bp, 18 predicted proteins | sample MSEWelMarce3H_FC_FD_189094 | JGI IMG/M metagenome (GOLD analysis project Ga0247722, IMG submission 189094) | Subsurface sediment microbial communities from gas well in West Virginia, United States - MSEEL Well Study Marcellus 3H_FC | ecosystem: Environmental > Terrestrial > Deep subsurface >... | reverse complement strand
TGTTGCCGCAGTTGGCGGCTCTACAGCGAATATATGTTGGCTTAATGCCAGCATTGCCAGCGGCCATATCTTGCTTTTTAGCATCATTCTATTCTCTCATTTCTAAAATCGAAATCGAGAAGATTTCGCGTCCAACTAAACATAAATTAACCTTGTGTGCGTTTGTTGCTTCAGTCACTTTGACGAAGCTCCAGATCGACTTAGCCAGTTCCAAAGTGATTAGTGCGGGTACACCGCAGCAATTTCGTAGACAGTTTTCATCTCTATGGCTAGCTTAGGATGGCCGTCATGGCGGGTCTGTACGCTAACACGCAGATGGCTTGTCTATTATTAGATGACTGCTATGGGTACAGAGGGTAGTGGGTCTAACATTAGTTTTTGATTATAATTAAGGTCTAATCATGAATTAGATGTGGTTTATCTTATGGCGAGCATCAAGCAGTACACTATCCCCATTGCCCAAAATAACGATGTGATTAAAATAGGCCGCACGAAGTAATATGTTCAACCTTATCGGTGTAGAAATAAAACGGTTGAGGATCTGCGTTTCAGTGATGACAACCACATAGATGAGTCCCCCGCACTGGTGGCGGATTACCTAGAGTTTTGTCTGTTTAGTGGGTTAAGGCGTGATGATGTGTTTTGCCTACGTTGGGATCAAGTGGAATTGGATACCGCACTCATGCACCCTGTTATTCATAAAAAGAAAAAAGAAGTAATGACTTTACCATTGTCCAATTACTTAGTGACGATATTGAAACGCCGTCAGCTAATCCGTGTGAATGAGTACGTTTTTGCAGGCAGAAATGGTGAAGGGCGTTTTGATGAACCCAAGCGGCAAATCGCCAAAATGGTTAAAGCGACAGGCATTCACTTTTCATCACACGATTTACGACGCACGTTTATTACCGCCGCAGCCAATCTTGATATATCTATTTACGCCATTAAAAGGCTATGCACGCATAGTGTTGGCGGTGTCGGTGGTGATGTCACAGAAGGTTATGTCATTATGGATGTAGAACGGTTACGCGCCCCGATGCAAAAAATTACCGATTACTTTTTACGGGCAATGGGAAAAATGTCTAATGTTGAAACCATGCCTTTGGCAAAGCAGGGATAATAAATATGCTATGTATAAATGAGGTGGGGCATGAGTGATAAATCGATTTTATTGCCTGAAGGATACGCCGATTGGTTGAATCAACTTAAAACTGATATTAGCCACACCCAGCAAAAAGCAGTACAAACTGTTAATCAAGCCTTAGTGCAGCTTTATCTTCGTATTGGCCAATATTACAGCAACAACAGCAGCAAGGTTGGGGCGCAAAAGTCATTGAGCGGTTGGCGAGTGATTTGCGTGACGCTTTTCCGTAAATGCGAGGCTGGTCATCAAGCAACCTTAAATATATGCGATTTTTTGCCCAACACTGTCCCAACGGTTTAATTGGTCAGCAGCCTGCTGACCAATTACCGTGGTTTCATGTTGTGACATTATTGACCAAAATAGATGATTCACAACAGCGAGAGTGGTATGCGTTACAAATCATACAACACGGTTGGTCGCGTACTACACTGGAACTGAATATCAAAGACCAATTGTATATTCGTCAAGGTTCAGCCGTGACCAACTTTCAAAAACGTTTGGTTGCACCTCATGCCACTTTAGCCAATCAAGCTCTCAAAGACCCATATTTTTTCGATTTTTTAGGCTTAGATAACGATGCCCATGAACGAGAAATTGAAGATGGGTTAATTCGACATATCACCCGTTTTTTATTAGAGCTTGGCGCAGGCTTTGCCTTTGTCGGACGGCAATTTAGATTAGAAGTAGCAGGCGATGAGTTTTTTATAGACCTTTTGTTTTATCACATACGGCTAAAGTGCTATGTGGTGGTAGAGCTAAAGGCAACGGCGTTTAAGCCTGAACATGCAGGCCAACTTAATTTTTATTTGGCTGCCGTGGATGCTCAAATCAAAGCGAAAGATGATAAACCGACAATCGGCTTGTTGTTATGTAAAAAGCAAAATCGTTTGGTGGCAGAATATGCGTTATCGGGTATTGAGAAACCAATAGGGATTGCTGAGTATCAATTATTGCGTGATTTGCCTGAATCTTTAGGACGTGATTTGCCCAGTATTGCCGAAATTGAAGCGGGATTAGCAGACGATGGTATCTTAATGACGCAAGAGCTGATTATTGATGATGAGGAGCAAGAAGCGGAGTAACGTTCGTAGGAAATGCCGTATCAGTTAGTCATACATCAAGTGTCGATTGTGCTTTTATACACACCCAATGAATATGCTATAAGTTTTTATCTTTAGGATGCTCACCAGTTTTATGAAAAAAGCATTATTTATATGCAGTCAAAATAAGCTCAGAAGCCCCACGGCAGAACATGTGTTTTCAACGTGGTCAGGTGTAGAAACAGATTCGGCAGGTATTAACGTAGATGCGACTGTGCCGTTATCTGTTGAGCAAATAGAGTGGGCAACCATTATTTTTGTCATGGAAAAAACTCACCGAAATAAATTATCCAAAAAATTTGGTAGCCATATAAAAAGCAAGCGTGTGGTGTGCCTTGATATTCCTGACGACTATGACTACATGCAGCCAGAGCTAATTAGGCTTTTAGAAAGCAAAGTAGGGCGGTTTCTTAGCTAGTTTAAAAAGTTGCCCGACAGTTTATGGCGCATTAAATCACGCGACACAATCGAGCGCACTGTACCTCACTAGAACTTGTTGTAAGTCATTTACAAGCCTATAATGTACGCTATATCAGCGTACATAAGAGGGCTTATCATGCAAAGCATCGCAGCCGAGCGTATCCATTTAAGAGCATCACTTGAAGCTAAACAAACCATAGAGCAAGCCGCCGCATTATCAGGCGTGAGTATTAGTGCATTTGTTTTGGAACACGCTTACCAAGCAGCGCGTAAAGCGATACTTGAACAACAGCAAATTAAGCTTTGTCGTGAGGAAAGCATTAGAAAGCCTTAGATAACCCATCGCCACCTACAGCAAGCATTAACTTTGTTTTTGCCTGTCGCTTCATTGCCTAGATAATCACATTACCACACCTAGCCTGACGGGGCGAAAGAACGGCAACCCTTAGCTGTTTTGGTGTGGTTATTTATTTTAAGGGATAGCGTTTTAAGGGGCGCGTGATTGATTGACTATAAAAGCCATTTATTAAAATTTGTAAATAACCTAATTGAGCTACCTAAAAATCCTAAGCAAGCTGCTAACTTGATTACTCGCGCTAGAGCTTTATTAGGTAGAAGAAAAAACGAAGAAATTGAAATTTTAGACAACAGTATTACTTTTGTGATTGATGATTTTTCAAAAAGATTAAAACAAGAACATGGCGGTAATTATAAAAGATACCTAGCCACCGAGTTAAATATCCGGTGATGATAATATTTACGTGATTTCTTCCTAGAAGCCATTGCTATCATTAGCTTTTTATCACAAATCACTTAATTGATTACTATCACCAAATATCCATGAAGATTTTCAGGTGATGATAATATTTACGTGATTTCTTCCTAGAAGCCATTGCTATCATTAGCTTTTTATCACAAATCACTTAATTGATTACTATCACCGATTTTCATATACTCAAACACTGCTTAAATGAATATGAGTTGTCATATACAGACAATACTCCATCAAACGTGACGATGTGTGATTACTTTGCCGTGTACGGTGTTCGTCATGTGGCAATAGCTCATCTTGTTGTAACAAGCCTACCACCTCAAGGGTTAAGTGATAAAGACAGAGCTATTTTTCGTTTTGAACAGGCACAACAAGCACATGATTTTATGTTCACTGCTTTAGACTGTATTAGTTATGCCGAGCAATTAAAAACAACAGAAAGTCTAATAATCAAAAATGATGCTTTAGATTTTGAAAACAAACAATTAAAGATAAGTCAACAAGCAGAGGTAAACAAACAAGTTAAAAGAGAAATATCTAAAAAAGCATCTAATGCAGGTAAAAAAGCACATAAAGACGATTATATTGATAGGCATAAGATTTATGAGTGGTTATCAGATGTTTTAAGAGCAGATGCCAATTATTTTAATAAATATAGTGCTGATAAAATAGCATCGATTATTGATAGGGCTGAGATTGTATCTGTTACTCCTAGAACCATTAGTGGATACGTCAAAAATTACAAAGAAGAGCTACTGAAAAAAGCCTCTTAGTTGCTCAAAAAAAAAGCCAGTCAACTAGCTGACTGTACACTCTACTGGTTGCCTGTACACCCGACTAGCTGACGTGTTGAACCACCAAAAAATATGCCTAGAATAGCAAGCCTCTCCTAATTGAGGCTTGTTCATGCAAACCCGTAACCCTGTCAAAAACACTCCAAATAACGGTATAGCATTGGAGTCCTCAAAAAATCCTAGAGGACAATCCACTATGCCGACCACCGATAAAGTCATCCCCATTCGTGGCGATGATTTAACCCTTCTCGATAACACACAAGCCGCCGACATTATTGGCGTACATCCTTTGACGCTTCAAAATTGGCGTAGCACGGGCAAATCGCCTCGTTACGTTAAAGTGGGTCGTAATGTGCGTTATCGCCTATCCGAGTTAAAAGCATGGATTGAAGCCCAAACCCGTAATCATACAGGGGAGGTCGTTTAACCATGGATATTCAAAACCGTATTACTCCCTTAATTGCCTCTTTAGAAAGCACTTTAACCCACTGTATTACCGCATTAAAGAACGGTGGCGATGTGGTTCAGGTGATGAGTGCCTTAGCCACAACTCAACAAGCCTTGTCTAAATTACGGCCTTTGATTGATACATTGGTACAAATTGAGGACGAGCAATCTACCGCTTTGTTTGGGATTCAAGATGCTGCGATTGAGTTGCTTTTATCTTTAGACAGCACACAGCCAAGTTATACACCTAGACCCCATGACGAAAATATAGACCTGATTCACTCAATCCTTGAGTGGTATCACGATGCACCGCCACCCGATAACGTAGTGAAACTACCCGTTAAAAAGGAGTTGCACTAATGACTAAGCAATTAGTAATCAATGCCGACTACAACGGTATTGCCATGACTTTTACGGGTGATGGTTGGTTTAATGCGACACTAGCAGCCGAGCGTTTTGGCAAGCGTCCTAACGACTGGCTGAATCTTGACGAAACGAAAGCTTGTATACCAGCACTAAGTGACGTTTCAAATACCAGCCAAAATGGTATTTGGATACCAAGTTATGCCGAAGTGGGATTATCCCGTTTCGGTGAAAATGCCCAAGTAGCTTTTAAATCCAATTCCGATTTTCTGACAGAGTTAAATAAAATCAATCAATTATCACTTATTGATAGTGATGTGAAAAAATCTCACTTCACTTTTAATTCCGTTTTTGTGGAGGAATTAAATAAAATCAATGTTATTGACTTGGTGGCGGTGACTGGTAATAATGTTAACCAAGAGCTTCGAAACCTCTTAAAACCCGTACAGCATCACACGATAGTTGGTGTTTTTTTATGCCTGTCTTTTAGCAATTTGCCTGTTATGGGCGAGTTGCGCCTTGCCCTTGCCTTAGTTCGTCTATGGTGGGGAGGACGTAGAAATAAGCCTTTAGGGGTGAATACTGCGTGCCGCTCGGTTTTAGCGGTTTCGAACCTCCCTGCCGCCCTACATTTAGGGCGAATAATCACAACACCATTACCCTTCGAAAAGGTATAAAACCATGAATAACCAAAACAACCACGCCCCAAATCCGTCCATTGATACCCGTGTTCCCTTTGTCGTTAATCCTCATTTGGATGATATTGACACTCACGACACAGTCAGTATGTTACTCATGCAAGCCCATGCCAGTGTGGTTGCCTTATCTGCCGATGGCCAAGATTTAAAAGAAGGCTTTAGCCTCAGTCAGCCCGTTATTTGTAATCTGCTTTGGTCAATTCAAACCCAATTGGAAATGGCTCAAGCAGCTCTTAACCATATGAGCGAAATTGTCCGCGCCCAATCCTCTATAACCTTAGGGGGTGTGCAATGAGTACCAATATCAACAGCGCATATAAGAAAGGCGTAGGCAAAATTAGAGAAGGTTTGTTGATTTGCCAAGGCATCGACAAACAACGCAACTTACACGCTTTTTTAGCACGTCAACAACGTATTAAAGCGCGTCAACAGCAAGCGCAAACCACAGATAACACGATTGCAGCTACCGCTACCTTAGACCCCGTAACAAGTGAGAATGACAAGGGGGTGAATCATGTTTGACCGTACCTTGCTCCCTCATCCTCACGCCTACTATGGCCAATACTTGCCCCTTAAAGGCAATAAGTCCAAAGCCTTAGTCAAATGTTGCTTTCACCACGACAAAACCGCAAGCCTGAGCCTAGACCTGTTGTCAGGCCGTTTTAACTGTTTAGGGTGCGGTGTTCGTGGTGGCGATGTACTGGACTTTCACCAACAAAAAACAGGCTTAAACTTTGTCGAAAGTTGCAAAGATTTAGGCGCATGGGTGAACACCACACAAGACACCCCCGACCAACTCGCCGCCCGTAAAAAGAAGATTGAGCAAGCCGACCGCGACTACAAAGCACGGCAAGTACAGGCTGCCAAGATGGAAAAGGAACACGCGCAAGCCTTTATTCCCTTAGTGGCCAATATCCTCAAGCAATGCACCCAGCCGATGCTAGATACCCCGTATTGTGTGGCTAAAGGTATTAACTGCCATAACTTAACCAGTATCACCGCCACCGATATACAACGCTTTACGCTACCCAAAGACCCACACGATACAGACAAACGCCCCGTGACTGTTTGCTATGGTTTTGAGGGTGTGTTGACGGTGGCCATTTTAGAAACGCTAGACAGTGAGCCAGTGGCTTTACAAGCCTTTGATGGTGTCCCCGATGTTAAGGGTAAATATCCACGGTGGTTAATTGGTAAGCCTGTTGTCATGGGTGCTTATTATCGACTCGGTGATTTTACCGCGCCTAGTGTGGTGCTAATCACTGAGGGTATAGCCGATGCAATCAGTTGCTATGAAGCAACAGGCTATCCCGTTTTAGCCGCGATTAGCAAAAGCCAATTGGTGAATGCAGCACAGGCCGTTAAAGCTAAGTACCCACAAGCCTTGATTGTGATGTGTGGTGATAACGATGCAGATGGTGGCGGTGAAGTTGAAGCCAACAAAGCAGCAAAAGCCGTTAATGGTTTAGTTTTAACGCCTAAATCTCAGGAGTTAAAAGACTTTAACGACCTACACCAACAACACGGCCTAGAAGCAGTTAAAACCATGATTGATGCAGCGATAGACAGTAAAAAGGCCGTACCCCCTAGCCAAGATGGTACAACCTCTTTAAATGACAACATAGCAAGCGAAATTATAAATGATGGGGGTGATGGTGGCGATGGCCAAGCCGATGAATGGCAAGAACCTGACCCGATTATTAGCGTAGAAGAAAGCGCGGACTATCCACTAGAACACTTACCCGAACCTTTGCGCTTATTAGTGGTAGAGATTGTCAATTATTTGCAATGCCCTGTCGCAATGGCCGCCAATGCGGTGCTTGCCGCCTTGTCATTAAGTATTCAAGGCTTGGTGAATGTTGCCCGTGATAATGAGTTAATCGGAGCAGTCTCTTTGTTTTTGATGGTGATAGCCGAATCAGGCGAGCGTAAAAGCGCGTGTGATTCATTGGTCACAGGACACATTAAAGAGCTGGATAAAAAACGCCTCTTAGCCGATATGGAGGTACTCAAGTTTTGGCAATCCGATTTTGATACTTGGACAGCCGAGCGTGATGGATTGATTCAATGTATCAAGCAATTGGCTAAAAATGGCGAGTGTGTGCAAAACCAAAAAGAGGAATTACATCAACTAGACCAAGACAAACCCGAAAAACCACGCGGTACAACCATGATGTATGAAGATACCACTGTTGAGGGTTTAACTAAGGCACTCTTTAACAATAGTCCCAGTGTAGGTATTTTTTCTAGTGAGGCGGGTGTTGTTTTTGGTGGTCATGGCATGAATAGTGATAGTGCTATGCGGAATATGGCCACACTCAATAAATTGTGGGACGGTGGCGATGTGATTGCGACACGCTCCGATATAACCAAAAATATGCTGCTGACTGGCAGACGTTTAACCCTATCTTTAGCCACACAAGAAAGCACGGTTAGAGCCTTTTTTGACGGGAACAAAGGGCTAGCAAGAGGGACAGGATTTGGGGCACGTTTTTTAATTGCATGGCCAAAATCGACACAAGGCACACGCTTATACAAAGCACCGCCTTTGTCATGGCCATATCGAGAGGCGTTTATTAAGCGTACCACTGAGTTATTAAACACCCTTTTAACGATTGATGACGAGACAGGCGCATTACAGCCCATTACCTTGTGTTTATCACCACAAGCACAAGCCGCATGGATTGAGTTTTATAACGACACCGAGCAAGAACTACGCACGGGCGGAGAGTTGGCTGATATTAAGGACGTGACCAGTAAAGCCGCCGATAACGTAGCAAGAATCGCGGCCTTGTTTCATGTTTATGAACATGGAGTGACTGGCCATATTTCGGAGGCACATATTCTTAGTGCTAATCATTTAATGGCTTGGTATTTAATGGAGTCAAAACGGTTTTTTAGTGAAGTGGTTTTATCCAAAGAATTACGCAATACCTTATTACTGGATAATTGGCTTATTCAGCATTGCAAAGAACATGAGGTCAGCGAAATTAGTACGCGAACGATTAAGCAGTTTTGCCCAAATGTTCTAAGAGACAAAACTATTTTAGAGGATACTTTAAAGCACTTAATTGACTTAAACCGCGTCAAAATAGTTAAAGAGGGTAAAAAGAAGTTGATACACCTTAACCCTAAATTGTTGGAGGTGTGATGTGGCTTTTGCAAAATGGAAAAATAAAAACTCACTCCCTGCTACTGCTACACTTGCTACTTTTGCTACACATGAGCAAAAAACAGAGGTTAAAAATCCAACTGTAGCAAGTGTAGCGACTGTAGCTGTAGCAACAGGTGAAAATGAAAAAGTTTTAAACCGCGTTTGTGATAATGATTTACCTCCTTTATTGGGTATTGATGGCGGTGATAATTCTGTCATTTTGGCCAATAGTCAAAATTTAATCCTAGTCGATAATTTGTCAACTGTAGCAACTGTAGCAGCCAACGACTATTTAAAGTTAGCGGCTCAAATTGAGCCACTAAATAAAGGTATTACGGAATAATACCTATCCCTCTAGGTGGCGGTGAGGTGGTCAACACTCAGATTGAGGATAGGCAAACGTCTCCTCAAATTGAGGAGTCGAGCCGTCCCGAAGTTTTGGGGGAGGTTAAACCTGAGCCACAAAAGAATGGAGCAGCTCCGAAATTTTACGGAGATGATATTTTCCCCAAAAATGGGGATAACCGAGTAGGGCGAAATAATTCGTTTAACCAACGAAAAGAACCGTTGGTTCACCAACAGGGGGAGCGTGAACCAGTACAGGCACAACCACACACCGCCACCGAGTTAAATACTTTATTGACTCGGTATGAAAAGGCGTTGTTTCATCATTTACTGGCTTGTCCCTACTGCCATATTGAGAAAGCTCAATACTGTTATGACGGGGACACCATCGGGAAAAGGTACGATGCTTTATTGATGGATAGAGACGATGCACAGGCAAGGCGTGAATCATTGGCTTTGCGTGTCGATAGAGCGTGTATATCAGGTCGTGGTGTGTTTGTACCGTTTAGTCGCAGTGATGATGCACCACCGCCACCTAATACCGAGTTACAAACGCGAAAATATGGCAATACCTCCGAATATGAGGCGTTTATCAATCACTGGACAGCATGTGATGTGTGTAAGCCTAATCTTGGCCGATACTGTAGTGAGGGGCAAAAACTAGAGGTGGAGGCAAATAGCAGTTACTCTTAATCGAGTAGTCTAGGGTGAGTTTGTGTCTAGGGGTGTCGTATTTTTTATGATGCCCTTTTTTATTGGCAAATAATAGACACGTTTTACGCTTATGTTGACGGCTTAAACTTGCATCTTGAAGCGCACGCGAGAGAGTTGGCAAATGGCGATTTAGAGTTGATTGCTTACAATCAGAAGATTTATGAAAAGCAGAAAGGGCGTACTTGCATAATTGAAGATGTTGAAAACACCCAATCGGCAAACCTTGCCCTTCCTGCTGATAATGATAGACCTGTTTTTGATGATATGCAACGTGGTGTGATGGCTGTCTTGGTCGCGTTTGAAACGCAATCAAGTAAGGGTCGCGTTTGAAAAGCTCCCTTTAATGAGTTTCTAAACCGCTGCCGCATCTCAAAAAGAGGCCGAGCCACACAGCCCATTAAGAGGAGCTAAACTTGCTGAAAGAATGGCAACTAAAACAAAACTAGGGTTAATAGCTTTCGCTGTCAATCATTTATACATAATTTATGTTACTTAGTAACGAAACGCAAAATAACCGTTACTTAGTAACGCAAATAATGCTAAATTATCGTTACTTAGTAACAAGAGTAATGGTCATGGCCAAAACTAATGCAGAACGGCAAAAAGCCTATCGAGAAAATAAACAAGGTGATAAAGCCTTAAACGTGTGGATTAGTGACGAGGCTAGTCTTGCCCTTAAACGTCTATCCGCTCATTACGATGAGCCTCAAAAAGATATTATCCAAGAAATGATACTCTTGGCTGATAAACAAATCAGTGACTCCTTAGAAAAAGACTCCTATCAGTGGCATGACTACTTTTCGGCAAATGATAAATAATTGTTACTTAGTAACGAGCTTATAACGGCTGTATTTGAAACGTGACTTTTTTGATTTTGCCATGTCATGAGCAAAAAATATTTTACTGATGTGATGACTAAATATAGTTGATGTGTATAAGCGACTTCATACAAGTATTCAGCTACTTAAAAAGCATTTTAAAAGACTAGAAATGTCTATAGCTTTGTGTTTCTATTAGAAATATGTTGGTAAACAGATTTTAATAATAATGTAGGGACACTCATGAGTTTGGCAACAGATATTTATTTTCACTATTGGGGCAAAGCACGTCCTGTCGATGGTCAGTCAGTAGCGTACCATTTGTTGCCTTACCATTGTTTGGATGTCGCTGCGGTAGGTAAAGCCTATCTTTCGCAATCGCCTGTTTTGCTAAAAACGTGTTGCGATTTACTCAACTGTTCTCAAGAAGCTTTTTTATCATGGGCGGCATTTTGGTTGGCTTTGCATGATTTAGGCAAGTTTAGTGAAGCCTTTCAGTCCCAGCGCGCTGATTTAATTCAAGCACTCAAAGGTCGGCAAGCCAATAGCACCAAAATTTATAATGAACGCCATGACTCACTAGGTTTTTGGTTGTGGAGCGATGTACTTGTTGATACGACTTTAGCCAAGATAGGGATCAATGATAATCGACGTACGAAAGCAAGTCTGACTTTTTGGCTAAAAGCAGTAACTGGCCATCACGGTACGCCACCAAAGCCAACAGGTAGTATCAATTCATTTTTTTGTAAAGAAGATGAAAAAGCTGCTCAAGCGTTTGTATTAGAACTTGCATCGTTATTACTCACAGAAGACGCTAAGAACATTCCAACCTTAACAGAAGCCAAACACTTTCAACAAGTGAGTGAAATCCTCTCATGGTGGTTTGCAGGGGTGACGGTGTTGGCCGATTGGTTAGGTTCAAATACGCAATTTTTCCATTACGAAACAACTATAAGACCGCTCGTTGATTATTGGCAACACGCGCAACAGCAAGCAGACTACGCTCTTCGTGTCTCAGGCGTATTAGCCGCAGCTATTGATAAAGACCAAACGTTTAGCACTTTATTCCCTGCCATTAGCCAACCGTCGCCACTACAACAATGGGCGATGACAGTAGATATTACGTCCGTCCCCCATATTTATTTACTTGAAGACGTGACAGGAGCAGGCAAAACCGAAGCCGCGATGATGCTAACTTATCGCCTTATGGCACAAGGTTTGGCACAGGGTTTTTTTATCGGTTTACCAACAATGGCGACGGCTAACGCCATGTATGGCCGTATTGCAGGCGTGTATCAACAATTATTTAAAGAAAATGCCCATTTAGTATTGGCACATGGCAACAAAAAATTAGTCGATGAGTTTGCATTATCAATTTTGCCGCCAACTAAAAGTGAAAACGATACCGATCAAATTGATGAAACCGCCTCAGCTCGTTGTAGTGCATGGTTAGCTGACCATAACAAACGCGCACTACTAGCAACGGCAGGGGTTGGCACAATTGACCAAGCTTTATTAGCGGTATTGCATAGCAAGCATCAATCCATTCGCTTATTAGGCTTATTTAATAAAGTTTTGGTGATCGACGAGGTTCACGCTTGTGATGCCTATATGCAAGGCATATTAGAAGTATTGTTGGAGTTTCATGCCCGAAGCGATGGCAGCGTGATTTTGCTGTCAGCCACGTTGCCTACCCACATGAAGCAGTCTTTGCTCAATGCTTACGCCAAAGGCAGAAATCAAGCGTCAGCCCCTCCAATATTGTTAACGGATTATCCATTAGCAACCTATTGGAATGACCAGCAGAGCACTCTCACCGAACAGCCATTATCTTCACGTGCCAATGTCTCGCGCACAGTGAAGGTTCATTATGAAGCCGATGAATCGTTGGTCTTTAAGCAGGTATTAAATGCTGTAGAGCAAGGGCAGTGTGTCGGTTGGATTCGTAATACAGTCGCCGATGCCATGAGTGCTTATCAACATTTAAGCCAATTTGTCGATGAAGAACAATTAATCTTGTTTCATGCACGTTTTGCTTTACACGATAGATTAGCCAAAGAGTCACAAGTGCTTGCGTGTTTTGGTGAAAAAAGCAATCAACAACAACGCAGTGGCCGTGTGATGATTGCGACACAAGTAGCCGAGCAATCTTTAGATGTGGATTTTGATGTATTGATTAGCGATCTTGCACCGATTGACCGAATTTTACAACGTGCAGGTCGGTTGCAACGACATGTGCGTGATACTCAAGGTAATAGGCTATTCACTAACGAGGCGAGTGACCAGCGACAGCCACCGTGTTTGTGGGTTTATGCTCCTGCATGGACAGAGTCTCCATCGGCTAATTGGTACAGAAAAGTATTTGCCAAAGGTGCAGGTGTTTATGGCCATCACGGTCAATTATGGCGTACAGCACAATTATTACAGCAAGCACAATTTACCATGCCGAATGATGCACGCGCTTGGATAGAAGCGGTATTCGACAAACAAGTGGGCTTTCCCGAAGGTTTACAACACAGTAGTAATCAAGCACTAGGCAAAGATAATGCTGAAATTACTATGGCGCAAAAAAACACGTTGTCGGTTGAAGGCGGATATTCACGTGGTAATAGTGGTGATTGGTGGAGTGAGGCCAAAACCCCATCACGTTTGGGCGAAGAAAGCATGAGCGTGATGTTGGCCAAATGGGAAGGAGATGCCCTAAAGCCTTGGGTGGAAGGAGCATTGGCATATAGCACAGTGAAAGTGTCCGCACGATGGATTGCCGAAGCCTATTTGCCGAACGAAAAAGATAAGTTAACCGCTTATCAACAATTTCAAAGTACCTTGCCGAGTCAAGGTAAGTGGTGTGTCTTACTGGCATTGTCACTAGAGACTGGCACAACATGGCAAGCACAAGCATGGACGGCAAAAACAGATGCTAAACCTGCCGAGTTGTTGACGTGGTTGTACGATGAAGCCTTGGGACTCAGGGTGAAAGAACAAAATCAGGAGAGTAAATAAATGAATTTATTAGAAGACAAATGGCTACCTATTCGTCGTAAAGATGGCTCACTCGACTGGATTGCGCCACATCAAATTACTGAACCCGATATTGTGTCCTTAGCAGCCAATCGCCCAGACTTTAATGGTGCATTGATACAGTTTTTAATTGGCCTTTTACAAACAACAACCATTATTGATGATGAAATAGACTGGGCTGACAGCTTTGATGAACCGCCTAGTGCCGCGATATTACAAGCATGGTTTGCACCTGTTACCAATGCCTTTGTATTAGATGGCGAAGGCGCACGGTTTATGCAGGATTTTAGCCTAGAAGTGCCAAAAAAAGACTTATCTAGCATTGACTCTCTACTCATCGACGCGGCTGGTGAATCAACCAAGCTCAAAAATACCGACCATTTTGTTAAGCGTAATACCGTCAATGCTTTATGTCCTTGCTGTGTGGCAACGGCTTTGTTCACCTTGCATCTTAACGCGCCTGCGGGTGGTGCAGGCAATAGAACTGGTTTGCGTGGCGGTGGCCCGTTAACGACGTTGGTGATTGCGACACCATCGCGCGGTTTATGGCATGATGTATGGCTTAATGTGGTGCCAAAATCGGCCTTTTTTCGGCTGCAAAAACAGGGTGATATACAAAAAATAGCTCCATATTTTACCTTTCCGTGGTTGGCTGATATTGGTTGTATTCAAACACTGGGTGGCGAAACTCAACCCAGTCAAGTTCATCCTCATCATGTATTTTGGGCAATGCCGCGCCGTATTCGTCTTGATTTTAGTGAGGTAAAAACTGGGCAGTGTGATATTTGTAAACGGCCATCAAACCAATTAGTAAGCCACTACATTACCAAGCCACAAGGCTTAAATTACAATGGTTGGTGTCATCCTTTGTCACCGTATTATCAAAACAAAGATGATAAATTACCTGTTCATCCTCAACCCAGTGGCTTTTCCTATAAAAACTGGTTGGCTTGGGTGCTAGGAACGACCAGTGCCAAAAAACAGGTGTATCCCGCCAATATCGTCCACTATGCACTTGCTGAGAAAGACAGGCAAAAAGATCAGCAATCAACACAGTCAAGACTGTGGGTGTTTGGTTATGACATGGACAACATGAAGCCTC
>Ga0247722_10001156_pt1 | contig 14917 bp, 10 predicted proteins | sample MSEWelMarce3H_FC_FD_189094 | JGI IMG/M metagenome (GOLD analysis project Ga0247722, IMG submission 189094) | Subsurface sediment microbial communities from gas well in West Virginia, United States - MSEEL Well Study Marcellus 3H_FC | ecosystem: Environmental > Terrestrial > Deep subsurface >... | reverse complement strand
CTCAACCGACTTCGGTCTTCCATATTCCATTAAACCTTCCATACCCGCGCGAATGGTTCTACCGGTATATAAGACGTCGTCGATTAGCACCACGTTCATTCCTTCAACGCTGTGCTTCATGTCTGTTGACTTGGCTAAAAGAGGCTTGTCGTGAATTCGAAAATCGTCGCGATAAAAAGTCGGGTCAACAATTCCCCACTTCACTTGATGCCCAGATTTCGCTAGTTCTTCAACTATACGTTCGGTAAAATATACACCGCGTGGTTGAAGTCCAATGAGTACGGTTGAAGAAAAATCTTTGTGATTTTCGATTAATTGACGACACAACCTTTGAATGATCATATTCAGCAGTCCGCTATTGATCAAGGTAATTTTCTTTGCCATCGAGTGCAAATATAGCAGAAAATTGAATTGACTACTTTTGCAGTGCATGATTGGAAAGGAAATAGAAAAAGCTAGAGACCTACTTCTTCGAAACGAAGTGGTTGCTATTCCTACGGAAACAGTATACGGATTGGCCGGAAATGCTTTGAATGAAAACGCAATATCCAAAATTTTTGAAGCCAAAAACCGTCCGCATTTCGACCCGCTCATTGTGCATGTCGCATCTGTTTCCGAAGTTTCAAATTATGTGGAAGAAATTCCTGAGTTAGCACTGAATCTTATGGAGCATTTTTGGCCTGGGGCTTTAACGGTTCTGCTTCCAAAAAAAACATGCATTCCCAATTTAACAACCTCAGGATTGAATGAAGTGGGTATTCGAATTCCGAATCACCCGATAACGCTCGAGCTTTTAAGATCACTTCCCTTTCCACTTGCCGCACCCAGTGCGAATCCGTTCGGATACATTAGCCCGACAAGTGCCAAGCATGTTGAGGATCAACTCGGCACAAAAATCCCATACATTCTCGATGGCGGAGACTGCGCTGTAGGCATTGAATCAACTGTCTTGCGCGTTCTGCACAACGAAATCGAAATTCTTCGTTTAGGTGGAATTTCGGTTGAAGAACTTCAACCCTTCACCTCCAACATTCATATTCAACAACATTCAACAAGCTCACCTGCTTCGCCTGGAATGCTAACGAGTCATTACGCACCGCGTAAACCTGTTTATGTTGGAAATATTCAAGAGCTACTGCTGGAATTCGCTTCACAAAAAATTGGCGTGCTCAGTTTTAAAGAAGATTTTCAGATGGAAGTACAACGCATCTTAAGCCGAACTGGAAATTTCGTCGAAGCAGCAGCAAACTTCTTTTCTTACATGAGAGAACTCGATGAAATGAACGTTGATGTTATTCTTGCCGAATTTCTTCCCAATGAAAATCTTGGAAGAGCCATTAACGACAAATTAATGCGCGCTTCAGCAAAGTAACATTTCAGCTTTATTTAACGAAAACCTCTACAAACTGTTTCAATTCCACTTCCTCGGAGCTCAACCCCGTGGATCGTTTCGTATAGGTTACAAAATAGTAGTACACCCCTGAACTTGAACCATTTTCTTTCGGATCCCAAGAACCCGTTGGATCGTTCACTTCACCTACTTTGGCTCCCCAACGATTGAAAATTTCAACCTTGAAGTTTGTTATTGTCGGCACTGTGGTTATCGATTGCCAATTCGGTTGAAGAGCAGGGTCTTGAGACAAGAAGCTCAACTTTTCGTTTCTATTGTTTTCATCAACAATAACAACATTCGGGAATACAAGAAGCGTATTGTCAACGAAAACATGAATGGTATCCTGTGCTTCACAATTTCCAATTGACGCAGTTACTGTAGTTACGATATAATCCAATGGAGGAGTTGGTCCGGATCCATATGCATTTTGAATTGAGGTAGACGTAGTTGAAACATCAGTGGTTCCATCGGTATAAAAATCCCAATCAAAATTTGTTGCATTTGATGTGATATCAAATGTAAACGTTGAAGAGTTAACCGCAGTGGCGTTTACTATGGAAACAGCAATTGGGTTCACAACAACGGAAACACTTGCAGCACCGGCACAGCCGTTTGCATCTAAACCGGCTACTGCATACGTAGCATTCGACAACGGACCGACATCTGTTGTTGATGCGTTTGGTGTTGAAATAGAAGCATCCGCCCCTGAAGTATTCGTCCAATTGTAAGACGTCAATCCAGTTGCAGTTAGCTGCGCCGTTTGGCATTCAATGATTGGTGAATTGGAACTTGCTGTAACATTGGGCTGCGGGAAAACAGTAACTGTTACTTGATCTGTATTCTGACAACCATTGGCATCGGTACCGGTGACAGTATAGGTTTGAGTTGAAGCTGGATTAGCTGTTGGCGCAGAAGTGTTCGCACCTGTTAAACCAGTTGAAGGAGTCCACGTGTAAGTTGACGCTCCTGTTACACCAAGTGTAGTAGACAAACCTGGACATATGGAAGCATTTGCACCTGCAACAACAATAGGCAAATCATTCACTGAAACTTGAATTTGATCTACGTTGGTACATCCGTTAGCGTCCACACCCAAAACGCTGTAAGTCGTTGTTGCGGTTGGCGAAGCTGTTGGGTTAGAAATATTCGGATTATTCAATCCAACTGCTGCACCGCCGTTGATACTCCATTGGTATGTTGGAGCTCCTGTAGCTAGCAATCCGGTTGATGCTCCTGAACAAATGACCGCATCGTTTCCAGCAAATACTGTCGGAAGTGGATTCACAACAATATTGCTTGTTGCAGATGCCGAGCATAGAGCGGCGGCATAGGTATATGTAATTGCAGTTGCTCCTACACCCGCTGTGCTAGGAGAGAATGAACCCGTTAAGGGATCTAATATTCCAGTACCAGACCAGTTTCCTCCGGAAGGACTCGCTGTTAAAGTAGTATTCAAAGAGTTCAGACAAAAAGGAGAAGCTTGAGTGATGTTAACGGCCGGAGCTGCAACAACAGTGATTGTTGTGAAATCTGAATTTGGACATGACCCAAGTATTCCATAGGTTATTGCAATTGGCCCAAGCCCTGAAATTGAAGGGTCGAAAGAACCCGTTGCAGGATCAACACCCACACCTGACCATGATCCGCCTGGGTAATTTGCAGTCAATATAACCGGGGCGCTATTGTCGCATAACTGCGGAAAATTATCATCAACGCTAACGTATAGCTGCTCCAAAACAACAACGGCTATTATTTGAGAAGAAAGACAAACATCATTTATGGTATATACCAAGTTGTACGGACCACCGACGCCGGCCACATTCGGAGAGAAAGCTCCTCCGGCTGAAACAGCTGGGAGTCCAGACCAAGTTCCTCCTATTTGATTTGACAAGTAATTAACTGGACCCGAAGAAACACAAAGCTCAGACGGACCTGAAAGTGTAATTGTAGCAGGTGAAACAACATTTACAAGGGTGTTGTCACTTGCTGCGCAAGATCCTGAAGCGGTTGCCGTAATTGCAAATGTACCCGCAGCTGTTGGAGTGAATTGTCCTGTTACAGGATCAACACCTGTTCCGCTCCAAGTTACACCAGACAGTGAACTCAATAGTGTAAAAGCAGGAGAATTTGAACAAACTGGAGCCACATCGGTAATGGTTACTGTTGGTGTTTGAATAACTTGAATATTCGCTGTTCCTGCCGAATAGCACTGTCCTGCAGCAGGGGTATAAGTTATTGTTTGTGTACCCACAGCAGAGGGAGTAAAAATACCTGAAGCATTTACACCTGTTCCGCTCCAAGTTCCACCCGCATTATTTGCAGTAAGAGTAACCGCTGCGGCATCTGAACACAATGTTGTCGGTGCCGTAATAACTGAAGCAGCGGCTGCTTGAACTTGAATAGTAGTCGATCCTGTGCTCGGGCAAGCGCCTCCGGTTGAATAGCCAATGGTCCAGGTTCCTACACCCGCAGCAGTTGGATTAAATACACCCGTGGCTGCATTTACACCAGTTCCAGACCAAGTTCCTCCTACAATGGATGGAGTCAAAGTAACTGTTGCAGCATTCACGCACAACACACCAGGGTTTTGTATGGTTACCGGCGTGCTTGATTGATTGTCGTACAATTCGGTATCACTGGTAGTTCCACCGCAATTGGCATTGGCTTGCATACCCGAAAGCGTTAAAGTGAATTGCGTGTCTTGGTTTGGCGCGGGAACGGTAGCTGTAACAATTCCCGAAGCCGGAACAACACCCGAAGCAACAGTGATTACTGGTCCTGCTGGATTCGCTGTCCATGAATAATTCACATTCATAGGAAGTGCTGTTGTCGAAGCAGCTGGCAAATTCAATGAGACATTATTAGTCGAGCAACAGGCAGGATTAAATCCAAACGTTTGTGCGCAAACACCGTCTGTAATAGGCGTTACCGATGCAGGTGCAAAAGTTATAGTTGTAGGAGCACCTAAACCGTTAGTACCAGTAATAGTTAAGGTTGTCGAGGGCAAGATGGTTCCTTGATCGGTAGAATAACAGTCCTGAACACGCAAAGTCCATGGGCCTTGAGTGGCATCACAGCCATTGAATACTGACCAATTAATTGGGGTTCCCGCTCCAAGACCATAAGCTCCAAATGTACCGTTCATGTTAGCGCCGGCTGCACAAATATTAAAACTTGTGGTGCTTTGGTTTGTAAAACATAAATTCGAAAAATTGTCGAGACCATTACAATTAATGGCTTGCTCCATAGAACTGCTGTAAGGACTAAGCACTGCCGTTGGACTTCCGCAAGATGCTGGACCTACCAATGTAAAAGTTAAATCACTGTTGAACGTATGCGTACCAGAAATACACATATTGATACTCGTAGTCGGACCAATAATAACTGGTGAAGACAAATCTGCCGGAGAATTATAATAAGGCGTTGCTGTGCCCAAATTAACCAGACCTGAAAGGTTCAACGTCCCACCACAACCGGAGGGAATAGCTGCTACATTAACAGATGTTGGTGCGGTCACTTCTGAAACCCAAGCAACATCGGTACCCATGAAGGTATTGAACGCATCTGTTATAACAACACGGTATCCGCCAGGACCAACACCCGATAAATTCTGAGGGCTCGTTACCAAAGGTGCCGAAAAGAAAAAATCCCAACTACCTGTAAACGGGTTAAAGTATTGCCATGTGTAATTGTATATTCCAACTAAGCTCGTTGGCGATGTTGCTATTAAATCAGCGGTATTTCCTGCACAAACAAAATAAACAGTGTTATTCGTTTGCCCATTCGTGTAATTTGTTGGCGCTGAACCTGCGCAGGTTGGACATGAAAATATTTGAGCGTTCGCACAAACTGATACAAATGAAAAAACCAGGAACAAATAGAGTGTTCTCATATTATGATCTTAGAAAAAATTATTGACCAATCAAATGAAAATAACGAAGGAAGTCCATCGGAGCTACAACCACATTTTGATTTGCCTCGCGAATCTCTATCTGGGAAACCTCCATGGCTCCGAAGACTTTCATCCAAACACCCCAGTGCACACCCTCTACGAAATTTAAAGTCAGTTCGTTTCCATCAACTTGGACCTGAAAATACTTCGGGTTATTGTGAACATAATCTAAAAGACCCGCTACATTGGCATTTGAACCGTTGGTTAATTGAAACTTCACCGGGTGGAAACCTTCTTCAACAAGAGTAAAATTCGTAGTTGAACTAAAAGTTAATTGGGCGTTTTGCGAGAATGCATGCGCACTCAAAATAAAAACAAACATCAAAAAAGTAAAAAGTTTTTTCATTTTAATCGGGTTTATACTACGCAATATAAGACTGAAAAGCCTTTCAGAAAGTTGTCCAAAGCATCATTTTTACCGAGCGAAACAAATATTTCTGTTTCCTCATTTTGAAAAGTACCTTTGCGCCGCAAATGAACTTTAGTCGTCATCTACAAAAAACCGTCTTTCGAGCCGTGCAGCAAGCGGCCGTTGAACAGCGTGTCGAAGCATTCGTTATTGGCGGATATGTGCGTGACCTTATGCTAAAGCGACTGAACAAAGACATTGACATTGTTACAAGTGGCGATGGACCCGCACTTGCTAATAGAGCCGCTGAATTACTCGGAGTAAAACGCGTTTCCATATTCGCAAACTTCGGAACCGCACACTTCGTTTATAAAGGAAGCGAGGTGGAATTTGTTTCCGCCAGAAAAGAATCCTACCGTTCAACAAGCAGAAAACCCGATGTAGAAAAAGGAAGTTTGGAAGACGATCAAATGCGCAGAGACTTCACTGTTAATGCCATGGCACTCTCTCTTCAAGAAGATTCCTTCGGCGAATTAGTTGATCCGTTCAACGGATTACTCGATCTTGAAAATAAAATTCTTCGCACACCATTAGAACCCGCAATAACCTATAGCGACGATCCTTTGCGCATGATGCGTGCTGTGCGATTCGCCTCGCAACTGAACTTCACCATTGAAGAGAAGAGTTTGCGAGCTATTAAGGAGAATGCAGCGCGGATGGAAATTGTAAGCGTGGAAAGAACCATGGTTGAGTTCAATAAGATTCTTCTTTCCAAGAAACCTTCAGTTGGAATGAAACTCCTTTTCGACACGGAACTGCTTCACCAATTCTTTCCTGAAATGGTGAAACTTCATGGTGTTGAAAAGAGAAACAACAATGCCCACAAAGACAATTTCTACCACACACTAGAAGTAGTAGATAACCTTCGTGCAAACACGAACAACCTCTGGTTGCTGTGGGGTGCCGTACTTCACGACATTGCAAAGCCGCACACCAAACGTTTTGAAGAAGGAATTGGATGGACCTTCCACGGTCATGAAGACGTAGGAGCTCGTTGGGTTCCGAAGATATTTCAACGACTGAAACTTCCGCTCGATCAACAAATGAAATACGTGCAGAAGCTGGTGGCACTTCACCTTCGTCCTATTGCTTTAACGAAAGATGAAATTTCTGATTCTGCAGTTCGCCGATTGTTGTTTGAAGCGGGAGACGATATCGATGATTTAATGTTGTTATGTCAAGCCGACATTACTTCGAAAAACGAAACAAAAGTGAAACGCTATTTAGCGAATTACGAAAAGGTGAAACTGAAATTGGTAGAGCTTGAAGAGAAAGACCGTGTTCGAAATTTCCAACCACCGGTAAGTGGTGAATTGGTTATGGAAACGTTCAATCTTCAACCTTGTAAAGAAGTTGGGGAAATAAAAAATGCCATTAAGGACGCGATTCTCGACGGCAAAATTCAGAACAATTTCGAAGAAGCTTTCGCTCACATGATTGAGCTTGGAAAGGCGTTAAAACTTACGCCGAAGAACTAACGAATTAAAAGCAGTTTTCCTAACTCGACTTTCGTCTTAAACACACCAAAGGCTACCGTAGCTGTCTCGCCTATTACTTCCAAAATCTCGCCGACCTGTTGCGTTTTTTCTAGACGAACCGTTGCTCCAGGAATCATCTTCTTTCGATCTTGAATTACCTTTTCTTTGGTCGCTTTTTTCGCTTTGGATTCTGTTAAAACTTTCTTTTTCTTTCTTGACTCTTCGCGCTCTGTTTTTTCAACCGCGACAAACTTCTTCAACTCTTCCAAAACATCTTTGTTCTTCGCGCGAAGATTGAATTTCTCTACCAACTGATCGGCCTTCTTTCCTAAAATAATGTACTTGTTATTTCTTTCGGAAGTCACATGCTGCTTGTCTAATTTATCTTGAAGTTTTTCCAATTTAGATTGAAAAGACTGCTCCTCTTTTCTTGCGCTCGCCTCTTGCTTTCTTGCTGCTGCTATCCCCTGCTCCAACTCTGATTTCTGACGTTGTAAATCGGAAAGCAAACTGTCCATTTCAATTTTCTGCTTGCTCAATTTCTTCTTCGCACGATCCAATAAGTCTTCCGGAATTCCATTCATCTTCGCCACTTCAAAAGTGAAGGAAGAGCCTGGTTCTCCAACGCTCAAAATATACGTTGGCTCTAACGTTTCCGTATTGAAAAGCATACATCCGTTTACAGCATTTCGCAGTTGCGAAGCTTTAATTTTTATGGGGGAAAAGTGTGTGGTAATTACCCCAAAAGATTTTCGCGCATACAACTCTTCGAAGAAAACTTCGGCCAAAGCACCGCCCAATTCTGGATCGGAACCCGTTCCGAATTCATCTAACAAAATAAGTGATCGTCTATTTGCTGAATCCAAGAAAAACTTCATGCGTTTCAAGCGATATGAATACGTTGAAAGCTGATTTTCGATACTTTGATTATCGCCGATGTCTGTGAGTATGCAATCGAATCGACTGAGCACGCTCGACTCTTCCGCCGGCACGAGCAATGCACATTCCCACATGAGCTGAATAAGTCCGACTGTCTTTAAGGTGATACTTTTCCCTCCAGCATTCGGACCCGAAATAACCATCATGCGCTGCTGCGCATTCAATTCCAACGATTGCGGAATGGTCTTCATTCCACGTTCTGCATTTTTCAAAAGCAAGAGCGGATGAAAAGCCTTGTTCAACTTCACCATAGGCTCAGAAACAAACTGAACCTTCTGCGCATCCATTAGAATGGCCAGACGAACACGGGCCTGAATATTGTCCAGTCGCATAAGCGTATCCAACACCGATTTCAGCATGGCCGCATGCCCAGAAAGATATCGCGTCAAGCGCTGAAGTATCTTCCGAATTTCAGCTCGCTCGTCTCCGAACAACATTTCCAACTGCGAATTCAAAAGCGTATTCACCGCCGGCTCTATGTATGTCAAAACACCAGTCTTGCTTGTTCCCAGAACATTGCCTGGAACTTTGCGTTTGTATACGCTCAACACACTCAAGACTCTTCGGTCTAACAAGTATGATTCGCCGGTGTCTCCAAGAAATCCTTTTCCTTGACAGTCTTTCATGACTCTCATGAAATTCTTTGAAATCTCTCTGCGTTTGGAAACAATTTCCTGGCGAATAACAGAAAGCTCATGCGAAGCTTCATCTCGAACAAGCCACTTCGCATCGAAGACCTTCAAGATTTCAATCTCTATTTCATCGGTGTATTCGCAGCTCTGAATCAGTTCATTCAAACATGGAACCGATGACCTTACTTCTTCCGGAATCTTCTTCAACAAGCCAATGATTCGAATACCTTGAAGAATTTTAGCGAAGCTCTCTTCCGCCAGAACCGCGTCTTTCACACGAAGCAACTTCAACTCTTCCCCAAACTCTTTAAAATCTAAAGCCGGAATAGCAATGTCATTTTGCAAAAGGGTCTTGAGCTCATGTGTGATTTCTAGCGTCCACTTCCACAAATCGAAATTGCCATAGGGCGAAAGTTCTTTCAACGCAGCAGCTGCGGTTGGCTGCTTCGCGAAGGAAGACAGCACATTCCGGATCTCTTGAAACTCAAGATCGGTAACCAGTTGCTCGTTGAAATACCTCATGGGCCGCTAAAATAACACCGTCCTGTGTGAAACATGCCGAATTGATTGCGAATGATTCCAACAAATTCACGAAATTAGACTCATGAAAAAGTTCTTGCTCATCTTCAAAAACCGATTTGTGCTGACCCTTGCACTTTTTGTCGTTTACAATCTTTTCATTAACAACATCGATATTCCATTTATAATCTCCTCTCGCTGGGAACTGCACAAACTGCGCAATCAAGCCATTCAGGTTGAAAAAGAAAACCAAAGTGCAAAAGAACAATTGCAAGCCATTAACGATAAAAACTTCGCACTCGAAAAATTAGCGCGTGAAGAATACTTCATGAAGAAGCCGAACGAAGACGTGTACGTCTTCAAAATAAAAAACTAAATCTCATCCGAGATTCGAACCGCACGCGGACCCAATTCCACCACTTCGAGATTTGTAATTTTTCCTTTTTGAATTTGAAAACGCATGAGTGTGCGAACCTTGTGAAAGCCATGCGTACCAGCGGCTCCCGGATTGAGATGAAGATTACCTTGCCTCTGATTTTTGCCTGCCAAACAAATGTGTGAGTGTCCGCAAATGAACACATCTATTTTTTCCTCTTGAATTATTTTTGAAATACGCGCCGGGTAAGACGGTGGCCTTCCTCCAATGTGCGTCATGAAAACACGTACTCCATCCACTTCGAAAATCAAATCTTCTTTCGTCATGGACCGAACGCGCGCATCGTCAATATTTCCATATACAATCCGTGTCACCTTTCCCATCGATTCCAATCGCGTGACAATCTCTTCCGAGCCAATATCTCCAGCATGCCAAATCTCATCGGCATTTCGGCAGTGTTCTTGTAAACGGTCGTCGAAGTAACCGTGCGTATCGGAAAGTAAAACAATATGCATTGTTCAAAAATAATTCGAACCAACTGCGGTTAACCCATTAATTCAAAGAATTTCGTAACAACGATCAGCAACGCTCAAAACGACTATGAATAGAATTATTACTTCACTTGTTTCTTTATCCCTACTCTTCCTTGTGAATTCAAGTTTCGCTCAGCCGAATAAAGAGTACAGCATAAAAAATAAGCGTGCAATTGCGAAATACGAAGAAGCCATTACGGCCTACGGGCAATACAACTCCAACCTCGCGCTTGTTATTCTTGAAGACTTACTTCAAAGTGAAGATCAATTCGCTGAAGCGTACTTCCTGATGGGACAGATATACGCAGAACAAAACGAAATGCGGAAAGCAATTGCTCCGCTCGAGAAAGGACTTTCCATTAACGCTAGTATTTTTCCAATGGGATATTACATGCTCGGCGAATGTTATTTCAGTATTGCCGAATACGACAAAGCCGAGCAAGCAATTACAAATTACACTAAAATACCCAAGGCCAATCCAAATGTGCATTACCGCGCGCAGCTCATTCTCGAGAGTTGCGTATTCGCTAAGCAGAGCATGAAGTACCCCGTTCCTTTCAATCCCATTAATCTCGGAGATAAAATCAACACCGAAAACGACGAATACTTTCCATGCATTACGGCCGATACCAAGACCCTTTTGTTTACGCGCTTGTTAAACGACAAGCGAGCGTTCGAGGGCAAGCACGAAGATTTCTTCATGAGCGAACGATCGGAAACTAAAAACTTCAATGAAGGATGGAACGCATCGCTTCCAGTAAAATCAATCAACACCTTGTACAATGAAGGAGCACCGACCTTGAGCGCAGACGGACAAACAATTGTGTTTACCGCGTGTGAACTTCCAGGATATGAATACGGTGAAACCCGGAGTGGACTTGGAAGCTGCGATCTATTTTATTCGCTTAGGACTGCAACCGGATGGACCGCCGCTGAAAACTTCGGGGTAGGAATCAATTCAAGTTATTGGGAAACTCAACCGAGCTTAACCGCCGATGGCGCAACATTGTATTTCATTCGTGGAAAGAAAGGAAAAGGCGGCGCGGTAGAAGATCCGAATATTTTCTTCAGTCAAATCAATGAAGCCGGAGTGTGGAGCGAACCCGCGAAGGTTCCAGGATTCATCAACACAAAAGGAAGAGAAGAAAGTGTGTTCGTTCATCCAGATGGACAGACCTTGTACTTCTCTTCAGACGGACATCCGGGTATGGGAGGATTAGACATTTTCGTAAGCCGTTTGCAACAAGACGGATCATGGAGTAAGCCGGTTAATCTGGGTTACCCGATTAACACTGCCGCCAATGAGAATTCAATACAAGTTACAGCGCAAGGCGACATTGCGCTCATGGCAAGCAATCGCGAAGGAGGAAAAGGTGGCTTGGATCTTTATTCGTTCGAACTACCGGAAAGCGTTAGACCGCGCTACGTTAGCTATGTGGAAGGATTTGTGTTCGACAGCAAAACGAATGTTCCACTAGATGGAAAATTACAATTACTGAATTTGAGCAATGGTGAGATTGTAGCAGAAACCTTTTCGAACAAAAGCAGAGACGGCTACTTCTTGGTGTGTCTTCCGGCAGGTAACGATTACGCTCTAAATGTAAGCGCCCGAAATTATTTATTCTACTCTTCTAATTTCTCGCTCCGCGATTTCACTCCAACGCGTCCTTATCGCAAAGATGCTCCACTGCAAAAAATAGATTCAGGCGCATCTATCGTGCTCGAAAACATCTTCTTTAAAACAAACAGTTCAAGCTTAGAAAGCGAATCCTTTATTGAGTTGGCTAAATTGATTGAGCTGTTGGTGAAAAATGAAAGCCTACAAATTCGGATTGAAGGACATACAGACAGTGATGGCGATGAGGCTGCCAACTTGAAACTTTCAAAAGCTCGCGCTCTAAGTGTTAAAACTTATTTGGAATCAAAAGGCATTGCCGCAAGCCGCATTGAATCGGAAGGCTACGGTGAGTCACAACCGCTCGAATCGAATGCCACACCGGAAGGAAAAGCAAAAAACAGAAGAACAGTTTTCAGAGTTCTTTAAAACAAAAAAGGTGTTCCATGGAACACCTTTTTTCTATCGTTTCAATAATTTAGTTGACCACATTGATGACTCTGTTCGGAGCTCTGAATTTACCTTTTATCACACCACCTCTAGACGTACCTTGAATGGTGGTTTTTTTTGTAGTTCGGTCTAAATAAACCGTAGACGTTCCTAACGGAAGATTTGAAAGTGATGGTATTCCAAATACTAAATTCGATGCACCTACATTGTTTGTGTAGTTCCATGAATTATCGCCCCAAGCCCAAGAACCGATGTAAACGCTCACCTCTTGGTTCTGCGCTATAGGAGTTCCCGACCATTGAAAATCATAAGGCGTTGAACGGCTTAATTGCGTAAAATTCAAAGGGAAATCTATAGCTTCAAACGCAGGAACTGTATTGGTAAAGACATTACCTGCCAAGTTCGTATAAACAAAAGTACCCGGAGGAATGTTACCAACGTATTCCCTTATGTGTGCACCCCAAAATATACTATAAGACATATCATCTCCATTGAACTTCACATTATCTGTTGAGTCCAACTCCAAAATAGTTCCTAAAAATCCACCAAAACGAAATCTTGCAATAGCGGTGGTTATTCCCGTGTTGGAATTGTAAAACTGCTCATACTCTGCGTATATGCGATCTTGATTTACATCACCTGCAGATTCACCTGTGCAAGAAGACAACAAAACAACAAAAACTAAAGCGATTGAAAACAAAAATTTTCTCATCCTATTTTTTTTTGCTAAAATAACTAATTTTTTCTAACTGGATATTGTTCGAGTGCCATTTTCAAACATTCAACAGCACTTCGAAGGGCATCTTCATTCAACACATAGGCCAAGCGCACTTCGTTGGTACCTGCGCCCGGTGTAGCGTAGAAACCTGTTGCTGGAGCCATCATAACCGTTTGGTTGTTGTGTGAGAAATCTTCCAACATCCATTGACAGAATTTGTCTGCGTTGTCAATTGGAAGACGGGCAATGCAATAAAATGCACCCTTTGGATTTGGACACATAACGCCAGGAATGGCGTTCAATCCGCTCACTAAAATATCTCTGCGCTTCACGTACTCTGCTACTACTCCGTCGAAGTATTCTTGCGGAGTATCCAAAGCAGCTTCTGAAGCAATCTGTCCGAATGTTGGTGGGGAAAGTCTCGCTTGCGCAAACTTCATGGCCATGGCCATGACCTCTGCGTTACGGGTAACGAGTGCACCAATACGCGCACCGCACATGCTGTAACGCTTGCTCACGCTGTCAATCATGATGGCGTGGTTGTCTAATCCTTCCAAATTCATAACTGAATGCGGAATTGCTCCATCGTACATGAACTCGCGATAGACCTCATCTGCAATCAAGAACAAGTCGTGCTTAATGACCAAATCCCTCAATTGCTCAAGCTCTTCTTTCGAATATAAATATCCAGTTGGATTACCCGGATTGCAAATCAAAATCGCTTTTGTATTCGGAGTAATTTTTTCTTCGAACGAAGAAATTGGAGGAAGTGCGAATCCAGTTTCAATGTATGAAGTAACAGGAACCACGTTCACTCCGGCCATTACCGCGAATCCGTTGTAGTTCGCGTAAAACGGTTCAGGAATAATTACTTCATCGCCCGGATTCATGCACGTCATGAACGTGAAAATCAACGCCTCTGAACCACCCGTGGTGATCATCAGTTGTTGTGGAGTTAGAGTAATTTCCTTCGAAGCGTAATAGCCCGTTAATCCTTTCTTATATGAACCAATTCCATCTGAATTGCTATATTCAATAACCTTAATGTCAAGAGCCTTCATTTTCTCACGCACAATCTCTGGCGTTTCAATGTCGGGCTGACCAATGTTCAAGTGATAAACAGTCTTTCCCGCAGCTTTAGCAGCCTCTGAAAAAGGCACCAGCTTGCGAATTGGAGAAGATGGCATAGCCACCGCTTTCGATGAAATGTTTGGCATAGAAATAAATTTGCTCGGCAAAATTAGGCAATTCCTGTCGGCTTCCTTCTTAACTTGCTCCAATGTTATTCTTTTCATCTGAAATACAAGACGGCAGCTGGAAATTGAACGAAGAAGAAAGCCGTCACATTAAAGTTTTGCGCCTGCATGAAGGGGAGAAATTGACCTTCACCAACGGCAAGGGCGAACGCATAGAAGCTGCTTTAGACAAGGTCGATAAGCATTGTACTTTAACAACGCTTTCGAGAGAAATCATTGAAAACACGAATCCCCATTTACACCTTTTTGTAGCCCCCACGAAGAATGCCGATCGCATTGAGTGGCTGGTTGAAAAGGCCGTTGAAATGGGCATTCGAAGCATCTCCTTTTTAGTTTGCGAACACTCGGAACGTGTTCGCATGAAACCCGAGCGCATTGAGCGTGTGGCCATTTCGGCTTTAAAGCAGAGCCTTCAATATTCATTACCCGAATTGCATTTCGATGTAAAATTTCAAGAAGCATGGAAAAATGCAGTTGGAATGAAATTGCTTGCGCATTGCGAAGACGGCCCGAAGATTCAACTTTCAACATGGAAAGAAAAGCATGCGTGCCTTTCTATTTTCATTGGACCGGAAGGAGACTTTTCGAAAAACGAAATTGCATTGGCGAACGATGCTCCTGCCCTTTCCTTGGGAACAAATCGATTA
>Ga0247722_10001155_pt1 | contig 14922 bp, 17 predicted proteins | sample MSEWelMarce3H_FC_FD_189094 | JGI IMG/M metagenome (GOLD analysis project Ga0247722, IMG submission 189094) | Subsurface sediment microbial communities from gas well in West Virginia, United States - MSEEL Well Study Marcellus 3H_FC | ecosystem: Environmental > Terrestrial > Deep subsurface >... | reverse complement strand
TCGCAGTTGTCGGGGGATGGGTCCATTGCGTAAATGGTCTCGATACTCTTTTTGTCGATGCTCTTAGCCCAAGGTATCGTATTGTCCCCGATCCACGCCCCCAAATCAATGATATTGTTTTTGATGATACCCGTATTTATCAAGTGGGTGTGCATCCGTCTAAACAAAACTTCGTGGTGATCCCGAGACGCAAAAATTTGCGAAAGGGGGTGATCAATCAATAAAATTTCAGAATGATTGTCATTGGTAAAAATACAAGTCATTATATGATGGTGCAATATTACATCAATGATGAAATAAACGAACCTTTATAGGTTTCTATACCGGTGTGATCCAAATTAATGGTGATGTCGGCATAAACGGACCCGCCCATTTTTTGCCATCGGCGGCAAAACATCCAATCCTCCGACAAATAGTGATTGTCCTCTACACCACAATCAAAAAGTGCATAGGCAAAATCATTCTCTTTGCCAGAAAGAAAATTGACATCATCCACATATTTAGTTTGGGGAAACGCCTTGGACATCACTTCAATGACAGAGCGTTTAATCAACATAAACCCGGTTGCTAAATGTTTGACTTTGGTCAAATTGTTCTCGATTTCCAGCATATTTGAAACATAATTAATATTGTATCTTACCATGTTCGTTTGCAAATATTCTTTGTTTGAAAAAGCGTCTTTCAGTTGCGATTTGTTTTTTCTCGCAAAAATATCATTGACTGCATTCGGATTTGCAGCAAGTTTATCAAATTCGTAGTTCTTGATTGGGTAAATTCCACCGACAATCGGTTTGTCAGCAACCAGGAGTTTGAGTATATCAAAAGGGCTCCATGTAATGTCAGCATCAATAAAAAGGAAATGGGTTGCGGTTGGAATGCTCATTGCCTTGGCAATCAAATTGTTTCGCGCACGGGAGACCAAACTATCGTTGCGGCAAAAATGAACGGTCGCATTAATCCCCAGGTCTTTGCACATAAACATAGTTTGCAAAAGGGACTCGGTGTAAGTCACATACATACTGCTATTGTAACAGGGGGTCAAAATAATAAGATGGGGTTTTGTTTTACTAATATAATCAATCACATTTTGGGGGATACCTTGGTTAGCAGGAGTGATTTCTTCAGAGGCAATTTCCTCAATTTGATAACGGATTCCTTCGGACATATTATATAGGTTATTATTGCAATTTCTTTATATCGGTTTATTTTACTAGCGGTTTATTTTGATGAAAAGTTTTTTAATGAAAAGTTTTTTGATGAAAAGTTTTAATTATTATATAATAATAATTAAAATAATAGCGTCGGGTTGTTTCGATCAACCGTCCCTTGGGTTATGGGCCCAATGCGCTTCCACTGCGCCACGACGCTAAGGGAACTCGTCGTATTCAGCGAAGCTTACGCCTTATGATCCCATACTATAAATGAAATCAAGCCAATGTAGGGAGTCGAACCCTAGACCTTATCCTTACTAAGGACATGCTCTAACCAACTGAGCTACATCGGCAAAAATATTTATTTTTATTTTTTTATTTAAAACAAACCTACAGTTAGTTTTTTTAACCTTCGTTCTAAGACTCACCTTAAGGGAAGGGGTCATAGGGCGTAAGAGAAGCTTCGCTTCTCTGAAACCGTAGGTTTCCCTTAAACTACGGCCTTTACAAAGTGGATCTTCAAGTACTTCTGTAAATTAAAGTAAGTGAGAACCTCGTCCTTGCCAATCTTGAGAAGGGTGGCAAGCTTGGCATCAGGGTTAATCTGTCTTCCAGACACCTTGTCCTTGAGGTTGTTGGCAGTGATGTATGCATTGATACCCTTGCTTACCTCAACACGAGACATCATAGTACCCGCCTCCTTACCGAGAAAAGTGATAAGCTCCTCACTGATGACGGAGGGCTTAACAAACCCGGAGGGCTGTCTGTTTCCACTGGAAGCCTTCTTGGCCTTCTTGGACTTGGATGCAGCCTTCAACTCACGAGAAACCGACTTCTCAAGGAGCTTGTAGTCGGCCTTCATGGAGGAGAGGATGGTGGTGACCTGTTGAATCTTGGAGCCAAAGTCATTCAACTTGGAGGCAAGGGTGGAAACATCAACGGTGGCCTCGGTAACGGGGGCAGCAACCTCAACGACGGGAGCAGGAGTAGGAGCGGGGGCCTCAACAACAGGGGCAGCAACCTTGGCCTTCTTCTCGGCCTTGGGCTTCTTCTCAACAACGGGGGCAGACTCAACAGTGACAGTAACAGTGGGGGCAGCAACAGGGGCTTCAGACTTAGTTTTTCGGACCATTTCTTATTATACACTCTATAGTGTTAGTTTTTTAAGTAGTTTTACGCATTTGTATTTTTTTCATCATAAAATGCTCTCAACAAGAAACATTTCGATAATAAAATATTATTGACTAAACTTTTTATAAAGAATTGATAAAAAGAATTGATTAAAAAAATTATTTGCCAATTTGGTCAGATACGCCTAAAGCATTTCCACCCCGAGTTGTCAACATTTTAATATCCCCCTGACTCATACAAATATTTCCCTTGGAATTTGTATATCCATAGGGTTTGCAACTTGTATTCGACTCATTGTTGTACATAAATCCAATGATTTTTTCGTCGCCGTATGCTCCCACTTGCAAACCGCTAAACCCCGACACTTTTATGGCGGGAGAATCCATAGGGGCAAATGCCTCAGCATACTTTTTCTTATCGTCCATGGCAGCAAATGCCTCGGCGTACCTTTTCTTATCGTCCATGGCAGCAAAAGCCTCTTTTCGCTTTTCAAAATTACTTTGAATTTGGTCAAACCCTTCGTATGGATATTCATTCAATGTTTCAACACTGGAGTATCCAACGATTCCACTATTTCCCAACATTGCACCAATAAAAATGACTAAAAGTAATCCAATAATGCTTAAAACTCGCGTATCCATCTTTTTATAAGTAATACACAGATAAAATTATTTTTTTTTAGGGCCTGTTTTTGCCTTTTGTGGTAATTTTTTGATATTTTGGATTTTTGCAACATTCTCGGGGTCCTCTTTTATTTTATCTAAATAAGGTTTTATTTTTTTATTTTTCAAATATTTGTTAATTTTTTCATAACCATTTACTAATTTCTTTCGTTTATCCCATTTGGGAACTTTCATTTTTAATTTTAAATGATTTACTAAATTATTTCCAATATCAACGACAATTTGAATAATATTTTCAATGGATGTTTGAAAATTGGTTTTCATTTCTCTCATTCGGTCTTGACCGTTTTCAAAACTAAAAAGAATGTTGTCGTATATTTTCACCCAAACTGGATAAATATTTTGTATATTCTTGATTTCCGGATATTCTTTCTTTTCGATTTCTTTATAATAATTGTCGGTTTCTTGGATTCTTTTATTTATATCTTTCACTTTTGTTTTGAGCACTTTGGTTTTATCCTGAGCAAAATCCTTGGTTGTATTGAATTCTTTGGATTTTCCAATCCTTTCATTTAAACACCGGTCTCTCCCTTCTTTGTCAAAATAAATTGCAATTGGATTTTTACAATCGGTGTTCAATTCTTTGGATACCTCAATTTCAAAACGAATGAACAACATGTAATTAATAATAAAAAATCCAATGATTATGAATAATGCCACAACAATATATACTTTATTCAAAACCCAATAATTAATGATAATACTTTCTTGCATATATTAGTTCATTATTTTTTATTTAACACAAAAAGATCCTTTCGTAAAAATCTAAACGGGAGGCATCTTTGCAAGGCTCTTTCTCAAACTGTCTGTGAATACTTTCGTTCGATTCGTTGTTTTCAATACGCCTTTGTTTATTTTATTCTGGACAATTAATCTTGAAAATACTTTTTTCACACTCTCTCTTAATGCTATAATATTTTTTCTCATCATTTCTCCAATCTCTTTGTTCTGTTTGTTTATAGATGTATCTATATTCTTCGCTCTGTTTTTTAAAATGTTCAAATTGTCGTTGGTTGCATTGAGTTTTTTATTCATTTCATTGTAATTTGAATTTATATTATTTACAATTGGCGACACTAAATTACTTTGTTTTATCTGCATTCCCGCATTTTCTAAACAGTATTCCATGTTTTTATTGGTATTTTTTCCATAGAGCCATGCATACGACATTACTTCTGGTCGGCATCGCATACGGTCCCAATTATTCGTTACTTCGAAAAAATGTCCCAATTGGGATATTAATACCATTGTAATACTAAACAGGGTGGTTGTAATAATCGTATCTTTCCATAAATTATCATTTACTGTTAAATCAAATATGTATTTTATTGGTATCAATATTTTCTCTGTTTCTGACATTTTGATATATATATTTTTTACATATTATTTATTCGTTCAAACAACATAAAACAAAATGTATAACACACTATATACCCAATGAATTCATTTGTGCAAGGTTTAGATATGAAGGCTCTGATGGAGAGCGACGATTATGTCAATAATACGGATCGCATCCGCCAGCTCAAACACAGTGAGAGCATTTTGGAAGAGATTGGAAAGCTCTGCGAGCTTCGGAAGAAGCATCCAAATATGCGGATGATAGATGAACTGGGGTATGTGGAACTATGCCGCAATACAACCCCCTTTCTCTACAATTATTACACGGATATTTTCAACAAAGTTGTCAAGGATGAACTCAACATGGAGATGATGGTCCGATTCATTTTTATTTTGAAGCAGATTGAGGAGGGAGTGATTGACCAGTATGACGCGTCAGTCAAAGTAGGAACCATTTTGAAGGAGATGTATGTTGATAGCGCGATGCGCCGGGGTGACAATCTGGATAAGTTGCACGAGGCGCCCACTTTTGTGGAGCCGGTCAAAATGTCGTGGTCAGATTTTAAAAATAAAAATAAATAAAGGGAACCTACGAAAGGGAACTCGTCGTATTCAGTGTAGCTTACGCCTTTTGATCCCATACTAAAATGAACTATACAATAAAACATTATAAGGTTTTATTTTATAAAAAAAGAAGAACTACTCAAAAGGGAGGGGTCATAGGGGAACCGTAGGCTTCGCCTTAGGGGCGGAAGCGGAGCTGAATCCGTAGGTTCCCTTAAGGGAAGGATCGAAAGGAAACCGTAGGTTTCCTTTCTCTGCAATATATATCTGGGAAAATGAATGAAGAGGTCGTGAATATTTTGGGGAAAAACCTTGTTCCCAAAGATTTTGAAAAAAATGTATTTGGTGAGGTTTTCACGCCCATTCCTTTTATTGAAAAAATGCTGGACGCACTCCCTGCATCCATTTGGAAAGACAAGGATTTTAAATGGTTTGACCCTGCATGCGGAATCGGCAACTTTCCAATTATGGTGTATTATCGGTTGATGAAAACCTTGGACAAGGTAACCATTGTTAAAAGAAGTCGGCACATCATAGAGAAAATGCTTTTCATGAACGAAATCAATAAAAAGAACGTCGTTCTCTGCAAAAAACTGTTTGCAATGATTGACCCGACGGCAAAACCAAATATCGAATGCAAAGATTTCTTAGAGCTATCTGGTAAATACGATATCATTGTGGGAAACCCGCCTTACAATGAAGCGAGGATTAAGGAAACCTCGGACCAACCACTTTACTCCAAATTTATTGTGAAGGCGATCGAGATGACTCCGCGGCTCTTGTTTGTGGTGCCGAGCCGATGGTTTTCGGGCGGGAAAGGGCTGGACGAGTTTCGCAAATCCATGTTGATGCGCAAAGACATTGTGTCCATAAACCACATTCCGAATTCCAAGACCATTTGGCCCGAGGTTGAAATCAAGGGGGGGGTCAATTACTTTTATTTAGACAAATCGCACAATGGACCCACGGAATTCACGAATGATTTGCTCACTCCTCATAAAATCGAATTGGACAAATACGACATTTTGGTGCCCGATACAAAAGCGTATCCTTTGATAAACAAAGTTGTCAAGTATCCTTGTTTAAGCGAACTGTATCTCTCCACAAGTCATTTTGGAATCACGACCAACTTTGAAGACTTCAGGAACGAACCCGTGGTAAATTCGGTCAAGTGCTACGTGTCAGCGAAAAAGGGCGAGCATAAATTTGTTTTGAAAAAATACGTGAAGAATGCATACGATTTCTGGAAAGTATTTACTCCGCAGGGGTCGGGCAAAGGGGGCGATGGGTTCGGCAATCTGATTATTGGTTCGCCGAGAGAAATTGCGTCGCAGACTTATTTTGGATTCAAAGTGGATTCGTTGGCTCAAGCCAAGTCTCTCAAATCTTACTTGGAAACTGATTTTGCCAATTACATGCTGAGTTTAAGGAAAATTGATCAGCACATTAGTGAGACGACGCTGAAATGGGTGCCGTTGCCGCCGCTGGACCGTGAATGGACGGACGAGAAAGTCAGCAAGTATTATGGGTTAAAAATGGATAAGACGCGGCGACGACGTGTTTCTTCGAAACGGCGTTCGCAAAAAAAGATTTAGAAGAAAGGGTCTTTGTAGTTTATATAATGCCGCTCAATATTACAAATTCATTGACAATTGGAAAATATGCAAAAAAAGCTGCTGCTCCTGTTAATTGGGTTGCCGTCGGCAATGGCTCAATTATTGCAAACAGTTCCGATGGAAATAATTGAACTGCTGTTCCAATAGGATCAAAAGGTGGTATTACTGGTGGATCTGGTGTGGCCTATGGTAATGGACGTTGGGTTACCGTCGGTACTGGCTCGCTCATGGCATACAGCACGGATGGAAATACTTGGACTGCTGCTGCTACAAAAGGTGGTATTACTAGTGAAGCAAAAAAAGTAGCCTATGGCAAAGATGGGGCTGGCAATCCACGTTGGGTTACCTGCGGTCAATACGGTTCAATTATTGCACACAGTCCGAATGGAAATACTTGGAATGCTGCTGCTACAGTCGGTAGTATTACTTATCCTCAAGACGTAGCATATGGCACAAACGGGGCTGGCAATAGACGCTGGGTTATTGTTGGCGAAGGCTCAATTATTGCATACAGTTCGGATGGAAATGATTGGAATACTACTGCCACAAAGGGTGGTCTTAGTGTTGGATACAGTGTAGCCTATGGCCAAGATGGTTCTGGCAATCCACGCTGGGTTGCAGTCGGAGCTGGAGCCTCAACCATTGCATACAGTCATAATGGAGATAATTGGACTGCTGTTCCAGAAGCATCAAACGGTGGTATTACTGGTGGATATGGTGTTGCCTATGGCCAAGATGGGGCTGGCAATAGACGCTGGGTTGCCGTCGGCAATGGCTCAAAAATTGCATACAGTTCGAATGGAAATACTTGGACTGCTGCTGCCACAATCGGTGGTGTTTATCGAGGAAGGTACGTGGCCTATGGCAAAGATGGGGTTGGCATTGGACTCTGGGTTGTCGTCGGCGAAGATACAACAATTGCAACAAGTCCGGATGGAAATAATTGGACTGCTGCAGCCACAGTAGGTGGTATTACTCTTGGAAATGGCGTAGCATTTAAAAATGAGATAGTTTAAATTGCAAAAAATCCTTTGCACTAAGTCTTTGAAAAAAACATATTTTACAATAATATTAGATAGGTATCATCCAATATTATTATGAAAGTCTGAAAAATAATTTTTATTTTTTATTTCCTATTTTTTTTGTTGAATCAATAGAGACCAATATTTTTTTGTCAGTTTTTCATAATTAAACTCGCCCTTTTGATGTTTTTGTTTAAATCTCTCAATTCCCAATTCAAGAAAAGATTGCGTGATTTCACTCCAATCATTGATTATCAAAACCGGCAAATCAGCGTAGATGGAATCCATCGGCGAAGTTTTCAAGATTACGATGCATCCAAGGCAAAGTGCTTCCCATGTGCGAATGCATTCATAATCTTGTCCAAACGGAGAAACCACAAATGCAAAACTCGTCTGGTTTTTGAACGTACTTTCACGGATGCATTTGGAATCATAGTAGATGAGTTTTTGGGGTATTTTGCGAATTGCATCCACCCGGTCACTGCCATATTTGGTGGTAAAAAGATGTTGAAAATTGCCATAACAAATGGGAATTCTTTCCCAAAACGGGCACATATTTTGGCGGAGTTCCATGATTTGTTTTTCTTGTTCCAACGGCGTCATTTTGGGTCCTCGGTCACTGCGAATATCCGTGTGATACATGATTGTTTCATAATCAAGGCCAAGTGGGATGGGTGTGATTTTCGGATGTTTTAACAGAACATTCTGGCAAAACCAATGAACAATATTGGGACAATCCATGAATTTTTGAAATTCGGCGTCGGTATCAAATATTTGATTGGGGCATTCACAGTCGCCTCCGCCCGAAACCAATATAAATGGTTTGGGAATTAACATGATTTGACGATATAAGTGTCTTAAACTCAAACTGGTGAAATAAAGAATATCGTTCGACTGTACTTGTGATAGGTCCATGAAGGACCCATCCATGTATTTATGAGAATCGCAAATTTCAGATAAACCGCGGAATCCGTAAAATGTGTTGTATTTTTCGATTGTGATTGGTTTGACTGAATAATTAAATCCAATGGTTTTTTTTGCATTTGTATATGTGTCTAACAAATATTTGTTCATTGAATCATGCGAACCAATAAAAAACGTATTGTCATCATTGGCACAGATGGTTTGCGTACCATTGCAGTAAGTATTTAACAATTTCCAGTCGATGTTGTCTTCAAAAATGTGTTGAGTTTGGGTATAAATGACAAGGTCATATTTTTTTGCAGAGATAAGTTCGGCTGCTTTTTTTTTATGGTCATTTTCAAATAATACGGTTGTTTTATTAAATATGCTGGTATTTTTGAATGCATCCACATCTTCGTTGTATTCATTTCCCAGAACTAAAAAACAATCTGTATTGTGTTGATTTATGTCGGCGCGTACAAATGAAGCAAAATGTTCTTTGAAGAATGGGATTTTTGAGGTGTAGATGATTGCCACGTCCAAGGTTTTTTTAGTAGAAAAATTTGCCAAATTTAACCGACACAATTCTTTTGCTTCTGGATACATTTCGCACAATTCATTGCATCGATTGTTTATCCAAATTTGATGACACCCAAATGAGACTTCACTGAAAAATCCTTCAACCGAAAAAAGTTTGGCTTCATCGACGGATGGTTTATAGATACTTACATTATTTGGAAGTGAAAAAAACGTGTCTTCGAATACATTTCGATAAGGTTCGTTATTGATTATTTCTAGCATTTTGCTTTTTTTGCGAAGAGATAGTCCGCCGTTTCCAACCCAAATGTTTTCATCTTGTTGTATTGGTGCGCCAACATAGTCATATTTCAAGAAATCATTTATTAAATGTTTGTGTTTTTCAAAAATGATGGTGTCGGTTTGGAACACCAAAAATGTTTCTGTTGGAATATTGTCATACAGGATTGTGGATTTCATGAATAAATGGTTGTAATCGTTTATTGTCAAATTATCAACGAGCAGATTTACTAACGAAATGCGTGTTATGAATTTTTCCAGGGTTGTTTTTATGATTTTTTTTAAAAATTCGATGTTTTTATTTCCGTGAAACACAATAATATTCCACTCATCGGAGAGATTTGATAAAAAATTATTCAAAACAAATTCCAATGCTGGATGTTCTCTTGGTTCAACTATAATTGCGGTGTGCATTTGATATATTTATTTGATTTATTTTTAGGTTATTTATAAATAATGTTTATCTAGGCAGCCAATATTTTATATTATTATATACAATATTAGATGGATATCACCCAATATTGTATGGAGGAAGAAGCTCTACAACGGTTTATAAAACCGGACAAAGAATTTTTGAAAGACAAAGAATGTTTGATATGTCTGGAACCAATGGACCTAGAAATGAACCAAATTGTAAAGTTGCCGTGTGGATGCGCCAGTTCGGCATACCACATTCCGTGCATCGTCAAATTATTGGCTTCGGGCAAAAATAAGAACTTCTGTCCGCACTGCAAAGCGGAATACAATCTTTTGCTGCAGGTCGTTCCGGTTCCTTTTCCGGTCGTTCCTTTTCCGGTCGTTCCTTTTCCGGTCGTTCCTTTTCCGGTCGTTCCTTTTCCGGTCGTTCCTTTTCCGATGACCCACATCATGCTTGTTCATCTCTTATCCAATACGTTAATGAATATCATCAATATTTGTTTATCCAGAAGTTATCCCAAGTACAATCTTCATGTTGAATTCCAGGTATTGATGCTGTTTTATTTTTTGAAATTATTTTTAAATTTTTGCATCTTAGTGTATGCAAAAACCGATATTGAGAAAATACAAACAGGATTGGTTTATAGCTACGTTTATCAAACGGTGCTGTTTGGGTTCTTGATATACATCTTGGCAAAAATAAAAAATGATGCCACTGCTTTGTGGGTGAATAATTTACTATTCGGAATTACCGATTTGGCGGTGCGATTCGTTCTCGAGTATAAAATGCGAAACCGAGTTGTTTCGGGTGAGTAAAACTATAACAAATAATCTCTCTCGTCCAAATCTCTTTCTGTACAATCTTTATTTTCAAATACATTTTTGATGCGGGTTTGAAAACAATAGTGGGATATAACCATTGGTAATGCAATCACTCCAGCAATGATACCAATAATCATTATTGTATAATCAGTTGTGGAGAATAAAGGTTGCGATGGTTGTCCGGATGGTTGAGACGATGGTTGTACGGATGGATGAGACGATGGTTGCCGGGTTGGCTGATGCGTAGGCAGAGGGGAAGGTTTATGGGATGGCTGTTGCGACGGTTCATATGAAGGGTGTCCAGCCAAAGGATGGGGGGAAAGTTTATAAGAAGGATATCTCAATGGCTGATGCGAAGGTTTATAGGATGGGTCCGTTGATGAAGACCCGTACAAAGACAGCAATACCCCAAGAATATATAAAGCGTTCATTAATATTCTTTACAATTTATAAAATTCAATTATTTTATAAATTTAATTTCAATTTTATTCTCTCAAGCACATCTCTCGATTATTTATCGTCTTTTTGATTTATTTGATTTTTTTGTTTTTCTACTGCGTCTTTTTGATTTGCCTCCCATTAAAGAATTATCATTTTTAAATTTAAGCTTTGTGCCGATTGTTGATTGTATATCTTGAACTGTAGTAGCTTTCATTAAATTTCCGAATAGTGTTTTAAGTTCAGTTACTCTAGAAGAATATCTTCCTTTATTCATAGCTCTGTCTAAATCACTAATTTTTGATCTAATCTTTGAAAATAAATCTTTAAGAGTTCCGTTATATCCATTTAATGAAATTATCGTAGATTCGGGTAAAGGACTCATATCCGTAGAAGGGATTACATTCGTAGAAGGGAGCATCGCGAGACTCGTATCCGTAGAAGCAGTGTCTATAGGAGCAGTATCCATAGAAGTGGGCATCGCGGAAGCAGCGTCTATAGGAGCAGTAACTGCAGAAGCAGTATCTATAGAAGTGGGCATCGCGGAAGCAGCGTCTATAGGAGCAGTAACTGCAGAAGCAGTATCTATAGAAGCAGTATCCATAGAAGTGGGCATCGCGGAAGGAGAATCCGTGGAAGGAGAATCCATAGAAGGAGAATCCATAGAAGGAGAATCCGTAGAAATTCCTAATTTTTGTTCAATTGCTGCAACTCGTTTTTCTAAATCCATTTATATAATATCATAATATATTTTATCATAATTTGCAATTTTATTCTCTCAAATTATTATATAATTTTAGGCCCAGTAAGCCGCCTCTTTTTCACCGATTCCCTTTATCAGTTCGTCAAACTCCTTGCTCTCCATTGTATTGCTGCACACCAACGTCGGCGGCCCCGTCAATCCTACAAAATATTTATAGGGCGGATAAAAGAGTTTCCAATGATTCACAATTCCCCACATATCGCATTCAATTTTCTCTTTTCCATTCACGACTTCCTTGTGGGTTGTGATTCCAATGATATTGTTGTTCGGGAAATAATCGAAATCGTGGATCACAATGAGTTTCGCCTTGTCCAAAAAATAATCGAAACAGCATTTTCGCGACATCCACGGGGTTGAGTCCAGAAAAACCACATCATACTCCAGTTGTTCCGGAAGGTTCTGGATGCATTCAACCCATTTGTTTCCCGTTTCCACGGTATCATCATTTCCCGCATTCACATGGTAAAGTTTGTGATTATTATCTGCCAAATGGGTGTATTTGCTGAGCCAATTTATGTCCGATTCCAGCGAAACCAATTTTCGGTCCGTCCCTTTAATAAACTCGCGTATCATGTGGGTGCTTCCATCTCCGCATCCGCATTCCAGTATATTTCCCGTTGTGTTCTTGATGACTTCCCCTAAATATGGCTGGTGTGTGTAGAATCCATGGTCTTTATAACTCGACATTTCGTATATCACGGGAATTGAAAAAAAAACAGAGGCAAAAACGCATGTTAAGGGAACTACGTTCCCTTATGATCCCTCCTTTATACCGGTGAAGATTTAAAATGGGACACCCCAACGGGGTGTCATTTCAATTCCTCACTGGTACCGCTCCCTTGGATATTGAAAACGTGCCGTTTTAAATCTTCAAGGGTGTAAAACCGTTTTACAGTAAAAAATATAAAAAATTATTTTTATATTTTTATTTACGCTTTCACATTTGCTCTTGCCTTTTTCAACTTATCATTGACTGACGCAATCACATCTCGTTTATTCATGCATTCTTAACATTATACTATTTTAGAATCGCACTTCACCTCGGTATATTTGAAATTGGATTGGTGTAAAAAATCCTCCACCTCGGTGTTATAATTTTTCATAAAAACATCAATGTCCCGTGCCAATACCCAAAGCGATATTCCAGATGGAGTTGTAATGATCGTGTATTGGTATTGATTCTCCACGATTTCACCCAATTTTACAATCCAATAGGGCGAATCAACCGGGACTCCATCGAGATGCACCGTCAATTTACCGGGTTCGGATGCGTTTTTGTAATACCCATAACCACTAATTTGTTCGATTTCGTGATTCTTATCCAATTGAGAGTTCAATACGGTAATGTTTCCATTATCAAGCAATCCGTAATCGGCGGTAAGGCACGTTCCATATCCCTGAAAAATCACATTGGTCGGGGCTTGATATACTTGTTTCCAATGCCCCAAATAACTTGGAACATTGATTTCCGAAATCACATCGGGCAATAAATTGCTATTTGCAAAGAAATACAAAGACGCTAAAAGTAAAAACGACAACATTATATTATATATGCAAATGTTTTTATATCTTCTTAACTAAAGATAAAATCTCCGAATAAATAAATGATGAAAATCCCCGTAATGAAAATCCCCGTAATGAAAATCCCCGTAATGAAAATCCCCGTAATGAAAATCCCCGTAATGAAAATCCCCGTAATGAAAATCCCCGTAATGAAAATCCCCGTGCGTTATTTACCCTTCAGTTTATCCAAAAAGGATTCCAAAAAACAAGCCCAAATGTTGAAGAAATCGCGGTCTGATTACAAGAATGGCAAGTATTTCACGCGAAAATCCGTAAAATCGTTTCACAGTAAGCCATCGAATCACATTCAGAATGCACAAAAGATTTATGGAATAGAGAAAATGACCCCAAGCAAAGAATTGGCAAAGGCTACCGGGTGTTCCATCAGCGCATTGAACCAAATCGTGAAGAAAGGCGAGGGTGCCTATTATTCGTCCGGGTCGCGCCCCAACCAGAGCCCGCAATCGTGGGGCTATGCCCGATTGGCAAGTGCTTTAACGTCAGGCAAAGCCGCCGCCGTCGATTATGACATTTTGGAAAAAGGGTGCAGTAAAAGAAGCAAAGCACTCACGCTTGCGAAAAAGGCGGTTAGGAATGGAATTGGAAAAACTCGACGACGAGTTATTGGTAATTAATCTCTTTCATTAGACTGGCATACGCGATTGCACCAAATCCTAGATACAAAGCTCCAAATATGGTTTTGTATTCAAAGTTCATTGCTAAGGCGATGCCAAATAAAAGACACATGGGTAACAATCCAAAAACAATGTATATGCTGTGTTTCATTACGTATTATCGTGGTAAGACCTTAAATTGTTATACAAAATATTATATATGTATATATGAAAACAAAACGGAATACAAAACAAAAGACCCGTTCTTTTAGGAAAAACCGGTCTTTCAAGAAAAAAGGATTGAAAAAAAACCTACACAAGAAAAAATGTCGGCTGCACGCCAATAAAATTGAAATAAATTTATCTTATTACCAAAATAACATAAACATAAAACAGTCTTTTAACAAATGTCATCCAAACAAATCGTAAATCCCCCCGTGTTTCGCGAGAACGTTCGTTCCAAACTTATCCAAAAATTTGGAAAGGATATGAACCCATCCATTCTTGCAAACATTGAAATCGGCGTATATAACTACGCCATCAAGGAAGCCACCAATCTGAAAATTATCAAAAAGTGGGAAATCCCTTCATTTTCCACACTTTACATGGACCGATTACGAACCGTTTTCAACAATTTAAAAACCAGCCCCGAATTGCTGACGCTATTGAACTCAGAAGAACTCAGTCCCAAGACACTCGCTTTTATGACCCACCCAGAAATGAATCCGACGCATTGGAAAGAAATGATTGACGCAAAGATTAAACGAGACACAAACAAGTTTTCGACGGAAGTGCAAGCAATGACAGATATGTTTACGTGCAAGAAATGCAAGTCAAAACGATGCACTTATTACGAGTTGCAAACGCGTTCCGCGGATGAACCATCCACCATATTTATTACGTGTTTAGATTGCGGGAAGCACTGGAAACAGAATTAAGGGAACCTACGGTTCCCTTATAATCCAAAAGAAACCTACGGTTATTCAGCGAAGCTTACGTCTTAGACTCTTCCCTTAAAAGAAACCTACGGTTTCTCTTTGACTCTTCCCTTTTTTTAAATAAAAATAAAATAAAATAAAAT
>Ga0247722_10001154_pt1 | contig 14928 bp, 14 predicted proteins | sample MSEWelMarce3H_FC_FD_189094 | JGI IMG/M metagenome (GOLD analysis project Ga0247722, IMG submission 189094) | Subsurface sediment microbial communities from gas well in West Virginia, United States - MSEEL Well Study Marcellus 3H_FC | ecosystem: Environmental > Terrestrial > Deep subsurface >... | reverse complement strand
AACCCAAGCGGAAAAAAAGGCAGACCCGAAGACTAAGACTCCGGTGCTCGATACATACAGCCGAGATCTTACAAAGATGGCGGAAGAAGGCAAGCTAGATCCTATCGTAGGAAGAGAGAAAGAAATCGAAAGAGTTTCTCAAATCTTGTCTAGAAGGAAAAAGAACAACCCTATCCTTATAGGAGAGCCAGGCGTTGGTAAGTCTTCTGTTGCAGAAGGATTGGCTCTTAGGATCATCCAGAGAAAAGTAAGCAGAATTCTTTTCAACAAAAGAGTAGTAATGCTTGACTTGGCTTCTATGGTAGCCGGAACCAAATACAGAGGACAATTCGAAGAAAGAATCAAAGCTCTTATGGCCGAGATGGAGAAGAATCCAGACGTTATCCTATTCATCGACGAGATTCATACAATGATTGGAGCCGGCGGTGCTTCAGGATCTATGGACGCGTCGAACATGTTCAAGCCTGCATTGGCGAGAGGAGAGATCCAAATCATCGGAGCGACTACATTGGACGAATACAGAAAGCATATCGAGAAAGACGGCGCCTTAGAAAGAAGGTTCCAGAAAGTAACTATCGAGGCTGCTTCTCCAGAAGAGTCTATGGAAATCTTGAACAACATTAAAGACAAATACGAGTCTCACCACAACGTGATCTATACACCTGAGGCAATCAAAGCATGTGTAGACTTGACTAGCAGATACATGACAGACAGATTCCTTCCAGACAAGGCAATCGACGCACTAGACGAAGCAGGATCTAGAGTTCATATCTCAAACATCGTGGTTCCTAGTGAAATCACCGATATCGAACAGAAGATTTCCGATATCAAAGACAAGAAGAACGAGGTCATTAGATGCCAAAAATACGAAGAGGCTGCCAAATTGAGAGACGTAGAGCGCCAATTGAACGAAAGCTTGGAGACTGCTAGAAAAGAATGGGAAGAAGAGTCTTCTAAAAACAGACAGACCGTTACCGAAGACAATGTGGCGGAAGTGGTTTCTATGATGACAGGAATCCCTTTGCAGAAAGTCGGAGAGAAAGAAAACACTAGGCTTGCCAAGATGGGAACCGAAATTTCTGGAAAAGTAGTCGGACAAGACGACGCAGTAAAGAAAGTAGTAAGAGCCATCCAAAGAGGAAGAGTCGGAATGAAAGACGCAAACAAACCGGTATTCAGCGGAATGCTTATCGGAAACTCTGGAGTAGGTAAGACCGAGCTAGCCAAGCAGATTGCCAAATACCTATTCGATTCAGAAGATTCTTTGATTAGATTGGATATGTCTGAGTATATGGACAAGATTTCTATCTCAAAGATTCAAGGATCCGCACCAGGATACGTTGGATACGACGACGCGAACGTTCTTGACAGAATCAGAAGAAAGCCTTATTCAGTAGTGCTTTTCGACGAGATTGAAAAAGCACATCCAGAAGTGTTCAACATCTTCCTTCAGATGCTAGACGACGGTCACGTAACAGATTCTCACGGAAGAAAGGTCAGCTTCAAAAACTGCATCATCTTGATGACTTCAAATGTCGGAACCAAATTGGTTAAAGATTTTGGAACAGGAGTAGGATTCTCTACCAAGAACAAAGAAAGCTTCAGAGAAGAAGAAATCAAAGGAATCTTAGAAAAAGAGCTTAAAAACAAGTTTGCTCCTGAGTTCATCAACAGAATTGACGAAATCATCTACTTCAAAGACTTAGGAAAAGAAGAGATTCTTAAGATTGTAGACCTTGAGCTTGTTAAGACGGTAAAGAGAGCGGCAGATATTGGATACCCTACTCAAATCACAGAAGCTTTGAAAGAGCATTTGGTAGAAGTAGGATACGATCCTAAGTATGGGGCTAGACCTTTGAAAAGAGCGATACAAAGATGGGTAGACGACATCATCACCGACTACATCATTGAGAACAATCCTAAAGAAGGAACAAGCTTCTTGATGGACTACAACAAAGAAGACGAAAAGTCGTTTGTCTCTGACACGGCCGCGGAAAAAGCGCCTGCTAAGAAGCCAAGAAAGAAAAAAGACGAATAATAAGAAAGAGAGAGAGTTTATATAAACTCTCTCTTTTTTTTTCTATATAACAAAAAACAAAAAGCAAACAAATGAATTTAGACTCTAGGATCTTCGTGGCCGGACACAACGGAATGGTTGGCTCCGCCATAACAAGAAGGCTCGAACAGCTTGGATACAAAAACATAATCACTGCCGACCGAAGAGAAACAGACCTGAAGTCGCAGGCAGAGACCAATAGATTCTTTGAATTGACCAAGCCGGAATATGTTTTCCTGGCAGCCGCCAAAGTAGGCGGAATCCACGCAAACCAAACATACAAGGCCAGCTTTATCTACGATAATCTGATGATACAGTCTAACGTCATAGAAGCCGCGCGCTTTCACGGAGCCAAGAAGCTTCTTTTTTTAGGAAGCTCTTGCATCTATCCAAAGATGTGCCCGCAACCAATCAAAGAAGAATATCTTATGACAGGAGCGCTAGAGCCGACTAACGACGCTTATGCAATCGCAAAGATTGCAGGAATAAAGCTATGTCAAAGCTACAACGAGCAATACGGAACCGACTTTATTTCGGCGATGCCTACCAACCTTTATGGTCCTAACGACAGCTACGACTTGGACAACTCACACGTTCTTCCTGCGATGATAAGAAAGTTTCATGAGGCAAAGCTAGAGGAAAAAGATTCTGTCGAAATATGGGGCACAGGAACACCTAAGAGAGAGTTTCTTTATGTAGACGACTTGGCAGACGCTTGCGTGTTTTTGATGAATGCATATTCCGGTAGCGAAATAGTTAACATCGGCACGGGAGAAGACGTTACCATAGCAGAGCTTGCCACCGCTGTTTCAATCGCGGTCGGATACGAAGGTGGTGTGCATTTCAACACGAGCATGCCAGACGGAACTCCAAGAAAGCTTATGGACGTATCCAAGTTAGAAAGAATAGGATGGAAGTACAAAACCTCGCTTAAAGAAGGAATAGAAAAAACTTATAAAGACTATGTTAAATAAAAAAATCGCATTAATTACCGGAATTACCGGCATGGATGGATCACATCTGGCAGAGCTTCTTCTATCTAAAGGATATGAAGTGCATGGTATCATCAGAAGATCGTCTTCATTCAATACCGGAAGGATCGACCATATATTCGACAAGCTGAATCTTCACCATGGTGATGTAACAGATCCTTTGGTAATATCAAACCTTATCTCAAAGATACAGCCCGACGAGGTATACAATCTCGCGGCGCAGTCGCATGTAAAGGTCTCTTTCGAAGAGCCATACTATACGGGCCAGGTAGACGCGATGGGAACGCTTGTCGTGCTAGAAGCAGTCAGAAACCACTGTCCTAAGGCGAAGGTATACCAAGCATCTACTTCCGAGCTTTATGGCGGTATGTCTTATAACATGCCAGCGACCGGATATACGGAAGAATCTGCAATGCATCCGCGAAGCCCATACGGGTGTGCTAAGATGTACGGCCTATGGATAACGAAGAATTATAGAGAGTCCTATGGAATGTTCATATGCAATGGCATATTGTTTAACCACGAGGGAGAGCGTAGAGGAGAGACGTTCGTTACAAGAAAGATAACCAAGGCGTTCGCCAAGATAAAGCTTCATATCGACACGGAATACACCGAATTCGAATCACTTAAGCTAGGCAACCTTTATTCAAAGAGAGACTGGGGCTATGCGAAAGACTACGTATACGGAATGTGGCTTATGCTTCAACAAGACGCTCCAGACGACTATGTTCTTGCCACAAACGAAACGCATTCTATCAAAGAATTCGTAGAGCTTGCCGGAAAGGAATGTGGGATGGACATCGAATGGATCGGAGAAGGCGAGAACGAAAGAGGAGTGACGCGAGAAGGACTGGTAGTCGTCGAGATAGACAAAAGATACTACAGGCCAGCAGAAGTAGACGTGCTGCTTGGCGATTCGACCAAAGCAAGAAAAGAGCTTGGATGGGAGCCGCAAGTAAAATTCGAAGGACTAGTCAAGCTTATGATGGAGCACGACAACAAAAACATATTAAAGAGATGATACACATACTATGGTGCACGCTTAGGCCCGCACAATTCAAGTCGGCACACTCTGAATGGATCAAGAGAGCGGACAATCCAGAAAGCATACAGACATACGTAGCGGTAAACTGGAAAGAGCAGGCAGACGAGCTTAGAGAATACCTAAGCAAAAATTATTTGATAACGCTAAACACCAACAAGATTGGAGTTTGCTATCCTTCCTATCAGCTTTCTTCCAACTTAGGAATCAAGATGGGAAAGTGTGAAGATTCTGACATAGTCGTTTTTGCAAGCGACGACTTTATGGCACCGCAAGGATGGGACACATATTTGGTGAACAAGCTGGAAGGAAAAGGCGATGTCGGCCTTATGGTCAGAGACGGATACCAATTACCAGACTCTTCGAACATGCTGCATGCCGCGATAACGATTCCTATAATGACTTATGGATGTTTGAGAAAGATGAATGGTGTCATCTACCATCCAGCATACAACCATATGTTTTCCGATTGCGAGCTATACAACAACCTAAAAGATCTAGGCTTGTTATACGACGACAGGATGAGCGATGAGACGATGTTCGAACATTTGCACTACGCTGCAGGAAAAAGACAGCCAGATCAAGCGGATCAAGCCTACAACGCAAAATGGGCTGAAGATGATTTGACATGGAAAAAAAGACAGACTATGTCAATAGAAGAAAGGATAATAGTATGAAAAGAAAAATAAAGATAGACTTCTCGGACTTCTGGGCTGGGTTCGATAAAACAGACAATTATTTCTACAATCTTCTTAAAGAAGAATTTGATGTAGAGATTTCAAACAACCCTGACTTTTTATTCTTTTCGCTTTTTGGACAAAATCATCAAAGATATAAATGTAAGAAGATATTCTATACTGGAGAGAATATTGAACCACCATTGGAATACTGCGACTACTCTTTCTCTTTTGACTATCTAGACGACGCGAGAAACTATAGGCTACCACACTATCTACTATATGATGGATATTACGAACTTGCCTTAGAAAAGCAGATCGATGAATCTTTGGCAAAAAGAAAGTTCTGCAACTTCGTCGTTTCTAACGGAGACTGCCAACAGCGAAACCGATTTTTCGAAAAGCTGTCAAAATACAAAAAAGTGGATTCTGGAGGAAGGTTCGCCAACAACATCGGGTATGCAGTTCCAGACAAGAGGAAGTTCCAGTCGGAATACAAGTTCTCTATCGCCTTTGAAAACAACGCATACCGGCCTCAGCACCCTGGGTACACAACTGAAAAGATTATGGAGCCGATGACTGTGAATTCTATTCCTCTATATTGGGGAAATCCTCTGATAGGGAAAGAGTTCAATACAGAATCTTTCATAAACTTCTATGACTTTAATAGCGAAGATGATATGATTGATTACATAGTCGAACTTGACAAAGACGACGATAGATATCTAAATATGCTAAACAAACCATGGTTTGATGGATATAATATACCAAACAATAACAAGATAGAGAATATAAAGTCTTTCTTGTATAAAATTTTTTAAATAAGAATGATTAAGAACAAGTGTGCATTAGTTTTAATAACCGGCGATAGAATAGATTATCTAAGAGAGTCTATTGAATGTAATATTAAACTTATTAAGAAGTATGATTCTGAAATGGAAGTCGATGTATTTCTATCATCATTTGATGATGTTGATTTAAGTTTGATTGATTTGAATGGTTTAAATATAAAAAAAATAGGATTTAAAAGACCGGATATAAATTCGGATTTAGTAATAAATTTCCCTAGAAGCCATCAACAAAGCAATCAAGATTTGGATTTGGTCAAAAGGGTTTCATTCGGTCATTTAATATTATTTGGATTAGTGCCTAATTCAATTTATGAGAATAAAGATTTATTTGCAGATTATAATTTTATATTAAAATCCAGAGCAGATTTAATTTATGATTTTAAGCCATCATATTTAAAAAACTTCGACATTAATAGTGAACTATTAACATTCGAATGTTTTTGGGGTGGTTGTAGATATAATCTAAATTATACAAACGATCATTTTATTTTTGGCGTGAAAGATGATGTTATGAAAATCATATCATTTCCTATAGAGGATTGTATAATGGATAAATTTTGGAATCCTGAACAATATATGACTTATTTATATTCTAGAATAAATAAGAAAAAAGTAGAAATGTCAACTGATAAATACTTTTTATTATCAAAAGATAGAGCTAGTAGAAAGTTTATAGGATATCCGATGGAGAAAGTAAATTTGAGCGATAAAGTATTTTTAGAAAATATAAACATTGACTTTAATAAACTCAATTTTACGAGTATATATGACTTTTAATAAAAACCCTCAGATTGTACGTTTTTTGAAAACAAACGTACAATCTGAATAATATTTTAGATTTCTCAACTAACTATAGACGCTGAATAATCTGTGGCAGCGCACCAAGCTCCAGAACTTTGCTCTTGTCCAATATGAACTCTATATCATAGAAGTTGAAATGGAAGCCAAGAGTGAAGTCTTTGCTTGCTACTTTTTGTGAAGAATAGTTAAATGTATTATCTGACAAAGATTTCAATATTATCTCATAGAATCTTATCACATACAAAGCATCTCTGTGTATATCCACGCAAGTTATGGTAAACGGGTTCAAGAACGAGTTTTCCACGTCCATATAGTGCTTGGAAATCAAATCGAACATAAGCCAGTAGTTCAGATCCGAATCGACAGACCTAAACGTGATCGTCAGCTCATGAGTCGTCGTTATGTCCTGAACGTTCTTCGCCGGCTTGAACTGACGCTCTTTACCCCTCATCAAAATCTGCTTAGGCATGTCGAACGATATTCCTGGAAAGTTGACAGACTTTATCGTAGAGTTTAGATAGTCGATGACATTCTCATACTGCACCCAATTCTTTTCCAAGATTGGCTGATATGTGTTGATAATCTCTGGCTTTATAAAATCTTGCGGTAAATTAAAAATAAATTGGGAGGACTGCGAGCTAAGTCTCAATTTAGTATTTGACTATTTTTTATTTACAAATAATTGTAATTTTTTATCTAAAATTTCTGATATCTTATCAAATTCATCATATCTTATTCTTATCAGATTAACCGAGTTTTCAACACACCATTTATTTTTACACTCATCTCTTTTTAAGATTAAGTCAAACTCCTTTTCTCCGCCAAATTCTTTAACAGGCTCGACGTGTTGCAAACCATCAAATTCTAAACAAGTATTCATATACGGTAAGTAAAAGTCAAAGTTAAGTCTATTGATATATTTACAATCATCAAAACTCTTCTGTCTTATATATTTAATTTGATTTCTCTCTAAATAATATATTAAATATAATATGGCACCTTTTGTCAAATAACCACATTATCCTCCTTTTTTGGTAGGCACGGTTTCTCCCGTTATAAGCTTTCTAGTGACGACCGCGGTTTCCTTAGGCAGCTTAGGATCTTGATTGATACCTGGATTTGCAGCAGAATCTTTGTTGAGCGTGGAAATGTTCGCGAGATTGTCGAATATCTGGAAAAGGCCGGTATAGACAACAGAGACATTACCTTGGCTGCTCGCTATTATGTAGAACAGGTTTACTCCAGATTCGTATATCTTCTTTATCGACATTACCTTTGATTGAGGTATCTTGAATACTACTTGTCCCAATTTTAGGTTTATGTCTGTCGCCTCCGCGAGAAGAGTGAATTCCTCGGTTGTATTGTCTGTCCTAAACGCCAATTTTATCTCTCCCAATCCAGTCATGTCCAGATAGTCTGGTTTCAAAGGATCGCCCGACGCTATTATGAATTTCAATATGTTGTCGTATGGGTATATCTTTATCTGCATTTTCGCGTTTCCGTAGAAAGTGTTGTTGCTGAATATAGCGTTGTCTGACTTTCCTATTATATTGAACTTGTCTATTAGAACTGGATAAGGAACTTTTATAGTCTCTATCTTCACAGATCCTCCGCTTCCTCCAAATCCCGCACCTCCATTTGCGCCTACTCCGGCCCCAAAATCGTTTCCGCTTCCAAAATCTCCTTTGTTTACCGCTATTCCCACATTGAATCCCGCACCGCTCGAAGCCATTTGATTGGTTCTTCCTCTTGGCGTGGTAGTCCTTCCCATAGCGTTGGTTACTCCAAGCAAAGAAGCATCGATAGCGTTCTTCACATTGTATATTTTTGGCTTGGATGCGTTTACGAGATTTATCTTAAGCATGTTCGTGCTGTATTTGGAAACTTCGTCCTGAAGCATTCCATAAGATGCTCTTCTAAGTATGTAAGAGTCGTCTACAGAGTCTATAAGCCTCATCTCGACATCTATAATCGCAGTAGTTGTAGAGAACTTTATTATAGGCCTGTATTCTATCATCTCGTTGAATCCGTCATGTACGGTAACTGTCGTAGTCTTTCCTCTAATGTTTTGCTCGTATGTCGTTATGTTGTATTGAACATAGTATCTATGTCCCATCTTGACAGAATCGTCTATGAATTTCTTGAATTCCGCGATGTTGTCGTTATAGGTTCCGTATATCTCGAAAAAGTCTCCTTCCGAAGAATGCTGGACCACTAGTGCCAATCTTTCAAACTCTGGTGCCTGAGGTATGGTGGTCGTTACTTTGTTGGCGAGTATATAGGTGGTTATTCCGTTTACTTTCTGTATTCCGTCGATGAAGAAGAAGTCTATGAATATAGGCGCAGTCAAGCTGATTCCTATCCCATTGGAAAGATTAGAGTTTATGCTATCCTCTTTTGGGAACCCATTGGTCTTCTGCGCCGCAATCTCGTTGATGGCAGGAACCTCTATCTGTATGGTCTTTCCCCAAAGCTTTTCTTGGAAAAGCAAAGGCGGAGTAGAATAGTTCATCAGATATTGCTGAGACACGTTTGTCATGTCGAAGTAGAAGTTGGATATCTCGAACGGATTGGTATTCGTCTCGTCCAGCGTATAGACTCTTATATAGAATCCAAGATGCTCTCCAAACGTCCAGTTTATCGGTATATGCACTTTTATCGTGTCGTGCCTTACCGGAATGCTGGCTCCAAATTCTTTGTATTGAAGATATGAATAATAGTCTGGATTGACGATACCGTATCTTCCTGATATAGAGTCAAGCCTGAACAATTGATTTTCCTGGCCTTTTATGTTTGTGTTTCCGGTGGAGCTTAAATCTCCTGCGATATAAGACCTTCTGTTGTCTCTGGAATCTATGAGTATTTTATATTGATCTCCAACCATGTTTCCATCGTTGTATATGTACTCCAATAAGATGTCTTTATCTAACTTTACATACTTTGAAATTTTAGCCATTTTAGAATTTAAATCTTTTTGTTATATATAAAAAAAGAAAACCTCTCATTATTATGAGAGGCCTTCTTTTTTTAATCGAAGCCTTACTGCTTCTACTATCTGTTCTTCCGAAAGATTCGGATGAGTTTCTACTATTATCCTATAAAGCTCTCCTTCTTCTATCGCAAGCTTTTCAATCTCTTTGTTTAGAGGCTCTACAAACTTCTCGATCCTGTTTCCTTCTTCTTCGATATCGTTCAATATAGAAAGAACTTTTGTAGTCAGGTCCGGATCTGCGTTTTGGTCTTTTTGCTTCTTTAGCTCCTTTATCTCGTTCTCGAGAGTCTCTACCTTGCCATAGGCTTCCTGAAGCTTTTCCAATGTCTGCTCTGCCCTCCTTTTATAGAAATCCAAATTAGACGTCAGCTTCAAGTAGCTTCTTTTTATATTGACTGCAGCCACTAGGAATTTTTCTTCAATCATTGCTTTTCTGTTTGTTTTTTTGAGATTTCTTCGGTTGCCATTGGAAGATCCGCTATGTTCCTTTTCGCGGACTGCCTCTTGGCTATTGGCTTTTTTTCCGCCAGCGAATTCTGCTTCTCTTTTGTAGAAACCGGCCTTTTCGCAGCAGGTTTTCTAGCAGCAGGTTTTCTAGTGGTCTTGCTATAGACCATCTCTTTAATCTTTGATTTTATGCTTTCTTTCAAAGACTTTGGATCCTTTAGAAGCTCGTTCGCGAATTCTTCCGCCAAAAAGTCAATGATGCTCTTCTCGTAAGAATCTTCCATCATCTCTATGAAGTCCAGCCTAGGTATCTTGTTTTCCAGCTTGAGATCCAGACTGAACTCGACCGACCTTTTTACTCCTCTAAACATAGTATAGATAGGATCTTCTTTGATAGTAGGCTCAGCCACACGCGGTTTTGCCTCGAGAGCGTCTCTGTCTATTTCGACTCTCTGAATCGGTTGTTCTTCCGATACAATACGCTTTGGTTCTGGTGCCTTAGGAAGCTCTGCTATTTCTGGACTGTCTTCCAATATCCTGGCGAACGCCTCGTTCTGTCTAGCGAAAGATTGCGTGTTGTCTGTGCTTACGCCATATTTCCTGGCAAGCTCTTCTTTCTCATCATCGATGCTGCCATATATTATGGCACTATCTTCCTCCGCCGGCGGCCTATAGTTATTGTCGATGCTTACATTTGGACGGACCTCACCATTTTCGTCAGGAATCCTGTCAGAAGGAATCGTCTTTATCTTCTCGAAAAGAGAATCGTATGCGTTTTGCGTGTTGAAAAAGGAAGCAGGATCTACTTGCTCTGTGAAATGGTTTGGATCCATTAGCCGCCTGGCGTCGATTTTTGTTTTGTTTTCAAGTATTGCTATGTGCTCGAACGAGTCGATTACCTTCAATACTTCTCCGGTTCTATTATCTTTAAATGTCTTATTGTTAAGATTCATATTAAATTGCTTATTTTTATTTTTAGAGCAAGTGTCCTGATTTGAACAGGATCTTCGAGCTGGATGCCCGACGCATTGCTTATGCTAACACTGCATTTTTCTTTATATAAAATTAAAAGGCAAAAGTTCAAACTTTAATTGTCCGCAGCTATAAATTTTTGCCAGTCCCAATCCTTTAGTTATTTGAGATTCTGTTTTTGATATATCATATCCCATATTGTGCAATTTAATTTTTGTAAACTTTTGTTTATTGACTCTTTCCCTATCAACTATATATTTATAGTCCGGTCTTGATATATTGGATAGGCTGAATCCCAATTTATAATACAAGTCTCCCGTGCTCCAATCTAAATCTGCGAACGATATAATTCTTTTTGGATTATATTCCTTTATGAAATGCTTTAAAAGCTTGGATGGCCCACCAATTACATTAGTATTCAATTTAGTGCAAAATCTCGACAAGTTCCATCCACCTTCTTCCATTTTTCTCCTACCCTCTAAATTGTCAAATGTCATTATTGAAGTCAATTCTCCATTATGATACAGACCCATTTTTAGAGTCGACCTTATATAGCCTTGTATGTGGTTTTTATCCAAAAATTCTCTGACTAATTTCGAATCTTTTATTTCTTCGATTGTGCATTTTCTTGCATATATTTTATTGGTAGACGATTCTATCCAATTTCTTATTTGACTTTTGATTATTTCTCTTCTATTATCCCAATCATCCTCCCATATATGTATAATTCTTATGCCTTTATCCTTAAAGATGTTTGTTTTGTCTATATGATATGATTTATTTTTATATTCGTCCGAATGCCAATATAACCCATTAAATTCAAATCCTATATTTAGATTGGGTAAATAAATATCTATTTCCAATCCATCTCTATGTCCTGGTATGATTTCACCATCATATATGGATTCAATAAACGACAACAATTCGCTTTCTTTTATAGATTTTTTATAGCCTATTGGATGGCAAATCGTGCATAATGAGATATTTGAATTATTTCTATTATGAAAGTTTATGCTGCTGATTGAAAAAGAATGAGACTCTCCGCAATCGCAATCAAATTCGGATATATTATCGCCTATATATCTTATATAGTTTTTGTGACTGCCAATTATAAGATTATTTCTAAATATTTCATTGGAAATCGGATTGTATTTTATGCTGTTTTTAAATTCATCCGTTTTAAAATAGCTATTTGTATTATATTTTTCATAAAATCTATCATTTAAATTTTTAACAACGCTTGGTAAAAACATAATGTTTTCAACACCATATCTTTCCAAATTTGTTTTGGCAGATTTGCATTTTACAATTTGCGATTTGCTGGCATACTCAAATCCATATCTTTCCAAATTTGTAATCTTAATCTTATCTCTAATAAAATCAGAGCTTAGTGAATAAGTTGTCCCATATCTTTCCAAATTTGTCGAGATTACCTTATACATCAATACTTCGGATTGATATGTATATCCACCATATCTATTTAGATTTGTATCTTTTATCTTTTCTTTAATTGAATCGACTTGTGAAACATTTTTAAAGCCGTATTTGTTTAAATTGGTTTCATCTCTTTTTTTGTTTATAATTTCTTTCTCTTCTTTGCCTAAGCCTTCTCTATATTTTTTGATGCTTTTAGAGGTTATACTTGATTGTGCTTTCATTTTTTTGCTTTTCGATTCGCTTATTTCTCTAACTTTTGAAATATGATCAACTCCATATTTTGAAAGCATCTTTTCTTTTACCTTTTCCTTAACAGAATTAAGCTTATTCGTCGAATCAACTCCATACTTCTCTAAATTGGTTTCTCTCGCCTTTAAACAACCACATTTTATAGAACAAGAGAACTTTCCATTTATAGATACATTTTTATTATAATCTTTATATGATATCTCTTTTTCATTATTGCAATAATCACATTTTGCCAAAATAATTGCATGAGATCCTTTAGGTATATGCAATATATCTACTTTAATATATTTATCATCTATATTATATCCTAAGTTATAATAATACTTGGAGCTCTTTACCAAAATCAATTTGCTTATTATCATACTCTATATATTAAACTTGGAACTCCCTGTAATGTATTTGAAGTTAAAATTTTATATTAAATTTTTTATAAATAAAAAAACTCCAATTTAAAATTGGAGTTTTTAACTAACTGATTATCAACATCTTACAAATCAGAGAAGAAATCGTCTTCTTCGGCAGTTGCTGTAGAAGTAGCAGATGTTTTTGCAGAGAAGCTTTCGTCAAAAGAAAAATCATCAGACGATGGACTTGCTTCAGCTTTTGCTCCTGCGAAAGAAGAAGAAGCTTTTCCAGTCAAGAAGTTTGTGATTTCAGAAATCTTAACTTGTTGCTCTTCTGTAAGCTTTTTAGCCGCGAAGTCTTCAAGCTCTACGCTTCTTTCTAACAAGAAGTTTTTCACTACTGTTTGTGCAGCTGGTGTGATTTTGCCGTTTTCTAAAGGAGCGTTTTTGAAAACTCCTCCTTTGAAGATAGGCAAAGAAGTAGATTCTCCTTTGAACATGCTCATTTTGTAGTCTGGATAAGTCTCGTCTCCAGTTTGAATCTTCTTAACAACGAGAACGAAGTCCTTTCCAGCAGACAAGTCGAATACGTTGCAAGGAACTCCAGAGATTTCTCCGTTTTTCTCAGCCATGATCTTGTCTTTGATAGTTTTTCCGTATTGGAAAACCATAATCTTACCAACTAATTCTGGTTGTTGCTCGTCTTCTAATACTAAAACGTAAGAGTAGTATTTTTTAGAGAACTTTAATTGTTTTGATTTCTCGATTAATACCGCGTTTTTAGAGTTTTGCATTTGATAATACAAATCTGTCAATGCACATTTTTCGTTGAAGTTTTTCGCAGAATCAAACCATCCGCTCAATTCTTTCGCAGATTTGATATCCACGTAATGCGAGATCTTCTCGATCGCCGATTGGCCTATCTTGCTATCTTGTGTTAAGTTAGGTAAGAATCTTACTACAGATCTCCATCCACGTTTCTCGTCTTTTGACAATTTCAAATCTACTCTGTAGATTCCGTCGTTGTTGTTTGTTGATTTTGCTTCGTTAAGAAAATCCATTTTGCTTTCTAAACCTCCGTTGAATAGGTCGTCAAATTCATTTGTTGCCATAATTTGCTTTTTATTTGTTTTTAATACTGAGCATTGTTGTTCAGTTGTTTTTTATATTAAAATTGCTAGTAAAAGTTTAATTTATTTCAATTTTTTTCACATATTCATCAATTAAATTCTCAATAACTTTAGATTTATCCAATAGATTTTTATCTATATGTTTTTCGAATATTTCATGTAAATCGGGATCCATTGAGAAATATACTTTTAGCTTTTTCTTAGTTTTTTCTTTCATACTTTTATTATATTTTAATCTGACCATTTGTTTCCTTTTGAGAGATTATTACATATTAAAGTATTTCTATATTATTTTTTACTATAGAGTATTGCTGCTCTAGTTGTGCTGTGGTCGATTCTTCTTTTTTCCAGTCTGGAAGAATGTCGATTATGTACTGTATCTTTGTGCTGTCAATCAGTATTCCCACAGTCTCGCGTTTTGTGTATTTCAGTATGTTCACATGGTTTGCTTCCGGAAAAACGTAAAGTGGAAGCCCGCTTTCTCGTGCGAGAATCGCTGAATGTCTCAAAGGAACCTTGTTGTCCTTTCCTCCATGTATCACAAAACCTTCGATTCCGTTCAGTTCGTCTCCATTCAGTTCGTCCGACCACTTCCTTTTCCATGCCGGTGCCACCATGCAGACGGACTTTGGCCTTCTTGCTCCTCTATTCAATGCCTTCATAAGTATCGCACCTCCTCTGGAATATCCGATTATCTCTCCTATCTCTTCCTCGTTAAGATATTCTATTGCCTTATTCTCATCTTCTCTAGTTATGTATTCTTCGTTAGAGAATCTCGGACATCCGGTATCCTGAGAAGGATCTTTCCACTCTATCTCGCATGCTGGTAACCTCATGTCTTTAGGAGTCATCATGAATCCGTGGAACGCCACTCTGTCGAAATTTTCATATTTTTTCAAGTATCTCATTACTTATATATTATTTTTAGACTTTTACTA
>Ga0247722_10001153_pt1 | contig 14932 bp, 18 predicted proteins | sample MSEWelMarce3H_FC_FD_189094 | JGI IMG/M metagenome (GOLD analysis project Ga0247722, IMG submission 189094) | Subsurface sediment microbial communities from gas well in West Virginia, United States - MSEEL Well Study Marcellus 3H_FC | ecosystem: Environmental > Terrestrial > Deep subsurface >... | reverse complement strand
GTATACTGATGTGCCAGTGTCCTCCAGTATAACGGAGTGAGGCGGTGCAATAATAGTGTTTTTTACTAGCCCTAAAGACCGGCGTCTCGGTAGTTATTGTGGCGAAAAGTTCTAGCCCATCGTTTTCGCAGTCATGATCAGCATCGTCCTGATTCTTGTCAGTATTCAGTGCTTTTTTACAAAGTTCAATTTTTTTCAAAAAACCAAATCCATTGCCTAAAAAGTTTGAACCGAGAAGTCCAAAACTCAATAGCAGAATGAGTAGTACACTAATTATCGGCGTTCTGTTTTTCAATCTGACAAAGCTAACAAAAATCTCATATTAATACACGAGTGTGCTTTGTTTGGAACAAAAACGCTGACCTTGGTCGTTACGGACTGATAGCCAGAAAAAAGGCACGAAGCTGAGAGTTCGTGCCTTATTTAGTGGTGCATACTGCTTAAATAGTAATTTGGTATTGCAGAGTCAAGGCGCTACGTCTTGGTCCGGTCTTTGTCTCACCCGAGGCATTGCGATAATAGGTCGGCCTGTTTTGATAATCCACCGTTATTTTGCTTCTATGTCCAGCCAATAGCCAGTTAATGCCAGTGCTGAGAACCATCATTTTATTGTTTTGTAATGCGGTAAAGCCTGCCAATTGCGCACTGGCGTAAGGCATCAGCTGACCTTCACTCAACAGTGATTTCGGTAGAAGAAGTCCAAATTGCGCATAAATGACTTTTCCTGTCCCAAACATGGGAAAGGCGTTGCCATAAGCATTACCAGCAACCATATTGGTGGCCGTTGATGCTGTCCCGGGATTCATAATGCCATTGTAGCGAAGGTAGTCCTTTCCATAATTGGTGGCATAAAAGCCGGCCATCGCATTGAGGGCGGTGCCTTTCTCCTTGTTTAAAGGCAAATCCAGAAAGGATTCAAGGCTTAGGTGAAGCATGGCATTGTATAACGTGTCTGTTTGCACCGTTGTTTTTTCTGTGTGCCAAGTGGCATTTTTTTGATAGACGGCACCCACAGCAATGTTCCAGACCTTTTTACTACCCAAGTAAGTCCCCGTCATATAAGGTGTGGTGTGGGTTTCTATTTCGAAAAAATTCCAGCTGCAATAGGTGCCCACTTGATTGTGTACCCCCGGGCTTTTACCATTTGCAAAGGCCGATGTGTTAACAAAATTGGCGCCAGGTCCAAGTGCAGGTGGTGCCGCTCCATTGGAATTAATCGGCCAGGGATTGCTGAGATAAAAGCGATAATCTAGATTTTTTTGTTGTCCTCTTGCATAAACGGCCAAGCGTCGATCAAACTGATCAATCTGATCAACAGAATACTGGAGAAAAACGGGCACATCCATTGTCATACTGCTTCCCACTGAAGGTTGTGAAAAGCGGGATAGGCCATTTAAGACGGTCAGACCCGCACCAATTTTCAGTTGATTGCCTTTACTTACTTTAAATTCACAAAGGGCATCGTGAAAGAAGGCTGCTATTTTACGATTGCTTGCATAGTTGTAGGCCGTATTAAAATTGTTTTGGCCAAACTGAAAATATACAAATGTCCGGTTTGTAATCTGGCCAAACAATTGCATCCGGGTTCTTCGAAGTCCAATGTCGAATGTTTCGGGCATGTTTCTTCCAAATTGTGTCGTACCGGGATTACTTTCATCGTAGCGCAGCCAGGTTTGATTAAGAAAGGTCGCTTGAAAATAATGACTGCCATCCTGATTAAGATTAAATTTAAGGGCGGTCTTTTCAGGGGGCGCGGTTCGCAAGGAATCCGAGTGCTGAGCAGTCAGTGAGAAGCAGGCAATGGACAAGCACGTAGCTAAATAGTTCATATTTTCCTTTTTTTAAAAAGCAGATAATCTATCCATTCAAGCATTAAGAATGGATAGATTATCTGCAAATAAATCATTTTTTTAATTCTATGCAATTTTATGAATGCGGGTTGAAGTTGGATCTTTGGACAGTTGTTTGTGATTTTCAAATCCGACGACGGTAATAGTTCCGCCCTGATCTTTATATTCTTCCACTAGGGTATTAATCGTCACAATGCAGGTATGGTCAACGATGGTCGCTTCAGAAAAATCAATGCGAAGATTTTCCGCTTCCGGGATTTTAGCGAATTGTTTTTTGAATCCCAATAAATTTGAAAAAACAAGATCCTCTTTCACAAGCACGATATAAGTACCCTCGTTTTGTGAAACCGTAACATGCGATTTAAAAAGATTTTTTAAATGGGCACCATTTATAAGATTAATAACTAATTCTAATACAATACCAGAACCAACACCTAGCAATAGATCGGTGGAAATAGTAATAAAAATTGTAACGGAAAAAACGAGTAATTGGTCCCTACCAATGTGCAATGTATGTATAAACTGACGCCCATTCACATTAAAAACCAGCCAGTAGCGTGAGCTGAAGTCGAGTAGACTGGTTTTGTTCCCACATTCTGTTGCCTGAGAGGATGTCAATTAGGCCCCGATAATGCTGTATGCAAAGATTCAGGTGCAAGCCTCTGAGAAGCCGGTAGCGAAAGCCTATCTGGGTCTGAATACCACCATCATAAAGCGAGAAAAATTGGTGGTCTTTCTTTTTTAATAGTAGACCCCCTGCTGCACCGATACCAGCCTCGGGACAGAGGTCCTTTATGCCGCAATCAAATCGGTACACCGCCATAATGGGTATGCGCAAATAATCCAGATGCTCTACTTTTAGTGCATCACCATTCTTCAGGGAAAGTCCTTCACGGCTCAGTAAGAGGGCTGAGGAGAGACCGAAATGAGTGCTCAATTCATAACGGAACAAGGCGCCCAGGTTGCAGGACGGGTGAAAGCGTGTGTTCCGGTAAGGTAAAATGGTTGAATAACCCAGACCCAAGGTCGCGCCCGCAAAAAAGCGCGCCTCTTTTAGAGGTGAAATAGCTTTGCGCTTCCAATGTTCCTCTTGCGCTTTCGCGGGAAAAAGAGTACAAAGAATCAGAGTGAAAAAACACATAATTACAGGCTTCATAACCAATGAATGAAAAAGATATGCCGCATGAGGTCAGTGTAGAGCGGATTCCACGGGACATTGTTTTTTCGGCCGTTCGCGATGGGTAGGGCAAGCATAAGGTTTGTTTGTTTGTCCCTTAAAACGACTATGAAATCAAATCAAATAGAAATGCTCAGAAAAATCAAAAAGAAAAACACTGTTTTTAATTTCTTACTTTTTTGCCTTGTGCGCGTTTTTCTGCTCTAAGGCTAGCGCTTGGATAGACAAATAAAAAACCTAATCGTGAAGGATTAGGTTTTTTACTACTTGGTTCGTTCAAAAACAGTCAAATAATTATGAATTGGGTTTTCAAAACCCGTCGAACGCTATTTATTATTAGATTTCTCTGCTACGGGTGGTGAATTGGTTTCCCTTATCGGGGTGGGATCGGGATTGTGATCCGGTCTGCTAGGGTTCGGTTCTTGCGGATGCTGGTCTGGTTTTATGGGTTCCGGATCAATCTTTTCTGGATCTGGCTTGGGCTTTGGATCATTTCTATTTTTCACGTGTTCCTCCTTTTTTTAATTACTTTGCTGCATCGCGCAGTGACTTTACGATGTTATGCGCGCGATTTATGTTTGTTTGCTGGCGACGGATAATTTCCAGTGCCTCAGGAGGAACACCTTCGGCGTGTAACAGCACCTCTTCGTAGTGTTTTTTGGCAACATTTTCTCCAAACTCACAACTTGATAAAATTGCTTTGCGGTCTTTTGCAGTAATGGCCGCTTTAAGGTCCATCCAGACACGGTAGAGTTTGCCTGTGTTTTTTGTTTCCTCCTTTTTTGGCTGATCTGACCCAGCAAAACGACGCAGTTCCGCTACGAATTTTTCACTTTGTACACTGAACTCATTAAATAGCGTCTTTAATTCAGGGTCTTCGGTTTCTTTTCCAGCGGTGCGGTATCCTTCGCAGCGATCATTGTTAATGACAATCAGATCCTGTAGGGCTGATGATGCTTGTTGCTTAGCTTCCATGTTTTTTGTCTTTTTATTAGTTAAGTGTCTTTTTAGTTTACCTTCTCTATTGTTTCATTATTCATCGGTGCTTTTGCATCTTTTGTCTGAGCTAATCATATAAAAAGCGTTCGTTTACGGCTTTGTAGTTTTTACCGTCCACGCATTATGCTCAGTATTCTCTGCAGCCATTTCAGAATATTTTGCAATTAAGCCAGTGCTGAGCAGTATAGGGCAATTTTTATACCAGAGCATTGACTCGATTTTTTCAAGGAAATTTCCAAAAAAGACAGGTAAAGCTGTTAGCAGCCAGCTCAGAGGTGGAAAGTTTATCTCTAAAAGAAGTATTAAAATTAAGGTGTTTTTTTCCTATTTTGGAAAGAGGGTTTTATTAGAAAAGTCTAAATACAGTGATAGCAAAGTAAGTTTGCTTAACGGCTTGCGGGTTATTCAATTTCAAGAAGAGAAGCCTAGCCTTTGATCATTTGTACCAGAGCAGAAATTCGCAGATTCTTCCTTACCAGGGCGCCACCGGTTTCCAGCTCTGAATTCCAGACCAGTCAGAAATCACTGCAATTAATTTTCCAGCTGACGGTAAAACCTGCTTTGGTCTGTCACCATTGCTCTTTATTTCTACCGCCAAATTCGATCTGCAGTCTCATGCTTTTTGTAAGGACGCGAAAGGTTTGCGGATGAATTTACTCGTTTTTTTTCTAGAGGGACATTGGGACATCCATGAGCAAAATTTCTGCCGCACTTAGAATTTCAAATTTAACGGTCTCAGTTTGCCAGATTCCGAGTCCGTCGCGTGTTTCTAGTTCTGCGCCATTTACTTTTATTTTTCCAGATAATAGAAAAATATAGAGACCGTTTTCTTTACGTTTAATCTGGTATTCTGTTTTTTTGTCCGCATCGAAGTGGGCGAGTGAAAACCAGGCATCCTGATGAATCCAGGCGCCTTCATCTTTGGGGTCGGGTGATAGGATTTGCTGAAAACGGTTGTGGCGATCCGCCGTCTTTAAAGTAATCTGATCGTAACGTGGCGTCACATTGCGTTTGTTGGGATAAACCCATATCTGCAGGAATTTTACCTGCTTATCCGCATTTTTGTTGTATTCACTGTGGGTGATGCCGGTCCCTGCGCTCATCACTTGTACATCGCCATTTCTGATGACCGCGGTTGTCCCCATGCTGTCCTTGTGTTCAAGATCACCCTCAAGGGGAATAGAAATAATCTCCATGTTATCATGAGGATGCGTGCCAAAGCCCATGCCAGCCTCAACCTGATCATCGTTCAAAACGCGTAGTACGCCGAAGTGCATGCGGTCTGGATTATAATAATTCGCGAAGCTAAAAGTATGGTAACTTTTAAGCCAGCCGTGATCAGCCTTTCCGCGAGTGTCTGCTTTGTGTAGCACGATATTTTCCATAATGGTTGATTTGGTGGCCGGCAGGTGATTAAATCCAATAACTTTTAGAGCAGGCAGTTCATCGTCCTCCTGACGAATCATTGCAGCTAATTGTTTGTTACTTGTAAAAAAAGCTGTGCCAAGAAAGCCTCTTTTTAAAAATTCAATTCTGTCCATTCCGAAACAAAAGTACAGTAATTGTCAGGTTAATAAAAGAGGCCAGTTTAAGTTTTTTGACGAACGAATGCGACTTTTCCTATAGCTAGAATAGTAGGTATAACTATCCTCAGTCCGGCAATTTCAGCGAGTAAATGGTGTGGGGAGTTCAGAGCTTCTTGTAGTATGGTGATGGTGCGCATTCAGCCTTCAAGTGTAAGGGAAGGGGCGGCAAGGGACGCTATAGTCCTATACTTTTTTTAGGTATTTGTAATATGTTCACTCTTCATTTTTCCTTTGTCCCTGAGGTATGTTTTTGAACGTTTGTTATCATTCGTTCATTGTCTAGTTAATGAAACATAGCTATGCAAGCAGATAGCAGCGTAAATGGGGTGCCTAATTTTTGTAATTTTACTAGGGATATTACTCTAAAAATGAAAGAGCGCCGTAAAGAAGTAAAAGGACTAGTTTTGTTCGCTGAAGTTCAGAAAATGGGACGCTGGTTTGCATTGGTTATTATGTTTTCTGCCAACTTTCTGATTGGCTTTCTTTTGGTAAGAGAGCTTTTTTTTAATTCAGACGTGGCTGTAGAGGGAATTGTTGTACTTGCCAGCATCTTTGCGTTGGTGCTAGGAATTACCCTAGCAATGATGCAGGCAAGGTTGGATTTGGCAATTACTTTAGAGGGTGTGTATTTTAGGTATTTTCCTTTTCAGCGTCCTTATGTCTTTGTTCCTTTTGCATCCATCTCTGAAATGTATGTGAGAAAATACGATGCCTTCAGCGAGTATGGTGGCACGGGTATTAAGGGTCGCCGCTCCAACATCAGTTATTCCATAAACAGTTCTGAAGGACTGCAAATTGTGCTGAAAGATAGCTCCAGAATTCTTATTGGTACAGAAATGGCGGAGGATCTTAAAGACTTTCTTAGTGTTTCTCCTGTGGTTTCTTGAAATTGTAGAAAAAGATTAAATTGGATTTAAGGTTTCGATACTTATGAACCTGCAGGGCGTCTAGCTTTTGCGCTGACTATTCGGCCCTTTTTGTTTTTGGAGCTATCCGCTATTTTTTGGGAGTAAATACTAAAAAAAGCTCAGGCCCACTATTTGCAAGTACCTGCGTCAGTGGATTCCCATCGCAGCCCCGGAAGGGATTGGAGGAAAACCCTGAGCTTATGCTCGTATTTTAATTTTTAGTTTTAGGTGCTCTTAAATTTTGGGCAACGTATCTATGATAACCAAAACACGAATTGTATACATTGAGGACCTGAGAATTGTGCGGGAGGCGGTCAATTATCTTTTGGCCAGACAGACCAATCTAGAAATATTACAGGATTTGCCGGATCCAGAAAAACTTTCCGCTTTTCAAGTCCAAGGCTGACACGGAGCTGCGCGTCATTTGTATAAGTTTGTGCACGGAATGAAGCAATTGAAAATAAAAGGGACAGGGACAGCAGGGCAGTTTTCATTCGTAGAAATAGATCTTTATAATGGCAGAATCTTTCAAAAAATTAATACGCTGAACTGTGAATCGGTGTATGTTGATACCAGTCCTTAATTTTATATCTTCTAGTAATTCAGCCTGTCGGTGCGATTGGATTAGTTCGATATTTTCGTAAGTAATAAATTTGCTCATCTCTTTCTTCACAAAGCGATTTGTTTCAAGAAACCAGGTCAGGACAAGCACCGCGGAGTTGAGTCCGATAAGAAAAATGTACTCATATTTATCCTCAGCATCTTTAATTTTGGTGACCGCTGTAAGAAGTCCGATCGCAATACAAAGAAACAAATACGTCATGTCCTTAATGCTGATACTTTCTGTGCGGTAACGTAACATACTGAAGACGGCAAATAAACCGAAGGCAGCCCCCATGCTCAAATCTACTTTATTCAGCAGAAACGAAATCATGAAGATGATTAAGTTAAAAATGGCGAACATAAAATAGTATTCCGATTGTTTATAAATGGGGTAGTAGATCAGGCGCACCAGCACAAAAATGGTCACCAAGTCGATGAGTAGCCGAAATCCGATCTTCGAAGCAAATTTTAGCATGGCATCCATACCATTTAGAGTTACCTCTGCATCATTGGCGATCTGAAGTAATGTCATCATATATTTATTTTATTAATCGTTTTTAAACTTGATTTAAAGTTATTTGTTTTTACTTTTTCGTCCGTAAAAGCGATGCCCATGCAATATTTACTGATGCCACCTTCCCGGATATGATATTTCTTCATGACATCCATAAAAGGTGAGGCTTTACGTTTTTCTTGTTTAACCTCTGCAACAATCAACTTATCCAATTTATGGCTACGGTCTTCTTTAATAAATTCAAGGCCAATATCTATGGTGAGGCGCTCAGCACTCGCTCGGTTCACAAGGGTGAGTCGGCTATAGTTTATCCAAAGGACAGGTTGTAGGCTGTGTGGTTCAAAGGGTAGACTTTTGCTAAGAAAGTTGGTACAGTCTTCACCCCAAGTATAAGGCACATCTTTTTTGGTGATGCGGGTCTTAATTGTCCTTCCTTTGTTGTTTTTAAATTTGACCTCCAGGAAGCCAATGTTCGATTCCAGATAAGTGCGGTGTCGGATTTTGTAACGATTTAATTTTCCGATATGATGTTTTTTATAGAGCTCAAGATTCTTGGTGTCATAATACAGGGTTTCGTAGCGACTTAGGCGCTTCCCCTCAACTTCTAGCACACGGTAAAAGGGTTGTATTTCCTGCATGATTTGATCAAACTGTAGCAGATTAAATAGGTACTTGGTATCTGTTCTGTTCATCAATTTGACACCATCCATCTCTTTCAGGGTGATGGACTCAAAAATGCTTAAAATATGTATGTTTTGTTCCAGACTACTTTTCGTATTGATATTTCCTGACTGCAATTATTTTGCCGCTAGCGTCGAGTGTTTTACGTTCAACCTTTAGGCCTTTGGCGTCGTAAGTATAAACAAATGTTTTTAACTTGTTACCGGTGGCGTCCAGAACTGTCTCCTCGGTTTTATCGCCCAAATTGTTGTATTTGCTGATATGGCGTTCTGTAGTTTTATCGGTGGCGTTGTATTCTTCCTCTTCAATAACATCGCCTGCTGCATTGAGCTTGTACTTGCGGATTGTCTTTAAAAGGCCCTCCTTATCATAATCGGTCTCCTCAATGGTTTCGCCATTCTTGTTGAATTTCTTTTTTTCAACGGGAATTTCTCTGCCATTAATCACATCGGTTATGATGGTCCCTTTGAGGGTGTTTTTTTTGATACTTTTTTTCCCCTGTGCTTGCATTGCGGTAAGGCTTAAAAAGAAAAAAAGACAAACTATTTTTTTCATCAGCGATTCATTTTAAAATCAGGTAAAGTTTTTATATCGTCCGTGCCGGAGATTTCGACCTCTTGAATGATAAGTGTCGTTTCCCTTGAAAAGGATGGTGGTGTCGAGTGAGTTGACATAAATGCGGTAATGTCCTTTGGTTAGATAACGGAATTCGTAGCTGCCGTCGGGACCCGTTCGGATGTCATTTCCTACCACAGTTCCTTTTCCATAAATGATGTTCACCCGCTCACCAACCCCGTAACCGCTTGAGATGATATATCTCTGGGTATTGTCCCAGTCTGTCGCATACACTTTTCCCTTAATACTGGCTTTACCGCCAGGACCAGCAGGTTTTTTACACGCAGCGAGGGAACTGCAAAAGATGAAAACAATCATTGTTTTAATTAACCATCTAAAATTAAGCATAGTTGTTTGTTTTTTTGATAGGCTGTGGATATTCTTAATTTTTTAATTCTTGACGATTTTTTGGAAGTATTTTTTGTTATTTAGCTCAAGTACCAGAATATAAGTTCCCGATTCCAGTTCCTGCAGGTTGAGCGTTTCTTGTCCCAAGCCATATTCTGCTCTGGCGGCAGGGTAGTTTTTGACATCTTGGCCAAGTAAAGTAGTGATCCGTATTTTTTTTACAGAGGGCTCTGAAATTTGATAAGCAAGCACCAGTTCTGAGGTAAAGGGGTTTGGAAAAGAGGTGAAAAGTTAAGTATCAGTCATTCCTTCTTGTAGCCCGACATTTGTGCAGTATCCAGGCATGTTGCCATCCATCCAGTCGCCGCGTTTTTGAATCCAGTCCTTTAAATCCGCAATCATATCCGAGTAGGCAGGCTTTATTTCAGCAGTCGTGACTGGAAAGACATAGGCATCTAGTATTGGAAACGTTTTGAAATTACGTTGCTGCGATTCTGACAAAAGGCTGGCATTCTCATCAATCCATTGCTTCAGATTAGTTGTTTTAAGGGCATTTAGCCGGAACGTGTGCCAGCGACAATAAAGTTTATCTTTAAAGTAGGGATCTTGCATCATGCTTTGCCACCAGCTTGGTAAAGGCTCCACCAAGTTGGGACTATCATAAAACCACCACTCTGGTAGATCAGCATTCCCATAATTTGCATTTTTCCAAGCAATGTCGTAGTCCCAGGCAGGACCACAGTGTATTTTACCCCCTGCCATCACATTTTCTTTGTAGAGATAGGTACTGAGTTTATAGCCGTCTATATTTTTGCTAAATTCATTAAGAATAAATAGGTCAACAAATGAATCAACGTCAATAAATTTTCTGTACCCTTTGACGGGATCACTGAAGTTCAGACCATTTAAAGCCGTTTCAAGGGAGTCCATCACGTATTGGACTTCAGCCCGTGTTATACAGGAACAGGCTGTTGGTTCCGCTTCTGCTATGCACGGAGGAATTAGAGGATTCGAAATCGATAATTTATATGGGGGCGATGTGATTGCTAAAGTAATGCAGTATGCTGATATAGCTGCCGCATTGGCATCAAAGATGTCTTTTGATGTTATACATGCACATGACTGGATGACGATGATTGCCGGAATGCGCATTCGTGAACAAAGTGGAAAGCCGCTGGTAATTCATATACACAGTCTAGAAATCGACCGAGGAGGAGTAGAAAGTCGCGGTTGGGTATATAATTTGGAAAAAAAAAGGCATGGAAGAAGCCGACCTGCTAATGCCAGTAAGTGAATATACCGCTGGTGTTATCGAAAAATATTATGGCATTCCACGTCACAAAATTGCGGTGGTCCATAATGGAAGTCGCAAGGTGCGTGCATTTAAAAGTCGTCGCAAATATGATGAAAAAACGGTTTTGTTTGTGGGACGCCTAACCCCACAGAAGGGACCTGAGCGCTTTCTTGAAATTGCTGACCGTGTACTTCAGAAAAATTCCGATGTGCGCTTTGTGATGGCAGGGGTAGGTGAGCACTTCCGGTCCTGCCTTGAAAAAAGTTCTAACCAGCAAATTGGTAACCGTTTTCATATGACTGGCTTTCTAAATCTTGAAAAACTGCGCTATTTGTTCTCAATCAGTGACGTGTATTGTATGCCTTCGGTTTCTGAACCCTTTGGATTGTCAGCAGTTGAAGCTGCACAGTTTGGCATTCCCTGCGTGATTTCTCGACAGTCAGGTGTTTCAGAAGTTCTTACTGGCTCAATGAAATTTGATCACTGGGACGTTAACAAAGCTGCCGATTGTATTCTTAACGTATTAAATAATCAGGTCCTGCGCGATAAAATTGTGAGTGATGCCGCAAATAATTTAGAAGGCATTACCTGGGAAGTATCGGCAAAAAAAATAATTAACGCCTATCAGCATCATCAATTTATTTAAACTTACTTTATGCCCTCAGTCTGCTTTTATTTTCAGGTCCATCAGCCCTTTCGTATTAAAAATTATTCCTTTTTTGATATTGGTGAGACGCACTTGTATGAAGATGAACAAAAGAACCGAGAGATTCTCGATAAGGTCGCTGAAAAGTGCTACCTGAGAACCAATCAAAAAATGCTGAGCCTCATTGAGCGCCATCAAGGTCAATTTCGCATCAGTTATTCGCTTAGTGGCACAGCTATAGAGCAATTTGAGCGTTACCGACCCGATGTATTGCAAAGTTTTATCAATCTCGCCAACACGGGTTGTGTTGAATTTCTAAGGGAAACTTATGCTCATTCTCTCAGTTTTTTATATTCTAGAACTGAGTTTGACCGACAAGTCGATAAGCATGCCGCACTTATTAAAAAGTACTCTAATCAGGAACCAAAGGTGTTTCGCAATACAGAATTAATCTACAATAATCAATTAGCGCAACATTTGGAACAGAGGGGATACAAAGCAGCTCTTTGCGAAGGCGCAGATCACCTGCTCAAGGGTCGCTCGCCCAATTTTATCTATCAGCCTCCTGAACAAAGTTCCTTTAAATTACTTTTAAAAAATTATAAATTGTCTGATGATGTGGCCTTTCGATTTTCGGACCGTAACTGGACGGAATTTCCACTGACTGTTGACAAATTCAAGGATTGGGTCCATGCTATTGCCGGTAACGGCGATACAATCAATCTGTTTATAGATTATGAGACTTTTGGAGAGCATCAGTGGGAATCAACTGGTATCTTTAATTTCCTAGATTATCTGCCGGGTGAAATTCTTAAACATCCCGATTTTAATTTTAACCCTGCTTCGGAAGTGGTCGCCGCTTACCCTGCCCGCGCGACTTATGATGTCCATGACTGGAGTTCATGGGCAGATACGGAAAGAGACCTTTCTGCTTGGCTGAGTAATTCAATGCAGGAAGAAGCTGCTCGTCGGATTTATCACCTGGAAGAACAGATTCATTCTTGTAAGGATGAAAATATGCTGAAGATTTGGGAACACTTGCAGACAAGTGATCACTTTTATTATATGTGCACAAAATTTTGGACGGATGGCGACGTTCATAAATATTTCAGCCCTTTTGATTCGCCTTATGATGCCTACATGTACTATATGAATGTTTACAGCGACCTAGAATGTCGTCTTAAACAATCCCTTTTGAGTATAAAACAGAACGTCAAATCTGTGAAGGTTTTCAGTGCTCAGGAAAAAATGCCAGTTCAGATGATTCTTTAATAGGAAAAGCTATGATTCTCATTGCTGATAGCGGCTCTACAAAAACAGATTGGGTATTGGTGGACGGGGAGACACGGAAAAACTTCCGCACAATGGGCTATAATCCTTTTTTTATAGGGACCGAGGGTATCCTGCAATCCCTGACTGAAGGGCTATTACCGCATTTAGATGCAGCTCTTGTCAATACAGTGTTCTTTTATGGCGCTGAATGTGCAATTCCCGAAAATAGTATGACAGTAAAACAGGCACTAGAGCGCTGTTTCGAGATTGCTTCTATTCATGTTGGTCACGATATGCTGGCGGCAGCAAGAGCCTTGCTTGGGAATTCAGCAGGATTTTCCGCTATTCTTGGCACGGGAAGTAACACCTGTTTGTATGACGGAGTAAAGGTGATAGAGAATATTCAATCACTTGGCTATTTGTTGGGTGATGAAGGCAGTGGGACATATATTGGACGAAAAATTTTACGCGACTATCTGAGAAAGGTGATGCCGGTCGATTTGCAAGTGCATTTTGAGGCTGCCTGGAATTATTCGGAAGTAGCTATTTTAAATCGCCTTTATCATGGGAAATTCCCTAATCGTTTTTTGGCCGGATTTTGTCAATTCGCCCACACGCACCAACAACATGTTTACGTCCATGAAATTATCTGTGATAGTTTTCGTGATTTTTTTGAAAGTATGGTTTCACGTTACAGCGGCTATCAAGCGCTGACTTTTAACTGTATCGGTTCGGTAGGCTATGTATTTGCCAAAGAACTTAAAAAAGTTGCAGCTGAATACAACATGCCAGTTGGTAAAATAGTCCATACTCCCATAGAAGCCCTGGTGAATTTTCATCTCGGAAACATCGTAAAAGAAAAAGAAAATGAAGTTTCAAATAGCAGTGGCAGATGATGATCTCGATGATCAGGAAATGATAAAGCTGGCATTTCAAAATATAAATACAGCGTTTGAAATTATACCGGTCTATAATGGTCTGCAATTGATGGATTATATTTTGCAGAGGGCGTCCTACAAAGAGGTTAAAGAGCATCCGGACCTAATCATATTGGATCTCAATATGCCTGTGATGGATGGTTTTGAAGTCCTGTCTGAACTTCACACAGACAAAAAATTAAGAGATTTGCCGGTGTATGTTTTGTCGACAAGCTGGCAAGATTTTGATAAACAAAAGGTAATTCAACTCGGTGCGCGTGGTTTTTATACCAAACCTGTTTCCATCAAAGAGCTCAATCGAATTTGTGAAGAAGTTTGCAGTCTTGCATTTCCGGACTCCCTGTTTGGTGGTAAACCGAATGTCCAATAGTGGTATTCCAGTATATGCCCACTGTTAGACATGGAGCGGAAGGAATTTGTATTGATAAAAATTAATTTAACTAAAAGTTCGATATGAACGGATACATTTTTTGTATCTTTAAAACTCTACGCACTACTTATGGTCCCCCTACTACTTGTCTCTACTGCCTCTGTTTCCCTCGGTGTATTTATTTATTATAAAAACTATTATCTTAAACAGGATGAAAATGGTGTTCGTGAGGATTACACGGAATTGATTCATTTACTAGTCGGGGGTAATTCCGTGACGGGCGAAATGCAAGGTGTTCAAAGTTACAGGATTCGTTTTCAGCAGGATGGTGTAAAACAGACCTATCTGTTGAGTGAAGTTGATAATCGCTTAATGATTGTGTGGACTAGTGAGTCAAAAACGGATGCTCGCATTAGCCACGTCTGGTCTTTTGCCAGGGGTTGCGATCAGTACCAAATGTTTGAAGCGGTGTCTGAAGAAGTCAAGGCCTATGGAACACCCCTCTTATCAACTTATTAATTAACGAAAGCGGTAGTGGACCTCTACGCTGTTTCCCTTCCCGCTGACTCCCCAACCAGCTCGTCCCAGCCATTTGTGCGCATCTACGCTGCAACCCAATCCCACCAATAAAATAACAACACCAGCAATACCCATTTGCTGACGAAAAACTTGGTCTTTAGTAATGAATAGGGAGCTTGCTGCTAGCGCGGTTCCAATAAATGTAATACTCTGCCCCGTTGTATACTGTGTGTGAAATTTGGTCAGACAAAAACGAAGATAGGTTAGCTCTTCTGTCAGATTAACAGTGTCTTTTTTCAAAGTTAAGACTTCTTTTGAGCGGCTTTTGCCTTCATTTCTTTTTCCATTGCTGAAGTACCACTGTACCTGATACAAATCAAGGTAGCGAACGGCATCTAGATGCTCCTGGTACTCAATACTCGCAAGTCCCACATGCAGAATATGACAGACAATGCGACGGTCATTTTTTGTTAATATCGTATCCTGCTGCGCATAAACCGCAAGTGAGCAAAAGAAGATCAGGATGGTATAGATTTGACTTCTGTTCATGATGAAAGGTAATAATTTTTTTAAACGTGGCACCGATTTTGGTTGGGTAGGACATGCATGAAA
>Ga0247722_10001152_pt1 | contig 14933 bp, 35 predicted proteins | sample MSEWelMarce3H_FC_FD_189094 | JGI IMG/M metagenome (GOLD analysis project Ga0247722, IMG submission 189094) | Subsurface sediment microbial communities from gas well in West Virginia, United States - MSEEL Well Study Marcellus 3H_FC | ecosystem: Environmental > Terrestrial > Deep subsurface >... | reverse complement strand
GGGTACATAGGGGGTATACCATAGGGGGGGTATACGTGGCTCAGGTTTAATCTTTATCCTTATAGATGTGTATAACTATGGTTTTATTATAAGTGTGTTTAAAACGGCTATATTTAAGTCATGTAAAACAAATGATATAAACAAATTTTTTCATATTAATTTATTAACAATATGTATGTTAATAAAAAAACCCCTATTTAAAGGGGTTTTAATTTTATGCGAAACTTAACACTGTTTCAAACAAATTACTATCAATTGTTTTTTGTTGTTCAAAAGTTTTTTTAAGTTTATCATGTAAAAGTTCGTTAAATGCGTTATATCCTAACCATAAATTCGGTTGCATATTTAATAAACTTGCTTCTGCTTCGATATTATCTAATATTAAACGTGCGTTAAGACTTGGGTCTGGGTTTTTCTCACTACTTTCGAATTTGAATAGTTTTAACTTTTCACTTGTTATTTTAACAAACTCATTTAAGTTTTGTATATTAGTTTCTGCCATTACTTGAAACTTTCTGCTTAATGAATAAAACTCATTATCCATAAATTTATTAACTAAACTACCGATTTCGGGCAATACTATCTCAACAATTGCACCTCTATGTTTAACGCCAAACCCGATATTTGTATCAGCTACGTGTAGTCCATTATCACAAACTTTTCTAAAAAACCCAAAATGTCCGCACGTTTTATTACTACCGTCATAACTGTTAACGAATCTTAACATAGGCATAATTGCATCATCACTATTTTTAACCTTAACGATATAACTATCATCATTTAGAATATAATCAACGGCAAAGCTTCTATCATCTCTATTAATGGAACGTGTAACGTATTTAACATTAGCATCATTTAGTTTGCTTTCAACCTCATTAAAGAAAATTTCGTTTGGTAAATGACCGTAGCCATTAGAAACTACGTTAACAAGTTTACCATTGCTAACTATACCTTGTTCTAATCCTTTACGAGTTGGCATACCTAAAATAGCTTCTAAATTAACTATTTTATTATCAACATAAATGTTGTCATTTTGCAAATTATCTAAAGATTTTGCGTTTACTGCTCCGATTTTTTTGTTTAATACGTTTCTCATAGTTTTGGGTTTTTAAGGTTAGTTATTTATTACAGTACAAAGATACAAAATGTTTTTTAAATAAAAAAATTTATATTGCAAATAAACTATAATTTTTTTTATTAGTTTTGTGTATCAAAGAACTTTTACAAAGGTAAGCATTTTTTTTAATAGTACAAATAAACTATTATATAAGTTATTAACAAAGTTATTAACAATTTTTATCTATAAAAAAAATAATGTAGGTTGGAGTCTACTTCCCCACATCTTTTTGGATGTTTGAACGTTGTATATATTAATCAACGATACAAAGATAATGATTTTTTCGATACGTTTTACAAAAAAATATAATAGTTATTAACAATTTATTTGTTAATAAAAAAGGGGTATTTAACCCCTTTATTTATATTGTAACTCCATTTATTTGTAGTTCGCCTATATTACCAATTTTAAAATCTCTAAATTTACCGCTTTTTAATTTTGCAATTTTGGTAATTTCATTTTTTATTATTGTTTTTAGGTTGCTTTTAGTTTGTTTATACTCACCTGCTTTTAGTATTGTTTTTTTAACTGCTAACCCGTATACGTGTAGTGTTTGTTCGTCTTTATTTATTTTTATGCCGTTACCAATGTTAACATAAGCGTTTTTTTGTGCTTCGCTTAATTTTATGGTTTTATCATTTTGTTTTAATAATTCGGCTTTTTGCTCATCACTTAACAAACGTTTTTCAAGGCTTGTTATTAATTCTGTATATCCTTGTGTTAAGGTATTAATATCGTATTTATTAGATAGTGTATTGATATCAAAGTTTTTTAGTGTTTCTAAATCACTTTTTAATAGGTTAGTATAATTAATACCTATTAAAAACGTTTGGTTAGATATCTCACCTTGTTGGTTAGTGTAGTTTCTTATACCAACAAATTGAGTTCCTTTGATAGTTTTAACTGCTACAATTGTTTTGATAGTTTTCATATTATTTAGGTTTTAAGGTTGGTTATTTATTATGACGTAAAGATACAAAACTTTTTCTGAATAAAAAAATTTATATTACAAATAAACTATAATTTTTTTTAGATATTAAGTTTCTTTATACAAATGTAATAAAAAAAAACAATACCAAAAACATTAAAGTAAAAATAATTTTTTATTTATATTATTTTTTTTATATCAAAATTAGTTGTATATTTGCATTCAGAAACAAACCTTAAACCTTAAAACCTAAATACTATGGATATCTACACTAAAATAAAAAACGGCAAACTATCAATTGATATGGAATCTAATTTAGCAATTTTAAACAACTTTAGTCCTAAATGCGAAGCATATAAAAAAGCCTACGAAGTTGTTAAGTTGGAAGCTATTAAATTTCTTAAAGATAATTTTATTGATGGACGAGATTATGACGATATAGATATTAGAATCGAAATAATGGGTATAGTTGAAATGTATAATAATGAGTGCCAGTAGGTACTTTTTTTTAATTATATCAGTAAAATAGTATAAACTTAAATTATAATATGTTATGAAAATAGGTACAATAACAAAACAACAACAACACATTTGGAATAAAAAAGCTAGTCGTGAAATGGCTATTGATTTAAACTTAAATCATTCTAAACATAAAGTGCATAAAAGTTTAAAAGATTATAACAGGAAAAAGGCTAAACAAGTAATTTGGGATTATTAATATTAGTGTTAATTAAAACTATTATATAGAATATTATAGTTTATATAAACTATTAAATTTATATTATATCCTTATATATACACAATAGTGTACATATAAGGGTATTTTTTATATACATAAAAAAATAACACTACCAATTTAATGATAGTGTTATTATTATTATTATTATTATTATGATAATTCTTTAATCTCAACAAATTTTTCAAAGTGTTCTGGTTTCCCCTCGAATAATATTCTTTTTTTGTTAATATATTTATCTTTTAACATATAACCCACTTCAATACATTTAAAGGTTATTTGTTTTGTATCATTATCTACAATTATCTCATATTCATATTCTTGTCCGCAATAAGTAGCGTTTATTGGTTCGATATATATACTACCCGCACCATCTTTAAAATGTGCTATAAGTTGTGCTGATAAGCATCCAGCACCATTAAACACTAATTTGCTTTTAACTTCATCAATTTCTAATCCATTTACTAATTTTGTGCCTGTTAAAAAATCTGTTAAGTCGACACCCATACCACTTGGATATCCATCCATTTGGCGATATATTTTAACTAATTTTGTTTTAACTGTTTTATCACCATCTTTATACGTTGAAATAACAGTTGTTAAGCTTCTTGTTCCCATGATTATTTTAGTTTAATTGGTTAATATGGTGTAAAGATAATGATTTAATTCTATATATGCAAATTTATTTTAATTATTTGGTAATAAAAAAGAAATACGTTCATTACTTATTTTAGTAAAAGAATTTTGTTTACTATATAATTTTTCTAATTTATTTTCTAAGTCTTTTTGGAATTGTTCTAAATACTTGTTAATTTCATCAATTAATTCATTAGATAAAGTATTTAAGTAATTAGGGTTTTTCATGATTTCTTCAATATGCTTTTTCATAATCTTTTAGTTTAATAGGTTAATATGGTGTAAAGATAATAAATCAATTCTATATATGCAAATTTATTTTTAAAAAAAAATTAATTTATTCTAAACAAGTCCCTTCAAAATCAATTTCTACTTGTGGGTATTGTTTATCCAAATATGCATTTAGTTTGTTTATGCTTCTAAATCTTTTGATTGATTCTTCATCAGCCCATGCATTTTTAAAATGGTACTCTTTGATTATAGCAATATAGCCACCTTTAAATATTTTACCTTTATTAGGTATCACCAAAATGTTATCTGTTAAAACATTTTCACTTAAAAAAAATTCCTTAGCCATGGTTATTTTAGTTTAATTGGTTAATATAGCGTAAAGATAATGTTTATATTCTATATATGCAAATTTATTTTTAAAAAATAACACTACCAAATAAATGATAGTGTTAATCCATATTTAATTTTTAATACCTACTTTTACTATTTCATTAGAGTAATATTCTATGAATAATTGTATAGTATTAAATGTTATAAAATTACTAGTGGTGTTATGTGACATAACTATTTCTCCAACTAAATCATCATTTATTGTAATGCTTAGATAATCTCTACCATTAATGTTTAATAAATTTTTGGTGTAATAAGTTATATCATCTTTAATTATAAACGGCTCATTAAATAATTTCTTATCGTGTTTATAATGTGTATCTTTATTAAATGAATAATTCTCATTTATATAAGTTAAGAAATCAATAATAGGTTTAGAAAATTCTTTTAATACCGCATTTTTACTTTTAACTTTGTGGTTTAGTAAAGATATCTCTTGTTCTCTTTTTACTTCGGCAATGCGTAATTGTTCTTTAAAAAATTCAGTTCCCATGGTTATTTTAGTTTAATAGGTTAATATGGTGTAAAGATAATGTTTATATTCTATATATGCAAATTTATTTTTAAATATTTTTAATCTTCAATATCTGTTGGGTTTAATCCATCTTCACTTGCAAACGTATCAATGGAGAAAAAAATTTGTTCCATAGTAGCTTCGTTGGTCAACGCACTATTCAAAACATCTTGTGCTTGTTCATCGTCACATTTGTAACGTAATTTTACATCATCAATATGCCATAGGTTATCAACAAAATAACCACTTTCTCTTAATACTTTTTTTGCTTGTTCTATTGTTTCCATAGTTTTTTAGTTTAATAGGTTAATATGGTGTAAAGATAATGTTTATATTCTATATATGCAAATTTATTTTTAAATTTTTTCAGTAAAATATTTTACAACATCAGGTATATATTTTTTGTAGTATGGTTGATTATCCATGCACCACTTTTTAACTTCATCTTTTGTTTTAAATGGTTTCTCCCAAGAACCACTACTCATTATTTGATTAAACCTTGGTTCAAGTTCGTCAATAAAATCTGCAACAGTCCAACCTTCCCAAATGTGTTTGTTTAAATTAATGTTTGCCATAGTCTTTTAGTTTAATTGGTTAATATAGTGTAAAGATAATGATTATATTCTATATATGCAAATTTATTTTTATTTATTTTTATTAAAGATTACTTTTTTTACTAATTCTTTTCCCATTTTATAAGAGTCACCATTTATTGTTTTACCTATAAAATTATCACCACCTAAATTTGATTTACATATAGTTCTCATGTATCCATCTTTTGAGATTATTGTATCACCTATTCTTATTTGAGATATGTGAATGTCTTTGATAGTGTAGTTCATAGTCTTTTAGTTTAATAGGTTAATATAGCGTAAAGATAATGTTTATATTCTATATATGCAAATTTATTTTTATTTATTTTCATTAAAAAAAGTTTTGGTAATTAAAAAAAAGTTATTATCTTTACGCTATATTAACCTATTAACCTAAATAACACTATGAGAACAATTACAACAAAAGCAATCGATAAATTTTTAAATGCTGAAAAATTTAACTCTTCTAATACATCAGTTGACGTATTACCTAATGTAACCATTTTAAAGTTATTTAATAACCCTATTGCATATCTTTATAACGACCCTGAAAAAACTCTATCAATTACAAATTGTGGATGGAAATCTGCTACTACAAAAGAAAGATTAAATGGTATACCAAATGTCCATATAACACAAAAAAATGGTACTTGGTTTTTAAATGGTGTTGAATGGGATGGAAAACTAATAGATATAGAAAAATAAATATATATTACTACATTAAGATAAAGTCAGGCTAATAACCTGGCTTTTTTCTTTAATATAAGCTCTCTGTTACATTATCTTTTTTAGAATGATATAAGTATCCATTTATATACACAATAGTGTACATAACGTCTATAAATACAAAGCCCTCAATACCTATAAGATATTGAGGGTACATCACAACAACCACGAAGGATTGAGAATAAATCTCACTTTGTACGCCAGTAACCAGCTGGCCAAACTAAACTATGAAACATTGCAAACAGAAACTCTTTAGTTATTATGTAAATGTACTAAATTTACTTTATAAAACCTAATTTATTTTTAATTTTTTTTTGTAGTCAGGACAGGATTCGAACCTGTAACTCCTCGTTCTGTTACGTTTACCAATTACGCCACCTGACTATATACTCGTCTTTCCGAGTTGTCACCAACTTTGTCTTTCAATGTTTCGGGGTTGGCACCTTCTGTAGTCAAGACAGGACTCGAACCTGCAATCCACATCTTTTCAGCTGTCGCTTTAACCAATTGAGCCACCTGACTATATATCTTATTCAAAGAACTTTAACAAATGTAAGTATTTTATTTTTAATTTCCAAATTTAGTGTAATAAATTTTCGATAAAATCTTCTGCTTCCTTATATTTTTTGAATATTAAAACAGATTCTTTATTATCTTCATTAATATATGTTATTTCATCCCAATAAGGGATAATCCATAATCTATAACTTTTTTTTAATACAGTATATGTTGTATTAGTTCTTGGAACGATAATAAAATCTTCCTTGGTAAAAACTCTATCTTTTTTCATTGTTATAAGGTAATGTTCGTTTACTTTCTTCCCTAATATATTTTTTCCAATCTTCAAAACTTAATGTTACATTTGGAATAACAGTTGTTGATATTAACAAAAGACGTTTTTTAGGTTCAGTTACTCCATTGAATTTAGCGGTTATTAATTTACCAACAAGTTCAGTATTTATATTAATTTCACCAAACTTTTCCATTTTATCTAATGTTAGTGTATTATCTCTTATCATAGTGGTTAAGGGTTTTTTTGGTTATTTAGTTTTCTTCAATGAATTTTTTAAGCTTATCAATTAATGGACTACCTTTCTTTTTATAACTATATTCTAGCTTTTTTAATAAGATAATCACTTCTTCTTTTGTTAATTCTAACATATTATCTTTTTTGGTTAATACAAAAGTAATAAATTAATTTAATATATGCAAATTTATTTTATATATAATTTGATGGTTCACCAATTTTTCTTAAATCAAATGGTACTGCATCTAAATAATAATCACAAGTATATCCAACACTTTCCAATTCAGTTACCATATTATAACAATTTTCGTAGGTTTCATCCATATCACCATATTTTTCTATTATAGCTAATACCTCTAATGGTAACTCATCATATTTTTCAAATAAATCCATAATAATTTAGTTTAATAGGTTAATATGGTGTAAAGATAATAAATCAATTCCATATATGCAAATTTATCTTGGATTATTTTTTATATGTTCGATAAAATCATTAAAATCAGATTCAGACATATAACTAATAAACCAGTCTAACTCGTTTGTACGCTGTTCATAATCACCACAACAACCACAATTTAATGTTACAGATACAGTATAACATATGATATTATCATCTATATTAATATCATAAATACGTTCAGCATCTTCTGTGAAAAAATCAATCCTTTGATTTTCTTCATATACTTCTTTAAGTAGTAAAATACGTTTATCTATATCCATAATCAAAGATAATAAATCAATTCTATATATGCAAATTTATTTTGCACAATCTTTACATAAATCTACATCATCACCAAAATCCATTTCTTCTCGTATAAAACCTCCACCACAATTTTGACATTGATAATCATTTTCAAATCGTTCCCATTCCTCTTCGGGCAAATACCCTATAAGATTTTCTTTTGGTACAAAAGATAAAAGTTCCTCTATTGCTGTTACATCACCCATTGATAAATCAGCTTTGATTAGTTCTAACACTCTTTCGATTAATAAGCTCATAATATATTGTTTTAAAGTTATACTACAAAGATAAACATACTATTTTAATCTCACAACATACTATAATTAGCATTTTTATTTTAATAAAAAAAAGGGGTATAAAACCCCTTTTATATTATTGTTTATTATGCGTAATAATGTGGTGCAATTGTTTCTACCTTAAAGCTTTCTAATTGTGTAAACTTATTTTGATTATGCCATAACACAAAATCTTCTAATTTAAACGTAGTGTGTAAGTTATTATAAGTATCCCAGCTTTCTTCTACTTCATTCTTATAATTAGTTTTTTCAACATAACATTCCTGTAAATTAGTTACCTTAACCAATCCTAATGTTTCTTTACTCTCTTGATTTTTTAATTCGTAATACATTTTTTTATTTTTTATTTTATTGTTATAAATCTAATAGATTATATAATCTATTAAATCCTTATTATTTTATAATGCTTATAAATATAGTGCATTTGATATTAAAAATCAAGTGATTTATATTATTTTAATGAAAAAATCCCCACCTTTTGAGAAAGTGGGGATTGTGGGACATCAGTAACCAGCTGTTTATAGCCCCTATTTAACCTAAACTATGAACTCTTATTTTTTTAATAAATCAAATAACATATGATAATTACAATTAACTATGTTACCATCAATATCGACATCATGCTTTTCAATAAATCCTAAAACATCTTTAAGACCCTCTTTTTTTGCCATATTCAAATACTTCTCCAAATATATCTCCAATAACACGGCTTCAGGTGCATCATCTTTACGTAATGCTGATAAAATATCTTTTGTCATTTGTTCTGCCGTCTTTTTCATATTATAATGGATTATTTTACTGAAACAAAGGTAAGTATTTTATTTATAATAACCAAATTTATTTTTGTTAAAATCTGTTTTTATTTTATAATCTTTAACAACTAAAACATATTTTGTTTGTAAGTCTAAAAACATACCCTCATTCAAATCCTTGAGTCTTTCTAACCATTTATTGATTTCAACTTTATCAGGAGTTTTGGTACCTAATTTAATACTTCTAATACCATTTTCAATATGCTTAATTGCTATGTCTTCAATTGATTTATATCTCATACTATTTATATTTTATAGATTAAATAAACTATTAATAACTTCTTAATTTACCATAACTTAATGGTATGCCGCAATTGCCCCAGCTAATATCATCATGTACTTCATCATTTGATTTACTATTAATAAGATTAACATATAAATCATAACTTTCTTTTAAATTACTTAACTTGCTATCTCTCATAGGGTAAAAACCAAATCTATTATCTTTTACCCCTACAAAAACAATCCTTAAAGGATTTCTACCACGGCCATATTCATGAACATCAGCGATTTTTTTAAAAGCATTAAAGCTAATTGGTTGTCCGTTTACTATTAAACCTAATCTTATTAGATTATCTTTAGCTTCTTTTATGGTCATAAGTTTAATTGGTTAATTGGTTATTTCTTGAGCAAAGATAAGGATATTATTTCAAATATCCAAATCTTTTTTTAATATTTTTACAAATGTCCACCATCACCATTTGTCGGGTCTTGATACTCATAGATAGTATCATCAATAATCAAATTTCTTTGATGCAATGCTTCTTCCAACCTATTATCTATTTCAACACTGTCTGTTAAAAACTCTTGTAGTTCTTCCCCTACCAAATTCTCATCAACTTCAACTTCGATAGTTACTTGTTTTGAGTAATGTCTTTCGATTGTTACCGATACTGTTCTCTTTTTCATAGTCTTTTAGTTTAATTGGTTATTTCTTGAGCAAAGATAAGGATATTATTTCAAATATCCAAATCTTTTTTTATTTTATTTTAAATATTTTTTGGTTCTACACAATTATACAATAAGTTCTCCACAACCAAATCCCACGTTGCCGTTTTGTCTTGTTCTGCTTCACTATCGTAATGTTTCAATACTTCGTTGATTTCTGCAATACTAGGATTCATACCTAAATCCATAGCTACTATCACAACATCTTCAACACTAATTTGTTTTGTTTCTGGTTCATCTTCATCAAACTCCATATTTTCAATACAACCATCATACCAATAGTCAGGACAATCACATACATCCATTTCAGACTTGCAACCAAAACACTCAATAGTATTATCTTCATTGATTGACTTCATTTCGTGTAATAAGATAGTACCACAATGCCCACACGTTACGATATTGATATTGGCTTTTGCTCTAATATCATTCATTAAGTTTAGTTGTTCTTGGGCTAATTCACGTTTTGTTTTCATAGTCTTTTAGGTTAAGTGGTTAATATGACGTAAAGATAATGATTTAATTCTATATATGCAAATTTATTTTACTTTATTTGTTCTTTTTAATGTAAAACCATAGTCAGATAATCTTAACCCTTGAAACATCATTAATCTTTTTACTCTTGCTAATGCTTCACCCCTATCTTTGCAATTAGGAAATAATGTACTATCAATAAAGTCTTTTTGTAGTGCATCGTATAAACATAATTCATAAGTTTTCATATATTCTGTTTTTTTTATGTGAAACAAAGATATTAATTATATTTTAATTATGCAAATTTAATCTTCAAATTCGGGTACTCCAGCCCACTGTAATAACTCAACATCACCTTTATCAATGTGTTCAGCTAATGATTGTAGTTCAACAATCTCACCATAACTAATACGTTCAGCTTGAATCTCTACCCTTAATTCCTCAAGTCTTTTTTTAATACTACTTAATGTCTTTTTCATAGTCTTTTAGTTTAATAGGTTAATATGACGTAAAGATAATAAATCAATTCTATATATGCAAATTTATTTTAACCTATTTTTACATAACTTATAAAATAATCTGATAAATTATCTAATAGTTGGTCATTCACTTCGTCCATAAATTGACTAATGGTTAAAACCATAACTCCCTCGTTTACATCATCTAACTTATCACTCAAAGTTTCTTTCAATGCACCAAGTGTTGGATAAACAAAATTTTCAATTTGTTCACATACTTTTCTTGCGTTATTATGGTCAACGCTGATTAATACAATTTGTGTGTTCATAGTTTTTTAGTTTAATAGGTTAATATGACGTAAAGATAATAAAAAGAAATGACACTACCAAATAGTAGTGTCATTATTTTTATTTTTCTATTGGTTTTAATTGGTAACCATAAGCCCAATGCCCATTATCTAGGGTTGCTGTAATACTTCTGTTGCCTTTCTCAATGGTTTCCCATGCCACGCTCTGTACATCTTTACCGTACTTGCTACCAACAGCGCATAACTCCATGCTCTCAACGGTTGCTTCTTTTGGTTCATGTGTATTCCATCCACCACGCCACATTACCTTATCACCTACTTTTAATTTACCTGTTGCCATAATATATAGTTTTAATTGGTTCTCTGCAAAGATAATAAATCAATTCAATATATGCAAATTTATTTTAATATATTTTTTAATTCTTTTTTCTCTATTATTTTTTTTAATTTACTAATATATGTTGTATCTTCTGCATAATTTTGACTTAAATACTCAAAGTATTCTTTTTCAGTTTTAATGTCATCTAAATATTGTGCACTAAAAAAAGCATAATCAATAACACAGTCTTTCCATGTATCAAAATAAGCATGATTATGTTGTTCACCTTTATTCGTTGTTGGTCGTCTTGTAGCACATTTCATCCCAAATAAATTATTATTTTCTTTGAAAATTTTACTCTTAAACCCCCCACTTTCAAGTATTGCCTGGGCTAATACTATATGTGGATATTTAATGTTTAATTCTAATATATACTTTTTTAAATTATCTTCACTAAATTCGTTATTCTCTTTTAATACAATAGCCCTTGTTTCAGCACTAATATATTTAACTTCACTAACTTTTTTTAATAATATAATACTAACAATTAATATTATCAGTATTATTACAAATAAACTAATAATAGTTAATTTACCTGTAATGTTATTATATTTAAGAGTTTTTTTATCATACTTGAAAATCATAGTCTATAGTTTTTAATTGGTTAATGTGGTGCAAAGATAATGATTATTTTGTTAATACAAAAAATTCTTCAACATTTTTTTCACATATCTTATCTAATAGGTCATCTAAACTATTAGATAAACATTTTATACCATTTATAGGTTCAAAATCTTTAAAGCTAATTAATACCCCATCAGCCGTAACATCATAATCAGATAATTCAAAATCATTAAAAGTAGTTACAGTATCAGAAATATGTTCCACTTCAATGTCATCAATATTAATTAACTTAACCATAGATATAATATTTTTAATGTTATTAATGTCGTCAATTGTTAATCTATTATCCTGCTCTAAAATAATATCATCTTTTATCTTAAAAATTACTCTACCCATAATTTTATGTTTAAATCAGTTCTGTTTTTATCTTTCAAATTACTCCCATTTTTGCGCCATTTACAACTAACAAACCCATTGTGTAAAGTATCTTTACCCCAAATAGGACATTTAACTAATCCAACTATAACATTGTCCATCTTAATAAAACGTAAACTCTTAACTTCATACCCCTCAACTGTATGAGTAATTTTACTTAATTCTGCTTGTATCTCTTCTAACATAATATAATTTAAATTAATAGGTTAATATGGTGTAAAGATAATAAATCAATCCCATATATACAAATTTTTATTTATAATAATTTAAACTATTATATTAAAATAAATTTGCATATAATAAATAAAATACTTACCTTTATATTGTCAATGATTGATATCGAGACGGGTTCACTGAAAAGTGCAAAGGGTATACTCCAACCTGCATTATATTTTTTTTATATATAAATAAAAAAAAGGGGTTATTAACCCCTTTATTTATTATATTGCTTTTAGTTGTTGATTTAATAAAATATATAAACTACTAATTTGCTCATCATAATAAATATTGAAAATATCTTGTGCTTCATCGGTAAATGAAGAAATATCAATACCATCTACATTTACAGTATTATAGCATTCTATATTATTTACACTACATTCTAATTCAGTTAACTTTTCAGCAACATCACTGGCTTGCTCAAGTATTAAGGAATTAATTTCAAAATCAACTGAATCATTTAATTCTTCTTCTGAAAATACTCTATTCATAATAATTTAGGTTAAGTGGTTAATATAGCGTAAAGATAATGATTTAATTCTATATATGCAAATTTATTTTAAATAACGTGCTATTTTTCTAAAAAAACTTTCTACTGTATGTTTTTCACCCATAAGACTAAACAACCCTAAACCACATACACTCACCCATTCAACATTACCATTTTCATCAAATTGACAATTTGCAATGTCAACACAACCCATACAATTAGCGACAGAAAGTGTTGGTAAATAACCTCTTTCAATGTTTTCATTTGTTGGTTCAAAAAACTTATCTTTAAAACTAATACAACCCTCACCTAATATTTCTAACTTATCTTTTAATATAATCATTTTTTTAAGATGTTCATTGTGTCGTGCAATCTTTACATCTTTCCATGATTGTGCTTTTTCTTTTTCTGTTTTGATAATTGATTTTAACATAGTCTTTTAGGTTAAGTGGTTAATATAGCGTAAAGATAATGATTATATTCTATATATGCAAATTTATTTTTATTATTTTTTAAAATTGTTCTAAAACCAATTTTTTATCTTTATCAGTCATATAATCTAATATACCATTATTTTGAATATCATAACCATAAAACCCATAACAACTATCTTCAATATCCCCATTTTTATCTTCAATTCTAAAACCATAAACGTCACCACTTACATAATAATCAAGTACTTTAACTTCACCATCCATTATATTATCTAACCTATTATATACTTCATTAATTCTTTTTTGTGTTAATACTTTCCAATTATACTCTTTTCTTAAATCAGCTTTTGTTATTATAACAAACCCTAACACACCACTATCCCATGGACATGAAAATGGTTGAGTTGATATTGTCATACCACTATGTATATACGCATATACTTTTTTAATCATAACAACATCATATTCTTTTTTTATAGCTTCTTCAAGCTCATTCCATCCATTATAATCATCAGCGTTAATATTATGCTTATCACCCAAATCCTTATGTTTACCGAAAAATAACATCTTTGTTAAATTATCCCATTCTCTTGGACTTTCAGCACAATCATCATAAGTTACTATTAATGTTCTATCATCAGTTAAATTTATCTTTTTCATAGTCTTTTAGGTTAAGTGGTTAATATAGCGTAAAGATAATAAATCAATTCCATATATGCAAATTTATTTTAATGATTTTTATTATTATTTTAATAGTTTAAATAATCTATTAATTTTAACAAATATTATTTGCATATATCAAATATAATACTTACCTTTATACCGTTGAATAACAACGGTCAAACATCCAAAAAGATGTGGGGAAGTAGACTCCGACCTGCCTTATATTCTCATTTATACATATATAAACAAAAAACCATACCTATATTATATAGATATGGTTTTTATTTATTAGATTATATTACCTATAAAACAACTACCTTATTTTTATCCTTAACAGTTTTAACCACTTTTTTATACTCATTTATTGTATTATCAACTTCATTAATTTTAATAACAAACCCACTATCAAAAGCCAATTGATTATTTGCGCCTTTACCAGTCATTTTTTTATACTTCAAACCACAAATAACGTTTTTCTCATCTAAAAATCTTAAATCGTCTAAATCAGCGTTTATAACCTTATAACCTAAATAACTACTTGGTAACTTATCAAAAACCATTGCGACATTGAATCCCCTATTTAATAACTCAATACATTTGTCATGGTTAATCTCACTACGGCTAAAAGTTAAATGATAGTTTTTTGGCAATTCCTTATCAAAACGTAAATAGTTTTTAGTATAATCATAAAATTGTACGTCAGGAAATATCTCAAAAATATTTTTTGTGTTATTTTCAAATACCTTATATTTTTCAAATGGTAAATCACTTGTACCATTTAAACGTATAGTTACTATAGCCTTACCTTCATTT
>Ga0247722_10001149_pt1 | contig 14945 bp, 30 predicted proteins | sample MSEWelMarce3H_FC_FD_189094 | JGI IMG/M metagenome (GOLD analysis project Ga0247722, IMG submission 189094) | Subsurface sediment microbial communities from gas well in West Virginia, United States - MSEEL Well Study Marcellus 3H_FC | ecosystem: Environmental > Terrestrial > Deep subsurface >... | reverse complement strand
GGTGACTAATGTCTAATCTTCGGTACGAAGTAAGGGATGAATGGGGCGGGTTAGTTCGAAGATTCTATACCCGTGATGAAGCAGAGCAGTATATTGAAATGGATAAATCATTATGGATAAAAACATTACCGAAGCCAGCGAAGATAGATGCCTTCGCAAACGCTCTAAAACGCCTTGGGAACTGTTTATTTTAGTCGTGCTAGGGGTTGCCCTCATCTCGGCTTACGGCGGCTACAAAGCCGCTAAATGGGAACTAGAGCATACTGTATGCGGCAGTTATCAAAAAGGTCATTCTGATTGGCATGGCTGGTTAAGTGTAAAAGATGGTATTTCGAGATGTTTTTATGTAGAATCGGAACACCCTTGGCGGGTTCGTCATGGGGTTATACAAGTAGATGGGAGATGATATGAACAATGACCAAGTAGCGTGGACTGTTTGCTTGGGTTGTGGCAAAAGGGTTACAGGGGATTTTATTCATACTTGCTCGCCACAGTTAAAGACACTAACAGATGAGGAAATACTAGAACAGGCATTATTTAATTTTGGTAATGAAACAGAAAACTTTGATGATTCTTATTGGATTGGTTTTGCTAGAGCAATACTAAAGAAAGCGAGTGAGAAATGAAAGTTCGCATAATTGAAAGAATAAACGCTGATGGATATAAAACATACGAAATTCAGCAAAAACATTGGTTGTTTAAGTGGTGGTGGGTAGATGCTTGGATAAATTCATGGCAAGGCGCTTCGTGCAATAGCACTTTTTATACACTGGAAGATGCTAAAAAACACTTGTGCTATTTCGATGGGACTAAATGCACACAAACTGTTGTTTACTAAAGAAAGCGAGTGAGAGATGAAAGCAGGTTTTAAGTCTGATGAATATGAAATGAGTTTGCCTGAGATAGCAGACATTATGAAGTTGCACACCAGTACCGTGTACGAGATACAGCAAAGCGCATTGAAAAAGATTCGCTTGTATTGCCAGTTAAACAATATTTTATTTGACGATTTGATTGACTCATTAAGCACTATGAAAGGGAATGAAAAATGAGAACAGCACCAAAAGGACTAATGGCAACATTCAAAGTCACTAAAACTTACTATGTAACTGTCGAGGGTGACACCGAAGAAGATTGCTTTATCACGGCTGAGAACTTATCACCAGCCGACATCAAAGAGGAAGATTTCGGCGATATGGAAGTTGAACTCTCTAGTGGATTTGAATATGCCAGTTTCTAAATTCGTAAAGCACCTCCCGTGTGAGCATTGCGGCAGTTCAAATGCCAATGCGCTCTATGACGATGGTCATACACATTGCTTTAAGTGTGAAACCTACACCGCCAGCAATGGTGAAACAACAACAATGAAGGCAGTTAAACCAATGAACAAGGATATACAATTTTATGACAATGCTACTAATTCTAGTATCGCTGACCGTGGTATTACTTCGGCTACTTGCCTGACCTACGGCGTAAAACAATCAACTGGTAAGCACTATTACCCCTTCTATGATGCTGATGGCACACTAGCGGCAGTTAAGACTAGGGATGTGGCTAACAAGCAATTCAGCATTGCGGGTGACTTTAATGGCGCTACGCTGTTCGGACAGCAGTTGTTCGCTAAAGCAGGTCGCTACCTGACTATCTGTGAAGGCGAACTAGACGCTATGGCAGCGTATCAGATGCAAGGCAGTAAATACCCATGCGTTAGCGTTAGAAACGGTGCGGCGGCGGCTCTAAAGGACTGCAAAGCACAGTATGAATGGATTGACTCATTCGAGAACATCGTTATAGCGTTTGATGCCGATGAAGCAGGACAAAAGGCATCACAGGCTGTCGCTGAATTGTTCGGTGGCAAAGTAAAGGTAATGAAGCATAAGAAAGGATACAAAGATGCGTGTGACTATCTTAAAGATAATTCAGGCAAAGAATTTATTGATGCTTGGTGGGGTGCTGAACAATACCGACCCGATGGCTTAATTAACGGAAGGGATTTGTGGGACGAGCTAAAAGAACCGCAACGGAATCCTGATGCTCATTACCCCTTTGCTACTTTAGACAATATGCTATGTGGTTTGCGTGGTGGTGAGTTAATAACTATCACCAGTGCAACCGGTCAAGGTAAGTCCACCCTGTTGCGACAGTTAGTGCATCATCTTCTACAAACCACTACGGACAATATTGGTTTAGCGTTTTTAGAAGAAAAAGCCGCTAGAACTGCGTTAGGTATTATGGCTTTCGAGGCTCGTAAAGCACTGCATCTGCCACATACTGTTTATACCGATGAGGAATATAAACAGGCTTTTGACAACACGATGGGTACTGGAAGATGTACGATTTTTGCCCACTTTGGCTCGTTAGACATTGATACGGTTATCGGCAAACTGCGCTGGATGGCGAAAGCACAAGATTGTAAGTGGATATTCCTAGACCACTATCAAATGGTTCTGTCAGGGATTGACACGGACGAGCGTAAGGGCTTGGATATGCTTCTTACTCGGTTGCGTACTTTTGTCGAAGAAACAGGGGTTGGCTTGTTCGGAGTGTCACATACGAGAAGGTTGGAAGGTAATAAAGGTTTAGAGAATGGGGTTGAAATTAGCCTTTCGCACCTACGAGGAACACAAGGTATTAGTCAACTTTCTGATGCGGTTATCGGGATGGAAAGAAATCAGCAAGCGGACAATGAGATAGAAAAAAACACAACAAAGCTGCGTGTTCTGAAGTCACGATACACCGGAGAAACAGGCTTTGCCGGTAGTTTGTTCTTTGATAGGGATATTTACAGGCTCATTGAAACATTTGAAGATAACACTCTTTAAATACTTGTTGACAACTGAGCTATTTTCGTTTATAATACTAATTTTGGAGGAATTATGACAAGAGACCGGAAAGAGTACTATAAACAGTACTATTTGGAGAACAAAGAAAGCATTGCCGAACGCAAGGCGGTTAGCGGAAAAGCCTATCGGGAAAAAAACAAAGAAACACTTAAAGAACGGAACAAGGAGTATTATTTGAAAAACAAAGACACTATCTGCCAAAGAACAAGAGCAAATAAAAAAGAAAAGTATGATAAAGACCCCTGCGCTGACTTAGCAAAACAAAAGCAATGGAAGATTAACAATCAGGAAAAATATCTTGTGCAGAACGCAAAAGCACGGGCTAAAAAGTACGGAAGTGCGTTTGATATATCAGCAAAAGATATACATATCCCCGAGTTTTGTCCGTATTTGGGGCTAAAGCTAGAGCCGTTCTCTGAGTGGGCTTCTCCGTCTTTGGACAAGATAAACCCTAAACTTGGATATGTTAAAGGAAACATTCAAGTTATCTCTAATTTGGCGAACACAATGAAAAGTTCTGCAAACATTGAACAATTAGTTTTGTTTGCGCAGAACGTGTTAAAATTACACAAAGGAAAGGACACACTATGAACAACGACTTAGTAGAAAAAGCACGGCAGTATGCCAAGACAGATGAATACTCTGTGACTCGCAACTATATCAATGCCTTGTGCTTGGAGATTGACAGGCTACGCACATTGAATAAGGATGTCTTTGGTCGCATACAAGACAACACCGAAGTCTATGCTGATGCCGAGCGTTATCGCTGGTTAAAGAGCGCATCGTGGGACATCGACCCTAAGATTGTTGCACCATCTGTGATTGCCTGTAATGGTGATATGTCGGAATGGCGCTGGATGATTGGTGATGAGATTGATGTCGCTGTGGACAAGTTTATTGCGGAGGGAAAATGAACAGAAGCCTTGCAGAAGAAATCACCGAAGGTTTTGAAGCATTGGAAAAGATACGACAGTTAGAAGCAGAGATAGCGGAATTGAAGAACGCAAGGGATTATTGGTGTTTGCAATATAAAGATGTATTCAATAAATCACAAGCAAAGATTGACGAGATGGCTGGTGAGATTATGAGCCTCGAAAACAGAATAGGAACGATGACAGGTTATGGACACAACTAATGAACCAGTAGCGTGGCGATGGAAATATGTAAAAGAAAATGGCGAACCTTTTACTGATTGGCAATACTGGCATGAAGAACCAACAATACTAAACAAAGATAAAAAGTATTTAGAACCACTCTACACCCATCCAGCAAAGACATTAGCCCTTACAGATGATGAAGTTATGGATTTATGGAACAAAGCATCTAGTCATCCAGCAGAATTTGCTAGAGCAATACTAAGAAAGGCACAAGAGAAATGATATGGTTTGGAAATGTCCACCACTACACTTACCGAACTGGAACAACTTTTGGAAATGGAAAACAGAGATGGTAAAATCGCCCTGCATTGGTAAATGCACCTACGACATCACCATTATGAGTTGCAACGATTGTGGTAGAAACAAAGAGGAAATCAGTACTTGGTACAAGATGACCGATGAAGAAAAGTTAAAAGTGTTAGAGCGTATTGAAACTGAAAGGTGTAAAGGAAAATGAGTAAGAACGTAAAAGTAGATGGCTTTGTATGGATTGCCGAGAACGGTGCAGTGGATTACGGTTTCTTCTTTGGTGATGCCGATGAGCCAGTGCAGTTCACAACTACACTCAAGCATCTCATTCGAGATACGCTGGAAGCATACAAAGTGTTAGGAACTGATGTTGTAGCGGATTACCATGTTGAAGATTGTCAGCAACTGATTAAGGCACTCAGCAACGCACAAAAGATGATTGAACACGAACTGAAAAGGATTGAAACCAATGCTAGTCAAGATAAATAACATCGTTATTGAAACAATGAACGTCAGCTACATTATTGACCGTGATGTCCACATGAACAACGGTAAGTCTTTTACATTGCTTGAGCCTGAGATTCAGGAACTACTTGCTGCAATGTTTGAAGAACCACGACCAATGCCAGTAGAGACAGTAACTGTCGTTGAAGAACCCCTTATTCGCAAGAAGAAAGTGCTGAAAAAGCAATGAAATGGACTGGGACTATCCTCTGTCTGATTGGTATTGGCTTGACCAGCCTGAACATCTTTCCATTGAACCTGTGGTTTGGTTTGATTGGTAGTGGATTATGGGCTTGGTCAGGAGTGCAGCAGAAGGACTATGCCTTGTTCACGGTTGAGTTTGTGGCAGTAGCGATGTACTTAGGAGGATTGATAAAATTATGGGTTTAATAAAACAAATTGTTGTTACTGACACGATGTTAAAACAAGCACAAAATAAAGCAACAGAGATGGGTGCGTTAAATAACAGTATTTTAAAAGGAGATGGAAACTTAACAGGTTTCTTAGGAGAGCTAATTGCTTTAGAAGTTTTACAAGGAAAACAACACAATACTTACGAATACGATATTGTCCTTGACAACGGAAAAACAGTAGATGTAAAATCAAAAAAGACAAAAGTTGCACCAAAACCACACTATGAATGTTCGGTAGCTGCTTTTAATATAAAACAAAAATGTGATTTGTATTGTTTTGTCCGGGTGAAAGACGATTATTCATGTGGATGGTTCTTAGGTGTTTATCCAAAACAAAAGTATTACGAAGATGCTGTATTTTTACGAAAAGGACAAGTAGATAAATTAAATAACTACACTGTGAAAGCAGACTGCTATAATTTGCAGATAGTTAATTTATTAGATAGCGTAGCATGAGAATAATACTCGACATCGAAACCAACAGCACCCACAATCAAATCTGGTGTGTTGTGTGTCGTGACATTGACAAGGATGTTGTCTCTACTTTTGTGCAACCAACTGCACTGCAAGCCTTTATCAACAACTGCGACAGTGTAGTTACGCACAACGGTATCTTCTTTGATTTCCCTGTACTGAAGAAGGTTTGGGGAATTACTGTCAAAAAGTCACAGCTGGTAGATACGCTAGTGTTGTCACGACTGTACAATCCTAGCCTCGAAGATGGACACAGCCTTGCTGCTTGGGGCAATCGTCTAGGTTTTCCAAAAGGAGACTTCAAAGACTTTGACGGCGGTCTTACCGATGAGATGTTGCAGTACTGTATTCAAGATACAAAGGTAACAGCAGAACTTTACAAACATTTAACTAAGGAAATGAACAATGACTTCTCGCAAGAAAGCATCGACCTCGAACACCAAGTCGCAATCATCATCGCCGAGCAAGAGCGAAATGGTTTTAAACTCAATGAAGCAGCAGCTTTGTCTCTCTTGGCTGAACTTAAGACTAAGCTGGATATTATTCAAGTTGAAATGCAGGAGCTTTTTCCGCCGAGAGTCGAAAGTGGACGCACACATAAAACAAGTGGCAAACCTCTCAAAGACATCGTTGAACCGTTCAATCCGGGCAGCCGACAGCAAATTGCAGAGAGACTTCAAGAAAAGGGTTGGAAACCCAAAAAGCGTACCGAAAAAGGTAGCGTCATCGTCGACGAAGAAGTCCTCGCCAGTCTCGACTACCCGGAAGCCAAAGCCCTCGCAGAATACATGATGCTACAAAAGCGGATAGCACAGATTACATCGTGGCTAGACGCAGTAGGTAGCGATGGTAGGGTTCATGGTCGTGTCATCACTAACGGCGCTATCACAGGTCGTATGACGCACATGAGTCCGAACATGGCGCAAGTACCCAACAGCGGTAGTCCTTACGGACACGAGTGTCGGGATTTATGGACAGTAGAGAAAGGATATAAGTTAGTCGGTATTGATGCTTCAGGTTTGGAGTTGAGAATGCTGGCTCACTATATGAACGACGATGCGTATACAAATGAAGTTGTATCAGGCGATATTCACACAGCGAACCAAAATGCTGCTGGGTTGCAAACGAGGAATCAAGCTAAGACGTTTATCTATGGATTCCTCTATGGCGCAGGAAGTGCCAAAATCGGGCAGATTGTTGGAGGTAGTGCGAAAGAAGGACAACGACTCATTGATAGTTTTCTACAAAATACGCCAAACCTTAAAAGGCTTAGAGAGAAAGTGGCTCGTATCTATGCTAAGAAAGGATGGCTACAAGGTCTTGACGGACGCAAGCTACTCGTTCGTGCGGAGCACTCGGCGCTCAACACGCTACTGCAAGGCGCTGGTGCGATAGTAATGAAACAGGCTGTTGTTATTTTGCACAAGAAGTTGCGTAAATCCAAGATAGACTTTAAGATGGTTGCCAATGTCCACGACGAGTGGCAGATTGAAGTGGAAGAACAGCGTGCAGAAGAAGCAGGTATTCTCGGTAAAGAAGCAATCAAAGAAGCTGGTATAATGTTGAATATGCGCTGTCCTTTGGACGGTGAATACAAAGTAGGTAACTCATGGAAAGAGACACACTAATGACTGAAGAAAAAGATGAAAACTTGTTAGGTATGGTAGCCGTGTCTGCCTACAAAGACGGGACTTACTCGCTTAGTTCATCGTTTGATTTGGACGAAACATACGAGCTTTTGAAGGATGCAGTGTTGGATATAGAGGATGGGACACTAGAAGAAAGTCTTAACCACTATACCCAAACCTTGCAGTAGTTGTGGTACAATAGTTGTTGCAGTATTCATAAACCGTAGTAGATAAGGAGTTTTAAAATGGAAATTAAACCAGTAAAAATCGAAGCAGAAATTCAGTGGGCTTTCTTTGACCGTGTAAATGACATGAGTGGCAAGTTCCAGTGTGACTTGGCTAACCTGTCTGAGAATGCTGTGAAAGCATTGGAGTCGATTGGTCTTGAGCCACGCAAGCGTGAAGACAAGCCTGAGAAGGGTTGGTTCTTGACAGTCAAGTCAAACTATGCTATCCAGCCTTACGACAAAGAAGGCAACGAGGTTAAGGACACCGTAGGCAACGGCTCTAAGGCTGTGGCACTGATTAAACCTTATAGCTGGACTTGGAAGAACAAGAAAGGTGTTAGCGCATCATTGGCAAAGATTGTCATTACCGACTTGGTAAAGTACAATGCCGAAGCTGCTGCCGATGACTTGGATGACGACATCCTGTGATAACAGCACTCATTGATGCCGATAGCCTCTACTACGCAGTGGGTTTCTCTAGCAACGATGCTGAGGAATACATTGCGATAGCAAGGCTTGAGGAAACAATGACTAAACTTTGTATGGACTTGGACTGTGAAGATTACAAGGGCTTCCTAACGGGCAAAGGCAACTTCCGTGATTCGATAGCAGTTACAGTTCCATACAAGGGTCAGAGAGTGTCTGAGAAACCAGTACATTTACAGGCGCTTAGAGACCACCTAGTGAACTCTTGGGGCTTTGAAGTAGTCAACGGTATTGAAGCAGACGATGCAGTCGGTATCGCTGCGTATGCGGTCTCTGAAGATGAATCCATCATGGTTCACATCGACAAAGATTTGAACCAGTTCAGAGGCTGGCATTACAACTACCGCAAGAAAGAAAAGTATTATGTCTCTGAGTTTGAAGGGTTGCATTCGTTTTATACTCAGATATTAACAGGCGACAGGATTGACAACATTATTGGACTGAAAGGTATCGGTCCTGTTAAAGCAAAAAGGATACTAGAAGAATGTACAAACGAAAACGAACTATACGAAGCAGTCCTCAAAGCCTACGAGGGCGACCAGCAGCGAGTACTGGAGAACGCACAACTGCTGTGGCTGCAAAGAAGTCCAAATCAGACTTGGACACCGCCAAGCTCATCATCGTAGAGTGGTTAGATGCTTTAGCACAAGGTGAGTGGCACGAAGGTAAGCGTGAAGATTTAAAGTGTAAGACAGTAGGTTTTGTGGTGTTTGAAGACGATGAGCAAATTGAGTTAGCAGGAACCATCACTGCAGGAATGTGTAATAACAGTATCACTATTCCTAAGAAGATGCTGACAAAGGTAAAGGAAATTAAAGTTGAAAACAAGCTCCGCAAAACAAAAAGGAAGGCTGCTCCAGCAGTGGACAGTAAAGCAGTTGTTAGCGAGGTATCCACAACTAACTGACAAAGACTTACGCAGTTGTCCGATGGGGAGTCACGGTGAAGATGTAGTGATGTCGCAATACGCTAAAGAGGAACTTCCAGCAACATTTGAATGTAAGTCTTTAGCAAAGATTGCTGTGTATAATTACTACGAGCAATGTAAGAAACACGGCGATGGTGAACCGATTGTTATTATCAAGCAAAACAATTCAAAGCCATTAGCAATTATTGATGCAGAAGTTCTATTTGATTTGATGTCCTACAATGGAGATGAAGATGATGAGTGATAAAGAAATTAACCTGAAGATTGAACTATCGGACTTAGAAGGTGTACAAACCTACGATGGTGATTTTAATTACGATGTGTCGTGGGTTAAGTTAGTTAATAAATTTGCTGACTTCTTGACACTGCAATACGGTTATTCGGTTGCAGATAGATTGGTGTTTCTAACAGACTATCCACAGATTACTAATCAAGACGGCGGTGTAAACCACATCACCAATGAGGAGTACCAAATGCTTCTAAAGAATCGTGAGCGTAGCGACTTGTTTAGTGACTGGGACGGTGAAGAATGAAAATACTTCTTCTCGATATTGAAACTGCGCCGATGACAGCTTTGGTGTGGGGACTGTGGGACCAAAACATCTCACCGAACCACATCATTGATTCATCCAATATGCTTTGCTACGCTGCTAAGTGGCATGGCGATGAAACTGTTATATTTGATTCTGTTCATAATTCCAAACCCAAGAAGATGTTGAAAGGACTTCATGGACTTCTCTCCGATGCAGACGCTGTGGTTCACTATAATGGCAATAAGTTTGATATTCCTACTATTAATAAGGAATTCATCATCAATGATTTTAGTCCTCCTAGTCCCTATAAACAGATTGATTTACTTCGTGTTGTTCGTAGCAACTTTCGGTTTCCTAGTAACAAGTTGGACTTCGTAGCGCAGCGTCTTGGTCTTGGTAAGAAGCAAGAACACGAAGGCATGGAACTCTGGACAAAGTGCATGAAAGGTGACAAAGATGCGTGGAAGCGCATGGAGTCGTACAACATTCAAGACGTGGTGTTACTAGAGTCGTTATACGACACACTCCGTCCTTGGATTAAGAACCATCCAAATCACAATATGTTCTCCGAAGGCGCTGTATGTCCTAATTGCTCGTCTACGCATCTACAGAAGCGTGGTACAGCGGTATCAGCCACTGGTGCATATCAACGCTACCAGTGCCGTGATTGTGGCACATGGAGTCAAGGAACGAAATCAACCCGTGGTCGTGTAGAAGTGAAAGGAATCATATGAAAACCCCAGTAGCAATGCCAACACCGTTTGGCTATATTCGTGAAGAAACCTTAGCTGACTTAATTAAGGGTTACAAAGAAGGAATGGAAGACCCCGGTGACACTTTAAGTCGTCAAGTTGGTGGTACACACTACAAAAAAGGTGTCCAGCCTTGGACTATTGCCCTTGATTGGGGACTTGACCCGTGGTCACATAATGTGGTAAAATATATCCTCCGTTTCCCTTACAAGAACGGAAAAGAAGACCTAAAGAAGATTCAGCATTATTTGGAGTTTTTGATAGAGAATTACGATGAAGTAAACAACAAGTATTACAAATAGAGAGAAACTATGCCTTTGCTACTCCACGAGATAAAAGAACGGTTAACCGCACTTGATGAAGTAACCTTGTTAGAATTGCTCAATATCAGCAGTGAAGACATAGTAGAAATGTTCTCAGACCGCATCGAGGACAACGCCGATAAACTAGAAAAGGAAGTTAAATAATAATGACAGCATACAACATGACCCCGTACAACACATTCATCGCCAAGAGCCGCTACAGCCGTTACTTGGATGATAAAGGTCGTCGTGAACATTGGGACGAAACAGTAGCAAGGTACTTTGACTTTATGGAACACCATTTAGCAACAAAACAGAACTACCATCTACCTTTTGAATTGCGTGATGAATTAGAGCAAGCAGTAATCAATTTAGAAGTAGTACCATCTATGCGTGCAGTGATGACAGCAGGACCTGCGCTAGAGCGTCAGAACGTAGCAGCGTTTAACTGTTCTTATTTACCAATCGACGACCCCAAAGCCTTTGACGAAGCAATGTACATTCTTCTCTGTGGCACTGGTGTCGGTTTCTCTGTGGAGCAACAATATGTTTCTAAATTACCTGAAGTGCCGACTCAGTTGTTTGATAGTAAGACTTCTATTGTTGTGTCGGATTCTAAAGAAGGATGGGCAAAATCACTTCGCCAACTCATCGCTCTTTTGTATGCTGGCGAGATTCCAAAATTTGACGTATCTCGAGTTAGACCAGCAGGAGCGAGACTCAAAACTTTCGGAGGACGTGCTTCTGGACCCGGACCTTTGGAAGAACTTTATCGCTTCTGTGTCGCCAAGTTCAAAGGGGCAGTTGGTCGGCGTCTCAGTTCCCTTGAGTGCCATGATATTCTGTGCAAAATCGGGGAAGTTGTTGTTGTGGGTGGAGTCAGACGGTCAGCAATGATTAGTCTGTCTGATTTGTCAGACGACAAGATGGCTCATGCTAAAGCAGGTAACTGGTGGGATGGTCAAGCACAACGTGCATTGGCAAACAACTCTGCGTCATACTTAGAGACACCATCTATTGGTCAATTTATGCGTGAATGGAGTTCAATCTATGAATCACACAGTGGAGAGCGTGGTATCTTCAATCGTGAAGCAAGTCAAAAGCAAGCTGCGAAGAATGGTCGTAGGGATGCAACTTATGCGTTTGGTACAAACCCATGCTCGGAGATTATTCTCCGTCCTTACCAATTCTGTAATCTATCCTCTTGTATCATTCGTTCTGATGATACTGAAGATAGTATTGCTAACAAGATTCGTCTTGCTACCATTTTGGGTACTTTTCAGGCTAGTCTTACAGACTTCCCTTACTTGCGTAAGATTTGGCAAAAGAACACCGAGGAGGAGGCGCTTTTAGGTGTGTCGATGACTGGTATTTGCGACAATACTTTGCTTAACAACCCTGATGATGAATCATTACCTGCTCGATTGGAGAAACTTCGTGACCTTGCTGTTTCTGTTAATGCTGAGTTTGCTAGTGCTATTGGAATCAATCAGAGTGTTGCGGTTACGGCTGTTAAGCCGGAAGGAACTGTATCACAACTCTGTTCTACCGCATCTGGCATCCATCCTCAGCATAGCAAGTATTATATTCGCCGTGTACGAGCTGATAACAAAGACCCTTTAACGCAGTTCATGATTCAAGCAGGATTTGTAGCAGAACCTTGCGTGATGAAGCCTGAGTCAACAACAGTATTTAGTTTCCCTGTTGCTGTGGCTGATGGTGCATTACTGCGTGAAGACTTAACTGCTATTCAGCATCTGCGCTTGTGGTTAATCTTCCAGCGTCACTACTGTGAGCATAAGCCGTCTGTAACTATCTCTGTATTAGAGAACGAATGGATGGATGTCGGAGCATGGACATTCAAGCACTTCGATGAAGTTACTGGTGTGTCGTTCCTGCCGATGGATGGTGGCACTTACAAGCAAGCACCTTATTCAGAGTGTACACAAGAAGAATATGAGCAGTTAAAACTTCTTGTACCAGAATCGGTTGATTGGGATAGTTTTGTAGAGTACACCGATAACGTGGAAGGTGCGCAGCAACTTGCCTGTACCGCTGGAAATTGCTCCATCTAATGAAAATCTGCTCTGAGTGTAAACAAGCAAAAAGTTTAGACTTATTCAGTCCTGATAGGCGACGCTCTGATAATAAACAATCAAGGTGTCGTCCTTGTTGCTATTCTGTAAAGAAAGATAAAAGACTAGACAATAAACAGAAGGCTGTTCAGTATAAAGGTGGGAAATGCAACAGATGTAATCTAGTGTTTGAGTGTCTTGATATTTATGATTTTCACCATCGAGACCCCGAACAAAAAGAAGATAGTTTGAATAAACTGATGAACTCTAACTGGGATAAAATTGTGCCTGAGTTAGATAAGTGTGATTTACTTTGTTCTAATTGTCACAAACTTACGCATTGGGAACTGCGTAACAGTATCTAATTCCTTGTGTGTTGTAGTGCTTTACAGCCTCCCTTCGGGGAGGTTTTTTTATGTCCCGAACGGGTTATTGTGCTTAATATTTGTGCAGAAACAGAGAAACTTTACCGATAGGGAAATGTATCTCATTGTATACATTAACCGACATAATGTATCATTTAAGATACAAACATGGCTCTCTCGTCATTGCGACGAGTAACTAATCCTTTTAGAACCTTACCGCCACCTATCGTGTACTTGAGAAACTCGTCTGCAGCGCCTTCCATGTCTCCACGAAGAACCTTCTGACGGAGGGTTGAGCGCTGTAGTGTTCCAAGACCCACATTGAAGCTAAAACTGACAAGAGCATCGAACTGCCCTTGTGTAAGAGGAACAGGACAGTATCGCTCGACACCTCGTTCAAAGCGAGTAAGGTCATCTCTAAGAATGTCATCTACTTCTTTCATTGTTATTGTCCTATTCCATCCTTCTGGGATAGGTAACGCTTTACGTTCTGCTAAAGGAACACGACCATGGTTGGGGTCAATAACGTGTCCAACGCCGATTGTCCATAACAGCGCAGGACACTGATACGGCTTAGTACGGACACCCTCATGGTGACGGATAACTTCAAGGGCTTTAGCACTTACTTTCATTTCTTCGAGAAGGCTTGTGTACCGAACCAGAAAGCAATAATAGAAGCTAGAATCTGCATTTCATCGGCATCAAACACCATTGGGATAGCCTCAGCAAAGGCAGCACCAGAAGACCAAGCCCACCAAATAGAAGCAATGTCTACCACTATCAACAACAACACGAATAAATAGGTTACAACAGGTCTTACAGAGGCTCTGAGATTGATTACCCACTGAGCAGCACCCTGACCTATAGCGATGTCGTGTGCGTACATTGCAGAGCGTTCCTGAGCCTGTGTCTCCATCTGAACTTGCTCTGTCCTAATCTCCTCTATACGAGCCTGAGCAATAAAACCACGCTCCATCATCTGTAGTTCTCTTTCAGTCTGCATACGAGCCATTTCCATCTCGTGTGCTTTGTCAGACTTGTCCTGAAAGAAGTCCATCAGTTTAGGTAAACCACCCATTAGGAATGATAAGGCGGTTGAAATTAGTGTTAGCATTACTTGTCTCCCCAGACGATAAGATAAGAAACTACTGCGGCAACTAAGAAGCAATACATCTGCACTCGACGAACTGCTTTCATGTCGCTGTCAAACATCTTTTTGTTTTGTGCTTCTTGTTTAATTATTCTTTGTTTGATGACCAGAACATCGTCCCATGCTTTGGGACCATATTTGTTCACTACTTCTGCTTTCATACGAAGTTCCATCTTCTTTACTTCTTGGACTAATTCGTATTCTTTAAGAGCCTTCACAACGGTAGTGTCAGGGACAAACTGTTGTGCTTTACGCCTCTCAGCAGCTTTTTGTTGTGCTACTTCAGCACCGTCCTTTTGGACGTTTTCAATGCTTTTGGTTAATGATTTAGCACTTACACGAGCAGCATCTAAGCTACCCGTTAAGGTCTTGACTCCTTCGTTTATTCCGTATTGGTCTGACATAGTTCTTCATTGTGTGTATAGTGTGTATTATTGTTGTTGTTCTTCTGGAGTAGTTACATACATTGATGTTCCAGTACGACTCAGTAAACCAGTATTTTTTAACGCTTCTGTTCTAAACTTCTCGTATAGTGCTGGTTTTTTGAGTGCTAGTTTACCGAGAGCTTCTGTCGTTAGACCAAACAGACCTGCAACTCCTAAGAATGTTGGATTTAACAATCCTGTATATCCCAATCCAGAAGCAACACCAAGATTCTTTAAGTCTGCTGGAGTTAAACTACCTGTTTTATCTTTTCCTATAATGTCCAGAGCTTGTTTAGCATATTGCTGTAAAGGTGCTGTTCCAGTACCGCCAGCGAGTGTTGTGCTTTGTGACGCTGCTGTTGTAGCAAGTTGCTCAGGGCTAAAGTTCCCAGAGTTCTTCGCTGCTGACTTTGCAGCGCCAGCCACACGATACA
>Ga0247722_10001148_pt1 | contig 14947 bp, 22 predicted proteins | sample MSEWelMarce3H_FC_FD_189094 | JGI IMG/M metagenome (GOLD analysis project Ga0247722, IMG submission 189094) | Subsurface sediment microbial communities from gas well in West Virginia, United States - MSEEL Well Study Marcellus 3H_FC | ecosystem: Environmental > Terrestrial > Deep subsurface >... | reverse complement strand
TTTGTGTGGCGAATTTTTCTCTGTCCTACTTTAGTTTTGCTACGTGTAAGGCTTTTGGCCGCCTTTGGCAGTGGGTCAATCTCTTCAAATTCAACTTCAAAAAATTCTGTGAGATTTAGGGATTTGTAAAAATTTCGAGTATCATTCTCGATTTCATTGTTAGTTTTATAAGCAAAAGTATTCATTGAGGAGATTATTTTTCCTTTGAGGTAAAAAATAACTTCAACCATACCGTAGTCATTGAGTTCTTTTGAATATTGTATTTTCATGTTAGTGGTTTTGTGTTTTGTGTCCAACAAAGATCGGAAAAAAGATTGGTAATTCCAAATGTTTGACCAATTATTTTAAAAGAATTTTTTAGCAGTCATCGCACTCATTATATTTCTGAAGTAGGTCATAGTCATCATTGTCAAATTTCTGAATGAAGTCATCGACTTTATCAAAAATGTCTTTATATTTTCTCTTACTCTCTTTTAGGTTTTTTTGGTAGGACAATAAGGCTTCTATAAAGGCAGCCTGCTCTGTTTTAGCTCTCATAGAAATATTATGACCTAAAACATAATCGTACAACCAAAAGCCGTCCGTACACTCAGTTAAACTGATTGTATCATTTTTAAAAACAGTTCTTATGAACTTTCCCATAATAGTGCAGTGTTTTGTGTCCAACAAAGATCGGAAAAAAGATTGGTAATTCCAAATGTTTGACCAATTATTTCAAAAGAATTTTTGGGGGTCGGGTTGACCCCCAAAAAATTTATGCTTCAAGTTCCTCAACCTCTTCTACCTCTTCAGAAGCTTTTGGCGTAATTGAACGTCCAATTATCAGTTCGACTGCTTTTTTAGCTTCAGCAGCAGCCTTTACAATCCACTTTGGTTCGGATTGCAGTTTGCTTATCCAACCGTTTAGGTAGGCAATTGAATTTTGAATATCCATTTGTATTCCTGCAAGCTCACAAAGCATTCCCGAACCAATCTCTGCAACCAATTCCTCAAAGGAATATTGGTGCGACCCAAAGGAATCGAAATTGCTTACACCAACTCGGTTCAATTTGTCCGAATGACCTGTGCTATGAATCAATTCGTGAAACAAAGTATGGTAGTAAGCTTCTGAATTTTTGAAGCTGTTCATTGCAGGCATATGTAAACTGTTATAGGTCGGACTATAACAAGCTTTGTCCGAGATTGAAATCGTAGGGCAATTTTTGTAGCCTGCCAAAATGCTTTCGCCACTGTCCAAAAGAGGGTTATCATTTTCCTTTGGGACGAATTTTTCCAAGTCCCAAACCAAGTGGTCGACACTGAATACCATAAATCCCTTCATAGTAGGGAAAGTTTTTTGCTTTCCGTTACTGTCCAAGACGAGATTGCCGTCCTTGTCCTTGAGCGGAATTTGTATAAGGCGAACAAGCTGTAAACCCTTTGCACCCTTCTTAATCGGGAATGCAATTTGGTTACCTTTGCTGTCCTGCCATACTTTGCCGACCAATTTGTAGTTAAGCTTTGTTGCAGCACCTGCAACAGTTGCATAGTGGTTTCGGACGTTGTACATTTGGGCATGGAGCGAGGCCCAAAATTTGTTGTAGCCTGTATAGACTGAGTCGTAAGCTACATTGCCAACGGCTGCAATAACCCAAGGCTTTTGCCAACCGACAATACCTTGCTTCAAGCCGTTAATAAACAGCTCGGTAATTTTCGCCTCAACGCTGACAGTTTCAGCAGGTTTTTTAGTGTACGCCATAATAGTGAATATAAATTTAGTGTTGTGAACTAATGAACTAATGATACTCAAAGATAGGTATAAAGATTGAAACCACAAAACTTTTAGGCATTTATTTTAAAAGTTTTTTTTGTTGCCTTATTTCCGTTCCCCTTATCTTGAATGTAAAGGTAGTGATTAAGATTGAAACCACAAAACTTTTAGGCATTTATTTTAAAAGTTTTTTTTGCTGCCTTATTTCCGTTCCCTTATCTTGAATGTAAAGGTAGTCATTAAGATTGAAACCACAAAACTTTTAGGCATTTATTTTTAAAATATTTTTGCTGCCTTATCTGCTGCTTTCCTTAGCATCTTATCTTGAGTCAAAGATAGGTATAATTTTGTTACTATCCAAATTTATTTTTTGACAAGTCAAACCTTTTTAATATCCTAATTTTTTTAGTTAAAGTTTCAAAATAGTTCGCTCTCTTGCAGGATTGGATTACAAACGCAAGCGTTTTAAGCTTACGCACAAACCCCAAACCTTTCAGCTTAGCCCCCGATGGTATCAAAGGTAGTTATAATAGTTCGTATTACCAAATTTTTGAGCAGTTATTTTAAAAAAAAATTATATACGACAAATTGCCATTTGCCATAATGGTATACGACAAATTTCCTTCAGAAACAAAAAAAAGCCCCTTTCGGGGCTGCGGTTATATCTTTTTGTAACCCCTTATAAAGAGGTCTAAAGGAGTCAAAAATTGTGTAGCATCGTAAAGGTCAAGGAATTTGAAAACCATTGTCAATGCTTCTGCATCGGTAAACTCTACCAAATGCGATTTCCCAAATTCCTTCAGGATTGTACTAAAGTCTTTTTTAGACTTGAAAATAACTTCGAATCTCATAGTGTTTGTGTTTTAATTATCAGCATTATTACTAATAACTTGTACAAAGATACGGCTATTTTTTTAATATCCAAATGTTTTGGCATTTATTTTGAAAATAATTTTATTTAACTAAAATAATTTGGAAATATCAAATCTAGCCCCAGAAGCACGATCTTTCCAAAGACAGCCATATATACCAAAGATAATAGAACGTTCTTTAGAACGGCCAAAACAAGTCAAATTTAAGGTGTTTTGGCTGAGATTAATACTGACTCACTTACTACCTACCTTTCGGACGTTCAACTGTCCAAGTGTGATATATGGAATATACGAAAAATTGGATATAGGACAAAAAAAGCAGCCCGAAGGCTGCTGCTGTTATTCGTTTATTGTTAACGTTTCGCCCATTGCGGACAAGCTGTAAATATTGTCAATTACAAACGTGCGGTATTTTGTTGACTTCATAAAGCTACGTAGCCAATCTTTTGCTTTTGTAACTGTACCTCTTGTATCGGTTTTTTGTTCGCCTTGTACAAGTACAGTTTTGTCCTTCATTTGGTAGCCAAAGACGTAAAAATAGCCTTTAGTATAGTTGAATTTCAATCCGTTATTAAGCACTTCATAGGCATCTGTTTGCCCTTTGCTGCGGTTAATAAAAGTCTGTACATCTTTTTCTGTACAAGTAATTTCGACTTTATTTTCAGTCAGAAATTTGTTTACAATATCTGCACAAATTAGTGGTGTTTCGCCCGTTCCAACTGCAAAGCCAATTTGTAGGCTGCGGATTAGTTCGTTTCGGGCTTGAAAAGTTGTAGCACAGCTGCTATAATCTTGACTTATTAACCAATTGAGGTCATCTTGTTTAGCCTTGCCATAGGAACGCCCAACGTTAACAAGTTGGTTTTGGACTTCATTTGTGCCTAATGTGGTATAGGCTTTAATGCTGACAAGCGAAACGCCTGTAATTTGGTTTAGCAGTTCGGTAACTGTTTGCAGGTCTAAAGGGCTTTGTACGTTTTGCATAGTGTGTGCGATTTTAGTGTTGTGATTAAATGATACTCAAAGATAGGTATTAAGATTGAAACCGCAAAACTTTTTTAGTTAAAGTTTTAAACTTTTTTTTGCCGCTTTCCTTTCATTCTATCTTGACTCAAAGATAGGTATAATTTTGTTACTATGCAACTTTATTTTTTGACAAGTAAAAAATAGTTAATATCCAAATATTTTAACACTTATTTTCAAAAGAATGTAAAGTTTATAATGATATACGACAAATTGTCATTTGCCATAGATATATACGAAAATTTGTCGGACGTTTGAACATTCCAAAGGAACTGATACATTCCCCCTATAACGTACAGAATTGCCCATTATAGGCAACAACTTTCCAAAGATACATACTAACATTCCAAAGGAACTGAATGCCTCAGATCGAAGGTTTGATATATCCTAATGAATATAACTTTATTTAAAATAAAGATAGGAAAATTTGGTATTGTCGAAAAGATATTCTCAATAAGTGTATTTGATATATCCTAATGAAAATAACTTTATTTTAAATAAAGGGAAAAAAATTAGGATTTTTGGAGGGAGAATTATATTCTTTGGGATAGGGGTATTACCAAATATAATATGGGAGTCCTATTGTTCCACGTGGAACATTCTTTGGGAGGTATACGACATTCTTTGGGAGGGTAGGCTGCCAAAATGGCGGTAGGGGTATACGAAAAATGGCACCCCTACCTGTATACGAAGACCCCCTACCTATATACGAAAAGCACCCCCTACCAACATCTGTATCCCCCGTCCTGACTCAGTTGTACACACCTAATTGGTTGGCTGCGACATCCATTCTGTAGGCGGCAGAACTTTTTCCCCCAAAGCTAAAAAACTATTTTCCAAAGAATAGTTTACTTTTTCTAATAAACATAATATAAATTAAGCTTGATCAAAAAAATTTTTTTAGAAAATTTTTTCTTCCCAAAGAACTCAATTTAGTATCTTTTGAAAATCGGTGTATTCTGGATTATCAATTTTTTTTGAAATTTGATGTCTAGGTAAATTTAAATCTTTTGATGCTACAACTAAGGATGAATATTCTTTATTATAAATAAGATATTTATATTTCTTAAGTTTTTCACTTTCCATTTCAAAAAAGAAGGGTTGTCAAAAATTTTTTTTAGAAATTTTTTTGTTTCCCAAAGTAAAAAATGAACTTTCTGGAGAAAGGGTTTGTTATGGTTGTATGTGAAAGAATTAAACTATAACCTTTTAAAACTTAAAAAATGACACAGGAAAAGGCAAACAAAATTTTTACGACAGAATTAGGTCAACAGTTGGATGTTATATATGTAACATCTGATGGAGCTCCATTTATTCGTTATGAGGAAGCTGTTAAGCATACAAACGAACTGACAAATATTTCTCCAGGTACACCTGTGGACACATCGATTATTGAGTGGTATCCAGAGAATTAAAAAAAAACTAAAAAAAACAAATGGTGGACTATAAACAAATTGAAGCAGTAAAAAAAGCTGCAGAAGAAAGGGCAAGACAATTAATGGCTGAATCTGTTATGAGTCTGTTGCCTAAAGTGGAGGAAATTGAAGCTTGGGCAAAAGAACAGAGCATGATGGAGCCAACTGGAGCTGAGGAATTCGGCAGAAAATATGGTGCCCTGTGGATGCGTGACTTGATTGAGCAGCACTTGAAAAATGATCTTAAGTTTGTAACACCTATGTATGAAATTACAATATCTGATGGAAAAACATTTACTTCAGCTAAGTTTGAGGAATTAAAAAAATATACTGATGGGCTTGAAGGAATGTTAGAACACAAACTTAGGAAAAAAACTAAAAAGAAATGAGCAATAATATCGGTAGAACAATTACGGACTTCTATTGTAATGGATTCTTCGGAAGAGATTATGATTTAGCCGATGCGGTTATAATAGCTGAAGGTGATGAATATGTTGTCATAAGAAAGGAAAACGGCATCATAATGTTTGGAAGTTTTCAATCTTGGGAGTACAACAGAAATGAAGATGGAAGTTTGGCTTATGGAATATATAATTTAACTTCCCTGGATGCCTCTTTAAAACAAAAGATGATTGATGAATGGTGTGGAGATGATTGGGGAATTTTTCAAAAGAATAATTATTTAATTTAAATAAGCCAACCATGAAATATACAATTGGAATCAAAGAGTTGATTAAACGTCCTATAATCAGGAATGACCACTCAGAAGAATATATGAACAAGATGACTGATGAAGAAATCCTTCAATGGGAAGCAGAAATAGACCAGAGTTTATTGGCAGAAGGGGTTGATAAAAAATTTCCAGATTGGAATGCTGCATTTTTGGCAAAACTTATAGATAGAAGCATAATGTATGATCTAATAAAACTTGGAGAATCATGAAAAACATAACATTTGAAAATTACAAGAAATACGTTGGCAAAAAAGTGGAAGTTGATATCTACTGTTATGCTGCAGGGATTATGTATCCAGAGGACAACATATTGATCGGGATGAATCCTGGCACTTATTATTTCTATTCTCAAGAGGATGACCATTATTGGCATTGGGGTGTAGCTGATGACAAAGGAGGAAAAGACTGGTCAATTGAAGTTGGGTTTGATGGTGGAGCAATTCCTCAAATTGGAGAAAAAATTTATGTTGGATCAAGTTATTATTTGAGCCGAGGCAGAGATGATTTCGAAGGAGGGTTGGCCTCAATCAACAGCGTGGAAATCAGTGATAGGTTACCAGAAGATCATTGCAATGCCATTATGATTGGTATTGAGGAAAGACCAGGTGTCATGTATAATTATAAAAGCCTTCTTAAGGAACAAGAAGCATTCAAAGAAAGATTTGGTGATTCTATTGCACACCCTGAACCAGATTTGGATCCTGATTTTAATCTACATTGGTAACAGTTAACTTTCAAAAGAAATAAAAAATATGACTAAAAAGGAAGCAGTTGAATGGTACAGTGGTTTACCAGATGATAATAGAATGAAACTACAACGGGAGTTTGATTTAATGTACGATAATTTAGGTAATAGAGAAACTAAGTTTTTTAGATGGATAAAATCATTTAGAAAATCAAAACAAAATGAATATTTGAAATAGCAAAAAATGGAGATATAGACATAATAACTGATAGTGATTACTTTAATTTTTTATCAAAGGATGATGGTCAAAAGTTATTCAATGTGTTAAAGAAATATTATCTATAACGTTTTGCAGCTAACAGAAGTGGCTGCTTTGAGAACTTCTGAATTGAAAACCAATGCTTGTAGCAGCCATTTTTGTTAGGTGCTGTTATAAGCTGTAAAAAATTACGGAAATGGAATACGAAAATTTAATTGGAAAAACAATTGTTGCGGTTAAACAAAAAAAGTTAATCGGACACGATGATGATGGATTTTTAGAAATGCAATTTAGTGACGGCACAAAAGCAACAATTGTGGCTTGTTATGGTGGATATACTGGAAGTAGTGAAGATGAATATCCCACTGGAATCTTTGTTACAGAGCGGTACGATGGTAAACTCGAAGACGTAACGCAGTAATTTTTTATTGCGTATAACGTTTTGCGTGTATAAGAAGTGGCGGATTAGAAACCAGAAACTTTCAGCAAACGCAAAACTTAATTAGAATTACTAAACTTTAAATTAACCGAGAACCCGCCATTTTTTATACACGCTGTTAGTGGCTGGGCTTTTTACAAATCTAAATAAAATGTTTAATAACAATCAAATTCAAAAAGTAGAAATAGACCAAGAAACCAAAAAACTTTACGTCTATTACATTCAGGACAACTCACATTTAATGAGTAATCCACCACCACCGCCAAGCTATTATAGAGAAGTTTTTTCTTTCGATAATTTGGAATTTATTGAAAAAGAATACGCAAAAGTAGAACGTAGTTTTGAAAAGGTAACGTGGTCGTAGCCTTGCCACTAACGTCCGATGATAAACAATCGTTTTAATGTTGTTTATCATTTGTTAGGTTTAGTTAAATTATTGTTTTACAAATTAAAAATAAAAAATATGGAAGATATAAATTGGAATATTATTGGTGATAATAAAGTTCGTATGAAATTTACGATACCAGTTAAACCACGTAAAAAATGGTGGGAATTTTGGAAAAAGGATGAAACAAAACAAGCGGTAAAGGATTTAATGAGTAAATTTAAAGAACCAGTTGATTTTGATGGTGAATATTTTTTACCTGATAAACCAAAACAATAATTTAATTGAACCTAACGACTTATATGCGAATGTTAGATTGTAAAAATTATGAAAGTCATTGAAAAACAAGTTGATAACAGTACAATCAAAATTCTTAAGATATCTCATAGATTCAAAGGATTCCCCAATATCATTTGTTCAGGTAAAAAAATATATCAATTACCATGTCAAATTGGAAGGAAGTCTTTCAAATTAAAGGAGCTTCTCCCAAAGAATCATAATGGATCAATAGTTTATTTGATAAATTCCAAAAGAATAAATCGGGTTCATTTGAAATCTTTATTGCATTCCGTTGAAGAAGAATATATTTTAGAAAAAATTGTCTTTTGTCCTTTTTAATAGTAACAAAATCCCCTCCCGAAGAATGTTTTTTTGTGGAGGGGATTTTTGTTGTGTTCTTTTGATATTTATAAAAGAAAATAATGAAACATTTGAGAGAGTTTATAGCAACCACCATAAGAGAGTTTATCAATGAAAGTGCTGATAAATCAATTACATTATATCATAAGGTGGGTGGGAGACAAATATTTGACATGGAAGAACGTGTGAAAATGGTAATTAAATATGGATTAAAACCTTATGATGCTATTGGTGGTGATTATAGTGAACGTGGTAATATAATTTGGTTTTCGTCTGATTATGTTCAGTATGGTGAAAAAAGTGAATTTGTTTTATCAATCGAATATAATGAAGAAAATGCTAATAAATACGATATGCGTTTTGATGGTCAATATTGTTCTGTTTTTAAGGAAATACCTTTTAATGAACTAACTGTTGTTAAAATTCCTATAATATTAATGAATGATAATAGAGTTTTAAGTAATGATTTTTTGATACAAATAATAAATAATGGGAAATCATCAAAAGAGTTATCTAAATTAATTAATGAACGTAAATATAAAATATTTATCGACCTTTTCGAAAAATATGTTCAACCAAATATTAGTGATATTAATTACACATTAACATTAAAAAAGTCTATTGATTCAACATTTATCATTAAAGTTAAATAAGTGCGTTGGTAAAAATCCAACCCAAGTTTCAATTACTTATAACGGCATTCAGCTATACGCAGTTTGTCCAGTTTATTAAAAAAAAAACAAAATATGAAAAAAGTAATAATAACAGAAGGCCAGTACAAGTTATTTGAATCCGCAGTTTCCGAAGGGCAATCTCAAACTATCTTAAGAGCAGCTAATATTTCTGAAGAAGATATTGTTGACATTATGAATCAATTGAAACAATATGATGGGTCAAGCAATCAAAAGAATTTGCCGTTTATGGCAATGTGTGTAGCTTGGAATCGTAATGATATAAACTCTGTCGAAAGTGTATTTGATGATTATGAGGAATTGCAAAAGAAGAATCGCATCAAACCAATGCAGCTTGTAAATGGCAGTATTTCAATAGGCGGTGAAACTTTCAAAAATTTTTTTAAATTTGCCGAATATATTCATGGTGAAAAAAATAAATATGCTGAGAAAAGGGTGGATGTTTCTCAAGAAGAATATGCTGCAGAAGATATTCCTATATTCAGTTCAAATAATATTGATGTTTATGAAGCACATAGTGTCGGGAAATGTATAAAATATTCGAGAGGGTCTTTAACTGGGAGAGGATATACTTTTTGTATCGGTGCTCCTGGCAACACAATGTATCAGTCATATCGGGATAGTAAGCATTCTACATTTTATTTTATTGTAGACAGAAATAAATTTGTAACAAATGAAGAAGGTTTAGTTAGTCTTGATAATCCATTGCACATGGTGGTATATGATATTACAAGATATGGTGAGGTTGAATTAACTGATGCTGATAATATAACAGGAACTATAGCTGAGTTTGGTAAAGATGTCAAGGGCTATCAAGAATATTTGAAATCTAAAGGGATTTCATTAGAACGGATGCAGAATAAACCTAAATCTCCAGAAGAAGAAGCGGAGGAAAGCTTATTGGGAAGTAGAAATACAAATTTAGGATGGTTTAAAAAACTTTCTTATGATTATAAGTCGAAATATATTGGGAGAGGACACTTGCTTACAGATGAACAATTTAATTATTTATTAAGCTAATGAACAACAAAGATTTATTAAAACAATATGTGACAATTGGTCAGGCTTTGCCGTATGATCAGTTTTTAAAGATTAGGGAAATTCCTTCTTTATATAAAAGTTATATGAGAAGTAGGAACATTGCTGTTGAGCAAGGTGATGATTATGCTATTTATGAATTAGATCAAAAAGAAAGGTTAGAGTTAACATATTTAGATTTTTCTGATAAAAATTTAACATTAATCCCACAAGAAGAAATTTTGTTAGCTCCAAATATAAAGATTTTAGATTTAGCAGCAAATAATATTTCAGAAATACCCTCATGGATTTCTGAAATGCAAAATTTAGAATTCATAGATCTCTCAGACAATAATTTTACAGGGATACCTGAATCTATAAAATATTTAAATAATTTAAAATTCATAAATTTTAGTGGTAATGGGATTGAGCAAGAAAATATGAGTACTGAAGAAATATCTTATTTGAAAAAACTGTTGCCAAATTTTAATATAGCTTTATATGGAGTTAAAAAACAAATAGGGATGTATGGCACAAGATATATTAGTAATAATTTTGCTATTAAAAATCCAACGATAATAATATAAAACCCCAATAAACCTATAAAAAATATGAAAAAGGCTATAATAACTGAAGAACAGCATAAAGGCATTCTGAATGCTGAGTCAATAAATTTTAATTTATCAAAACAGCTCCGAAAAAGACAATTAAAGGGGGATGTAACGCCTGCTTTAGATGATATATTTGGTAAAAATGTTTTCAGACTCTACTATGATTTAGAAAGTGGCAGACAAATTTTTCCTACTAGAAAGGATCCTAAATTAAAATTCGATGTACCTATTATTGATAAACTAAAAAATAGTATTGAAGGAATAGTTAATGACCTGGGGTTCACATTAGTTGATTTTGAAAAAAATATAGCCAGGAATAATAAAACTAATCAGCAAATTAAAATCAGTAAAGTCATTACTGATACTGATGTAGAATTACAAAAACAATACAATGAATATTTGGGGGCACTAACAAAAAAATATACTGAGGGCGAAAAGCTATTGGTTGCAATTTCAAGACATTCTCATGATATTGGGAGTATGTCTTCTAAACCTCAAATATCCTCTTGTGAAGATATCAGTGATTTTACTAGTATTAGTCAGATTCCAGATCCAGATAACTTTTATGCTGAGGGTTATGGCACAGGAATTATCGGTGCTATAGAATCAGGCTCCCTGGTTTTTTATTTAATAAAGGAAAACGATTTAAATATCGAAGATCCTATCAGTAGATTTTTAGAAGGTAAAGTATGCGAATTTGGTAACAGCAGTCATTTTTATGGTAAATATGATAATAATTTTAAGAACTTTATTATTAACTGGTTAAGACCTTATTATAAATTAAGGGGGAAGAGTGACAATGAATTTGAAAGCGATTTCTATTCAAAAAGTGTTGAGGAGATTAATAGTGCTTTACGTAAAATTAATAGTGATACACAATATGAAAATATATTAAAAAACCTTGTATCAAATAAACGATTTGATGTAATATCTGACTTAATGAATAAGTCAGAATGGAGCAACATTGATGGCAGAGGGGTTGAGCGTAGGGTTTTTGATGAAGATAAGGTAATATATGTGTTAAGTAGATTATCAAAAATATATGGTTATAAAATGTTTAATCTGTTGCCAGATAATTTAAAAGACATATTTTTTAATGAGATAAAAACAACATTGAATAGCAGTTTTAATGAACTTAAGAATACATATGAAATTTTATTTTTAGATTTTGATAAAACAGATTTAGTTAAAAAAATAAAAGCAGCCCCAGAACATAAAGAGATATTTCAATCTTATTTAAATAAAAATAAGTTGACTCAAGATGATATCAATTTGGCTGAAGGACTTATTAAATATGGCTCAGCGTATGGGGATTTAGGTAAATTTGTGGATGTGGATTTATATAATAAAATAAATCAATATCGTGTAAAATTTAAACAGATACCTAATATAAGCGAAAGAATAAGAAATTATTACGATAAGTTATTTGCATTATTGCAATAATTTGTTTACCTTTGAAACTATACTAAAATTCTACTGCCAATTATATTAACCATGAAAAAAGCTATAATCACCGAAGAACAACATAAGGGCATCCTGAAGGAAAATTTTGATCCTGAAGAAACGGCAAAACTGATTGAGATGTTGATGTCTCCTGATGATAGTTCTGTTAAATTAGCAATGTCCATGATTGAAGGACGTGGAATGAACGTTGTCAAATTCTTGTTGAACAACTTCCAAAGGAACAAAGTGTTGCCTGATGGAATTTTTAGAAGTTTACCTGAAGAAACTGCAGTCAAAATAATAAAACTCTACCCAATGAGTGATCAATTTTTCGAAGAGAATTTTGACAATGAGATTTTGATGGGAGCATATCTTTCAACAGGAAAAATGTTGTCTGGAGGACAGCTCCATTTCTTATGGAAAAACAAGTGGAAGAATATTAATGCCTATACTTACACAAAGGGCAGGATCCAAAATTTGATGAAGGTGGCTCAAACGGAAGGCGAAGTTCCCACATATTTTTTTGATGAAAGCGAATTTGATCTGTTTACAAAGAAACAATTTGAATTTCTTGGGAAAAAGGGGATTCCTTTGAGTCCAAACACTCTAAGTGATTTAGATTGGGAGCATGCAGGATTGTTAAATGCTTATATAGGTGGATTTCTTGAAGAACATGAAAATCTTGAAGGATATGAACATTTATTGAGGTATTTCACAATAGAACAATTGGCAAATCGTATCAATGATATCAATACAGACATGGAAGCGTTGGAGCACATTTTTCAAAATGAAGATTTACGTGAAGAATATATAAAAATGAGAACTTCGGGTGGCGAAAAATTGACTTCTGAGGAGATGGATATTATTTATAAGTACAATCCGACAGCCGTCCACAGTTTCTTGAAAAGAAGGCTTGCCAGTGGGGAAGAATTGACTTCTGATGAGAATCATTTTCTTTTGGAGTTCGAAGATTTGGAACAGTTTTACAAGGGACATTGACACAAAGTGTGAAAAAGAGAAATATATGAAAAAAGCTATTATAACTGAGGGGATGTACAGAAGGGTTCTTTTGAAAGAATCTTATAATATAGATGGGGTATGGTATCATGGGACTAATGCAAAGTTTGATAAATTTAATTTAGATTTTTTTGGTAAGACTGATGATGGGTGGTATGGAAGGGGAATATATTTCCACTCTGATAAAGATACTGCAGAGGTTTACGGAAGAAATGTTATAAAGGCGAGATTAAATTACAAGAAAAGTCCACTTATACTCCCTATAGAAAATTCTCATGAATATTTTCTCAATACTCTTGAGAAGTATAACGATGGGGAACTTTACCTACCAGAGAGCTATAAACTGTTCTCAATTATGAAAATTATAAAAGAGATTGGCAAGGAAAATTTCTCAAACTTCATTAGTAGATTTCATGATGCAATGATAGTCAATTATGTGCAAGGGACAAGTCAAGTTATTGTATTTAATCCTGACATAATAGAAATAGTAAATTAACAAACAATGAAAAACATTCAAAAGAAAATAAAACAATTCCTTAATGAAGCTCTTGGTGTTCCTGACGGAGTTATTCTTTTAGGTGAAAAACTGTACAAGGAATCTTATGAGATGGTCAATTATTGGCAGACTCTTAAGAATATTACTAAAGAAAAAGGCATCACAGGTAATTTCACAATAGGAGATTACAATTTTCAAAGGATTAGATTGGCTATTGAATTGAAAGCTGTGCAATTTATTGATGAAAATCAAAAAATTGGCTTATTAGGGTTATCTTTTGAACCTAATATTGCGCTTAAAAACAAGGGTGGCAAGTTCACGATTGACTCTGTGGATAATGGTGAGGTTGTTATCAAAATAAAGTATGGGTATCAGTATGAAGATGGGTTTGATCATGAGGTATTGTTAAAAGATATGCGTAACAGAAAATCTGAAATTATTGGTGGGTTTACGCATGAATTGATGCATTCTTATGATGCCTTTAAAAAATCAAGCAGATCTGTTGCAAGCAGGGTTGATTATGCTACTAACTTAAAACAAATTGTAGATTTAGATGCGCTCAAGGAACTTTTTCATTTGATGTATTACACACATGATATTGAGAACGCTGTGAGATCAAGTCAATTAGCTGCAGAGATTTATGATGAAAAAGTTACACAAGCTCAATTCAAAGATTTCTTGGTCAAGAATGAAATTTTTGTAACACTAAAGAAGGCAAAGGAATATACTTATGAAGGATTCATTAACTCAATAAAAGATGATATTGTTAAAGTGAGAACAATCATAGGCACTGAGGAAAATTCAAACACTCCTGATGAAGTGACCGTCAGAAGCTTTTTGAATGCAGTTTGGGGAGAACTTGGCTACAACAAAGGAATGTTTTTGAACGCCTTTCTAAATATGGATGGTCAACTTGTTTTTGATAATGATAAAAAGGCATTCATCTCCAAAACCATGTCTGATTTTGCCAAATTTGGAACAGGTGAAGCGTTCTTCAGAAATGAAATCAAACAAATGAACCAAGTGGCTGGCAAGATGATAAAAAAAATTGCTGGATTGTATGCATTGATTCCCCATCTGGATAAAATGAGGACTGGAGCAAATGAGATTACTGACCAGGATGTTATTGACAATCTTAAGGCATTCATTGATGGAGACATGATTGAGATTGCTTATGCCGTTGGAGAGGGCCAGGAAGTTAATATGGAAGGATTTGTTCAAAAGTATTACGGTGATGCCCTTAGAAGAAATAAACTGTCTGTGGACAGGGCTGGGTTGGAACTTTACATTCAAAAGAAAAAAATTGGTTTGATATGAAAAATCCCCCTAATTTCTTAGGGGGATTTTTTTTTCTTAGTATTTTACAATGAGGTAGGATTTTCTAAAGGAATCTGATGAAATTTCAAAAGAATATGTTCCTGCAGGAAGTTGTCTCATTATTACTTGTTCTAGTGTTGATATCATAAACAGA
>Ga0247722_10001147_pt1 | contig 14960 bp, 11 predicted proteins | sample MSEWelMarce3H_FC_FD_189094 | JGI IMG/M metagenome (GOLD analysis project Ga0247722, IMG submission 189094) | Subsurface sediment microbial communities from gas well in West Virginia, United States - MSEEL Well Study Marcellus 3H_FC | ecosystem: Environmental > Terrestrial > Deep subsurface >... | reverse complement strand
TGCGCCGTAAGGACGGAAACCGCCGTGCAGCACCACACCATTCATAATGGCGCTCATACCAAATTCACGCACGCCGTAGCTGATATGGTTGCCGATCAGCTCATTGCCTTCACGCTTCAGTGAAACGCAGCCTTTCCAGTTAGTCAGGTTAGAGCCAGTCAAGTCAGCCGAGCCGCCTAAGAGTTCTGGCACTTGTGGCGCAAAAGCATTCAGCGCGTTTTGTGATGCTTTACGTGAGGCGATGGTTTCTGCCTTAGTATTTGCATCGCTTACTGCCGCTTTTACTACATCTTGCCAATTAGCAGGCAACTCATTACTCATACGACGTTTGAATTCTGCGGCTTCCGTTGGATAGGCTGCTGCGTACTTAGCAAACAAGACATCCCAATCGGATTCTAAACGCGCGCCAGATTCTTTTTTGTCCCAGCCTGCGTAAACATCAGCAGGGATTTCAAACGGGCCGTGGTTCCAGCCAATGGCGGCGCGAGTCGCGGCAATTTCAGCATCGCCCAGTGGCGCGCCGTGGCAATCGTGGCTGGCCGCTTTATTTGGCGAACCTTTACCGATAATGGTTTTGCAGCAGATCAGTGTTGGCTTATCTGTTACTGCTTTAGCGGCAACGATGGCTGCATCGAGCGCATCTACATCATGGCCATCTACAGAAATCACATGCCAGTTGTAAGCTTCAAAACGCTTAGGGGTATCGTCGGTAAACCAGCCTTCTACATGGCCGTCGATCGAGATGCCGTTGTCGTCCCAGAATGCAATCAGCTTACCGAGGCCCCATGTGCCAGCCAAAGCGCATGCTTCGTGGCTAATGCCTTCCATCAGGCAACCATCGCCAAGGAATACATAGGTGTGGTGATCAACGATATCCAGACCCGGCTTGTTGAAATCGCGAGCGAGGAGTTTTTCTGCCAGCGCAAAACCTACACCATTGGTAATACCTTGGCCCAGCGGGCCGGTCGTGGTTTCTACACCAGGGGTGTAATGCAGCTCTGGGTGGCCAGGGGTTTTGGAGTGGAACTGACGGAATGCTTTGAGGTCATCCATCGATACATCGTAGCCAGTCAGGTGCAGCAAGGCGTATTGCAACATTGAGCCGTGGCCGTTAGATAAGATAAAACGGTCGCGATCGGCCCAATGTGGATTCACTGGGCTAAAGCGCATGTGGTTGCCCCACAGCGACAAGCCAATTTCCGCCATGCCCATAGGCATGCCTGGGTGGCCTGAATTAGCCTTCTGAACTGCATCCATTGCTAAAGCGCGGATTGCATTTGCTAGATCGTTACGCGTTGCCATATCTTTTCCTTGTGTGTATTAAGCCAATCATCATCAAGTTTTTTTAGCGGCCGCTGGGGCCAAGCCTAAATCGCTGCCCCCATTATCACTGAGGGACTGTGTCCGCAACAATATCAAAATACCATATCATTTTTAACACGAGATAACGCGGATAGCGTTGAGCTGACTCAAAGTGTTAAGGCGGGCTTTCGCCCGCCTTAGAATAAATTAAAACCCGTAGTGGTTTTTGCTTAACTGGTGTTACGTAGCGCCCCTCTTTTTAGTGCCTTCGGCACGTTGATTTAGGAGCGGGAATCCCCCGCGTGGGACTTCCTTTCTTGAACGGCCAAGAAAGGAAGCAAAGAAAGCCGCCCCGACCAGCACGAAGGCCCCTCGCTGCGGATAATCGGCTCGGCGAAAAAGGCTGCTCGGGAGCAAGCCCGCTACCCCTTTTCCGAAACCCCGTGCCGTTTATTCCTCGTGTCGCGGCTTCAAGGGGTGATTTAAGCCCCGTGCCATGAGCTGCGATATGAATCCAGACTTTTATGATTCAAAAATTCTTAAGTCAAAACCTGTTTTTCTCCGTGAACCACCGTATCCTCTGAAGACGAAGTGGTTCAAGATTTAGGTTTTAAGCCACTACTCCAAAACATAAGTCCCCGGGGCCGCCCCTTGTTGTGGATGAACACGACTAGATAACTTAGGTTTGACTTGCTCGCCGCACTGCGGCTTAAGCCACTCTACCCAATTGGGCCACCAAGAGCCTGCTACCTTTTTTTGCCGCGCTAAAAAGTTTTCGGCGCTTTCACCCGCTTTGGGCACGCCTTGCCAGTAGCTGCGTTTGGATGTGGGGCTAGGTGGATTGACGATGCCGATAATATGGCCCGATGTAGAGAGGGTAAACGTGACATCGCCACCGCTACGATCGGCCAAGGTGTAGGTTTGCCGCCAAGGTGCAATGTGGTCTTCTTCTGCGCTCACCATAAACAGCGGCTGTTTGATTTGGCCTAAGTCGATTTTTTGCCCTGCTAGCTCTAAAGCATCGGGCTGAACGAGTTTGTTTTTCCAATATAATTCGCGCAAATAGGTGCGGTGCATTTTCATTGGCATACGGGTGGAATCCATATTCCAATATAAAACGTCGAATTCACTTGGCGTTTGGCCTAGCAAATAATTATCAACCCAGTAATTCCAAATCAGGCTATTAGAGCGCAGCATTCTAAATGAGGCGGCCATATCTTTGCCATCCAAATAGCCTTTTTTCTCCATCACGCTATCAATAAAATCAAGGCCTTCTTCATCCAGAAAGACTTCGATATCGCCGGGGTATTCAAAATCGGTGAGCGTAGTGAGTAAGGTTGCGGAAACCACTGGCACTTTGCCAGGCATCTGCCGATTTGCCCAAGCAAGGTACGTCGCAGCCAGCGTGCCACCAAGGCAATAGCCAAGCAAATGCACCTGCTCGCTGCCGCTGATTTCTTGTGCCACTTTAATAATTTGTGCTACACCATCGCTTAGATAATCATCGAAAGCCACATCGCGCATGCTGCTATCGGGGTTTTTCCAGCTGGTGATAAACACCGAGAAACCTTGGTCAACCAGATACTTCACCAAGCTTTTTTTCTCGTTAATATCGAGGATGTAATACTTATTAATCCATGGCGAGACCAGCACCAGCGGCACGCTATGCACCGTAGGCGTAGTCGCTTCGTAATGCAGCACTTCAAGCAAACGCCCGCGATACACCACCGAGCCTGCGGTCGTCGCCAGATTTTCACCCACTTTAAACGCGTTCATATCGGTCATGCTGATATCGCCACGCGCTTTGTCTGCCTTAAAGTTTTTATAGCCTGCAACGAGGCTTTCGCCATTGGTGCTTAATGCTCTGGCAATCGCTACAGGATTAGTCAGCAAAAAGTTAGTTGGGGCCGCTGCGTTAAGCACCTGCCTCAGCCAAAATGCACTGCGGTTACGCTCGTGCTCGCCCATATCTGGCGTAGCGTATAGCGCATCTTGCAACCAATGGGTATTCAGCAAATACCATTCTTTAATACCATCCCAATAGGGGCTGTCGCTCCAGATTGGGTCGGCAAAGCGCACGTCTTCTGGGTGAGGCGGGAAAACATCGCTATCTGCCTCGCCCCAGAAACGCCGAGTCATAAAGTTTTGCCACTTCGTTACATCATTCACATAACGAAACAAGACATTAGATAAGGCATGTGGATTTTGTAACCATGCTTGCTGCGCTTTCACGGAACTTGCCATCAAGCCAAAGGGATCGGTCGATTGTCTTAATTTATGCTGTAAATCGGCGTAGCGCTTTGATTGTTCAGTAAAAAACGTTAACTCAGACATTGCCATCCCCTTGAGATCGTTCCTCTAGCTTAGGTTGCGCTGCAGCAGAACTCAATGTGTAAGATCAAACAGCCAGCTGTTTTTTTAAGCTAAAAGCATGCATACCCATACTTTGATGAAAGCACGCCTCCGCCAGCCTGACACATGCCATGCCCGTCATTCCCAAGAGCCACTGTCGGGAATCCAGTGGCTCTGCTGGATCCCCGATAAATACACTCGGGGATGACGATCTTATTAATGATGCAATTTCGAGCCTAAGCCCATACAAAAAACAACAACACCCAAGCCCAGCCGTATACAGCCAAGCCTAAGCTAGCCAATGCCAACGAACCTAAACGCGGCCACCATTGCATGGTGCGCTGACTAGCCAAGCGCCAAAACAATCTGAGCGACCACAATAGCGCCAAGCTCAAAAGCACCGCTCTTACCGCAGGTGCCCAAACGGTTGCCACGCCTTCATGCTTTAGTAAATTAACCGTCAGTGCCGACAAACCTAAAAACACACCGCAGGCCGCTGCGGGAATAAAGGATTGCGTCAGCTTATGCACGCTTAAAGCATCACGCTTAGGCAACATCCAATCAGCCAATTTTAAGCACAGATAAAGACTACCGCCCAGAAACAACATGCTACAGCCGATATAGGCCACGATCAGGCCACCATCTAGCCAAGAGAAGCTATCGTTCACCTCGGGGTAATGCGTCAGAATCCACCAAGGCGCATTGTCTTGCAGTGGCCAGAAGATCTCGCGATTCACCAGCCACTCGGCCATCATCTGCTTGGCATCCACCAGCCACGGGCTGGCCGTCCACTGAAAAGCACCAACGGCAAGCCCCATCAGGCCAAATAAAATCAGCACCGTTTCCCAGCCACTGCCTTTGGAAAACTGGGTAATTTCAGCTTCAGGCGAGCGCACGCTCAAAGTAATTGCACCGCGATAATCGCTGCAACGCCCGCACATATGGCATTCGGTAGCGCCCTGCATATTGCGCATAGGCACCAAGGGTGCACAGTTAACTGGAATCACCTTCTGCTGCGGCGCTTTCCAAGCATCCACGTCCACCTTGTAATGCCAAGGAGCCAGCTTTGCCAACAAATTAAACACGCCATTCACAGGGCAAAGATAGCGGCACCACACCCGCTTGCTGCGCCCATACCAATAGCCTACGCCCACCGCCGCCACGGTTGAGCCACCCAATACCAACATCGCAGCCAAGGGATATTGGTAGACACTCAGCAGCTGGCCGTAGACGGTGGTACAGGCGAAAGCCACAAAGGGCCAACCCTGCCAGCGCATCCAGCGAGGAATCGGATGATTGCGCCCGCGCTCACTGGCCCATTCTGTCAGCATTCCTTCTGGGCAGAACCAGCCACACCAGACGCGCCCCATCAGCAGTATGGAGATCAGTACAAACGGCCACCAGATTCCCCAAAATGCAAACTGTGCAAAGATCACCAGATGATTAAAAACCCGCGCGCTTTCATCAGGCAGGCTGACCAAAGTAGGAATAATCAGCAAAAATAAATAGAAGAAAACCACCACCCATTGCAGCTTGCGCAGCCAATGAGCGTGGTCCCGTAAAAAATTGCCGAACTGAGCGGTACGCGAATTCAAAATAGTCATTGCCCTGTACGACTCACGCGGCGCAGCAGCCAAGTGCTTGCAATCCAATAAGCACTCCAAATCACCAGCAAAGATAAAGCGGGATGCGAGCGATAGCCTGCAAAATCAGCCAGCAATTTGCCGATACCCATACTTTCATCTAGCCAAGCCGAGCTATCCCAAAGCGGATCAATAATCGCTGGCAAAACATCCATACCAATCAAATGCTCTACGCCGGAGTTCAACATCGCGCCGGCCAAGAGCAGCAGCAAGATTTCGGTTACCTTAAAAAACCAGCGCCAAGAAATATATTTACCGCCCAATTGCAAGAGCTGAAATGTCGCCAGCGCAGCCACAAAGCCGCCTAAACCCGCCAGTGCTAACGCTCCGCCATTACTACTGCCTGCCACACTGCCGTATAAAAATACCACGGTTTCACTGCCTTCACGCGCCACCGCGAGCGCCACTAAAAACAACAAGCCCCACCAGTTTTTCTCTGCCGCATTACTGGCAAGGCCACCTTCTAATTCACGCTTAAGACTGCGACCATTTTTACGCATCCACACCACCATCTGCACTATCAGCGCAGCGGCCACGAGCGGCATTGCGGCCTGAAAATACTCCTGCGCCGTATCATCCAGCCAGCTAGAAACGCCCAATAAAGTCAGCGCCAGCAAGCCCGACAGCACCAAACCGAGGCCCACACCACCCCAGAGGTAAGCCATGCCACGCTTTCCCGCCACCGGATTGGCACGCAGCCAAGCGTATAAAATCCCCACTACCAGCAGCGCCTCTACGCTTTCACGCCAGACAATAAATGCGACTTGTTCCATAGTCTTTAACCTTTAAAAATTGCAACAACATATAAGACAAAAACCTAAATCTTGAACCACGGAGGACACAGAGAACACGGAGTTTCACGGAGAAAGACAGGCTTTGAATTAAGACGTTTTTCTAAGGGTTTGAGCATCCTCAAACCCTTAAGTAACCTCTAGTTTTACCTCTATCGTGACATAGGGCTTTACCCCCCCCCTTGAAGCCGCGACACGAGGAACAAGCGGGGCGGGATTTCGGCAAGGGAGCGAGGAACGAGCCAATCCCGCCCGCCGCCGACCCGATTGTCCGCAGCGGAGGGGCCTTCGTGCTTCGTGGGGTCGCCTTCTTTGCTTACTTTCTTGGCGAAGCAGAAATCACATACTTCGCGGGGATCCCGCACCTAAATCAACGTGCCGAAGGCACTAAAATAAAGCCCCCTTACTTCACCACAATCACGCCCCGCGCCTGCGGGTGGAAATCATCAAAGAAAATATATTCGCCAGCCGATGCGCCTTGAATCACCACAAAAGATTCCACGCCGGGGGCGAGGACTTTTTCTTTGCGCAGGGGCAAGCTTTCAAATTCGGCAGGTGACTTACCTTTATTCACCAAAATCAGCTTGAACTTGGTTTTGGCTGGTGCCTCAATGCGCGTTGGCGTGACCTTGCCATCGTTGAGCTCCACCCTAAAAGTCAGCAAATCATCCGCACTCGCCATTAAGCTGCATGTGCTTAATAAAGCCACCACAATACGTCGCATAAAACCCCATCCAATAAACCAACAATATTTAAACCACAAGAAAGCACAAAGCCCCCAGCCAGCAGCCTGTTGGACTGAGCATCAGTCGGCGGCAAAGCTGAGGGCCTTGATCAGGCGATATTAATAACCACCCTTCTTGCCTGTTCCGGCATAGGTAAATTCATAGTTCAAATCAAAAGGCTTAAACCAAGGCGCAACGCCGGTTTCCTTATCCACATGGCGACCAAAGTGCGCGTGTGGGTTTTCGGATGGCGGCAAAATGGTGTATTTCAGCTTGTATTTGCCAGGGCCTTCCAGCTTGATATTGTCGCCATAATGCGGGCCATCGCTCGCCACCATGGCCATAAAATCGCCCTTGATGACATTATTGCTGCCCACTTTTTGTAGCTCGTATTTAATTAATAAATACGGCATCCATTCGCCTTCACCAAAACCATTAGGATTGCCTTTGGCGGCGTGGATGTCGGCCTCAAGGTGGATATCCGAAGCTTCCGCCTTACGCATCATGCCATCCGGTTCCATTTTGACCGGCTGCAGATAAACCGCCGCCAGCTCCATACCATTTTTAATCGTCGGCTTACCAATTGGATATTCAGCAGCGTAGGCTTGAGCGGAGAGTGCCAGCGCAATCGCAGGGACCAGATATTTCATAAACACACCTTTATACTAAGGAAAAACAGCGATATATGTCGTATCCATCTTTGAATACGAACCACTATCAATCTTATTCCTATTGTACTAACTTAAAAAGGTTCTATTTACGATGTAAGTGGGTAACTACGTTTTTTTAATCTAAACCACAAAAACGCACAGCGATTACAGCCCGGTAACGCCCCGTAAGCAAGGCTAAATTAAATACACGGGGCGGGAGTATCCGTTAGGCCAACCCCGCCTTAAGCATAGCATCTAGCTGATTCAGTCTTTCTACCGTCCCCACATCCAGCCACAGCCCAGAAAATGACTCAGCCTGCAGCTGCGATTGCTCCATACTGCGCAGAAACGAAGGAAGGAGCGCTGCGGCTTGCCCTGCTGCGATATCTGCAAAAAACGCAGGGCGATAAACTGCCACACCTGCAAACGTCATGGCCTGATCGCCCTCTTCGCACCGCTTTGCCTTGCCATGGGCATTAATCGTTAAATCACGGCCAGTAGGGTAATCCGCTTTTTTTACCATGACTAAATGCCCTAGGTTTTCACCCAAATTTTGAGCTATCGTTGGCAAACTAGCAAAGTCATAATCAGTAAAAATATCCCCATTGATCACGGCAAACGGCTCATCCCCCAATAGTGGCAAAGCGTTGGCAATCCCGCCCGCTGTTTCCAGCGCGGTTTCTTCGGCTGAATACCGAATATTTACGCCGTAGCAGCTGCCGTCCCCTAAGCGCTCTTCTATCATGGCCCCCAGCCAAGCGTGGTTGATCACTACATCGGTCATCCCTGCCTCAGCAAGGCGGCGTAAATGCCAGCCAATTAATGGCGTGCCTCCAACTTCTAACAGCGGCTTAGGACAGGTATCGGTGAGGGGGCGCATGCGCTCGCCGCGCCCTGCAGCAAGAATCATGGCCCTCATCAAAAGGTGAACCCGGTTGCAACAGGCTCGCCATGCAGGTTTAAAAGTAAGCGGCCCAGCGGCGTTAGCTCGCTGTAACGCAGGCAAACTTTGCGTACATATTCAAATACGCGGGGGATATCCGCCTGATACTGCTCTTTACCATCACGCGCTTTTAGTCTGGCAAACAAGCCCAGAATTTTGAGGTGGCGCTGTAAGCCTTGCCATTCAAAGGCGCGGTAAAAATCGCCAAAGTCTTCGTGCACCGGCAGGCCGGCAGCACGGGCTTGCTCCCAGTAGCGAATAGCCAAATCGAGCACAAAGCTCTCATCCCAAGCGAGATAAGCGTCTTTCAGTAGCGAAACTAAATCGTAAGTAATAGGGCCAAGTACCGCATCCTGAAAATCAATCAGACGCAGCGCAGCGTCTTGCACCATTAAGTTTCTGGAGTGAAAGTCGCGGTGCATAAATAAGGTCGGTTGACTCAGATTGTTCGCTACAATCAGCGCACAGCTGCGCTCCCAAACCGCCAAATCCTTACCTTCCAGCACCACGCCATACTGATGGCCAAAATACCATTCACGGCAAATATCCATTTCGCGTTGCATAAACGCACCATCAAATGGGGCCAATCCGTAGCGAGGGGTGTTGACCTGCATTTTCACCAGTAGCGCAATCGCTTGGCGGTAATAATTGGCGGCATTATCCGCATCGATCAAACTGGCAAGCGTTTGAGAGCCTAAGTCCTCCAGCAGTACCCAGCCTTGTTCTAGGTTTTGCGCCAGCACAGCAGGCACCGGCAAACCAGCAGTGGCAAGGCGTTGCTGCTGTTGCAAGAAAGGCTGGCAATCAAAAACATCGGGCAAAGCATCCATAATAATCAGGCTGCGATCACTAAAAACAGCGCGCCAATAAAAGCGAACGCTCGCGTCAACCGCGGCCGTTTCTAAGGAAATCGGAGCCTCGCCCATGGTTTCGGTCAACCAGCAATTGAGTGAATCTGTTCTAGTCATAGTCGTAAGTGCCAGCAATGCAGTAGAATCTGCGGATTCTATCAGCTCCTGATGGCCGCATGTCCGCGCCCCACATACCATTTCATTTTCGTCTTACCGTTATCGCCACGGCACTCTATTGTGCAATGGCGCATTCGGCCGAGCCTCTGCCTATTCAAGTCGAGGCCGACAACGTCGTCGGCACAGCCCAAGGGCAGACTGAGGCCAAAGGCAATGTTCAATTCCACCGAGGCGATCTTGATGTAAACGCTGAATGGGCCAAATTCGATCAAAAGACCAATCGCGTCACTGCGGGCGATCAAGTCAAAATGACGCGCCAAGGAGACGTGCTAAAAGGTAATCAGCTTGATTACTTGCTTGATAGCAAGCATGGCTCGCTAACCCAGCCTGATTACGCAATGGCGCAAGGCTTAGGCCGTGGTGATGCCGTAAAATTATTATTTGAAGGCGACGATAAATATCGCTTATCAGATGGCCGTTTTACCACTTGCCAACCTGGGGATAATGCGTGGTTTTTACACGCGAATGAGCTAGAGCTGGATTACACCACCAATAAGGGCGTTGCCCACAATGCGTGGTTGGAATTCAAAGGCGCGCCGATTATGTATATGCCGTGGATGAATTTTCCACTCAATAGCAATCGGCAAACCGGCTTTTTAGCGCCCTCATTTAGCACCAATAACCGTAATGGTTTTGAGTTTTCCACGCCGCTTTACTGGAATATCGCGCCCAATTACGATTTCACGCTCACGCCACGCTATATGTCGCGCCGTGGGGTGATGCTGGGCGGCGATTTCCGCTATATGCAGCCTGATTACGCTGGCACATTAAGAGTGGAAGGGCTGAGCAATGATGACGTCTCTGGCTCTGATCGCAGCAGTATTGTATTTCAGCACCAGCACGCGCTAACTGATCGCCTAACGTTGAATTTAAATCTACAAAAAGTATCAGATGACGATTACTTTAATGATTTTGGTGACCGCTTAAGTGTAGCCTCTCAAACCAATTTACCGCGTGAAGCCGTGCTGAGTTATCGCGGCGACAACTGGCAGGCATTTGGTCGCTGGCAGCGTTTCCAGACCATCCAAAGCACCACCAATCCAGTGGATGAGCCTTACGCCCGCGTGCCGCAACTGGGGTTTTCGGCCAATCCGGAGTGGATACCTAGCCTGCAGCTTAGTATTGCAGGGGAAGCTACCGAGTTTAATCACTCGACCAAAATCAATGGTACCCGCGTTTGGGCCAAGCCTGAAATAAGCATGCCGTTTAATAATTCTTATGGATTTATTAAACCCAAGGTTAGCGTGCACGCAACGAGTTATCAATTACGCGCCAATGGCAACGATCAGCTCGACAGCACAGAAAACCGCGTTGTGCCAATTTTTAGCGTTGATAGTGGCCTGTATTTTGAAAAAGAAAACCAACTATGGGGCGAGGACTATACGCAAACCTTAGAGCCACGCGCTTACTATGCCTATGTGCCTTATAGGGACCAATCTAAGCTCCCTAACTTTGACTCGGCCATTACTGATTTTTCATTTGCGCAGATGTTTTCGGAAAACCAGTTTTCGGGTAACGATCGCATTAACGATGCAAATCAACTGACTTTAGCCGTTTCATCTCGGCTCTATGAATCCTCCACAGGGATTGAGCGCGTTCGAGCCACCATTGGCCAGCGTTTTTATTTTACCGATCAAAAAGTCACCTTAGATGCGCCAGGCCGGCTAGATGAGACGACCACTTCAGATTTATTACTTTCGGTAAGCGGCCAAGTTTGGCGTAATTTTATGGTGGGTTATAGCCTGCAATACAACGCCAAAGACAACCGCACGATTCGCTCCGATGTAAATTTTGGCTGGAGCCCTGGTGCTTTCCGTGCTCTCAATATGCGCTATGTACTCAATAGTAATAGCAATATTGAGCAACTGGATTTCTCCGGCCAATGGCCACTTGGGGGTGGATGGTATGCCATTGGCCGTGCCAACTATTCCCTACGTGACAACAAGGCTTTGGAAACTCTAGGCGGAGTTGAATATAATGCGGGCTGCTGGGCCTTACGTTTTGCTGCCCAACGCTACATTACCAATGACGGTACATTCAACACCAATTTCTTTGCCCTACTCGAATTGGGCGGGCTAGGTGGTTTAGGCAGCAATCCAATCGATGTGCTTCGCCAAACTATTCCCGGCTACACCGATACCTACAGCAAGGTCTACTGATTATATGAAGCTGCGCCACGTTTCCCGCGCTTTAGCGCTCGTTGCCCTGATTGGCACCGCCCATATTGCCTCGGCATCCATTCAAACCATTGACCGTATTGTTGCCGTAGTCAATAAAAGTGCGATTACCCAACAAGAATTGGATGCGCGGATTAGCAGTATTCAAAAAAACATGGCCAGCCAACAAATCACGCCACCCTCGCCTAGCGTGCTGAAACAGCAGGTTTTAGATCGGATGATTTTAGAGCTGGTACAAGTTCAATACGCCGACCAAATCGGCATTCGTATTGATGATAGCCAACTAGAACGTGCGATTGGCCGTATGGCTGAGCAAAACAAAATGTCCTTGCCCCAGTTTCGTGAAACGCTGGCCAAGCAAGGCACAAGCTGGAAATCATTCCGCGAAGATATTCGCCGTGAAATCACCCTTAGCCGCTTAAGAGAGCGCGAAATCGATAACCGTATTGTTATCGGTGACAGCGAAATCGACGAATACCTCAAACTGAATCACGGCAAAGAGCAGCAAGAATTTCGCTTAGCGCATATTTTAATTCCACTACCAGAAAACGCGAGCCCTGAGCAAATTGCTGCCAAGCGCACCCGTGCACTCGCTGCAGTCAAAGAAATTGAATCAGGTAAAGATTTTTCCTCCATCGCGGCGGTTTACTCTAGCGCACCGGATGCCACCAGTGGTGGTAATTTAGGCTGGCGCGCGGCGGGCTCACTACCTCCGGCTTTTACCCAGCTACTAGAAAAATTAAAACCGGGTGAAATCACTGATTTGGTACGCAGCCCAGGCGGCTTTCATATTGTGAAGCTGTTAGAAAAACGTAGCCAAGAACAAAAAACAATTGTCGAGCAAACGCACGCGCGGCACATCTTGATTCGCACCAATGAACTTGTTTCTGAAAACGACGCACGCCAGCGCCTAAACCAGCTAGTTGATCGCCTAAAAAACGGCAGCAAGTTTGAAGAGCTCGCTCGTCTCTATTCCGATGATGGCAGCGCCAGCAAGGGCGGCGATTTAGGCTGGCTCACCCCAGGCGAAACCGTGCCAGAGTTTGAAAGCGCGATGAATGCACTCAAGCCCAATGAAACCAGCGGCGTGATTCAATCCCCGTTTGGCTTGCATATCATTCAAGTGTTGGAACGCCGTTCTAAAGACATGACCGTAGAGCGTGAGCGTTTCCGTGTGCGAAATGAATTAAAACAGCGCAAGAGCGAAGAACAATTTGAAGACTGGATCCGCCAGCAACGCGACCGTGCTTTTGTGGATCTTCGTTTAAAGGATGAGTAAGCCCTTACGCATTGCCATTACCAGCGGCGAACCCGCTGGTATTGGCCCAGAAATCTCCGCCATGCTGGCAGCTGGTGCGCCACTTGCTTGCCAGCTGGTGATTCTTTGCGATAAAGATCTACTCCAGCAAAGAGCAAACCAGTGCCATATCGCCGCCAACTGGCCAGAATACTCGCCAGATAGCAAGGCAGCAGTCTGTGTTTTACACATTCCACTGCGCACAGAATGCCACGCAGGCCAACTCAATCTGGGGAATGCTCGCTATGTACTGGATATTCTGGATAGAGCCAGCTCTGGCTGCCTAAGTGGTGAATTTGCCGCTATGGCGACCGCCCCTATTCACAAAGGGGTGATCAATGAAGGCGCTGCCTTGGGGCGTTTTTTCTATGGCCATACCGAGTACCTTGCCGAGCTATGCCACACCCCTCAAGTAGTGATGATGTTGGCCTGTAGCGAGATGCGCGTAGCACTCGCCACCTCGCATTTACCGCTTAAAGACGTGGCCGCCGCCATCACCGCCGAATCGCTCAGCACCACATTGCGTATTTTGCATAGCGATCTACAAACTAAATTTGGCATCGCTAAGCCGCGTATTATTGTGGCGGGGCTCAATCCGCATGCGGGTGAATCTGGGCATTTAGGCATGGAAGAGATAGAAATCATCTCTCCAGTATTGGAAGCGCTAAGGCTTGAGGGCATGACGCTAATCGGGCCATTACCCGCAGATACCCTATTTAATCGTAATATCCTCGCCTCTGGCGATGCTGTGCTGGCGATGTACCACGATCAAGGGCTACCCGTACTCAAATACGCGAGCTTTGGGTCTGGCATCAATATCACTCTTGGCCTACCGATAATTCGCACCTCAGTCGATCATGGCACCGCCCTTGATTTAGCTGGCAAAGGCAGTGCCGATGCAGGCAGCTTAATCGCCGCCACCCAGTTGGCGATCGAGCTGGCAACAGCCAGCCAAGGCTAAATATTATTATTTTATTGGGCGGCTACCCCCCCTCATGCTTTTACTTCGGCGGCTTATCCCGCCAAACCCACCAAACTATGCGTTCACGTTTTATGATTTGAGCGCTGCTGGAAATAATTAATGGCTTCTTCACATATTCCCCGTAAACGTTTCGGGCAAAATTTTTTACAAGACCAAAGCGTAATCAACGACATCATCAACTCCGTCAGCCCAAAAAAAGGCGATGTACTGGTTGAGATTGGCCCCGGCCTTGCCGCACTCACCATGCCACTAATGGATCGCACCGATACCCTACATGTAGTGGAAATCGACCGCGATATCGTGGCGCATTTATCCGAAAAGTTTTCCCCAGAAAAACTAGTTATCCACAATGTGGATGCGCTGAACTTTGACTTTGGTGCTTTAGCGGCAGAAATCGCCCCTGGTAGCAAAATCCGCCTGATCGGCAACTTGCCTTACAATATTTCCACCCCACTACTGTTTCATCTGACTAGCTTCGGTGAATCTATTTTTGACATGCATTTCATGTTGCAAAAAGAAGTCGTTGATCGCATGGTGGCAGAGCCTTCCACCTCCGACTATGGCCGCCTTAGCATTATGTTGCAGTACCGTTTTAATATGGAACGCGTATTCGACGTGCCACCAGAAGCTTTCTTCCCTCCACCCAAAGTTGATTCATCCATCGTGCGTATGGTGCCTTGGGCTGAGCTGCCAAGTATGGCTAGCAGCTATGAGCACCTGCAAAAATTGGTGGCGCAAAGCTTTGGTCAGCGCCGAAAAACCCTACGCAACAACGTAAAAGGCATTGCCACCGATGCCGAGCTAGAAGCCCTTGCGATTCCTCCAAGCTGCCGCCCTGAAAACGTGACGCTTGCGCAATACGTAGCGCTCAGCAACTACCTAATTGCAGCGGGCCGATAAATTGTAAGGCGGGTTTAACTCGCCCCAAACATCGGCCTAGGGTCTGTCGGACTTAAGCGATCGTAGCGAGGGAAAGACCGGTTTGAGACAGATTTCGTGGGTTTTTGAGGCGAATAGCTGGCTATTCAACGAGAAAATGCGTGAAATATGGCCAAATCCGGCTTTTCCGT
>Ga0247722_10001146_pt1 | contig 14969 bp, 12 predicted proteins | sample MSEWelMarce3H_FC_FD_189094 | JGI IMG/M metagenome (GOLD analysis project Ga0247722, IMG submission 189094) | Subsurface sediment microbial communities from gas well in West Virginia, United States - MSEEL Well Study Marcellus 3H_FC | ecosystem: Environmental > Terrestrial > Deep subsurface >... | reverse complement strand
GGGTCTAGGTCTACCGCCTCTTCATCGGGTAATCATCAAAATATAAAAGAAAAAACGCCCGATATATATAATCAGCAGTATATGCTTGTTTCAGAAAACGGTGAATCAATTGGTATATATGAAATGGGAAGTTTAGCTGGTTCTTCTGGAGTAGCATATCAAACGTCACACCGTAGCCCATTAAGTTATAACATAGATATCACAAAATCATCGTCGATGACTGAACTGCCGTTTGGTAAATTCGGTGAACGAGGCCATGAAAATGATGGAGAAACGAAGGAAGGCGCGAAATCGGGAGATTCTTCTACGAATATTGATGCGAGAGAAGTTATCGAGAGACATAATGCGAATGTGTCGTCATTTTATAAAGAACCCGTCACTACGAGAGGACCACATGACCCTTCACAGTCGTCGTCATCGTATTATGACGAACTTATAGAACAACTTTCAATGATACTTGAAAGGCATGGAAGCGGGGGTGAAGATCTATCAGATGTTAGCGGTGACACATTATCACAAGTTTATTACTATGGTATAACTGCGGTGCTTTTGTATCTTTTTTATAGAATTTTGTATGTGAAACGGAAGTAAAGTAATCATTATGAATACACCACAGAACTGGGAGTTGGAGTTGTATTCATAATGGAATGGAATGGAATGGAATGGAACGCGTCCTAATAAGTAGTGTATTTATTTTGTAAATGCACGCAAGGTTTGATGACGGTTACGACGTTTATGGTGACGATGCGTTTTGGCTTTTTTGTTAGTAGATGATATGTAATGATTGCGTCCACCAAAGGAATTTGAGGGTTGTTGCATGGATGATGACACTTGTCCAGTAGCAGCAGCTGATTCCGATACAACCTGATTTACCGGTATTTCTGGAATAGCCAAGTTCAAATTCATCGATTTGTCTTCTAGTTCTGAACCAGAATCAGACTCTGACCCTGACTCAGTTCCGCTAAAGGTTTCAGTCAAAGTAGAAACAGGAGGAAGAGGTGCATTATTATCAAACATTTCTGTTCCAGTAACTACATTAGGTGCCGGTGCAGGTGCAGGTGCCGGTGCAGGTGCAGGTGCAGGTGCCGGTGATTCTATAAAAGTTTCCTCCGGCGCAACCGATGCGGGAACCGATACCGATTCATCAAGAACTAAACCTTCTATCGGAAATCCATTATTTGTTGCGTGGGTTTTAAGTGATTCTTTAAGTTGTACAAGAGAACCTTCCGCAGAATAAAATGCCGCAACTAATTTTGAAAACTCACTATTGTCTTTATTCCGCATTTCGGCCTTTTCTTGTTCCATTTTAGTCTTCAAATCCTTATGGTCTTGTTTTAACGTTTCATATTTTTGGCGAAGTGTATTCATCTTTTCGGCAATCATCTCAAATTCGTTGGAGTTGTCATCGTCGTCTTCGCTCTCGCTTTCACTATCGCTCTCGCTCTCGCTTTCGCTCTCGGCGTTTTCTTCTTTGTTCGAAGAATCCATTCCAAAAAATCCTTTTATTTTTTCTGTAGTAGAAACAGAATCCTGTTCATTTGCAGGAACAGGAGTCGGTGCAGGAGCAGGAGTCGGTTCAGGAGTCGGCTCCGATTCTGGAGTAGAACTACCTAAACCAAATGTATCCTTTAATTTATCCATAATAGAAGTATTATCTGACGTTCCATTTTCAGGGTCTGTGGCAGGGGTCGGAGCAGGGTCTGTGGCAGCGGCCGGGGCAGGTGCCTGGATTGGTTCTACCGCCGGTTTATTTTCTTCATCCTTAGACGGCGCTAAAAAATCAAACATAGCACCTCCTTTTTGTGTTTCTATTTTCGGCTGTTGCTGTTGTTTTGCATATTGTTGTGTTATGCTAGAGATACTAGTCATCCTATAATTGTACGCTTCTATTATAATAATATGATTTTATAATTTTGCATAATTACTAATCCATAATTATACAAAAATATGATACGTATCGTTCATTCAAAACTTGATACGCTTGTGAAGCTCAAGAGCCACGAGACCACCTGCAATCTGGGCAAGAATGTAAGGAACCACATCCGACATGGGAATCTTGCCAGCTGCAGCCATCATAATTGTAACTGCGGAGTTAAAGTGACCGCCAGAAATATGACCACCGAGCATAATTGCGATGGCCAAAGCAGCACCTATGGCAATCGCATTACCAGTGGCGATAATAACATACAGAAAGAATACACTTCCAACGAACTCAACCAAATACTTGTTCAACATTATTGTGCGTGTTATACAATAATTTAATAAAAAAAGTTTATCCTAAATAAATACTTTAGGACTATTATCTATATAATACATATCAGTAATATGTCAATAGAAAAGACCGTGAATAGTATAAATTCTACAAATTGGTATAGTAAATTTATTAAAAATGGAGTTGCCGTCGGAGAAACCCCTACAGGAGTGGATCCAAATGTAGAGCTTCGTATAGTAACTGGACTAGTAAGTAGTGGCGGAAGTATATCGTATTCCGACTTTTTAATAAATCCAGACCTTACATCATTTGAATTCAATACGGAAGTGTTATGGTCTCCTGCCCTATCGACCACCGGGGGAGACTATTATCAAATCACATTTGGAAGCACTATGTCGTTGAGCATATTGTTCCAATTTTGGACCGAATATACAAGTAACGGATTTTCAGGTGACGGAGTTTATATATTAAATTCAAGTAATGCTGCCGTGTTTAAAAGTACCACATCGCCGGGGCCCAAAGGACCGGGTTCCGACCAATGGTTTCCCGTTCGTGTTATATACAACAAGAATGCGGCGAATACATGGACCGTAATAATAAACGGTACGACCGTTTTAACATATAATGACCCTAATGCTCAAACATGGCAACAAGTCGCCAATAACAAAGGTGTTACTGTAGCCGCACACTCGGGTGGTGGGTTTCAGATGAGCTTATCTCTTCGTAAATTGGGATTGGCATACAACGCTATGTTTCCAATTCTAACTGCAACTACTTCGACGATGCCACAGAAATTTTATCCTTCGGCCGACGATTCTACTTTCTCCAGCAACCGCGCTGCTTACGCGCGAACACTTTACCCCCGGATTACGAATGTGGCCACCGCGGCTCAAATAACAAAACAAAAATTAGTATATAATCGACATGATGCGTCGTCTCGTATGGAACGTCTCAAGTTACAAGCCATAGGTCAAAGCTCTATGCGACTAAAAGAAACCGAAACGTTACAGTTCAAGGCTCCGAATGTAAATGATGTTCGTGAGGCGCTCTCACGTACTCGGTCACAGGGGTATGTTGTGCCACCTAAATGTCAGAACCACTGATTGATTCTATTGTGGTATATGATAATATCGTTATTATCATATTCGTATTCGTATTCGTATATATTTCTATTACCGGCGAATCGCACGAATCGCGGACTGGGCAGCATTATTCGCACCACCAAATCCGGCATCGTTGTAGTTACGATTCATGGCCATCTGCTTGCGAAAGCGCGTGTAATCAGAACCGTCATAGACGAATTTGGTATTGCAAGTAGAAGAGGGAATACCAGTGCCGTCGGCGTTGGAATGAACACCACCGGCTAAACCGCGCCAACCAGAAGTAATACTCTGTCTCGCGGATGTGACCTGGTTTGAACCGCCAGACGTGTAATACTGACGAGAAAGGTAATCACCGGCGTTATTCACGATACGAAAGGGTGTGGCTGCTGGCGCAATACCATTATACTTCTTGCTCGCAGCTGCACCGTTCCACGCATTACGAAGCGTAAAACGGATAGTTTCTAGCTCTGAGCTTCCTTTCAAGGTTCCATTTGAAACAGGATGGGGGGAGATGCCCTTGACGCCACCGCCTAAAGAGAAATTCATTTGGTTTGTTGTTTGTGTATAATACCGATATAATATTAGGGGATATATTATTCTATAATTGTTGGGGTTGATGATGAAGCGACGACGAAAGCACAGACGTTGGAGCGTAGGTGCGGATGTCGCGCCAGCGACGGAGCACCGGAGCGACAACTACGTCATAATCCTCGGCGCCACATTCATCGTCGCCAATTCCTGAAACAGCAATTTGCATGCATACGGTATCTGAACCAGCGCAAAATCCGAACGATTGTCGCATGTTTTACAGAAGTGAATACTCCGTTCAGCATTATACGACGCGATAATCCCGCATTTTCGGCATACATGTACTTCATATTTATCCGAGCAGTCATACATTCGCCCCTTCGTAAAACGAGATGCACCGTGCCCAACCATCGCATCACGCTCCATTTCGCCGAAACGTAATCCACCATCACGACTACGACCTTCCGCGGGCTGATGCGTGAAATTCACCATCGGGCCAATCGAACGACTATGTTGCTTGTCGGCCACCATATGTTTCAACCTCTGGTAAAACACCGGTCCGATGAAGATATCCGACTTGATTTGCTCACCCGTAAGTCCATTATACAGAATTTCATTACCGTTCATTTCAAACCCGACCTTCAGTAGTTCCTTGCTAATATCCTTAATGTCATATTCACCGAATGAAGTTCCGTCGCCAAATAATCCTAAATTCACGAGAACCTTCCCCAGGAGTGTCTCCTTCAATTGCCCAATCGTCATACGTGATGGAATCGCATGTGGATTGATAATGATATCCGGGCGGATTCCTTCCTTTGTGAAAGGCATATCCCGCTCTGGAATGATGTTTCCGATTGTACCTTTCTGTCCCATCCTACTAGATACTTTATCACCAATCACCGGTTTGCGAAATGTGCGGATGCGAACCTTGCAGAAACAGTATCCTTCACCGTTGCTGTCAATATAACTCTTATCTACATAACATTCCTCTGATGTATGATAGACACGACTGATATCCTCGTATTTCACGATTTTCGTAGGGTCATTTCGATTGTCCTTGATGGGAATAACCTTACCCATAATGATATCGCGGTTTTCGATGAATGTATTTACCGGCATAACTCCGCGTTGATTCAGTTTGTCGTAATTCCCGAACTTCATTCCTTTCGTCTTGGATGCATCCGGATGGCAGCGGATTTCTTCGTCGCCGTTAATCTTCTTGTCCTCGTCCTTCTCAGTATGGTAAATCGTAGCAGAGAACATCCCGCGGTCAATCGCGCCTTGATTAACGAGAACCGAATCTTCCTGATTATACCCGGTATATGACATGATTGCGACGATGAGTGGCGCACCGGAGGGGATTTCCGCGAGTTGGATCATTTGCATCAAGCGGGTATCCACGAGGGGGCGGTGTGGATAAGTAAGGACATATGCGGTTTTATCCATACGGCGCTGGTAGTTGGTGACGTAGATGCCGATGGCTTGCTTGCCCATGGCACACTGATAAGTATTCCTGGGCGCCTGATTGTGCTCAGGAAACGGGATACATGACGCCAAAACCCCGAAGATCGTACTCGGATGTATTTCACAGTGCGAATACTTGTAAATATATGGGGATGTCTTATCCGTATCGTTACGATATAGATGATGCGGGCGCATCGCAATCATACTGAATGCCTGCTCATCTGGGTCGATATATTCGATTACACCATGGCTCGTCGCGCCTGCATCGCTCGCGCTCATATGCGTCAGCAAGTCGTCCCATCCAATCTCATGCGCCTCAATCCTCCTTATTATATCGCGTGTGATGAAGAGCTCGTTTGTATCCTGATTGACGAGCAAGAGCGGCCGCATCATCCTTCCTGCGTCATTACATATCCGAATTTCGGCATTTGGATAGTCAAATACCACCGACGTGTATATGTTGATAATACCGCGCAATTTCTTCAGCTTGAATTCATGATATAAACTCAGAGGTTGACGCGTAATTCCAACCCAGGTTCCATTCACAAACACCTTTACCTGGCGATATGTATCGCGTGGTTTCAGGGTCTCGAGTCGTTCAATATACTCATCGATATACGCGTGAAGAGATGCCGGGTTGCTATGTATTGTCACGTGACTGAGATAACTAATATTCTTGACAACACCGATACTTCCACCTTCTGGTGTTTCCGCGGGGCAAAGAAACCCCCAGGACGTATTATGTAACTTACGTGGCGGGATAAGTTTTCCGCTCTTGTCGATCGGTGTATTCAAACGACGCAAATGACTCAAGCTAGATGAATAGGTAAGACGATTCAGCACTTGAGCAACACCAACCTTGTTACTCGTCATACTCTTGATTCCGAAATCACCCGTCGATAATGCACGCTTCAACCCGTTCTCGATCGTCGTCGATTTGATGATTTTATACATATTCGTATCGTTGATGATACTCAAATAATCCTCTGTGGAACGCCATGAACCGGTGTTGATTTCGCGAACCACCTGTTTCGACATGTCTTTGACTAGTTTGTTGAAATAATTCCGGAAGAGGTTATTTATAAGTGCGCCGGCGAGATCAACACGCTTGTTCAAATAAGAATCGCGGTCATCCTGCTTGTTGATTTCAAAGAACGCACACAATAGTTTATGCGCCATATGACCAAGGAAGAATTTCCTTTGTTGGGCCGTATTGCAATGGGGAAACAGGTCGTTGTGAAGAACTTCGTGTGCAAATTCGCGTTTCTTTATCGCGCCACTTTCTTTATCCATATTAATCGGTGTAAATATTACTTGCGATATGAAATAACGAACAGCATCTTCCTGGGTCATGATTCCGTTGGCATCGATAATTGACGCCTGAAGTGATTCTAATAATTTGGCGCTTATTTTACCATCATCCTTTGCGTCGGTTGCGGTACCGCTGATATTATACACGATATATTCGCAAATTTCTTGGTCAGATAACACGCCAAGTGCGCGAAACACGATAAATAACGGGATTGGCTGCTTCATTCTTGGGATTTGAATGACGAGAGGATGTCCGAACCCGTTCTGTTTCGCAACCACCATCATGTTGATTTGTTTCGGGGAAATGCACTTGGAATCTGGAATCGACTTGATTTCTGCAACATAACGCCATTTGTTGTTGTTCTTCGAAACATTATAGCATAACACCTTATTCTCCGCTGCGCGCTCCTGTCCGAGTACCGTTTTTTCACTCCCGTTGATAATGAAATACCCACCCGCGTCATACGGGCATTCTCCGGTGATATTGTGGTCGAGGTGTTTATGCTGCGTCAATACACAAATACATGATTTCAACATGATTGGCATTTTCCCGATTTGGATTTTGGGGAACACCTTGTGATGCGTCGTGATCTGGTCGCTGTCGGTTCCGCGAACAATATATTTGACGTTCATATCCACCGTCATCATAGACGCGTATGTGAAATTACGCAATCGTGCTTCTTGTGGAAAGAGGATTTTGGTTGCACCGGTATTCTCGTGGATCTGAGGCCGGGACAAATACAAGTTGGTGAAATTGACTTCGACTTCAAGTCGGTGTTTGTGTGTCGTTTTGTCGTAGTCTTGGTCGGATGCGATTTTTACCGGATTGAACATATCCACCGTTCGCTTCAATTGCACATTCACCATATCGTTGTATGATTCAATTTGATGACGCACAAGTTGGTCAAGATGTTTTCCTTCAAAATATGAACCGATAATCGTCCATGGTTCTTCGATATAGGTTCCGATACGATTGTGAATTTTGGTTTGGAGTGATAAGGATGCGTCATATTCTGCTTCTGTCGCTGCCTCGGCCTCGGAAGCGAGTTCTTTGTCATTTATGTATCTTGGATTCAACATTTCGTAAGTTGGTGCGTCGGTTTCGTGGTCGTGGTGGTCGTGGAGGTCGTGGTGGTCGTGGTCGTTATTGTTATTTGGCATAGTAATATTGTCAGGTTCAAACGTCTTCGCCATTTCTGCTGTAGTAGGCAACTTCGATTTTCGAATAAGTTTTGGCATATTTGAATAACAATAACGAAATGAATTGACCCTGATTGTTATATATCGGGGTAAACTATATTATGTCTTCAATTTATTTTTATGTTGTTTTCAAATGATATTATTTACTATCGGCTACGCTGCTTGTCTCGGCGGAATTGAAACAGATATAAACCGTTCTTTATTTATTCTATTACCCGGACAGACGACAAATCATAACGACGTCTGATTATTATGTATAACAACAACAACGCCAATAACAACAACCGACCACCACCACGAAAAAAACGCAGATGGTATTATCAAGCACCCCCACAATCACTAGAAACCGATGTGAATCCGCCTAACAAGAAACAAAAGCCATCAAACTCGCCGATACCACCGCAATCGAATTCTCGTCATAATGCTCGCGAAAATGAACGAATCGAAAATGAACGACATGTATTGAAAATGGAGCAACAGTTACATGAGTACTTTCATAAATCAAACACGCCATATTCATATATTGACGATAATGGTATTTATAGTTACACGCCTGCACCCGCGCCCGCACATGCACCCACGCCCGCACCCGCGTCGACTCACCCTCCAGCACCAGCACAAAAGTCGGCAGAGAATCCATTTATGAATATGACATTTAGCCCGTTTGTTCCATCTAATGCACCCCTATTTTCGAATGCACCAATTCCAAATTTATGGGCGTCGATTTTTCCAATTAAAATAGCTCAACCTCAATTTACGTCAGCTTCTACGACATGCGCCGCTTCTACTGAAACAAATGCTGCTGCAGCTGCTTTAGTTCCTGAACTGGTAGAAATACGTGAAAATATAGGACATATCAACGACCTTATTGCCCTCTGTGATAAATATCCTTTGTCTGACAATAAAAAATATAATATCAACATGTCGGCAATCCATGCGATGCGTCAGCCTTTGACCGATTTATCCAACATGGTTGGTATGGATACGATAAAACGAACAATCGTAGACCAAATCCTTTATTATCTGCAAGAACTGCATATTCCCGAGACAAAGAATACGCAACAGAATAATAGCGATGACATCACAAACGATAAAGATTTACGAAAGGAAATGGACGGAGGCGCTGTAAAGGATGATGTCAAAAATATACCGAATCCGTTTGGTCCGTTTGCACACGCCTTTCCCGCGTTTCAGGCATCCGCGATGGAATTTAAGCCATTCGCTATCAAAAAACCGGCCTGGGGGAATGGAAATGTGGATGATTTTGCGTTACCAACCAAAGGCGACTTCATGCATACCGTCATATACGGTCCACCTGGTTCGGGAAAGACCGAAGTAGCGAAAATCATCGGTCGTATTTTTAGTAATCTTGGTATTTTAAACAAGAAAATCTTCAAAAAAGTAAGTCGAAATGATCTAGTTGCGGGATATTTAGGGCAAACCGCAATCAAGACGAAGGATATGATTAAAGCATCGCTAGGTGGCGTGTTGTTTATCGACGAGGCGTATTCTCTCGGTAATTCAGAAAAGAAGGACAGTTTTGCGAAGGAGTGTGTAGATACACTATGTGAGGCACTCAGTGAACACAAACATAATTGGATGGTGATTATCGCTGGATATGAAAAAGAGCTCAACGATTGTTTTTTCAGTTTAAATGAAGGATTGAATTCACGTTTTACATGGCGGTTTAAATTAGATGCATATAAACCGTCTGAATTGAAATCAATCTATGAGAAACAAGTTCGTGATTATGGATGGACGACTGCAACAGAGACAGATACTTTGCCCGAGTCATGGTTTGCGTCACGAATGGATTATTTTACGACGTACGGTCGAGATATGGAAACATTATTTACAAAAACAAAAATTGCACACAGTCGTCGGGTATTTTGTCTCCCTTTGTCACAGAAAAAAATCATAACATTCGCAGATTTAGAGAACGGTTTCAAATTATTTATTGAAAATCCAGAAGTGAATGAACGAAAAGAACGAGGAAGTTGCGGACCTTATATGAAGACGTTATATTTATAAATATATACTCGTAGTATCTTATAAGTTATATATAAGATATTACAACGTAATCAACATAATCATGAGTGAAAAAAAAAGTATTACAATCGCTTCAGGTTCATTAATCGGTAGTGGTGGCGGTTCGAAAAGAAAATCAAGTAGGCGTGGTAGCGACGATAGAGAACGTAAAATACGACCTAGTTCGATTGTTCAACCAAGCACGCTTAAGAAAACATTACTCGAGAGAATTAAACAACATCAACGAACAAGAGAACGGTCTAGAGAACACCGGAACGACGATTCTACTGTGGATACTAACACTGGTACAACTGGCACAGCTACAACCGTTCCAGCACCCGCAAATGATAATTTTACGCAATCCATCGATTTTCTTCGTAAATTAGCGATGAAACGACGTCAACAGCAGCAGCACACCCAGAAGCGCCCGCATACATCATCCTCATCGTTTGGAGGACTTCCAGATGCAAAAACACCCGAGGCCAAAATGTTGAACCAGGTTGCTGCAACATTACACAACGGTGAAATATTAACGAATACTGGATTACTTGGTTTGCCGGTGGTTCCTACTATGTTTCCTGTACAATCATCACAGCCACACTCGATGTCGCCGATGATTTCACTTGATCCGATGCCGATACCGATGCTTATGCAATCGTCATCATCGTCATCACCGTCATCATCGTCATCACCGTCGTCGTCAGCATCAGAATTTACGAATAACATATCTTTTCCTCCTCCTCTTGCCCCTCCTCCAAACATAACTCAACTGGCGGATATGTATAACAATACAATAGCATCTGCTGAATCAGCGACACATTCAGATGTACCGACAAAGGAACCTCCGTTACATATTCCTACAAAACCAGAAGACTATCTTCCTTCTATTTTTATAAAAGAAGAACCGCCACATGGTTGTCTTAAAAATGGCAGCAAACCAACATTTCGTGAATGGGCAACAAATATGCTTAAAAAACCGGTGGATACATTCAAAAATATCATTGGAGGAACCAGCGGCGATGGAACGAGTGTCGAGCAAAGTGGTGGTGGAACCAGCGGCGAGAAAAGTAGTGACGGTCTAAATGGGGTGTTGTCAAACAAAGTAGACCAAGTGGCAGGTATGCGTGTAAAAATACGTAAAACACATAAAAAGCGTTTCAGGATTGGAAAACATGATGATGTTGTCAGTGTGTTATTGAAAAATAAACAGACACAACGGCATATTCAAAGTCAGCACCTTACATTAAAACAGAAGACAATCGGTGAAATCCGTAAATATCTATATGAACATCATTTATTGAAAATCGGGTCGAACGCCCCACCTGATGTATTACGACGAATGTACGAGGACGCGATTTTGACAGGTGATGTTAAAAACACGAATAATGATGTATTGTTGCACAATTTTATGTCGGGTGGTGGCGGCGGCGAATAACATTCGCGCATTCCCATTTGCTCATTCCATTCGATTTAGCAATGTGTGCATATATAAACCGTATTCTCCGGCATCGAATGTGTATCAGTATTTCTAGATTCGTTCGTCGTTGGAAACAGCAAGTCCTCTAGAGTACGCCCGTGAATATGAAACTTTCGCGCCTTCTTCAACAAAATAGGTATTTCACTCTGCTGACGTTTTTGGACCAGGTCATCATAAATAAACTGAATCACATAATCAACGAGATGCGACTCTAGGCGCACAAACATCGGGTCACTTCGTCCAATATTACCGATTTCGCATGTATCGCTATGAGCGTCTATATTGTTACGTCTAGTATTATTAATATTCCGTTCATTTGGATCATAATAATCATCGATTCGTATCGGGATATTGAATTTATAATTCCAGAATGTGTCGCAAGAGATACGCACATCAAGTGTAATCATATCGATATTGTTTCTGCGTAGGTTGTTCATCGTAATCAAACAAAACAATATATATGTTCAATACATCTATTCAATACATATGTTTAAACCGAATTATATTACAGCGTACTATAAAGGACCGCGCGGCACCGACCATGAGTAAATAACATAAACCGATTATGATATAATATAATAAGTTAGTTAGTAATGAATATTTGTATTCGCGTACCTGGGACCACCGAATGGTCTTCATCCGTTTTACATGTTACACCGGCTATCCGTGATTCTTATGCCGGATATAAAGAACGCCTCCATAATTATCAAGAGACACCGTATCTTACGACTGAATATATCGTATATCGCCCTGACAACGACCCATATTTACCGACATATATTGCGCGGGTGGCGGATATTCCTCCGTTGATCGAGAATGGTGTCGCAACGGGTATCGGCGCAGGAATAGGAGTCGGGCTGCGAAACAATCTGGCGAATAATATCAATATAACCCGAGAGATTCACGATACGATGGAATTCGGCGGAAAGTCAATACCGATTTTGGATTTGAATGATATTCGCGTTTTCATCGTGGATAATCCGGCGATGGAACGCGCAAATTGGTTGCCCGCGCGGTCCTATCAAATATGGGCGTATCGTGATTTCATGTATGACATACATCGTAGTATCAAAAAGTCATACATGTCGCGGAATACAAATCCTATCGCTTATGAATTCAACGACCGCATTCTCTCGAACCAAATCGTAACGATTCAAGTTGCGAATATCGCGCCCAATATCGTGTTTAATCTATCACGAAATGAAAACAATAGTGTATATTTTGAGAGAAATGACACCACCGGTTCTCGGGTGCGTATATGTGAAAATGAGTATGCCCGTGCCGGATATCTTGGATTTTATACAAGGATTACGATGGATCCAGGAATTGTGGTTATCCCACCGCCGCCGCAGTGGGCGGGAATACCCGCGGTATATTATAACGTTTCTTCGACACTCTCAACTGCACATCTTCCTGATACCGAAGAAACCGATGATGAAGAGCATCAATGTATATTATGTTTCAAGTATCGTGTAAATGCGCGGTTCTCACCATGCGAGCACAAAGTTTGTTGTTCGGGGTGTTATTCTAAAATGTTGAAAAACGAATGCCCAGTTTGTCGAGCAGAGATTACGCGGGTGATGAATGTGTAAATACATAAATAAGTTTTATTATAATTTTATTACAAATGTTGGTCGCGTATTCTTATATATATTTCCTCTAGATCTTCATTCGTAAGAATAATTGATTTATTCGAGTTTCTCAGTTGAATTATTGCATTTCGCATTCGATAACATTTATTTTCTGTATCAAAAAGAAATAACGGCACATTATGACGCCGTAATCGCGACAATTCTCGTCTTGTTAGCGGCAACACTTCTTCCGTAATAAGCGCTAGTTGTTGAAACAGAATAGTACTATATTTCGGTGCGATATTACGCATCATATATGTAAAATAAGCCTGCTCGTATTTCACGCGCCTGGCTGTCATGTGTTTTTTCATTTTATACGTTCCAGAAATAAAATTAAAAATCAACTTATTATCAGATACACACATTATTTCACCTGCGGCGTATATTCGGTATTCGACGTTCTTGTATGTTTTTGCGAGTTCCGCAAATAACGCTTCATCTTGTATCGCCTTTCTATACATAATTTGATGATGTTTTGTGCCGAATTCATACATGTTGGTCGTCTTGGTTGCATATAACTCCGGTGCTTGCGTTTGCGTTTGCGATAACACGACGGTTTCATTTGTTACAGGGTCCTTCCCAATAATGGATACTATCATATACGTATAGTACGCACCTGGTTCAATTTCTGTGGGATTTACAAGAAGCGGACTTACCTCGTCAATAATGCTTGTGGTTATTGGCGATGTATCATATGAATCTACATGAATATAGTAGTACTTGCCTGCATCTGCGTCGGCATCGCAGAAATTTGACGCAGATAAACCCTGCATATTGTAAATACAGCGATACGGGTCTAGTAATGTATTACGCGTTATTCGGCATTTTTCTAATGGAAAACTATGAATTGGCGCGACTGCACTTCTTGTTCTGGACGGTTGTGTTATATTTGAATAAAATGTGGGGTCGATTGATGACATTAATACGATAGTATATATTACGATATTATTATATCTTCATTCTAATAGATATATCATCATGATACCGATACTTTTACAGGATAAAAAAGTAGGAATTTCACCTACCGTTGCGTCTTTACATAGTATCTAATTTGTATCGTTGTATAATGATGTGAATCCCCTTCTCTATGTAAAGTGTGGTTGCGCCTGTGTCGGTGTTCTCAACCACATCAACTTGAGACGCCATATCACCACCCCACGACGCTGCTTCTTCTCTTTCGTCACTTAATTCTTCCTCATATTTTGTAGTAACTGCTGCGTATGCCTTTTCGTACGTAGAATAAAGTGTTGGGTATAGCTCACCATTTTCAAGAACAACATACACGTGTTTTCCCGCCCCGCTGTTCATCTCCGTCAGTCCTTTCGTCGCTTCGCTGTTCATCTCCATGTTTGTTGTAGTGATTCTTGATTGGTCGCTTCATTCCGTTTACACCTATAAAAGCATTTCAATTTTTTTATACTTTCTCTTTCTTTCTCTCTTCTTACATTTTCTCTCTTTTCTTTCTCTTACATCAACAGAATGGACATTTGAAATGATAAAAGGTGTAAGATGTAATTCATAATAAAGGTATAACGCGAGAGATATATAACCTTAACGTCGAGAGATTCGTTCGTTCGTTCGTTAATAAGACATCATCATGGCGCTTATTAAAGAGTATTTTACATTAACCGATAAATATACCGCTGAATATGGCCCGAATACGGTCGTCCTGCTTCAAGTGGGCGCATTCTTCGAAGTATATGGACAGGTCATGCCGGCGACGGCGGCGGCACTATCGGTTGCGGGCACCAACTGCGGTACAGCCGGTACTACGTGTTCGGGAAGCCGTATCGATGACTTCTGCCTGATTTGCGAACTTGCAAAGGCTAATAAAATCCCGGGTATCGTAATGGCCGGATTTCGGGATTATGGGCTGGATAAGTATTTGAAGAAATTACAGGATGCCGGATATACTGCGGTGGTATATGTCCAGGATGGAGTGAAGAATCCTCCGGTGCGCGTGTTACAGGGGATTTATTCACCAGGAACGTTTTTCTCGACGGATATTGCACCTG
>Ga0247722_10001145_pt1 | contig 14981 bp, 14 predicted proteins | sample MSEWelMarce3H_FC_FD_189094 | JGI IMG/M metagenome (GOLD analysis project Ga0247722, IMG submission 189094) | Subsurface sediment microbial communities from gas well in West Virginia, United States - MSEEL Well Study Marcellus 3H_FC | ecosystem: Environmental > Terrestrial > Deep subsurface >... | reverse complement strand
ATTTAAAAATCAAATAAATATACAAAAAATAAGCGTCAAAGCAATGAGATATATAATTGATTTACAAATAGTTATTAACAATTAGTTGCTTGTAAGTGATATTATTTTTTAAATGCGTTTGCCCTGATTCGTCTCCATAACAATCATTCTCACGTAAAAATAAACTAATTTTACACGAAAAATATAATTCCGTTCATAAAATGCCTATCAAAAGGTTTTGCTTTTTAATTTTTTGCTTATTAATAACAGTTATAGGTAATTCACAACCATTTACAACTAACGATACTTTAAGAGGAAGCGACACTCCAGAACGCGCTTGGTGGGACATAAAAAAATACACACTTACTGTAGAACCTACCATTGAATCGCATGAATTATCAGGCACCAACAAAATTCTATTTCAAGTAGTTGGATCGCAAACTAGAATGCAGCTCGATTTACAGCTTGGAATGAAAATAGACGCTATTCTTTTTGAAAAAGATACTCTCCATTTTACACACTCGAACAATGTTTGGTGGATTGAATTTCCTTCAAAATTAAATTTAAATGAAAACTACGAAATTTCAGTCCATTTTTCTGGTAAGCCAAGAGAAGCAGTCTCTCCACCTTGGGAAGGAGGATGGATTTGGAAAACGGATAACACAGGAAATCCTTGGGTGGCGGTAGCATGTCAAGGTTTAGGTGCAAGTTCGTGGTTTCCGTGTAAAGATTACCAAGGTGACGAACCAGATTTAGGTGCTCAAGTTACAGTGATTGTTCCTAAGGGTCTAAGTGCCATTTCAAATGGGAGACTCAAAGACCAATTGAATACTGGAAAAAAAACACATTACATATGGGAAGTCAAAAACCCAATAAATTCTTACAATATAACAGTTTACATTGGGAAATATAAGAATTGGAGAGAGAATTTTAGCGGTGAAAATGGTCCATTACAACTTAATTATTGGGCATTAACAGAAGAGTATGAAAAAGCGTACAATCAATTCAAACAAGTTCCAAATGTTCTAAAAGTGTTCGAAAAATGGTTCGGTCCCTACCCTTTTTACGATGACAGTTATAAGTTGGTTCAAGCTCCTTACCTTGGCATGGAACACCAAAGTGCCGTTGCTTATGGAAATGAATTTAAAAATGGCTATTTAGGAAATGATTTATCAGGATCTGGAGCAGGCTTAAAATGGGATTTTATCATCGTTCACGAAACTGGACACGAATGGTTTGGAAATAATATTACGAGCAAAGACATCGCAGACATGTGGATTCATGAAGCTTTTACCAGTTATTCTGAAGTTTTATTTGTAGAAGAAACTCAAAATAAAGACGCTGCATTGTCCTATTTAAGTGGGATACGTAAAAGAATTCAAAATGACCGCCCGATTATTGGAGAATACAATGTACACAACCAGGGAAGTGGAGACATGTACTACAAAGGCTCAAACTTAATTCATATTTTAAGACAATTTATAGGGGACGATGATAAATTCAGAGCAATGTTGCGAGCAATGAACCAAGAGTTTTTCCATCAAATCGTAACTTCAGAAGAAATTGAGAATTTCATTCAACTCTACACCAATACCAACTTGTTTTTAATTTTTGAACAATACCTGCGAACGAAGGATGTTCCTACTTTGGAATACACTGTAAAAGGAAGTACAATTTACTATAAATGGACCAATTGTCTCCCTCACTTTGACATGCCAGTTCGACTTGAAAACGGCGATTGGATTTACCCTTCTACGCAACTAAAACCACTTGAAAAGGGCTACGAAGATTTATCCGTTTCTCCTGATTTCTATATCAACATTCAACGCATTAAATAGCTTCCATGACTAAAAAGGAAAAAGCAGTATACATTGTGAACGAACTTGAAAAGTTATACCCAACTACTCCAGTTCCATTGAATCATTCTGATCCCTTCACTTTGTTGATTGCTGTATTATTATCTGCACAATGCACGGATGAACGCGTCAATAAAATTACCCCTTTACTTTTTTCAAAAGCTGCTACGCCAGCGGAAATGATTATACTTACAGTAGAAGAAATTCGAGAAATCATTAAACCTTGTGGGTTATCACCAAAAAAATCGAGCGCAATTCACACCTTGTCGCACATTTTATTAGAAAAATACAATGGGGAAGTTCCCGCAGATTTTGATGCTTTGGAAGAACTTCCTGGAGTTGGACATAAAACAGCTTCCGTTGTCATGTCACAAGCATTTGGTGTTCCCGCATTTCCAGTTGACACCCACATTCATCGACTTCTAACTCGTTGGGGAATCACTTCTGGAAAAAATGTAGTGGAGACTGAAAAAGATGCAAAAAAACTATTTCCGAAAACCTTGTGGAATAAATTGCATTTACAAATTATCTTTTACGGCCGTGAATTTTCGCCTGCTAGAAGTCCAAAAAAAGATAAAGATTTTATCACTAATACAATTGGCACCAAAGAAGCAATTGAATCACTTACCTGATTTTTACACCTTTACTTGTAACCAATTCTGAATCCTTAGAGTTAGCTTTCTCCAATGTAAAAGAAAAAGTACTTCCAATTCCAAGTGTACTTCTCACATTAATCGTTTGATTATGAGACTCCACAATATGTTTCACGATTGCAAGCCCCAAACCTGAACCACCTTCATTACGGGTTCTACTTTTTTCCACACGATAAAAGCGTTCAAACAATCGAGGGATGTCTTTTTTAGCGATCCCGGGTCCATTGTCCGAAATTTCAACCAAAATTAAATCATCGATTTCGTGAAAACGAATCACCGTTTCTCCTTTGTCATTTCCGTAGTTAATCGAATTATTAATCAAATTGGTGAGCACTTGAGAAACCTTAGCTCGATCTCCATTGACCATTAAAGAGGAATATTCTTTAGAAAAACGCAATTTAATTTGTTTTTCTTGGGCTTTTAATTCCAACGAATCAATGATTTCACGCGTCAACTTTTTCAAATCAAAGTCTTGCATATCCATTTTTATAGAATTCGATTCGAGTTTAGTAATTTCATCTAAATCCTCGATTAAGTTTACCATCCGATCTACAGAAGTGGACGCTCGCCCAAGAAAAACTCGATTAATTTTTTCATCTTCGAGTCCTCCTTCTAATAAAGTAAGGATATACCCCTGAATGGAAAACAAAGGCGTTTTTAATTCATGTGCCAAATTTCCTAAAAACTCTTTTCGAAAAGTCGCTTGTTCCTTTAATACAGAAATTTCTTGATTCCGTTCTTCTGCCCAAAATTTTGTCTCATTTTCTGCATCTTCGAATACCTGATGCGTCAACTTAAACGTTTTTTCAATTCCAGGAGCAATTTTCTCTTTATGAATAGAGCGATACAACACTTTTAATCTTTCACTGACAAATTTCTCAATTAAATAATAAAAGAAAATGAAAGTGGAGATTCCAATTACAAGTGGAACAACTGCAAGACAAGTTATGGAATTTACTGTCTTTTGATATATACAAAAGAACAGTACCAAAAAAGAAAGCAAACTTGTTAAGGCGCTTCCAATTAAAATAAAATAAACAGGTTTATGATTTTTCACTATCAACAAATGTATATCCGACTCCTTTAATAGTACGAATATAATCATCTCCTAGTTTTTCACGCAATTTTCGAATATGAACATCAATTGTTCGTTCTCCAACAATCGTTTCATTTCCCCAAACAGTACTCAATATTTCTTCTCTGGTAAAAACTTTTTGTGGACGAGACAATAATAATTCTAATAATTCAAATTCTTTTTTTGGTAATTGAATCTCGTTTTCAGCCGTTACAACAATATATCTATCACGGTCAACTTTAACATTCCCTACTTCAATAATTTTATTCGCTACAGTCTCAACTTTTATTCGTCTCAACAATGCTTCAACTTTACTGATAAGTAAACGAGGTCGAATTGGTTTTGAAATATAATCATCAGCCCCTGCTTCAAAACCTGCAACTTGAGAATAATCTTCTGCTCGAGAGGTCAAAAACGCTATAATCGGCTGTGGAAATGTGGTTAACTTTCGTATTGCATAACACGCTTCAATACCATCCATCACAGGCATCATAACGTCCATTATGATCATAGCAGGTTTAATCTTTTGGAATAAATCTACTGCTTGCTGGCCATTTGAAGCTGTGTGTACGTAATAACCTTCACGTTCAAGATTGTATTGTAAAAAATCAATAATGTCCTGTTCGTCGTCAACTAACAAAATATGTATCGATTTTTTATCTTTTAATAAGCTCTGTTGCATATCTACCGTTATATTATCAATAACTCGCAGCAAATTTAGAGCGATGAAACTCAAAACACTTTACGCATGGTTTATGCTTACATTAAGCTTGATAGAATTCTAGGTTATGAGAATATTAAGAGGTTAATTTAATAAAAAGAAAATGGTTGGTTTCTGTTCAAGAACAACCCCAAAATAACTTACTTTTAAGTTGTTTCACTAAAACGTTATTTTCATTATTCGAAATCAAGCTCCAAATCGCAAAAAAAGATTACTTTTATAAGATTCATCTTTCTATAAACAACACTAATAACCAGTAATTTAAAACAGACAATGAAAATTTATAAACATCTAATCATTCTATTTTCTTTGATTTTTTCCTGTGCAAAAGCCCAATCAGTAAGAGTATCTGACAGTTATGGTGATAAAATTGCCTACATCGACGGAAATACCCTACGTTCAAAAGATGCCTATGGAAACAAGTTGTTTTATTTAGATGGAAATACAATAAAAAGAAAAGATGCCTATGGCGAAAAAGTATTTTATATGGATGGTCAAACAATTCGATCAAAGGATGCTTATGGCGAAAAGTTGTTTTATTTTGACGGAAAAACAATCCGTTCTAAAGATGCATACGGCGAAAAATTGTATTATTTAGATGGCCAAACTTTAAAATACAAAGATGCTTACGGTGAAAAAGCGAATTATTTCGAAGGTATACCTGAAAGATGGGTGATTGTCTGTTTAATAAGATAATACACTAAACATTATACACCACTAAAAGAAATAATAATCTGTCTTATTCCTGCTTATTTTTACAGACCATTTTTATCATTCTGAACCATTCATCCCATTTGTTGGAAACAACTAACGATGAAATTACCATGAAAATTTAAAATTACAATTTAAATTTTCATGGTAATTTACCAGAAACAAAATCCATAATCAACTCACTGACAGATATCACCACAATAGAATCCTTCAAATAATACCTTTCAACCTCTGGAACTACAATAAAACATTTATTTAGCCCTAAATCTTTTAAACTAATTTCATTTCCTACACTGAATTTTGGGGAAGAATTGAATTTTATTTCGATTCCAATTACTGGTTTTAGATTCTTACAAATTACCAAATCTAATTCAGCTCCTTGTTGTGTTCTATAATAATTGAGGGTATAAGTCTCTGGTAGCACTGCATAAATCTGCTCGATGACGTAGCCTTCCCATGAATTTCCAATTATAGGGTTACCAAATAAATCTTCAAAACGTTCCACTTCCAAAAGACTGTGCAACAAACCTGTATCTCTTAAATAGATCTTCGGTGATTTCACCAATCGTTTTCCAATATTATGATAAAAAGGCTCTAAAAGACGGACGATGTAGGCATGCTCTAAAAAATCAATCTGTTTTTTAATGGTAGGTCCTGTTAAACCCATTGACTTCGACAACGTTTGATAACTTAGTTGATTCCCATGAATGTGAGAAATCATCCGAACCAATCGTTGCATATCTGCTATTTTACTCTGCAACCCCAACAAAGGTAAATCTCGTTCAATATAGGTTTGTATAAACGATCTTCTCCATCGCACACTTTTTGTTTTTGATTCAGTTAACAAAGCCTCTGGATAACCTCCATTCAACCAATGTTTTTGATAAGATATCACATCTTTAATTTCCTGAAAGTGAAATGGAGTCAATTCTTTATAATAGATTCTGCCTGCCAATGACTCAGAAGCATCACGGATCAGCTCGGGCGATGCAGACCCCAATAAAATAAATCGTCCAGGTTCTCTTTTTTGATCTATGACAGCACGAATGATCGGAAACAATTCTTTTTTGATCTGTACCTCATCAATGATAATGCATTTATCTTGGTTGTTCTCAAAAAACAACAATGGATCTGTTAATTTAGAAACATCTCTAGGGTTTTCTAAATCTAAAAAAATCGTCTCTTTGTTAATTTTCTTAGACAACAATCTAGCAAGCGTTGTTTTACCAACTTGACGTGGCCCAACAATACCTAAGACCGGGAATTCTCCCACGATTTCAAGTAATTCCCCGTATATAAACCTATCAATCATAAGACAAATATAAATAAAAACCATGAAAAATTAAAATACGATTTTAATTTTTCATGGTTTTTTAACTATAAAAATTAAATTAATCAACTAATAAACAAAAGATAAACAAATAATTTTATTCAGAAAATAAATTTAAAAATAAAAACTTTTAATTTACTTTAATCAATCCGCTCCGCTGGATTTGTAATCCTGCGGATACTCTCACTCTCTAGCATTTGGAACAATCAACAAAAAGAAAAAAAGTAGAAAAAACCCGTACATTATGGTTAATTGAAGCCTCAATTAACACGATTAGGTTTACTGCAAAATTCTGAATTCCAATGTCTCTTGCGAGAATCTTACGATTGAGGCCTTTCATAGGTTTGCATAGCATTACCTTAATTTTTATATTCCTAAGCTTCAAATTAGAACGTACGGGTCCTTCTTTCGAAGTAGATCTCATAGCCAATCTCAGATGGTCGGATCGTGGAACAAAGATAAAAAGAAGTTTGAAACAATAGACTTCAAAGAAATTCCGCGAAGCGAAACTTTCGTTACAATTTGTATTTTTAAAAGTTAAAACTCTACTTTTAATTTTTCAATAGGGACATTCAAAAGCCGGCTACAAAAAAACTTAAATCGTGCTATAAATAATTAGGTAACCTAAATCAATAATCAACCACACATGCAATGATAAAGCAAACTCAAACAACCCCTCACCTGCTTCACGTATCAAATTTCGATGAGTTAATTAATACTCCCTTTAAGAATCCGATAAACGCAATTAGTTGGTCAAGAGAATTAGAAGGCGACTTTGAAGAAATCATCCATGCAATTGACTTTGAAGGAAACATATTGGAACTAGACGAAGAAGACTTAATGGCACTTAATTTAAGTGAAGCAGCAAAAACCGCAAGAAACACGATTCTATCTGATATTAAGTTACTAACTGAGCACGGAGCAGCCCCTGTAGTAAACATCATCAAATACTATGAAGCGGATGAACATTCTTTATTTTCTACGGATGTTTATTCGTTCCATGTGGATCGCTCACCAATTGCAACAGATACTTTTTTGTGCACTTATTTTGGAGCGACGAGTGAAATAATCCCGAATGAACAAGCAATTCAGAAAATACAACTGCCTGAAATTCGTGAAAAACTGTTACAAAGTTACAAAGGAGAAATAGTAGACTTTGAAAAGTATTTGAGCGAACAGTTCTTTGATTTACATTACGAAACCTTACCCAACGCAGCAATAAGGAGTGCAGGAATTGGACATCTGTGGCGTTTAGCAGTAGATCATCCCAAAAGCGAAGTACTACCTTGCATTCACCGAGCCCCCAAAGAAAAAAAAGGTCAGAAACGATTATTACTGATTTGTTGAAAATACGAAACAAACCTAAAAAAGGGGCTAAGGCCCCTTAATTTAATTCAATAGATATATCATTTTACTTAAGCAACGACATTTAACTGCGCAACTTTTGACTTTGAAAATTGTTCCTCAGCGTATGCTTTAGTTACTTTAAACTCTGTTGTTTTCAACGAAGGTAATTCATACATCGCGTCGTTTAAAATAGCCTCACAAATGGAACGTAATCCCCTTGCTCCTAATTTAAACTCAATGGCTTTGTCTACGATAAAATCTAAAACATCTCCTTCGATTGTCAATTTAATACCATCCATTTCAAACAAACGAACATATTGTTTTACTAAGGCATTTTTTGGCTCTGTCAAGATGCGCTTCAAACTTTTAGCATCCAAAGGCTCTAAGTAAGTCAATGCAGGAAAACGTCCAATCAATTCAGGAATCAAACCGAACGACTTGATGTCTGTAGGATTAATATATTTCAAAAAATTATCACCATCCACTCGAACAGTGTCATTCGATGAAAAACCAATCGTTTGGCGGTTAATTCTTCTAGAAATTATTTTTTCAATACCATCAAATGCACCTCCACAAATGAAAAGAATGTTTTTAGTTTCCACTTGAATCATCTTTTGTTCTGGATGCTTACGACCTCCTTGCGGTGGAACGTTAACCACAGTTCCTTCCAATAATTTCAACATGGCTTGCTGCACACCTTCACCTGACACATCACGTGTTATTGAAGGATTATCACTTTTACGAGCGATTTTATCAATTTCATCAATAAAAACAATTCCTTTCTGAGCAGCTTCTACATCAAAATCAGCAGCTTGTAACAAACGAGACAAAATACTTTCAACATCCTCCCCAACATACCCCGCCTCTGTCAAAACAGTAGCATCTGCGATACAAAAAGGAACATTCAACATTTTCGCAATTGTTTTTGCTAATAATGTTTTACCAGTACCCGTTCTTCCCACTAAAATAACATTCGATTTCTCAATCTCAATCTCATCTTTAGTTACCTTCTGATTCAATCGTTTGTAATGATTGTAAACAGCTACAGACAATACTTTTTTAGCATCTTCTTGACCGATTACATACGTATCTAAACGCTCTTTTATCTCTAGTGGTTTATAGATCGTCAATGGTTGTTTTGTAGAAGCAGTCGCTTTTTGAACATTGAACTCCTCTTGAACGATTGTATAACCTTGAGTGATACAATTTTCACATATATGCCCAGACAAACCTGCAATCAACATTCCAACTTGTGAACGCCCACGTCCACAAAAAGAACACGTAGTTTCTTTTTTTGCCATAAAATTAAATTGAAATCTTCCCCTAAGAGAAGATTAAAATACGTAAATTACCTTGGATTTCTAACAAGAACTTCATCCACCATTCCGTAAGCTTTCGCTTCTTCAGCTGTCATCCAGTAATCTCTGTCAGAATCTTCCCATACTTTCTCAAAAGATTGATTGGAATGTGTCGCGATAATTTCATACAATTCTTTTTTCAACTTCTGAATTTCTCTTGCAGTAATCTCAATATCAGAAGCCTGACCTTGAGCACCACCCAATGGTTGGTGAATCATTACTCTAGAATGTTTTAATGCAGATCTTTTTCCTTCTGCACCAGCGCACATCAATACAGCTCCCATAGAAGCAGCCATACCTGTACAGATAGTCGCAACATCAGGTTTGATGTATTGCATCGTATCGTAAATACCTAATCCAGCATACACTGAACCACCTGGAGAATTCAAATAAATTTGGATGTCTTTTTTCGCATCTACAGATTCTAAAAATAATAACTGAGCGTTAATGATATTCGCTACTTGATCATTGATACCAGTTCCTAAAAAAATGATACGATCCATCATCAAACGTGAGAAAACATCCATTTGAGTCATATTCAAATGACGTTCTTCAATGATGTACGGTGTAACCGAAGATTCAATATAACTCTCTAAATGCATGCTGCTTATACCTACATGCTTTGTTGCATACTTTCTAAATTCGTCTTTTCCAAACATAATCACTAAAATTTTGAGCCTAAATATAAGTTAAAAAATTAATGATTGTTGTATTCAACCAACTGAACCGTTATTATTTTAACGCTTTATTACTTTTTGCATGAGGACAATACGCATTAAAGTTTTTAGTCGTGAATTTTTAGTCACTAGAGAAGAATTAGCAATTTGTTATCAGATTTACTAACCCTCATCATAAGTTACTTTAAATCAAACAATTGAAAATAAATTATTTATTTATCAAATCTAATGCCAATTTACTCATCCCTAATTTGCGCTTCAACAACAATACCAAGGTCTTGATTTTTTGTTCTTTTCATCAAGGAAAAGAACAAAGATTTCATTTCAAATATAATTTTTGCCCGAAGATATATTCACATTAAAACATCTTTTTTCATTTATAATTCATAAATCCCAATTCAGAATAACCTCTGGCCTTGGAATTGTTTGCTTTTATTCGTGAAATGAAATGCTAGACTTTTGTCGGTAGCTTCGCAGAAGATCACCGACAAAATCAGCATTTCAGGAACGAATAAAATAAAGCGCTCGAAGCGAAAATTATTAGTAAATCCGAAAGCTGCGCTTTAAAAACAATACCAAAGCCTTGATTTTTGGTTCTTTTCATCAAGGAAAAGAACAGAGATCCCCTTTCAAAATAAATCAACTCAAAATCACGATAAATTAATTTCACAAATAAACGATAACTCCCAATCCCAAATTAACTCTGGCCTTGGGATTGTTTGCTTTTATGCGTGAACTGAAAAGCTAGACTTTTGACGGTAGCTTCGCAGAAGATCACCGGCAAAATCAGCATTTCAGGAACGAATAAAATAAAGCGCTCGAAGCGAAAATTTTCAGTAAATCCGAAAGCTGCGCTTTAAAAACAATACCACAGCCTTGATTTTTGGTTCTTTTCATCAAGGAAAAGAACAGAGATCCCCTTTGAATACAAATCGAATTCCTATTTTTGCATATATGATTAATTTAGTTCAATTAGGGGTATTTTTGCCACAAGGTCATCTTTTCAAAGATGTTAGTTTACAAATAAATAGAGGAGATAAAATTGGTCTTACCGGTAAAAATGGAGCTGGAAAGTCAACATTATTAAAACTACTCTCTGGAAGAGAAAAACCTTCTGAAGGTAAAATTCATGCACCAAAAGATACAAGTATCGGTTATTTGACACAAGACATCAAAATTGATACTACAAAATCATTGTTTGATTTCATCTATTATTCCAACGAATTATTAAATCAATTACGCACACGAATTGAAGAGATCAATGTTGATTTAACAACACGTACAGATTACGAAAGTGACTCCTACCTGCAATTATTAGACGAATTGAATGAAAAGAACGATTTATTTTTATTGAACGATGGTTTTCAATGGGAAGAAAAAATCGCTCTGATTCTTGAGGGGTTAGGATTTGAAAAAAATGAATTTGAACGACCTTTAAAATCTTTTTCAGGAGGTTGGAAAATGCGTGCAGAACTTGCTCGAATTCTGGTAAACAAGCCGGATGTAATTTTGCTCGATGAACCTACCAATCACTTAGACATTATTTCAATCGGATGGTTGGAAAACTACCTTCAAAAATTTGACGGAATCGTGATTGTGATTTCCCATGATCGACTATTCTTAGACAATGTTACAAAACGTACATTGGAAATTATGGGGGGAAAGATAGCTGATTACCCCTACCCTTACTCTATTTATAAAATTAAGCGAGAAGAGGAAATTGAACGATTAACAAATGCAAAAAAACAGCAAGAGAAAGAGATTAAAGAAACGAAAGAGCTCATCGATAAATTTAGAGCGAAAGCAAATAAAGCCGCATTTGCTCAATCGTTAATGAAAAAATTAGATCGCACTGAATTGATTGAGGTGGAAAGTAATGCGATAGCAAAAATGAACATCTCCTTTCCGTTGAGCATCCATCCAGGGAAGTGGGTGTTAGAAATGAACGATGTAAGCAAAAGTTTTCCCGAAAAAACCATTTTTAAATCCATTAATATCACCGTCGGTCGAGGAGAAAAAATAGCCTTGTTAGGACCAAACGGAGTGGGAAAATCTACTCTTCTCAAACGTATTATGGGAACATTGGAAGGTGAAGGTGAAATAAATTACGGACACAATGTAAATATTACGTATTTCGCTCAAGATCAAGCAGAAAAACTTGATACTTCTAAAACTATATTTGAAACTGTGGATGAAGTGGCAGAGGGTGATGCTCGAAAAGATTTAAGATCTATTTTAGGCACCTTTTTGTTTTCAGGAGAAGACGTGGATAAAAAAGTTGCCGTGCTTTCAGGAGGGGAACGTACACGATTGGCGCTGTGTCAATTATTACTAAGTCCTTGTAACTTTTTAATCCTAGATGAACCTACCAACCATTTAGACATACAAAGTAAAGAAGTACTCAAGCGAGCACTTATCAATTACGAAGGAACATTTATCGTTGTTTCTCACGATAGAGAATTTTTGGACGGACTAACAAATCGAATTTGGGACATTCAAGACAAAACACTGAAAATCTATCATTACGATGTCAAAGAGTACTTAAGTAAAAAATTAGTACTTGACGAACCAAAAAAAGAAGCCAAAAAGGAAACTCCGCCTGAAAAAAAAGCGATAGTACCAGAAAATAAGGAACTCAAAAAACAAAAAAACCAACTTCAAAACGCAATTAAAAAATCAGAAGAACAAATTACTTTTTTGGAGAATACTATTGCAAAACTAAACGAGGACATCGCAGTATTGGACTATTCCAACAAGGAACATGCCAATGAATTACTTTCAAAATACGACCAATTAAAAAATGAATTAGACCAAATTGTAGCAAATTGGGAGAATTTAAACGAAGAACTTGACCAACTAAACTAACCGATGGCATTTCAACTTACCAAAATGAAGGTTGAATTAGGAAATCCGATTCAATACATTCTAAATGCAGAAACTCCAATTAACGTGAACGAATTGATTGGTAAAAAAATTCAAATTCGTTGGACAGGAGACATTCAATGCATCGAATGCGATGCCTCCACCAAAACATCATTCGGGCAAGGGTTTTGTTACAAATGTTTTACATCTGCAGCTCAGGCTTCACCATGCATCATTAAGCCAGAATTATGTCGCGCCCACCTTGGAGAAGGAAGAGACATAGAATGGGAACAACGCAATCACAACCAACCGCATGTTGTTTACCTCGCTTCAACCGACACCACAAAAGTAGGCGTCACACGATCCACTCAAATCCCAACAAGATGGATCGACCAAGGAGCCCATCAAGTCATTAAAGTAGCTGAAACACCCAATCGTTATTTGGCGGGAGTATTAGAGGTAGCACTTAAAGAGCATTTCACAGACAAAACAAATTGGCAAAAAATGCTCAAAAATGAGATTGACCCTTCCATAGATTTAATCAACGAAAAATGGAGTTTAGAGGCAGTTCTACCAGAAGATTTAACCCAATACTTCACTGAGGACGATACCATTCTCGAACTAGAATTTCCAGTCACTACTTTCCCAACAAAAATAAAGAGTATTTCTCTTGAAAAAGAAGCACTTATTGAAGGAGAATTAAGTGGTATCAAAGGACAATACTTATTATTCAACGATCAGCGAGTTATAAATTTAAGAAAATACACAGGTTACATCATTGAATTCAACGCTATTCCATGAAATTTCCAATCTACCGAAAACTGATCAATAACAAAGTTTACTACAAAATAGTAGACTCGAAAAACTTTGAAGAAATTAAATTAATTGGTTCAAAAGTTACCCATTCAAAAACAACTGCCAACCAATATCCTGAATTACTTTTAATACAAGACCTCATCGCATGTGCTGCTGATTACTTTACAACAAGTTCTCAAGAAGAATGGGATAATTTGGGATAAAAACTTGTTTAAACTTTATAAAAAGTTTATTTTCAACAACTTAAAATAACTAAAATTAGCAATTCTCTTTTTCTCTTTGTTACTTTGATAAAAGTATATCACCACTCAACTTACCGTTATTTGACTTCCATACACCTAAACCAGAATAAAAAATTGATCCCCCCTCAATAATGTTTCCATTAAGATCATGATCAGGACAAGATTGCAATACCAATTTAAATACACCGTCCCATTTATCATCACCTGGTTCAGATAATACCAACCTGAAAGACATACCATCACCATTGCACTCACCCTCACCAAAATGTTCGAAAATCTTTCCTTTTAATTTTCTTCTATTATTTCCTACGATATTGTAACCAATCACATTATCCCCTTTTATACTTTCAATAACAAGAACTAAATTTTTATTTCTTAGTGTCCCTTTCCACTCACCTAACAAATAATTTTTATCCGATTGTAAATTAGAGCCATTTAAGGAACATACAACTTCTCTTTTTCCTCTATTTGATTCCAATCGATAAAAAGATGATAATGTAAAAAACAATATTAAAACAATAAATAAATCAAGGTTTAAATTGAAAAATCGAAATTTGAAACAAGTAGATTTTGACATAAAAATTGAGTTTAATTTAAAAACTATCAGTAAATATTAATTATTGTTTTAATTTGTACGACTTGTACGTAAAATATCCTACTGGAAGCAAGATTATAGTTGTACAAAGTAATAAAAATCCTATGCCTAGTTCTTCAGAACCACTTTTTGAAAGCTGAGTTGTTTTCAATGAAATAAGTAAAAACAAACTCGAAACCATAATCTTAGAAACTCTTATGAAATTAAGTTGGTTACGATAAAGAGCCTCCCTGTTCTCTTCGGTAATTTTTACTTTATAAAAAAAATCTTCTGGATTTTTTCCTCTTAGCGAAACTAACAGAAATAAAAACGTACAAATGATTGGAAAAATAAAAATTGAATTCCTACCTCTATATTGGTCTGCTTTACCAACACTCGGAATTTGATCTGGTAAATCAAAATAATTTATTATGACACTCAACCAAAGTACTAATAAAGTAAGATAGCCTAAGGTCTCCAATATTTTTTCATTCCTTGTTAAAGGCAATTCAATTTTAGGATGTTGATTCATAAAAAAATAATTTCTATATAAATGTAGAAAAAAATAAATTAATAGGCAGAATAATTCTAATATAAACAACAACTCTTGAAAAAATATTTGACGATAATTTTAAAAATAGAAGACTGGACAAAACAACTAACCTTTCGTCGTGTCTGAAAGACAAGCGATGAAAGGGCTGTTGAACGAAACCTATTCTATGGACTTTTCGTAAATTGATTTTTGATTATTAGAGCCAAGTTTGAACAACTTGGCTTTTT
>Ga0247722_10001143_pt1 | contig 14987 bp, 12 predicted proteins | sample MSEWelMarce3H_FC_FD_189094 | JGI IMG/M metagenome (GOLD analysis project Ga0247722, IMG submission 189094) | Subsurface sediment microbial communities from gas well in West Virginia, United States - MSEEL Well Study Marcellus 3H_FC | ecosystem: Environmental > Terrestrial > Deep subsurface >... | reverse complement strand
GATGCGACTGTGCTGGTAAAGACTTTGCGTTCGACCGGAACAACAACTGTTGGTACTTGGGAGATCGCACTAGATGACCTAGTTGTCACCGAAGTTCCAAAGAGCGGTTGGAGCGTTTCTTCTCATGATGGTGAAAGCGTTGCGCTGGATCTTGAGCTAACACCAGTGTTGATTGCGGCCGGAAATGTGCGTGAAGTAATCAGATTTATTCAAGAGCGTCGCAAGAGCGATGGTTTGGATATCTCAGATCGCATCAACGTTACCTGGAATGCAACTGACGAGATCGCGGCGGCAATCGAATCTGATCTTGGGCACATTGGCGATGAAGTTCTAGCACTGTCTTTGACACGCGATGCAGGATTGGAAATCAAAGACACAGAGATTGGTGTTGAAGTCGTACTGGTTAAAGCTTAATTACAGGCCGCGCAACAAGTTCATCAATATTTGTGTTCCGAAAAAGAGCACAATAAAACTCATGTCTAAACTGATTGCACCCAAACGAAGTGGTGGCACAAAGCGACCCACAAACTTCATCGGTGGATCAGTGATTGTGTAGATAGCTTCTACAAAGTAGAGAATGATTCCTTTGGGACGCCAGGTTCTGGAAAACATTTGAACATAATCAAAAATTAAGCGACCCAAAAGCGCCAAAAGAAAGATTTGAAGAACACTGGCTAGCAGTGAGCCTACGCTCAACATGTTCAGCTCTGGTTAAAGAAACTTGCTTGAGCCGCTGCTGACTTATCTTCAGAGCTGACTGAAACATTTGCAGGTGAGAGAAGGAAAACCTTCTTTGTCACGCGCTCGATAGTTCCGTGCAAACCAAAAGCAAGACCGCTTGCAAAATCAACGAGGCGCTTGTGCTCTGACTCATCCATTTCAGTGAGGTTGATGATCACTGGATTTCCTTGACGGAAATGCTCACCGATCGTACGTGCCTCGTTGTAATAACGTGGATGCAAAGTAATGATGCGATCCATTGTTGGAAGATCAAGCTGCGGTGCAACCTCTACAACTGCTGATTGACGCAATGAACCAACTGAACGAGGTTCGCGAGTTTTGATGCGAACATCTCCGGTTGGGGCGAGTGCTGGGGTATTTGTAGTTGCTGCTTGAGGAGTATCGAATTCAGGATCATCCATCAAGCCAAGGTAATTAGCGACACGGCGCATTGCATTAGACATGGTTAAAGGTTACTGGTGGGGTGAGCGAGAACCGAGGATTGATGAGCCTACGCGCACATGTGTCGCACCATGTGAAATTGCCACTTCGTAGTCGCCACTCATGCCGGCAGACAATGAATCCGCCTTTGGAAATCTGAGCAAAAACTCATTGCGAATCAATGATAATTGCGGATAAGCCGCGTCCGGATCCATCCCCACCGGCGGGACCGACATTAGCCCCACCAAGGTGTGGATCTTTGAATCCGACACTTTTTCGGCTAACTGATAGAGCTGATCAACCCCTGCCCCGCCGCGATTATGGGCACCATCTAATGAAACCTGAAGAAAGATACTTAAGGGATGTGGGGCAACCTTTTCAATCATTTCGAAATGGCGTGGATCATCCAGCGAATGAATCACTGAAGCCCACGATGTAATTGACTTTAATTTATTGCTTTGGATCTGACCTTGAAAGTGCCAGTTGCCCTGCACAATCTGCGACTTTTCTGCGCCTTCTGCGTCTCGGTTTTCGCCAAAATCTGTTACCCCTAGTTGCTGAAGAATCTGCACATCACTAGCGGGAAAGGTCTTAGTAACGGCGATCAAGGTCACTGGATGCGAAGCAACGGCAGCAATCTTTGCGCGAACAACGTCAAGGTTCTGTGAGATTTCTTCTAATCGATTCATAAGGACACTACCCCTGCAAATCGACCCGTCGGATTTTGGCGACGATGAGAAAAATACATGTGATCTTCAAAGGTGCAAGAAGTAGAAGCTTCATATGAAACTCCAGCTGCGACTAATTCTGCAATCAGGGCTTTGGAAAGATCTAGCCCCGGAGTTCCTTTGTGTGTCGTTGCGAAAGCACGAGGATGTTCGGCAATCACATCTTGTTGCATCTGGAAAGGGACTTCGTAACAACCACCGCATATAGATGGACCTAATATGGCATGGAGTTCTATTGCACCTAGTGATCGCATTTGTTGCACCGCTTTCACGGCGATGCGATTAACTAACCCAGCACGGCCAACATGGATTGCACCAACTGCCTCCTTCGAAATCAGAAGCAGCGGAATACAGTCGGCAACCATCACTGCTAAAGCCAGGTTTGGTGTAGTGGTAATCAGCCCATCGCATGTTGGAATTTCAGAAGTAATGGCGTCAACAACTTTTATTTCATCACCATGGACTTGATTCATAAACTGAGCAGCGCCGATTACTGTGCGATTAGTTGCGACCACCGCTGGATCATCACCGACATGAAGTGCCAAATTCAATGATTCATACACGCCAAGGCTTTCGCCTCCGCGTCGATCAGTAAATAAGTGAGGCAATGCCTTACTTCATGAAGTCAGGAACGTCGATTTCGTCCTCAGCAACTAACTCTTCAAAGGTCACGCGACGCTTGGGAGTTTCATTGCCTAAATCAAGAGCGACTGAGATCGGATCATTTGATGCGATTGGGTCTGCAACACCACCAAGGGTTGCTGCATCAATTACTGGTGTGGACACCTTTTTTGGTGCTCCACCTTCAAAGCCTGCAGCTACAACGGTAATTCGAACCTCATCGCCCAGTGCATCATCAATTGTTGTTCCAAAGATGAACTTGGCATTTGGATGAACCGCTGACTGCACTAGCTCGCACGCCTCGTTAACTTCGAACAATCCAAGATCTGATCCGCCAGACACTGACAGAAGTACACCCATCGCTCCATCAATTGAAGCTTCAAGAAGTGGACTTGAAATTGCAAGTTCGGCGGCACGAAGTGCGCGGTTTTCACCACGAGCTGATCCGATACCCATTAACGCAGAACCTGCACCTGACATAACCGCTTTAACATCGGCAAAGTCCAAGTTAATCAAACCAGGTTGCGTAATGATTTCAGTAATTCCCTGTACACCTGAAAGCAAAACTTGGTCTGCGCTCTTGAAAGCATCTGCCAAAGTTATTGTGCGATCAGAGATTGCAAGCAAACGATCATTAGGAATAACAATCAGCGTGTCAACTTCTGCGCGTAGTGCTTCGATACCGACATCAGCTTGTGCTGAACGAAGTTTTGCTTCAAAAGAAAATGGTCGAGTTACTACACCGATAGTTAATGCGCCAATATCTTTTGCAATCTTTGCAACAACCGGAGCCGCGCCAGTTCCAGTTCCGCCACCTTCGCCTGCAGTTACAAAAACCATATCTGCGCCACGAAGAATTTCTTCAATGTCATCTGCATGATCAAGTGCAGCTTCGCGACCCTTATCTGGATCCATACCTGCACCAAGACCACGAGTTGTTTTTCGACCAATATCTAATTTCACATCTGCATCACTCATTAACAAATGTTGTGCATCTGTATTAATTGCAATGAACTCGACGCCTTTAAGACCAACATCGATCATTCGATTAATAGCGTTAACTCCACCGCCACCAATGCCGACAACTTTGATGACCGCTAAATAATTCTGTGGTGAAGCCACTTTTTTCCTCCTTATGAACCATAAACCTCAACTTGAGGCTTACTATTCACTGCTTTTCGATAAGGCGAACTTAAAGTGCATGAGGGTGATTATCAAACACCGACATCAATTAATTAGCGTGTCGCATTAATTAGATTTTTTGAAAATTACTTAACGATTGGTGCATTGGGTGCTGACACATCTACCCGCTTTATATTTGCATTTTCAGGAAGTGCAATCAAAGCCTTATAAACCTTTAGTTTTAACTCATTTTCTGTGTTGCTACCCCAACGAATTTCTATGTCTTTGCCATTGTTTTGAATTATCAAAACCAAAGCGCCGGAGCCACGAACCTTTACAACTGTCAATGACGACTTGAGCTCTTCGGGTAACTGCATCAGGAAGTTAACCGCCTTTTTAGCATCCTCAAGAGTTGCGGCCTGAATCTGGATCAAGCCTTCTGGTCTTGACCCTTGTGGAACAAAGCTGGCAGCGGTCGAGTCAATTACCTTGTTTTCAAAAGTGGCAATAGGTGTGCGCGATGTAAGTTCTACAACAACTTTTCCATTGATCCAGTTTCTAGAAACATCTGCCGACTTAACCCAATCAAGTTTTTCTAGTTTGGTAGCTATCGCCCGTGGTTCAACACGTGCCAACTTCTGACCCTTAACTATTCCCGTGTTTATTGGTTGCTCGCTCCCAATTACCTCTACTGAAGAAACGGTAAAGAAAGTCGAGTACCCCAACACATAAGCCGAACCCGCTAGCAACGCTACAACTAGCCCTGCAATTAAAGAGCGCTTCATTTACGCAAAACGCCTAGCAAGGCCTTCAACAATAATCGGAGCAAGAGAGCTGACATCACCCGCACCCAACGTCATAATGACATCGCCGGGTTGTGCATCTGCAATTACTGAATCAGTTACTTCAACAAAATTAGGTATGTACTCGCCTTTACTCATCTTCGAGGTAATGATTTTTGAATTAACGCCCTCGATAGGCTTTTCGCTAGCGGCATAGACTTCGAGCAGTATTGCGCGATCTGCAACATCTAGTTCTTTCGCAAACTGTTGGGCAAAAGCTTGGGTTCTGGAGTAACGATGAGGTTGGAAAATAACAATCAATCGGCCAGCATCTGCAAAACGACGTGCAGCTTCAAGAGTGACGTGAATTTCAGTTGGATGATGTCCATAATCATCGATTACTCGGATTCCGTGAACCGTTCCCTTTACTTCAAACCTGCGCCCAGTCCCCCTGAAATTACCCAATCCAGTCAATAACTCTGCCGGTGCAAATCCAAGTTTCAAACCTGTCGCTAGTACACCTGCAGCATTTAACAAATTGTGATGGCCAGGTACCTGTAATTCGATATGGCCAACGCTCTTGCCTTTCCAAATTGCCCGAGCTCGAGAGCCCATTGTCAGAAGCTCTATCTGATCAAGGTGTAAATCCGCGGTTTCATTGACTCCGTAGGAAATCAATTCGATCGAACTGGTGCTCTGTGCCAGTGCAACTGCGCCAGCATCATCTGCGCAATAAGTAAGGAATCCGCCTGCTTGAATGGTTGCGGCAAAGTCCCTGAAAGCTTGCGCAACAGATTCTGCGGTTTCAAAAAAATCAACATGATCATGTTCAACATTTGTAACTATGGCAGCAAACGGGTGGTATTCAATGAAAGAACCATCAGATTCATCTGCTTCAGCAACAAAAATTTCACCGGTTCCACGGTGCGCATTAGACCCTGAAGCGGTGATAGTTCCGCCGATCGCAAAAGATGGATCCGCACCACATGCTTGCAACGCAACAGCCAGCATCGAAGAAGTCGTCGTCTTGCCATGTGTTCCGGCAACGGCCACGCTCTTCGATTCTGACATCAATACCGACAAAGCTGCAGCCCGAGTCAAGATCGGAAGTTGTAACTCTTGGGCACGTAAACGTTCTGAATTCGTGTGCGAAATTGCGTTGGAGTAAACAACAAGATCAGAACCATCAACATTTTCGCCCCTGTGGGATGTTGAAACTTTGGCTCCAAGTGCCGATAAAGCGGTTACAACCGATGAATCTTTAGCATCAGAACCACTGACGGTGATTCCGTGAGACAAAGCGATTCGTGCAAGACCGCTCATGCCCGCTCCACCGATTCCGATGAAATGGACTCGCTTGCCAATAAGTGAAGCTAATTGTGGATTCATGACTTAATCGCAAATTCAGTAAGTGCCACAATCTTTTGCGCAGCGTCGAGATCCTGATCATCTCCATTAATTGGTGCCTGTGCGGCAGCCTTGAACAATCTATCAATCTGAGCCTCAATGAAGTCAGAAGTAAATTCTTTTTGAGTAATGATTTCGGCCCGACCATCAGCTACCAAAGATGCAGCGTTGACGAACTGTTCTCCATTTCCAATTGGCAGCGGCACGAAAAGAGCGTATCGACCCAAAGCCCTAAATTCGCTGCAGGTCACCGCACCGCTTCTGGCAATAATCACATCAGCGGCCAAATACGCATCTGCCATCGCATCTACATAAGCAACCGGCTTGTAGCCCCCTTGTGAAGGTGGCAATGCATTGAGCTTTCCCACTGAGTGCAGAACTGAAATCCCTTTGTGAATAAAGGTGGAAACACTTTGGGCAACAACGGCATTTATTGCCAGTGAACCTTGTGACCCTCCCATGATGAAAACAAGTGGTGCATCTGCCGGAAAACCTAATCGCACCTTTGCTGCTGTTCGAGCGCTCTCCCAATGTGAAGCCGAAGCAACACATGCGGTGGCGACATCAGAGCGAAGCGGCAAACCTGCAAGTAACGCATCAGAAAACTTTCCTTGCTCTACTGGATGAGCCACTGCTAGATGGGAGGTAAACAATGCACCTAAGCGATTAGCCCAACCAGGCTTTGCATTTGCTTCATGGATGACAATCGGAGTGCGCGAAAGTGCAGCAGCCAAATAAGCAGGGGCGCTGACATAACCGCCAAAACCAACCAGAACATCGCCCTTTTTTACCACCTTGATTGATGAAACAACTGAAGAAATCAAATCAAAAGAAATTCGTAGCCACGATGCAGATGGAGTTCTGGAGATTGCCACTTTAGGAATAAGTCGAAGCTCAAACCCTGCTGCTGGAACTAAGGTGTTTTCCAGGCCGCTCTTTGTGCCCAAGAAGATGCACTTATCTGCAGGGTTAGTTTTCATCCACTGTCGTGCGACAGCAAGAGCTGGCTCGATGTGTCCTGCGGTGCCTCCACCAGCAAGAACTACCGTAGCCATTTAATTCCCGTCTCTTGTAATCCTTTATAGATTACTGGGTCTCTACGCGCAGCGCCTAAAACAAAGCCGATTCCCATGTATGTCGCAATCAGCGCTGATCCGCCGTAAGAAACAAATGGCAAAGTCACGCCAACCACAGGCAACACACTTATTGCAGAACCGATGTTGAGAACAGTTTGAATAGCAATCCAACAACCCAAACCTGCGCAAACATAACGAACCATGGGATCACTTGCGCGTAGTGCTAATTTAAAGATTGCAAAAAGTAGCAGCGCCAATAAAAGCAGAGTTGCAAGAGTTCCGAATAATCCGAGCTCTTCACCAATGACTGAGAAAATAAAGTCTGTATGAGCTTGTGACAGGTTTCCCCATTTTTGGCGACTTGCCCCTAGGCCCACACCGAAAAGTCCACCACTGGCAAGGCCAAGCAAGCTATGTGCTGGTTGCCAACCAGCGAATTTGTATTGCTCCTCAGCAAAAGGATTAAGGAAAACTGCAAAACGTTCTACGCGGTGAGGAGCTGTCAAAATAAAGACTGCAATCCCAGCTAAACCAGCAGCTACTACTGCTCCAAAGACTCCTATGCGCAGACCTGAAACCCACAGCAACCCCGCCAAGATAAAGGCAAACACCGAAGCGGTGCCTAGATCATTACCTGCCATCACCAAAATCATGCACAGCAAGAACGCTGGTCCAATCAAAACAACCACATTGCTGTAAATCGCACCTGCTCGTTCTCGAATTGCAAGCATGTGTCCGGCCCACAAAATCATTAAGAACTTTGCGATTTCACTGGGTTGAACATCGACAAAGCCAAGGCTAATCCAGTTGTGATTACCGTTAACACTCTTGCCAATAAGTTGAACCAGTACCAAGAGAACAACTGAAATCACAACACCGAAACGAGCGATGGATTTCCATTGACGAAGTGATAGTCGGGAAAGTACCCAAGCCATCGGCAGTGAGATCAGCAGAAAAAGAAACTGGCGAATTACGACACCGTAAGTGGTACCGCGGGAACCCAATGAATAAATTGATGAGGCTGAAAAAACCATGATGAGACCCAAAAGGCTCAAAGCCAAAGTACTACCCAAAAGCATGTAATAGAGATTTACCGGCTTGGTGAAAATAGTTTCCTCACGCTTCATGGGCAATCACCTTTCGAACCGCAGCCGCAAATCTATCTCCGCGATCTGCATACGAGATGAATTGATCCATAGATGCACATGCCGGCGCCAACAAAACTGCATCCCCTGACTGTGCATGTTTAGACGCTGCGCTAACAACTGATTCCATTAATGAATTGGACTCTCCCCCACGAACGTAATCGCTAGGGGCATCAATAAGAATTCTCGGAATTGCAGGCGCGTACTTGATCAAAGCCGCTTCAATGAGTCCACGATCTTCACCCACAAGAATTGCCGCTTTAATTCTTGGTGCACATCTTTCAATGAGCGAATCCATGTCTGCGCCCTTTGCTAAACCGCCAGCAATCCACACCACTGAAAGGTGGGACATTAATGAGGCTGCGGTGGCATGTGGGTTAGTAGCTTTTGAATCATCAACCCAGGTAATTCCCTCTGCCTCGTGAATTACTTCGATGCGGTGGCGACCTGGACGAAAAGCTTGCAGCGCTTTTTGAATATCCTCGTGCGAGACATTGATGGCACGGGCTAAACCTGCTGCCGCAAGGGCGTTAGAAACATTGTGCGGGACCGTTGGAACAATGTCATTTAACTCGCAGATCATTGATGCTTGCTGTGGATCGGCAACAAATGCGCGGTCAACGAGCAGTTCTTCGACAACTCCGATTTCACCCGGAGCAGGTGTATCTATAGAAAAGAAAGCTTTGCGTCCACTAAAGCGGTTGGCACGCGTCACTACCGCGCCATCATCGGCGTTTAGAATCGCAATTTCTGCTCGATCCAGAATCGAAAACTTTGCATCGGCGTAAGCCTCGAAGGTGCCGTGCCAATCGAGGTGGTCATCAGCAATGTTAAGAATTGCCGCCGCTTGAAATTGTGCCTGCTTAGCCCAATGCAGCTGAAAACTTGAAAGTTCTAACACCAAAACTTCATAGGCATCATCTCGATCGACTGCATCAATGACAGTGTCACCAACATTGCCACATGCCGTTGCCTTGATTCCCGCTGCCTGCAAAATCGCTGCAGTCATTTCAACTGTAGTTGTCTTGCCATTAGTGCCAGTTACTGCAATCCATTTTTGGCTCGGTGCACGCAAAGAGCGGAGGTTCCAAGCAATATCGATTTCATTGAGAAGTTCTAGCGAACTATTTAGAATCTTTACTACCAAAGGATGATCCTGACGCCATCCTGGTGAAATCACTGCGGCATCAAAGTTTTTTACATCAACCGCTTCAGGCTTTACTGCGTCAATTGAGTTGTCATCGGTAAGTGTCACCTTTGCCCCTTGCGAGGTCAGGAAACGAGCAACTGATTTTCCAGTTACTCCGGCACCTAGAACCAGCACATTTTTATTGGCAAAGTCGGTAGACATGAATTACTTGACGACCCATTGCGCATAGAAAAGTCCAAGACCAATTGCTACGCACAATCCAGCAATGATCCAGAAGCGAATGACGACAGTAATTTGAGCCCAACCAATTAATTCGAAGTGGTGATGTAGAGGTGCCATTTTGAAAACGCGCTTTCCACCGCTCATCTTGAAGTACGCGGTTTGGATCAATACAGACATCGTGATGATTACAAAGAGTCCGCCAAGTGGAATAAGCAGCAGTTCTACGCGCAAAGTTGCCGCTAATCCTGCAATTGCACCACCTAGAGCAAGAGATCCTGTGTCTCCCATAAAGATCTTGGCCGGCGGAGTGTTCCACCACAAAAATCCTGTGCACGCTCCGGCAAATGCTGCTGCAAGAACAGCTAGGTCAAGTGGATCGCGAACTGCATAACAACCTGCGGTTGCATTCAGCGCACAGCTTTGACCGAACTCCCATACCCCAATCAAAACAAAAGCTAAGAAGGTCATGATCGATGCACCTGTTGCTAAGCCATCCAGGCCATCTGTCAGATTAACTCCGTTACTTGCCGACATCACCATCACAATAATGAAGATAATGACCAGAGCTGGTCCCAAGTAAATTGCGGTTTCGCGAACACCAGAAAGGTATTCAGATATAGGAGTCAATGAATCCTGATCAGCAAATTGCAATCCAAGGTAACCAAAGACACCTGCAAAAATCGCCTGTCCCAGCAGCTTGTAGCGCCCAGGTAAACCCCTTGAATTTTGGCGCGAAACTTTAAGCCAATCATCAAGAAATCCAATAAAACCTAAAGCAACTACTAATCCCATTACTAACAGCGCTGATGCAGTTACTGCATTTCCTGTCACAAGGTGAGCGAATAAGTAACCAAGGATTGCCGCCAGGATAAAAATGATTCCGCCCATAGTTGGCGTACCGTGCTTTATGTGGTGACTGCTCGGACCATCTTCACGAATAATCTGTCCATAACCTTTGCGAGCAAGCGCGCCGATCAGAACGCGTGTACCGAAGATAGAAAAGATGAGGGCGAAAGCACCTGCAATAAGGATCTGTCTCAACTTTCAACTCCGCTCTTGTCTAACCACAGGCTCTCTAACTTTTGAGCCAGCACTTCAAAACCTTCTGAACGTGAAGCTTTTACTAGAACAACATCTCCTGCAGAGAAATGATCTGTCATCGATAGACATTCATCAATACTGGCGTAGTGATGAACAACTGTTCCGCCTAGTGAAACTCCATACTCCGGAGCCGCAATTGCCACGAGATGATCGATTCCGAGCTCCTGTGCAAGGGTGCCAATCCCGGCGTGATGTGCGGGGCTTGACTCGCCGAGTTCATGCATTTTTCCGAGGAATGCCCATGATTGGCCGCCTCGTTCCTGCGCAAATAGAACAAGTGATCGCAAAGCTGCCGACATTGATTCAGGATTAGCGTTGTATGCATCATTGATCAACAGCAGACCAAAAAGGTCATGAATTTCCATCCGCCATTTACTGGAGTTCTCGGCGGTTGATAGTGAACTAGCAATCAATTCGATAGGAAGTTCAAGTGCGGTGCCTACCGCTGCCACAGCTAAAGCATTTGCTATGTGGTGTTCGCCCACTAATCTCATTCCGACCGCATCACGGCCTGCAGGAGTTACTAAATCAAAGTGTGGTCGACCTTCGCGGATTTCGATTTCGGTTGCACGAATTTCACACCCTGCCCCAAATTTGATTGTTCGACCAGAATGTAACGAAGCCATCGCTGGGGTGTAGGAATCATAATTTCCAAGAACTGCAATACCGTCAGCATTTAAACCTTGAATGAGTTCAGATTTGGTGCGGGCGATTGCTTCTACGCTGCCGAATTCGCCAAGATGCGCCGTTCCAACAGTTAAAACAACTCCGATGTTTGGTTGAGCAATACTGCACAAACGAGCGATGTCACCTGTGTGACGAGCGCCCATTTCTAAGATACAGAAGCTAGTTTTCTCATCGCATTCAAGCAACGTAATTGGCAATCCCAAATCATTGTTAAATGAGCCAGCCGGAGAAACGGTTGGACCAACCGCAGACAACATGTGAGACATCAGATCTTTAGTGCTTGTCTTTCCTTGCGAGCCTGTAATTCCAATAACAGTTAAGTTGGTCAGACGTTTACGAACAAAGGTAGCCAAGATTGATAAAGCTTCGATGACATCTTCTACTACTATGCAAGGACCATCGATGCGCTTAGTCGTCAATGAAAACATTGCCCCTGCTCGATAAGCATCAGCTGCATAATCATGTCCATCTACAACTTCACCCTGCAGTGCCAAGAAGATGCAACCAGGTGTTGCTTTTCGCGAGTCAAATACTGGTGCTTTAGAAACAAGTAAGTCTTTGTCGCAATGCATTTCTCCGCCGACCAAAAGACCGATTTCACCAGCTGTTAATGTAATCATTTCTTATCTTCAATCGCCTTGGCCAGTTCAATGCGATCATCAAATGGCTGCACAACACCGTTAATCTCTTGACCCTTTTCATGGCCTTTACCTAAAACAATGACCAGATCGCCATCTTTGGCTTCGTTAACTGCAGCTTTAATTGCTGCGGAACGATCTTCAATCACTGCACTTGGTTCTTGAATCTCTAAGCCAAGGGTCATTTGCACCAGAATTGCATCCGCTTTTTCGGATCGTGGATTGTCACTTGTAAAGATCGCTACATTTGCGCCTTCTTGTAATGCCTTACCCATAAGCGCTCTCTTGGAAGCATCGCGATCGCCACCACACCCAAGCACTGCAATTACCCGGCCGCCGCTGATTTCATGAGCAGTCTCTAAAACCCGAGTAACCGCATCTGGAGAATGTGCGTAATCAACAAGGGCGGTGAAGTTTTGTCCCAATCGCACTGATTCAAGTCGACCTGCTGCTCCAGTTAACTGCGGCAAGATCGCTGCAATATCAATTGGGTCAATTCCACTTTCAGTGGCAATTGCAACTGCCATCAAGAGATTATCAAAGTTGTATCCACCATGAAGATGAACTTTTCCTTCAATCAGGATTCCCCCGCCGCCTCTAATTGCAACATGGGCACCGACATAATCCTTAGTGATGGATGCGTAGTGCCAAGTCGCACTCTGATCATGGCGTGAAACCGTCATCACTGGAAGCTCAGTAATTTCCTTAAGTTTGAGGCCGTAGGCGTCATCAATGTTAATGACAGCCAAATCTGCAAACTCAAAAGTAAACAACTTGGCCTTCGTCGCAAAATAGGCCTCCATTGTTTTATGAAAATCTAGGTGATCTTGCGAAAGATTAGTAAATGCAACTACAGCAAAGTGACTACCTCGAATTCGTTCAAGAGCGATCGCATGACTAGAAACTTCCATTACTAGATTGCGCATATGACGCTCACGCATCATCGCCGATAACGCTTGCAAATCGCTACTTTCGGGGGTTGTTCTCTTGCTCGCAATTACTTCTTCACCGATACGTGTTTCTACAGTCCCGATAAGACCACTTTCACGACCAGCCAGCGACATGATCTGGTGAAGTAAAGTTGTAACTGTTGTCTTTCCGTTTGTGCCAGTGACACCGACGCTATACAGATCACGCATTGGCTCGCTATAAAACCAAGCGCTAATCACTCCTGCGGCTCGACGTGGATTGCTGCTGACAATGACAGGAACGCCAGCGATCTTGGCGGCACCGGCAGTATCCGTTAAAACCGCGGTAGCACCTCGTGCGATTGCATCTGTTGCAAACTCTGCGCCATGTGTCTTCTCACCAGGTAGCGCAATGAATAAGTCACCTTCTTGAACGCTGTTGCTTGAAAGTGTGATGCCAGTAATAACTGTCGTTGGGTCTCCGGTTAACTGAGCATTAGCAATTGCCGCAACTGATTCAAGAGTTCTCTTGAATTCTTCAATTGGCCTTGACATTTGCTGCCTTCTTATCTGCAATCAACTTTCTTTCGGCAAGAAGTGCTTTTTCGTTCAACGGAAGCGGGTCAACGACGGTGCCTGTTGGCGCGATTCCCTTTGATTGAAGCACAAATGACATTACCTTTTTAAATACTGGACCACCTAGGTATCCACCCCAGTGCAAGCCTTTAGGATCTTGAATAGTTACAGAAATTACATATGCAGGCTTGTCAGCTGGTGCAAAGCCAATAAATGATGCGGTGTAGCCGCGATAGCAACCACATGTGTCATCAATACGTTGTGCAGTTCCAGTCTTACCAGCCACACGATATCCAGGAATCGCTGCAGATGGCGCGGTTCCACTTGCAGATACTACGCTCTCCATCATTAAACGCATCTGTGAAGCCGTCTCTGGGCTAATTACTCGAACACTCTCGCGAGTTGCAGATGGTGTGTAGTTTCCACTGGAATCACTTGTTCCTGCAATAACCGTTGGAGATACACGAACTCCATCATTAGCGATCGTGGCAAAAACACTTGTTGCCTGCATCGCTGTTACTGAATATCCCTGTCCAAAGGCCACCGTTGGCGCTGTAGTTCCGGACCAATCGGCAACCTTAGGCAAAATTCCGCGTGATTCACCAGGCAAACCTGAACCCGTTTTAGAACCAATTCCAAACTTTGTTAAGTAGTCATACAGCTTGTCATTAGAAATCATTTCGCCAATCTTGATGGATCCGGTGTTACTTGAAACCGCAAGAACTCCGGCAGTTGTTAAGCGCTGTGTTGGATGTGGCTCGTGATCACGAAACACCTTTACTGAACGCTTTAACTTGTCCGGAATTGTTAGAACTGTTTGCGGAGTAATTTTCTTTTCCTCTAGCGCTGCGGCAATTGTCATTACTTTTCCGGTAGAGCCTGGCTCGTAAACATCTAGGACAGATGGGTTACGCATAGCAACTAGTGAAACTTTAGTTGTGTCATTTGGGTCAAAAGTTGGTGCGGTAGCGTGTGCCAAAATGTGCCCAGTCTTTGGATCCATAACAATGACAGTTCCGCTGAGTGCCCGAGATGATTTAACAACTTCTGCAATTGCCTTTGACGCTACCCACTGGATATCGCGATCTACTGTTAAGCGAATCGATGTACCTGATTGTGCTGGGATAATTTCAGATTGTGAGCCAGGAATTTCAGCCTTGTAACCATTGGCATATGAATACTTGCCATCGATACCTTTAATTTTTGAGTTCATGCTGGATTCGAGTCCAGTTGCGCCAACACCATCATGATTCACAAAGCCAATAAGTGATGCAATCAAATTTCCTGATGGATATTCGCGGACATAGCTGCGTTCTGGGAAGAAACCAATAATTCGATCAGGGCTCATTGCTTTAAATCGTGAGTTGTACTGGTCTAAGGCGTCAGAGAGTTTTAACCATGTTGCAGGCTTTGCATTGCGGGCAACCATGTTCCATTTGCGAGTACCTGTTACCGCTACTTGGACCTCTTGAACCTTCATATTAAGAATAGGAGCTACGAAAGCTGCGACTTTGGCAGGGTCGGTGATTTGGGTTTGATCCACCACGATGCTCGTTGCTGCAACGCTTCGCGCAAAAGGCACACCATTGATATCGGTGATATCTCCGCGTGGTGCCTGAAGAGTTCTTACCTTTTCCATTTCATTAACAGCGAGTTCGCGATA
>Ga0247722_10001141_pt1 | contig 15002 bp, 26 predicted proteins | sample MSEWelMarce3H_FC_FD_189094 | JGI IMG/M metagenome (GOLD analysis project Ga0247722, IMG submission 189094) | Subsurface sediment microbial communities from gas well in West Virginia, United States - MSEEL Well Study Marcellus 3H_FC | ecosystem: Environmental > Terrestrial > Deep subsurface >... | reverse complement strand
GCACCTAAAAAAACCCGATCACCTTTCGTGCTATTGCATTTCTTACAAGCTGCAACTAGACCGTCCATGTTAAATGGGTCTGAAGCGTCCTTTGCTAGTGGCGTCACATGATCAACTTGTGCGTTGGTCTTGTCTAAGTGCGTGCCACAGTAGGTGCATTGCCACGAGTCACGAGCCAACACTCTGAGTCTGACAGTTTTCCACTTACCGCTACCAAGTATGCGTTGCTGTCTTGTCTGTCTACTCAATGCCAACCCTTTGTCTTTAGATGATGTAATGCTTTACATGCGTTAGGTACACCATGCTTGGTAGTACCGTATCTATGTTCTATGTACTTAATACCTAATGCTACTTGTTGTAATGGATTCTTACTTAACATAATCTCATTACGCATTTGAGGTATCCCATAGTGTGAACCATTGCGTGCTTCAGGTCTCCAGTTAGATTCTTTTGTGTATAGCTCTAATATGCATGTGTATTGCTTATTGTCATTTAATGCTGCTTTTGCATATTGTTTAGGTGTAACTGTAATAACGGGCTTTGTAGTTATAGCTTGTGCTGTATCAACCTCTATGGCGGTTATCTCTAGTAACACTAGACATAGCAATGACCCGAAAGCTACTGCCCACGAACTCGCAAGCTCACCCCTTCGGGGCTTGCGTTCGGGCTTTAAGAGCCCGCCGCTGGCTAGTAGCGTACCGCCCTTGTCAAATCTGTTGAGCATACCGTCTCGAATAGTGAGACGATCTTTAATGTGATTTACACCACAGTTTCTTTTACCCATAACCCTCACTCCATTCATGACCACATGCACAGCAATAGTGCAGATAGTCCTTGTTATATTGTGTTGTTTGTGTGTTATACCCTAGGCACTCGGGGCATTGATCTTTGCGCATATTGAGCAGCTTAAACCTTCCATTTTCCATGCACCGCATTTAGTGCAACGGACTGGCTCTTTCATAAAGTCGGTTACCACTCTTACGCCCTTATTCTCGCACCTTTGACACTTGGCTACTACTACCTCAGGTGGTATGTCCCACCCTTGTTCAATCTCAAATACTGTGGCTTTACCACATTTATTGCACTTCATTTGTATTGCTTCAGGCATCTTTATGATGCCCGAAGTCAATATGGTTGATAACGCCACAGCTGTAACATTTAGCTAAATCGCCCTCATGTATCATGCGTGGGTCATTACAAAGTTCACAGCAATCTGCAAGGCTCACAATCTCAGCCATTGCACCTGCGTCACTAAACATAATCTTTAGCCCATTAGGATAGATCATCTCCATGTCGCCCATTTACTTATCCTGTTCGCCAAATGTCCATAAGCCATTAGCTGTAAGTCTGCCCCATACAGGCGCACATTGATCTGCCTTACGCTTTTCAACACAGACAAATCCATAATAAGGCTTACCTGCTTGGCTTGTGCCTTCTTTACGAATCATTGCACCATGTTGGCACTCGTATGTTTGATCTACCACAGTTGCATTTAATGACTTAGCAACCTCATCAACTGACCATTGTGCAGGTTCAGCTTTTGCTTCAGGTGCAGTCCAAGGATTGTTTTTTATGTCAGTCCTTAGTGCCATTTCAACAGCTCTAGACTTTGACCCTGCGCTGCTATAAACAGGCTTTACAGCTTCCATTTCAGCCTTGTTAGCCCTAGGTGCTTTTGTGCCGTCTTTCATGGTGCTGTACTTAGGGTCACCTGTGTTGGTTATAGCTCTTGCATAGGCACTTGTTTCTGCCTTTTCTATTGCAAACTGTGTAGCCAATGATTCACCAGCTAGTCCAGTCACCCAAGGCTCTTGGTCTGCCCAAGTCCTATAAAGATTAACTTCAACAAAGACAAACCCGTCAGTTTGTTCATGAAATGACTTCATACGAAAGTCAGGGTTTTCTTTTGCAAACAGCTCAATTCTTTGCTCAGCTGTCATGTAGTTATCTAAATTAAAATGTGCCATAGTCTATTTCGTCCAATCCTTGTGCGTAGGCTTGCTGTTGCTCCAAACTCCAAGTAGAGCCGTCATGCCAATGCTCCAGTTCGGATCGACATGGTTGGCAATAGTTGCGATATTTGCAGGTCGCTTTTCTGCTCGTGCTAATGCTCGTGAAAATTGCCATGACCTGACCTTTGAGACTAGTCGCCCCATAGCGGTTTTTACAGTAATCACAATAGTTCCTTGTCCGATTCAGAATTATCATTTAATTCTGCAATTATCTTTCTATACACACAGGCGTATCCGACGAGGTCTTTGAGTGAATCGTCATGTTGACTACTTTCGCTGAGACGAGAGACTTTGACGAGCAGCATACACATGGCTGCTTGTTCAGGACTAATGTAAGTGTCCAAGTAACCTGACCATAGCTCGCTGATTCGTCTATGATTTGTAGCTGCTGAGCCATAGATTGCACCTCTTGCAGTAAGTGTGTCGTTAATATCGGTAAGCCACTCATTAGTTTTTTTCATAGTCAAATACCTCATCTTGTGCAGCTCGTTCGACTGCCTTGGCTGAAGCATAACCATTGACCCAGCCACGCTGCTTGCCTATGTTAAAACCTCGGTCAAAGCCAAAGTAGTAAGCACAGTAAGAAAGCCCAGCTGTATAAAATAAAATGCTGATAGCTGTAAAGGTACTCATGCTGATACTCGATTGATAATGCCACTGGTAGCACGGTGCTTCATTTGCAAACTCCAGCAACTACCACAAACAACAAAAAACTCATGACCATAACCCTCTTGAAATATATCAAATTGGTTTTGGCAGTCATCGCATGTTTTTAACATAATTTCCTTTCCTGTCCTAAATCCGTTATTTAGGTACGACAGTAGTATGCGCTTGTAATCATGGTAAGTGTAGGAACTGACATGCGTGTCCTATAACGCTTTTGTTACAAAACCCCTATTGCGTCAAAGTCGTCAATATGGTCATCAATGGTTCGGTTATGCTCTTTTCCCATATACCTTACCCTCAAATATAAAGCTGCCGTCATGGTTAATAGGAATTGTGACCACCGTCACACGATTGGCGTCTACATAAGCAACAGCGAATCCTGACTGCCAGTTGGCATAGCCCCTTGTGTAGCTCATGCCGCTACTAGATAGGTCAACTAGGTTGCCTACCTCTACACCTTGTAATACACGCCCTAAACGCCCATTGTGGGCTTCTGAGTAGGACATGTGACCTAGTCTGTGAGTGTGACCACAGACAACATTTTTACCTATGCGTCGTGCGCCGTTTAAGGCTGTCTGCCCAGCATTGTTAGACATAGGGAAAGCGTCGCCATGAGTGACATGCCAACCTTTTGCCCAGTCAAATCCGTATGGGTGAAACTTGATGTTGAGCTTGTCATATCCCATAAAACGCTCATACTTGAGTTCGGGTAAATTAAGAAAACTTGGCAGTCTTTTTTTGATTGATCTGTATAGTCTGATTCCATGATTGCTACCCACTATGTCGGTTACTCCCAAGTAGGTTAATACCTCTTGGGTAAATACTCTGTCCTCATCTAGGTTGCCAACCATTTCGTCAATAGTGTTGGCATTAAAGCTCCCTAACTGAGGCATGTCTATCTCATCACCCACACAGATTGTTTGATGTGGATTCCATTTGGCTAGAAAACGACCAACTGTCTTTACTGCTACTTCATTTATGTACGGGGCTTGCAGATCACTTATGAACGCAATGCGCTTAATAGGTTAGTCCTCGTCCTCGTCGTCGTCTTGAAAAGGTGTAATGTCAGTATCAGCTGTTGTAGGTATTAACCACTCAGGCATACTGTTCTTGTTATCCATTAGACCTAATGCAAGTTCAACGGTAAAACCAGCCCTGCGCAATGCTCGGTAATACTCATTTAGCGCAATGGCGTGCATATCTAATGCGGTAGTCTCTAAACGAGCTACTGCTTTCCTTTTGCGTGCTGGTTTCTTTTTGGCTGCCATGTTTTAATTGTCTCTCGTCAGTACGACAAATAGATCGTCGACACGCTTTTGAAGGGCAATAATTTGTCCTTTAATATCTGTGATTTGGTCTTTCATGCTTGACCCTGAATTGGGGCGAAGTTCATTTAACCAGCCTTTGACTAAGAACCTAAGTCCTATTGCAAAGCCAGTAAATACAGTTGTTATTGCGGCACAGATAGCGGCAATATCTACCGCCGTCATTACTCTTTTGCGCCTATGCCAAACTGTGTGTCATCAGGATTTAATGCACGCAGTAAAGGTGCAATGAAAGCAACAGCAAATGCTTTCCATAGCTCTGAAGGTGCAAGGTCAGGTTGTGTTACATAGATTGTGGCTAGACAAACAAAGGCAGATCGTCCATAGCTGTTAAGCATTGCCCAATGTTTTGATTTCATATTTTGCCCCCTAATAAAGGTATATTGAAAAATGAACTGTCGGAATCGGAAGCCTTGGTAAAACTGATATGGATATGGTGATTATGAGGATTTAACCCACCCTTATATTTGCGCCAACGCCAGCCAAGGATAGGACTGGCTATTTTGCCTAAGTGAATTACATAAGATATGCGTCCATGATTTTTCCCGTAGAGTCTAAGCTGATCTGCCAAATATGCTGAATCCCCTTTGTTGTCAGAAAGGCTAGCGTCAATGTCAATAGCTCTAACGACGCCGTTGGACTTCGGGTCAGGTATATGGTCTGACTTACCTGCCTGTTGATGACGCAGATCAGCCACCCACCCGTCGCTGCGCCTGCTACGACTTGGGTAAGAATCATCTATCTGTTCACGCAGCTGTGCTGCGGATTTACTCAGCCAAGGTTTCATTAAAACTAATTTCATCTAATGGACATTGCCATTTGTAATTACTGTCTAAATTTAATTCTTGGTGACCACAATTAGGTTTGGGTGGTATAAATCCATCAATGATTGGATCATACATATACCCAATACTTGCAAAGTTATATCTAAAATTAGAATTGTAAGAGGTTTGTACCCAAGTACCACCAAGGTTATCTATCAACCATTGGTAACCCTCATCACCAGCGGGGTCATTATTGTTCCCAACTAATACTCGAATTACTTTATTGTTATCATCTAATTCTGCCCAATGACTCATATTAAACCGCCGTTTTCAAATAACGAACAATGATTAAACCTGAACCGCCGTAACCTGAGGTAGAAGTTGAATTGCCCATTGCACCTCCGCCGCCGCCAGTATTAACATCTCCGTCAGCTGCTGCTTGATTTGGAGTAGTACCAGATGCGCCGCCGCCGCCGTTACCGCCAGTTGAGTTTGCTGGCTGATAACCACCGCCGCCGCCTGCATACCAATAAGTGCCACTTATATTTTGACCTGTTGATGTTGCTGAGCCCCACGAAGAATAAGATGATGAGCCATTTCCGCCGTTGCCATTAGTTGCTGCCGCGCCAGCACCTCCGCCGCCACCTGAGTAACCTGGGCTAGAACCAGCTGCGCCGTTATTTCCTTGACCTGAAACACCAGTACCACCAGCTGAGTTATCGACTTCAGTTCCGCCGCCACCTGAACCACCATTTCCACCAATTTTTTCTCCAACATAATTAGCGCCGCCGTATCCGCCACCATCGGCAGTTAATGAAATAACACCACCAATAAATGTTGAATTGTTTCCTGGATTACCTTTTCTTCCAGTGCTAACTCCATCGCCACCAGCTCCGATTGTGCAGTTGTATGTATTAGCAGATAAGCTTTGACTTGCACTAAACAAAAGTCCACCTGCGCCACCGCCAGCACCGCTGCCAAACCCACCTGAACCGCCACCTGCTATCGTCAAAACATCAGCTACTAAAGTGCCACCTGATACAACTAAAGAACCATTACCTGTAAAAGTACGATAATAATAAGTTGCGTCACTAGCTAAAGTGCCACCTGATACAGTCGGCAAACTAGGTGTTGTAGGGCTGAAAATACCAGCGACAATGTTGCCGATCATTAGGCTATTGCACCTGCAACATACCAAGTATCGGTGGCAGTCTTAATGCACACAGCTGTTTTGTATTGTGCTAATGTAGGTGCTGCGGCTGTTGCCCCAGCTGATAAAACAGTTGTTGTGCCTGAACTAACTGCACTAATTGTGCAAGTACCAGCACCAATGTTTAATACTGTAAGGGCTGTACCTATTGGAAACGCAACTGAGGCGTTAGTAGGTATTTTGAAAGCAACAGCTGTGCCTTTGTTCATTAACTCTAAAACTTGATAACTGTCTGAAAGGGTTGCTGTGTAATCGTCTGTGTTGGCTGCACCTACTGTAAAGGTCACAAGACCGTTAAACATTGCAGCTGAGAGAACATCACCTGTTGAAGCTGGAAAACCTGTTGCCATTGTATTACTCCTTAGTAGCTTAGTATATCATCACCGAGGACACCATAGGTGGTGTTACCTATGATAAAACCGTCTGTGATTGGTTCAAGTGTGGTAAAAGTACCTAACCAACGGTTAGGGGTTATATCCCAAGCAACACCTTGCACTTGCAAGTTCTTGGTGATAGTTGACCCGTCAGGCTGGATATTGGATATATCAACATTTTGAAAATAGTCTATGTCTAGCATTGTGCCAGTAGGCACAGCTGTGTCTAATAAGTCCACAGTCATCTCGTCAATACGGATAGTAGTATCTGATCTAGTAGCCACATAAATACGGGCTATGTTATTGGCGTCTGTGTCTGTCTGAACTACTAGATCATTGTAGTTAACGCTGTGTGGGAAGTAAGTAGCCACGCTACCTGCGTCCTCAGCAAACTGAGCAGTACCACCAATACGGGTAATAGTGGCTTGGTTGATAATCAATTTATCGTCAAAGGCAAACTTTAGATTTTTGTAAGGTATATCGCCTGTCTGATTAAACTCAATAGGTGTGCCACCAGCTGAACTAATAGTGCTGGCTCTGTTCTTAAATACTGCCTGACCTTCAGCGTCCATGTAAAAAGCGCCTTGCTCTGAAAATTCTGCATTGATAATTGCAGTTAAGGCAGTTCTAGTTGTAGCAGGGTCAGCCTGACATAGTGAGTTGCCAGTTTCTATTGATCTTAAACTGTTTGGAAAATCTACTGTGTCTAATATCTTGCCTATGCGTTGACCTGTGTTATCACCGTTGGCTGAGCCTGTGACAGTTGTAATGTTTGCTAGGTTAAACAAGCGGAAACCGTCAACAGCTGTTATATCTACATAGGACACATTTTCTGCTTGGTCATAGCTGTAAGCGTAAGTTGTTGTATATCCGCTAAAAAGGTAATACGAAGTGCCAGCATAGGTGGCTGAGATTCTTAGCTTGCGTAAGGGTGTGAGTTGCCCATACAGGTCTGAGCTTGTGTTTTGCGGGTTGAATCTGCCAGTTTGGTCATAGATTCTAACTGTTGCGCTTCCAGCCTCGTATGTGTCTCTAAGGATATTGCGACCACGCTTAATTTGGATACTGCGTGTGACATCAGTCACATCAATAACTAATGCAGGTGCTGTGCCGTCTCCAAGGATACCGAAGCCAAGCTTGCCGTTAACAGGGTCACCTATTGTAAATGGGTTACCGAAGGTTGCGCCTGAGTTAAAGTTTAGGCTTACATTAAGTTGCGCTGGTAATGCCATTAGTCTATGAGAGACAATCTATTTATTTTGGATTGACTGCCTGAGGCTGAGTTGTTTATTAAGCCATTTTGTAATTCAGCTAATAAACCTTGGGTTGCACCGTTAACAGTAATGTTTATTACCGCACCCGTCATAGGATCAATGTTTGGATTAGCCTTAAAATATGCGTCTGCTTGGGCTTGCATACGAATTGAGGACGCAGCCATAGCAGAAGAAAGACCTTGCGCTTCTAAACTTGCAGCAAGAGCACGATACCTGCTTTCCTCAGTTGATGTACTTGGTTGCACTCCTAATCCTTTTTGAGCACCGGCTAACTTAGCCAATTCTGCCAATGCCGCTTGTACATAAGCAGGGTAATCCGCAAAAGGATTTAAGGCTTTAGGTAGGTTAGCGATAAAGGTAGCTAGTCCAGTAATGCGACCTTGTGAAAGTAATAACTCATTGCTTAGGCGATCTGCTTCTTTGCTATTGCCAGTTAATAATGACAGTTGCAACTCTAGGCGTAGTTTTTCATTTTCGGTGATTTTGCCTTGTAGACCAGCTAGGATTCCTGCTTGTTCTATATCTAAAATGCCTTGGCTTTTCTTTAACTTAGCAGCTTCTTGGGTTGCTTTTAGTTGAGCCTTTTGTAAATCTGTTTGTTTCTTTTGAGCTGCTAGACGGTCTTTTTCAATTTTAGCCTGTTTAAGATTAGCAATATAAACATCATTTGAAGTTTGTCCACCTTGGAAAGAACGACCAGCACCTGGTTTAGGTTTTTGAGCCGCACCATATTCCGCTAGCATTGTTAAATAAGAACCAAGTACAGGGATAGCCATAAAGAAACTACCCTTGCCGTCGCCACCCAATCCAGATAATTCTTTTGCCTTAGAGATTAAGTCTGCTAAACCGTAAATTACATTTCCTGTTTGCCTTGCCAATTCCTCCATTGAACTTGCTGCGCTATCAATTGAACCGTCTTTGCCTAGCAAAGATATTGCGTCTAATAAATCCTTACCAATTATTTCTTTAACATTGGCTGAAGCAATGGCTAAGGCATTTAACTTGCCTTGGTAGGTGTCAGCCGCTACTGAAGCCTGCCCTTTGAACTTGCCTGTTAATATGTCTAAAATTTTGTTCATGTCGCCTGAGGCTAGGGTGGCTTTATCAATGCCAACACCTAATCTTTGTATAGCTGTGGTTTGACCGTTGTAACCTTTGGCTAAAGCTTGACTTACTGACTGTAAATCTTTACCAGTTGCAGCACTTACATCTAATGCAACATTTAATGCCTTTTGAGTATCCAATACTGAGCCTGTACTGGTCAGTAATGTCTGATAAGCAGGTCTTAAATTGTCATCTAAAACATGGAAAGTCTTTTGTAATGACGCAATATAATCCTCAACAGACTTAGTAGCAAAAGCGTTGCCTGTGTTGATTAACTGCATTTCTAATGACTTGGCTGCGGCTTCGTCAGCTGCATAGGCTTTAATAGAAGCAACAGCAAAGTTTTTAATTGCACCTATACCAAAAGCCACACCGAAAGCACCAGCTAGTTTTTTAGCGGTGCTGGTTAATCCGTCTAAATCCTTTTTGGCTTTCTTACTACCCTTGTCGGTGTATTGGGAAACAATATCTAACTTAATTGTCATGCTGCTAAACCATACCTATCAGTTTTAGTAGTCGTCATAAACTTATGCTCTGCCTTGGCTATTGCCTTAAATACTGCGTCCGTCACTTTGCCTTGATCTCTTTCATAAGCCTTGTGGATAAGACGACCTCTATCCTCACGTCTACTGCCACTCTTGCCAAACCCGCCGTAAGTGCCTTGAATAGCTCTATTGAAATGTGCACCAGCATTAGGGTTGTTGCTTTGACTATCGCTATCGCCATTAAAGTTTAAGCGTCCAGCGGTTTCAATAATTGCTCCAGCGGCAGATTTGTTTAGTAAGCTGTATAAGCCTACAAACCCTGCGCTGTTGCGCCGTCCTTTACCTAGGGTATAAGTTAACCCTTTGCGAATAACTTTAGGGTCATATTTAGGAAAGGCACGCTCACGACCTGTACGGGATTTAACTTGTGCGCCACTAGCTTGCCAGTTATACAAACCATAAACTGCTGGTTGAACCATAGACCTAGCGTCATCAGATACGACTTTTAAGGCAACTCTAATCTCTTTGCGCATTTCGAGATAAAGGTCAGGCGCAAGTTTTCTTAATGCCTTTTGGGTCTCAACGAGACCTTTTACCTCTACTGGCATTTTCCACCCTTTGCGCTCTGTCTTTCATATAAGCCAAGGTTGCTAAGAACATTGACCTGTCCATGTTAATAAACTCGCTATGAGGTATGCCTGTCTCAACTGCTAATGAAGCAATTAAATAAGTGAGGTCATACCTCGTTACCCATTTGGGGTATCAGCGTCTACAATCTCTACCTTTTTCAAGGTCTCTAAAAACTGTTCCCCAAATGGTTTAACTGTTTCTCCTGATCGGCGTAGGCACTCCCACGCTAACCAATAAACATCAGACTGTTTTTCCTCGTCTCTAAAACGCTTATGAAAACCAGCCTTGAATTGTTGTTCAAATGCGTACTCAATCGCTGGTGAGATTTCGTGTGTTGATTCCTCACCTGAAGCCTTGGTGATTTTAAGTCCTAGCATTTTTCTCCTTAGAAAGTACCTGTTGTTGCAACGGTGATAGCACCATTGATAGTAAAAGTTAAATCTTGCATACCAATGTCTCCAACAGCACCGTTAATGTCGGTAGTGTTATTGATTAGTGCTGTAAAAGTGTACAGCGGATTAGTTGCGCTAACAGCTGTGCCTTTTTCTTGTAGCAATACACAGGTTACTGAAGTACCCCATGCAGCTTGTAGAGTTGCAAGTGTCTTGGTTGCAGCTGTGTCATTTAGAAATGAGAAGGTTACTGAGGAAGCCTCTAGACCCTTTACAAACTTGTGACCTAGGTCACCCATTGCAGTTACTTCTAGCTCATCAAATGAACGGTTAAGTGTTACAGCAGTAGTCAAATCGCTTAGATCAACTGAGTTAATCTTTACGCCGACCTTGTTATTTAGAAATACAGCCATTGATTATTCCTCGTCTTTCTTTACGATTTGTGGCTTTTCGGTTTTTGGTGCTACTTGCCCGACTTTTTCAAGCCAAGCCTTGTCCTCGGAAGGAACATCTATAATGTTGCTCATTTTAACTCCAACTTGTCATGATTGAGACGGACATCTCACTTGTTAACATCTCACCAGCTACGCCTGATAACACGCTAGGTGCTGAGATACTGCCAACGCTTATTTTAAGGGTAGTGCTGGCTGCTAGTTTATTAAACACGCCGCATACTAAATCCTCAATACCATTGAGGTTACCCTGATTGTCAAACATAGGTACGATCATTACTAACTTAAAATTCACTTTAGGGGCTACCGTTGAGTAGATGTTATTGCTTGGCTCAATGTATGGGTCATCAGGCTGAATTATGACTGAGTTTGCAATGGGTGTGGCAGGTGGAAAGGAAAAGGTCTGCCACACCCCTGCGTTCTCTAACGCAGCCGCAAGGGTTGAGCGCAGCGTCGTAACGGCGACTGGCATACTACCCAACCAAGCTATTAGGACTTAAATAAGGTGCTAATAAACCTCGTACCCTTGCAGTCAATGTATTGCCCATACGATAAGGCGAAGGCTGGAAATCAGGTGATATGCCACCTGCGTTGCTTGCTTGGCGTGCTTGCCAAATATCAATAGCCACCATAAGTGCCGCATTTTTTACAGCGTCTACGGTTGCGTAATTTGTGTATTGAGTACCTGCTACTGTGCCAAAAGGCAGCACAGCATGAATATCCTCAGGCGTTGTGTGTGAAGTTGTTACCGTAATACTAAAATCAGTCATGCTTGTAATAACTTTATTTCCCGCAAAAGTTGCGCCGTTACCTGTAATTGCTACTGTTTGACCAACATAAAAAATGTTTCTTACCGAGTTATTGAAATACAATGTTCCGCTACCAACAATGTTACTGTGAGCGTAGTTATTTAATTCATTTTTCCATAAATATGAAAAGACAATATCCTGAGCAGCTTGCGCCACCTCATCAACAACGGCGTCTGTGTACAAAGTACCTATCCCAAGTGCGCTGCGAAGCTGAGCGACTGTTGGTGTTGTTGCTGCCATGTTGTCCTTTCTTAGAGTATAGGGGCGAAGGCTTCCAACGCCCCTATACAGTTATTTCCTTTAACGGAAGTTTATGCAACCTTCCATAGGTATGAACCAGCGGCAACCTTAGTTGCTACTGCACCGTAACCGTAATATGCAACAGAAATTTGACCTGAAGCAATTACATTGGTTTCTAAACGGTACTTGGTTGACTCGTACCATGTGTATGACTCAGGGTTGATAACAATAATTGTGTTATCGCCTATTCCTGAACCGTCAGTTAATGCTGTTGAAACACGAAGGTTCAATCCGCCAATGTTGCCTCGGATATTTGTAGGTGTTAGATTACCTGAAGCATTTTGTGGGTTAATTGTTTGTGTAAACACAGCTCTATTTGAACCGTCTACTAGACCCATTAAAGCACCCCATTGCTCAGGTGATACTACGATATTTTGACCAAAGCCAAGTGTTCCCTTGTAAATGGAAACTGCTGCGTCTGAAATAAAGTCTTGGATATTAGCTGCTGACATTGTGCGGTTTCCGCCGTCAGTTCCACCATTGATTAAAGCTGTTCCAACTGCGACATCAGTTGCTTTTGCGTAAGCAAACTCCATTTGACGGACTAGCTCTGCAAAAAATGCTGGTGATGAGCGATCTAACAATTCGACAGAAAATTGCTGTTGACCTGCATATTTCTTAACATTTACTGTCAGGAAAGAAACATTTTGGTCTGTGTTAGAAGGTGCTGCGCCTTCAGCTGTTTCTGCAACTGTTGGTGCTTGTGTCAATTTAGGAATTTCAAAAGACATTCCAGCATCAGGGAGAGCAGCCGTCGAAATCGAATCAATAAACGGTCTGTCAGCATTTGACAATGGGTTGATAAGTTCAGTCAACTGACGAGTTGGGATTAAACCTGCGTTGTCAGTTGTATCTGCTGCTGCTGCAATGTATTGGCGAGCTGCGTCATCGTTTAAGTATTGCGCACGCAGAGTGTTTTCTAGAAACTTCTCTTTTGTGAACTCTAAGCGAGGCTTAGTGTAAATAGGTGCTGCTACTGTTGGACGAGCAGAGGCTTCAACCGCAGGGGTCTCTGTTACCTCAGTCGCAACAGATTCAGGTGTTGTGTTTTCCACAATTTCCTCATTTTCTGTTTTGGTTTCGGTTGTAACTTCTGCGTCTTGTGACGCAGCAACACTTAGCACCTCTGCTGACTTAAAAGCCGCAGCTTGTACAAGTGAAACTTCAAGTAGGCGTGCTGCACTTACACGATACACGCCATTGCTATTCTTTCCCTTAATAACTTCAACACCAACTGAAAGACCGCTGCGCAGGTTTTCCGACGCTTCAATTAGGCTATCTGTTCCTCGTGTGGTGTTGGAGACTTTGAACTCTGCATAAATACCTGAACCGTCTTCAGATACATTTTTCATGCGTCCAATAGGTTGCTTGGCGTCATGCTCTAATAAAAGTTTAATTTGTTTTGGGTCGTCAATTTGAATAGACCCTTTTTCAAATATGACTGAGCCGACTGAAGTCTGACCGATTTCGTTCTCAAACGGTACGATCTTGCCAGCGATAATGCGGCGGGATTCTGACGCTTCTAGGTCAGCTGTAAAGTTAATTATTTCCATTTGGGCTTAATTCTTCCATTTCTCTAGCTTGTTCTACGGTAATTAGTTCTAGTTGTAACATTTTTTCAATTACTGCTAATCGCTCTAATGGGTTGGCTCGTAAAAATCCTGAGTCCATGTCGAACGCTACAAATTGTGTTTGTGGTGTTAAGTCGTCCATGCTGAGTCGCGACTCCACGCAAGAAATGTAAGGTTGCAGGGATAGCGAAACGAACTGACGCCTTTCGTCTTGAACATTGGCGTATGTCATGCTGTTGTTTTGATCTGCTGAAATGTAGTAAGCAGGTACATTGCACAAACGGGCAATTTGAGTAGCCATGTATTGTTGTGCTTCGTTGTACATCATATCTTTAGGACTAAATGAAGTTGGTTGATATTCCAAGGTTGAAGTTAGGTAAGCAGTTGACCGCTCAGCTCGTGATCGCTTCCATGCTGCTAATAAACCTGAAACTTCGGCGGCTGGCAGATCAGCACCGTTATTTTTTAAGATACCTGAAGGAACTGGCGTTGCTGCTGCTGTTGCTGAGGCTTTTTCTAAATCAATGGCAGCTCTTAAAATTCTTGCGCCTGCGTGAAGGATACCGTCAATAGGTGATTGGAAAGTTACAAGTGAGCCAACACCTGACATTGGACGCTCACGCCCGTCTACTGTGTAGAAGTCTACAAAAGTGTTTAGTTTATTAAGTTGAACTTGTACTCGTGTGTTATTTACAAAATCAAATCTTGCTGGACGGTTGTCATCTTGATAAACCTCGGTTACCTCTAAATAGGCTGTACCGTAAAATAATAATGCGTCAACCAATGCAGTAAGAATAACTGAGTTAGGTGCTGACTTAGATAATTGGTGTACCCAAGGTAAGTTAGGCAATTCCTCTTTAGTTGCTTTACTAAATGTACATAATTCCATTACACCGATTGTTGTAGCTATTAAATTTCGGCAACGCATAACGCTTGGCACGCTAATTGCTTCATCACGACCTACTGATTGAAACGGTGTGAACTGTGCGTAATAATTAAAAGGGTCTGCTACTACTGGTGGGGCAAGTTGCGCCTTAATTGTTGATTTATCCTCTAGACCAATTAAGTTGCGGAAAAATCCCATAGGTGAAGTATATCACATAACCTAGACATAAATCTGTGGAACTGATATTGGTTTTGACAACATGTGGACGCACATTGCAGTAGCAATAGCTGATTGGACATCTCCACTTGATTTGCGTCTTACGATTCGCCAACCTGCGTCATTAGTTTTCATTGCTGCGTTATTCATTGACGCTACCCACTCAGGTTGACCTTGGTGAACTAGACGGAGGTTGCTGAGGGCGTCAGCTAGTTCACCACAGGCTTGGTAGAATGATTGACCCGAGATATCTACCAATTTATGCCCTGATTGAATAAGTCTTTGGGCAATGCTAGCAGTAGCATATTTGTCATACCCAATACTGACAGGTCGGTATTTCATAGCCCACTCATTTATTTGGCTAGCCATTTTTATTTCATCAATAGCAACCTCGCTGGTATAGGTCACAATGACTTTAGAAGCAATCGAGGAATCAATCTCGACTAACAGCATTGAAGCTACATTGACTGAGACTTTGTGTATTTGGATAGATAGCCAAGTCAGTCCTTGGACATTTGGCTCAATAGAAGCA
>Ga0247722_10001140_pt1 | contig 15007 bp, 15 predicted proteins | sample MSEWelMarce3H_FC_FD_189094 | JGI IMG/M metagenome (GOLD analysis project Ga0247722, IMG submission 189094) | Subsurface sediment microbial communities from gas well in West Virginia, United States - MSEEL Well Study Marcellus 3H_FC | ecosystem: Environmental > Terrestrial > Deep subsurface >... | reverse complement strand
ATTGTATACAAATAACCACTATACATCAATAACCAAAAAAGTCTTTATATTTGCTTTTTAATGAAGCTTCTCATTACAAACGCAATTATTTGCGATCTTCAATCAGCTTATCACGGCAAAAAATGTGATGTATTAATCGTTAACGGTGTTATTGATACAATTCAAACCGTATCAACTAAACAATCCATAACAGCAAAATCAGCAAATAAAACCCTCGATGCTCAAGGTGCTTATTTAAGTCCTGGCATGGTTGATATGCGTGCTGCATTAAGAGAACCTGGATTTGAGTTTAAGGAAGATTTGATTAGTGCTGCAAATGCAGCATCAGCTGGTGGATACACACATATTACAGCATTACCAAACACTTTACCAGTAATACAGAACAAAGCCGATTTAGCCTTTATAGCAGCTAAAGCACAAAGCCTTGCAGTACATATTTTGCCATATGGTGCTATTACTAAAAACTGTCAAGGGCTTGAAATGAATGAACTTTACGATATGCATCAAGCAGGTGCAGTAGCTTTTACAGATGCAAATAAAAGTATTATGCACTCTGGTGTAATGATGCGCGCATTACTATACAGTAAAATATTTAATGGTTTGGTTATTACCCATGCTGAAGATACTAACTTAAGTGCGGGAGGACAGATGCATGAGGGAGTTAACAGTGTAAACTTAGGATTAAAAGGTATACCTAATATGGCCGAAGAAATAATGATTGTACGTGATATCGAATTGGCAAAATACACCGATGCCCCAATTCATTTTTCGCAGTAAAGCCAGTATTGATATTATTAAGAAAGCTAAAAAACAAGGATTAGCAGTTACATGCGATGTGGCAATTGCCAACTTGATTTATACTGATGAGGCTCTAGTAAACTTTGACAGCAACTTTAAACTGAACCCTCCATTGCGAAGTAAGGTAGACCAAAAAGCATTGTGGGATGGTTTATTAGATGGCACAATAGATTGTATTGTTACTGACCATTGCCCTGAGGATATTGAACATAAAGTGGTAGAATTTGAATATGCATCAAAAGGCATGATCATGTTTCAAACAGCATTAAGCTTATTGCTCATGCACAAGCCACAACAAATAAATACAGAGGTTATTATAAAAGCACTTACTCAAAACCCTAGACAAATTTTAAAACAGGTATCCGTAAGTATAAGTGCAGGATCGAATGCTGATTTGTGCTTATTTAACCCTAAAACAACTTGGTTATACCATGCGAAAAATAATTTATCTAAGAGTGGAAATAGTCCAGTATTAGGACAAACACTTACTGGAAAAGTTATTGCAACAGTTACCAAAAACACCCTTTACAAATATTAAATTTTATATATGAGCAATGCAATAAAAGCAGTTGATGCTTTAATTAACAGTTTCGAACAAAACCAAGAGTTAGCCTCTGCGATAACTACGGTTTTTGAAAGTAATGAAACCTTTTTATTTAAGTTGAAAAACTTCGATAATCATTTTTCAAAACATCCATCGCATGAACCGATACAGGAGTATGCCTTTGATATGATGATGGCTCACCACCTAGAATCGAATAATGATGATGAAGATTATTTTGAAAGCAGAGAGTGGGAAGACATTGAAGAGAAAACCTTAGATAGAGGGACAGAATTATTAAACATGCTACTGTACATAACCGAAGTGCAAGATGCAGAAGCACCAATTGAGGTTGAAGACTTTTTGTATGAGTTTTTATTGGTTGATGAAGATGAATTTCAAGATGAACATCGCATTTACGAAGAACTTATTGCCAATGTAGATTTAGTTGATGAAAACGTAAATAGTATTATTGAAGTTGCTAAACGTTTACCAGAAAACTTAGAAATTAGAGAGTTATTTGTTCCACTAATTTTATTCTTCAACAATCCTGAAGCTAGAGAAATTAGTAGAGAATATGCAGACAAACTAACAAAGGAAGAATATGCCTTGTTAAGTGGAATGTTGACATTTGCCAACTAATCAAAACACCAATAAAAAAGCCGCAATACAATGTATTGCGGCTTTTTTATTTACCCTTCAAAACGGGCTTGCCAATCTAACATACCACCCAAAACATTTCTTACATTGGTAAAGCCTGCGTCTTCTAAAAACATTTTTGCTTGACCGCTGCGCGCACCACTACGGCAATGAATAATTACTTCTTCATTTTTCAGGTGCTGTAACTCGCTTATTCTTCCAGGTAATTCACCTAACGGAATAAGTGTTGCACCTATATTAAATACTTCGTACTCGTGTACCTCTCGTACATCAAATAAGTTTAATTTTTCTCCAGCGTCCATGCGCTCTTTTAATTCTTGTGTAGTTATATCTGCCATATGCAATTAAGTGTTTATATATAGATTAACGTTGTAACATTACTTTTTGTACCGTGGTTGATGCACTTTTTTCATCTTTAATGTGTACCAAGTATAAACCATCACTTAAGTTGTTCAAATTTAAAGTATGGGTAACTCCAGATTCATTAAACAAAAGTCTGCCCATTAAATCAACAACACTAATTGTATACGAGGTTTGGTGCAAACCACTAATAAATAAATCACCTTGATTAGGATTTGGATAACAAGTAACCTGAAGCGCTTTTGTTTCAAATTCGTGTTCACCAACGGGTAATGGATCAATCCACTTACCTACAATCGGGCGCATCATCAAAGCACCTGGTAGATTAGTAGGTTGCCATAAGCCTTGCACGTTGTAAAACATCTCTGGATTAGGAGCGTACTGATGGTTAAACTTAAAATTCAGGTCTAAACCTACGTTTAGTTCAAACTGCTGATTTTGTTCCCAACCGATAAAAACTTCGTTGGTAACATATATTGGTTGATTAAACTTTACATAATAAAAACCATTTCGTGCATTATAATAAACTGCATTTGCAGGTATACTTAATATAGGTTCTTCGGTTGTTAACGAAACACTTTTCCAAACCATAATATTAAATGGCAAAGTACTCACATCATTCACACTTCTGTTAAAATGTACTGCCATTCCGTATATACTATCTGGTTTGGCAAACTCATACCTTAAAGCCACTTTTCCAACCGCATTTTTTATTCCATATCCTCCCTCTGCCGTTCCGTCATCAAAGGCATAATAGTTTACAAAATAAGTAGGTTGCCATATTGTATCGTTGGAACGGATGTTATCAACCGTGGTACCTAAACGGGTATAAAATCTACTCCAAACTACCACGGAATCATCACTAAAATTACCTGCTATATTTATTGTTTTTTTGATGCTTGCGGCACGCGAACTGCGCGATGGCAACACACTAATAATACTACCAAAAGTGTCTAAACGTGAAAATTTTTGATCGAATATTTCTCGTCCGTAATCAATTGCATAACTCTGGTTGCTGTTGTTACTTACCCCAAAATATTGTGTGTCGTTAGTATAGGTTGAAGAAGCTACTTTAAAGTGATTAAACGGCATAGCACTGTATTTTTTTAGCAGTGGTGATGGATTTTCTTGTATTGAAATATCTGTAATGGCATCGGTTAGTGTTCGGCCTTTGTTAAGGTATACATAATCTAAATGCCAATGGCTTAAGTTACCAGTTCTACTACCAATATTAATAAAGCGCATTTGAAACTCATCATGCAAATACAAAGCAGGTAAAGCGATACGAACCTGTAAAAACGAATCGGTTAAAAAATCGCGAGGTGCACCTTTCCATAATAAATTAAACGAATCGGGTGATGCAGCATTATATCTGCCAAATAACATCAAACTATCACCAAAATCAGGCTCCATTCCTAAACCTTGTGGCTGCACAAAAAAACTTAAGTAAACAGAATCTGCAGCAGTTAATCCATTAAGTTTAATGGGCAATGATGTTAATGTATCACAATAACCACGACCAAAACCGTAAGGCACTCCTACCCTATTTAAGCCATCAAAAGTGGCCACATTTAAACTTGGCGGTGCAATTGGAAATCGGTTATTTACAAAAACCAATCTATCCAACCATTTATTCTGGTCGGGGTATACTTGGTTTGATGAAAAATCATCAACAAATGGAATGAGCACTTTTTGCCCAATATGAAAACCGCTCACCACCCATTTCAACGTATCGTTAGAAACACCGCGAGCTATAACCCTGTATCCAAAATTAGCATGGTTAAATCGGTTACCGTTAACATGTGCCGTAAACGAATTCCAAGCTCCTGATTGAGCTGCGCTAACGACTAATTGTGTGATCCAAAGCCCACCGTTGTTTTTAAATTGTAATATTAAAGAGTCATTGTTTTGGCTAGATATGGCAAGGAAATAAAAACGGAAGTATACAGAATCCTTGGTGTTTAGTTGCGACAGATCAACACTATGTGACTCTATGGTGTCGTTAAAACCATTGTTGTAATTGTTTCCATTTACATCTTGCGCGTCTAGCTTTATTACATTACCCCAGCTAATTCCAAAACCTGTTCGCTTCTCGCCTTGCATTAACCGCCAAGAGTTACGGTATGTTTGTGTGGTATTCCAAAAAATATTTTCGTAATAAGGAATATTTTGCTTTATCGCGAAAACAAAATTAAATAGTCTGAATGTATTGGTATTTATAGCACTTCGGGTTGAGAAGTTTTGCCACCTTAACTTAAATCCAGCGTGCTGGTATAACAATCCCAAAGGAAAATTAAACTGAATATTTCTACGTTTGACACTTATTGGGACAGAGCGCCAAATATTATCCCAGTTTCCAGCTGCATTTAATGCTTGCAATACCAAAGAATCTCCCACTTGCCAAGTCTCACCCATTTCATACTCAAAGCCGATGTAACATTTATCTGGTATGGCAATCAGATTAATGCTGTTTGAGGTGAGCTCATCTGTAATACCAAACGTACCATCACCATTATTATAAGTTGCTCCTGTATTATTTTGGGCATTAAATATAGCTATGTTGTTGGCTGTTGTAACACCACCAACTTCCCAAAAAAGTGTATCGGGTTTGGATTTAGTAAAATGTTCAACTACTGGAAACTGCTTGGGAAATAGGGCTTGTGTTTTAGTTAAAACACTTTGGGTTTGATTAACCGATAAATTTTGCAACAATAAATTACCATTTAAAGGCAAACGGGTTTCGTATTGGGCAAAAATGGTTATACTGGTAAACGCAGCCGACAAAAAGGTTAATAGTTTCTTCATTATTGCCTAATAAATAAATCAATTGGTTGACCGCCATTGACAGTAGCGCCCTCCGTAAATGGTGGGTTTTGTCTTACTACCTTTGCTGTTGTAGTATCGCTAATGCTACCCATATATACAACCGACCCTATTGTTAACGAAGAACTTTGTAATAAATTATTAGCCTCTTCAAGAGTTAAACCAGTTAAATCTGGCATATCAATACTTTCTCCGCCCAAGCCATCACCCAACACCAAATCAACTGCAGTACCTTTTCCTATTTTAACACCAAATTGTAAACTCGCACCCATGTATTGCACATCAAGTACAACATCTTTTGCTAGATCTGGCTTGTAAATAAGCTTTCCTACTTTAAGACCTGTACTGGCCAACATTGCCTCTGCTTGACGCAATGATACGTCCAACAAATTTGGCAAATTAACTTGTGGTGCTTTATTGCTATTGATTGTTATATAAACGAAACGACCTTCTTTTACTTTACTCTGCGGAGCAGGATTTTGATCCAAAATACTCAACTTGGGTTTGTCATCAAAATAAAGTGAATCGCTAATGACATAACGTAGTTTTTTTTGCTCTAACACATGGATAGCATCTTCAATTTTTAACCCTCTAATATCTGGCACGCTTAACGACTCGCCATGACGGGTGTAACTATTTAAAAACAAGGACACCACCGTAAATATAATAAGCAGTGTTACTACAATTGCAATAATGTGTACACCAAATGTTTTTATAAATTTCATTTGCTAAAAAGCCTTTTGTATGTGGCAAAATAAATAATAATGAGCAAACCTTAAAACTAATTTACTTTTAATTAATAGGCATGTAAACTCATCTTAACAAGTATTTATTAAAAAAATTACATGAAAAACAAGAGCCAAACCACCAACAAAATAGGAAGCAAAATTGGTATGCTATATTTTGCTATGTATTGGAAAAAACCTGGCATTTTAATCCCCTGTTGTTCTGCTATGGCTTTAACCATAAAATTTGGTCCGTTACCTATATAAGTAAGTGCTCCAAAAAAAACTGAACCTACCGATATGGCTTCGAGGTAAATTACATTGTTACTCGCAATAAAAGCATGAATATCATTTATGTTATTTACACTCAAACCAAACATGCTAAGCGATAATGCTAAAAAATTTACATAAGTAGGTGCATTATCTAACACACTGCTAAACAAACCAGATGCCCAAAAAACAACCGAATGTGGTAATGGTTCAGCAATACTGCTTCCTGCACTTTCCAATAATTGCAACGCAGGAATCATAGATAAAAATATACCGAAAAATAAAAATGCAACTTCTTTTATCGGTTCAAAATCGAAACCATTGCTTTGAAGCGCATGCTTGTTGGCTTTTTTGTATGCAACAAAAGCAATCACTAATTGCATCATTTCTCTTATGAAGGAAACCTTTTTACCATGCATATCAATAAAAGGAACACCATCAATTACGTTGGGATCAATAAAAACAGATCCAATAATTAAGGCCAACCAAATAAAGTTTTGCTTTCCATTTATAATTATTTTTTGTGTGTAATGGGTACTTACATCAACATCATCTAATTGCGAATTGCGTTTTTCGAAAAAATAAAAAATAACACTTAATAAAAACATAGCCACTAACCAAGGCGAGATTAAATGTTGTAATGTCCAAAAGAAAGGCACACCCTTTAAAAAACCCATAAACAATGGAGGATCACCAATTGGTGTTAACAGACCACCTAAGTTTGACACAAAGAATATAAAAAAAACAATGTGATATGGTTTTAAACGGTAACGGTTAACACGCATAAATGGGCGTATTAACAAAACCGAAGCTCCTGTTGTACCTATGAAATTAGTGAGTATCGCTCCAATCAGCAAAAACACAATATTTACCTTAGCCTTAGATTCGAAATCGGCAAAAACGAATATGCCACCAGCTGCTACGTATAATGAAAAAAGCAAGCAAATAAAGGAGGTGTATTCAGCAAAGGTTTCTGCAACTATAATGGGCTGCTGTTTAACTATCAAATAATATCCACCAACCAACGCACCAAATGTTACAGCAATAGCCTTATAGTACTTATGCCAAAAGTGAGCAAAAAATAATGGACCAATTGCAATTAATAACAACAAACTGGCAAACGGTAAAATCAACCAAGCTGCGGGAGCTTGGTGAGTTATGGAAAGTAGAATATTAGCTAACATATAACAATTTAAAATTCAAAACTAGCGGATGCGCAACCTACGACCAGCTTTTAGTTTTGTTTTGGTTGATATTTTATTTAAGCGACCAATTTGTTTAACGGACACTCCATTTTTGTAAGCGATTTTACCTAATGTATCACCACGTTTAACGATGTAGTAACGAGAGCGCAGTTTAGTTTGTTGTTCTTTGTAAAGTTTAACGTGTGTAAAGCATTGTTTATCTATTTGTAAAGTATCGCTTAACAATGATCCTGATGGAAAATAAATCACCTTACTTGGATCAATTTTTTCGCCTTTAAAACGAACCTCAAAATGCAAATGCGGTCCAGTGCTTCTGCCTGTATTACCCGACAATCCAATAATTTCCCCACTCCGCACAGGCTTACCAGGATAAGCAAGTAATTGATCAAAATGTGCGTACAATGTTTCTAGCCCGTTATAATGTCTTACAACAACAACATAACCATAATCAGAACTACGTTTAGCCACTCTAACTATCCCATCAAAAATAGAATATACAGGATCGCCAACCTCCATGCGTACATCAATTCCATAATGAAATTTTGGTCTTCTGCCCCAACTTCTGTATCCAAAACCTGAAGTTACATCACCAATTGCTGGTGGATGAAAAGAACAATCCATGCTATCGCGTAATTTCAATAAAATAGTATCATTCATTTCACGCAACGAAACTTTGTAAGGATTTATCACTACTGTATCCCATTCAAAAGGATAATGAGTATTTGCAGGAATCATAGCAGGATCGAATTTGAAATTCGGATCCCTAAGCATATCCCAATAGGTAACATCACTATATCCAGTAAATAAATTGTCAAATTCACCTTCTGCCTCACCTTCAGAATCGGCCTCATCACCGTCACTCATATCAGTCATGGAATCCGTAACAACAGTATCAACTAAAAGCTCTTCGGTATCAAACTCTTCATCCAAAAATAAACTATCTTGTTTAATCTCTGTGTTTAGCTTTGGTGTTGTTACTTTTTGTCTTGGTGTATCCTGTAAAGAATTATTAATGATTGGTGTTGATAGAGGAATAGTAACCGTATTTGTGGTATCAGTATTTATTGAGGAGGATACATTTAAAACAGGATTACTGAACGCGGGTGTTTGGTTATTTGTTATTACTCCATTTGATGAATCTAAAATAACAGAAGTTGAAATGCGCATTCCGGCAGAAGTATCAACAACGACTAAAACTGAATCAGTAATAATCAATTCATTATCTGTTGTTGAATCTAATTGATAAACCGTCTCCATGTGTTTTACCAAACTATCATATTTAGCTTGTAAAACAGCAGCAGAATCTAATTTAGAAACATTTACTAACGGAATAGGAACCACAGGCAAATTTACAGGGACTTGTGCCCAAACCGGAAATACAACGAATGAAAGTATAAAAAATAAAACAGTATAGATGTACGGAAACTTAATTGTCATTATGCGCTGTGCTAAGAATTGCTAACGCATGCAATTTATCGTTTTCGAGTTGATTTGTGAGTGCCTGCAGGTTTTCGAACTTCATTTCGTTACGCAGTTTATCAACAAATGCAATACTTAATGTTGTGTTATATAAGTCTTCGTTAAAATCAAACAAATGAACTTCAACGGCATGCGTGAGTCCATCAACAGTTGGGCGCACTCCGCAATTAAGCATACCCAAAACTATACGCTTGTTGATAAAAACTTTAACAGCGTAAACACCATTAGCGGGAATTTGTTTGTTTGAATTAGCCACTTGTATATTTGCCGTAGGAAAACCGATGGTTCTGCCTAATTGCTTTCCCTTAACAACCATGCCCGAAACAACATAGTTTTTGCCCAAATATTTAGCAGCTTGTTTCACATCGCCTTCATCTAATGCTTTACGAATGCGCGTTGAACTAACTGAAATTTCATCAATATCATGCTCAGGAATTTCCTCTACTTCAAACCCATATAAACTACTGTATTCTTTTAAGTGCTCGAACGAGCCTTCTCTGTTTTTACCAAACCGATGGTTATATCCAATAACAAGGACCTTAGTGCCCATTTTATTCACCATAATATCGCGAATAAATTGCATGGATGTTAAACGTGAAAACTCTTTAGTAAATGGAATGATGATTAAATGATCTACCCCTTCGTTTTCTAGTGCTACAATTTTTTCATCTAATGTATGTAACAGTTTTAATCCATGATCATCTGGAAAAAGTACCATACGTGGATGAGGATCGAAAGTCATTACAACGGTTTCGCCATTTTTTTCTTTTGCAATTTGCTTCAGTCTGTTTAAAATAACTTTGTGCGCAGCATGCACCCCATCAAATGTTCCTTGGGTAACAATGGCATTTTTAATTTTGGGCAACTCGTCTAAACTGCGGTATACTTTCATGCGTGATGACGCAAATGTAATAAAATTAAGGAAGTAGCTCGTTATTGTAAATCAGGATGATTTTCGATTAACGCCAATGCGTCATCTAAACTAAGCGCATCACTTAATAAATAATTACCGCTACGCGTGCGACACAAACTATTTAAATAAGCACCACTGTTTAAGGCTTTACCAAAATCGTAAGCTAAAGAACGTATGTATGTACCTTTGCTACACACCACCCTGAACTCCACAATGGGCATTTCTATTTTGGTAATTTCAAAGGCTTTTATGGTAACTGGGCGTGGTGTAAGTTCTACTTCTATGCCAGCTCGAGCGCTTTCATATAAACGAACACCATCTTTTTTTATCGCACTATAAAGAGGCGGCAATTGCATGATATCACCTAGAAATTGTTGGGTGGTTTGATGAATCAGTTCGGTTGTAATATGTCCTGTTGGATAAGTTTGATCAACCTCTGTTTCGTTATCGTAAGAAGGACGTGTGGCACCTATATAAAAACTACCCGTGTATTCTTTTTCTGTGGCCATGTAATGGTCAATGTTTTTGGTTTCTTTACCAATACAAACAATCAATAATCCAGTTGCTAAAGGATCTAATGTTCCTGCATGACCCACTTTAAGTTTCCGTTTCTCCCCTTCCTTAATTTCTTTAAACTTATGCAGGCTGCGCAATAAAATATAACGCAGTTTATTTACTACATCAAAGCTTGTCCAAGTAAGCGGTTTGTTAATTAACAAAACACAACCTTGCTCAACATTAATAGAAATAGGATTTGACATGGAGACTAGATTATTTGCAACTGATAGCCCATTGCATATAAGATTAAAATGGCTGCACCAACAATAATGCGGTACCATCCAAATAATTTAAAACCATACTTTGTTAAAAAGCCAATAAATGCTTTGATGGCAATAATTGCAACCACAAACGCTACAACATTCCCTATCAGCAATACACTTATATCACTGCTATTAAAGCCTACCTTCAGGTGGTACTTTAACATTTTATAACCAGTAGCGGCTAGCATAGTAGGTACGGCAAGAAAAAAAGAAAATTCTGCGGCAGCTGTACGATTTAATTTCTGGGTTAAACCACCTATAATTGTAGCGGCTGATCGAGATACACCTGGGATCATAGCGATAACCTGAAACAAACCAATAACAAATGCATTTTTAAATTCAACGTCTGTTGCTCCAGATGTTTCTGTTTTGGCAAACCATTTATCTACAAAAAGAAGTACCATACCACCAATCAATAAGGTAATGGCTACAACCAATGCATTTTCAAGCATGGCATCAATGTAATCGTTCAGTAAAAAGCCAAAAACGGCTGCAGGTATAAAAGCTATCCCTAATTTAAAATAAAAATCAAGCGATTGGAAAAATCTTTTCCAATACAAAACCACCACACTTAAAATGGCGCCAAACTGAATGGCTACAGTAAACATTTTAACAAAATCGTTATTGGCAATGCCCATAGCCGAAGAAGCCAACACCATGTGACCAGTTGATGAAACAGGAAGAAACTCCGTTAATCCCTCAACAATGGCTAACACCACTGCCTCAAAAATACCCATAAGTTTTGCTGGTATTAGTTTTTGCGCATGATAGCAAAAATCTCAATCACGAAGCCAATCATAACCAAAATTGGAGCTACAGTTAGTTTGGTGGTGCTAAAAATATCTTCAGTACCAGACATTAACGTAAATCCTATGGCTATAAATACTACACCTATAATCATTAATAAGTAGTTTAGTTTACCAAAAATGAAATGTTCTTCAGCCTTAGGTAAATGAGGCTTCTCTATTGGTTTCTTTAATGTTGCTTTTTGCATGTTAATGTGTTTAGTATAAATCGTCAATTTTTAATTTTAAGTAATGATTGGTGCTAAAGGCACTACTCATCATACTTATTATTATGCCTACAAGTATAACAACAACAAACAAGATTGCAAACTGTGTATTATCGTAAAGCGCTTCAATACCACCAATCCAGTTAGGAAGGGCTGACAAAACGCCTAAAAGTAACAAGCAAGCGATTATGCCACCATATAACCCATGTAATATACTTTTAAACATAAATGGTTTAATAATAAACCAGTGGGTAGCCCCAACCATTTGCATACTTTTAATAATAAACCTGCGGGCATACAGATTTAAACGAATGGTGTTGTTAATTACGGTGATAGATATAATTAAGAAAATAATACTCAAAGAAATGAGCACGGTTCCTATTGTGCTTACATTCTTGTTAATTTCGTCTAATATGTTTTGCTGGTAAACTACCTCCTGCACTTCGGGGTTCCTGCGCAACTCAATATCAACTGTTTTAATTTTATCTGGGGATGTGAACGATGACTTTAAAAACAATTCTACACTTGGCAACAGCGGGTTAAAACCAAGAAATCCAACAAAGTCTTGACCAATTTCGTTTGAAAACTGTTGAGCGGCTTGTTCTTTGCTTACAAAAACAACACGTTTGGCATACTCTTGCTGCTGCATTGTGGCCATTACACGTTGCATATCAACCTCCGTAACTTCATCCTTAAAAAAAACGGTAAGCTGAAAGTTCTCCTTTAAATATTGCTGCAGTTTATTTCCGTTAATTAATATTATGCCGAATAAACCCAACATAAAAAGCACCATACCAATACTAATGATTGATGGCAAGTATGATACCTTACGTTTTTTTTTAATTTTTGGTTCGGTTGCGCTCACTTGTTGTATAATTTATTAATTACAAATGTAACAATAATGCTTTGTACCCAAAGCCACGATACTCACACCTATACGTGGATATAAACACGGAGGATATGGATAAAGAAAAGCACCAAACAACTTAGCAACCAATTCAAGCTAGCTATACACCTTCAACAACTGTGCTATCAATACTTGGGGCGAAAACTTACCCAACTGATTTTGCACCTTATCATGATTTATGATTAAAGATTCCGCATTTTTAAAAAGTGCTGTTAACTGTGCGCTTGTTTCAAAATAATTTACAGCATCTCCTCCTACTTCAGTTAGGCTTGATGTATTAGCTACAGCTACATTTACACCACTTCGCATGGCCTCTAAAACAGGAATTCCGAACCCTTCAAACTCGCTTGCATATATTGCCATACTTGCATTTTGGTACAATGCTGGAAAATCAAAAAAATCAGCGCCTTCAATAAAATGTACCTTATCGGCTATATGGTTTTGGCTTATGTATTGATGAAGTTCTTCAGTATAATTAGTATGTTTACCTACAAACACCAAATGATTGTTTATGTTAGATTGATGAAATGCCTTCAATACCATAAGCTGTTTTTTACGCGGCTCAATTGTACCTATGCAAATAAAATAAGATGAAGTTAAATTGTATTTTTCTCTCACAGCTTCTAACTCCTTACTTGTTATTTTTTTATCAAATTGTTCATCACAATTTTGATACACAACTTCTATTTTTCGTGAATCAATTCCTAAAAAAAAATGAATATCAGAGGCCGTTTGCTTGCTAGCAGCTACTACCACGTGGGCATCAAGACAAGCTTTAGTAAACTTCCGTTTGTAAATAAGTCTGTCAATTATTTTGTAATACTGTGGGTAGCGTAAAAAAATTAAATCGTGAATAGTAACTATCGATTTCCCTTTAAAACTTTTTATGTTGGCAGGTAATTCATTACTTAAGCCATGATAAACATCAACCCCTAATTTATTGAGCATGCCCGTTATACTATAGGTGCGCCATAAAGCTTTGAAGGTTTTACCAAAAATATTTTGGGGAGAAATGACATGTACATTGGTATATCCTTCAAACAACTTGGCAAATTCTAACTTAATTGATGGAGTAAATAAATAAAACACATGTTGCGGGTATGCATCAAGCATACCTTTAATCACAAACCTTGAATAGTTTCCTAATCCTGTATGGTTATTAAAAGCACGTTTCGCATCAAATGCTATCTTAAGTTGTGATTTAGTAATTGCCAAGTTTGATGATTAATTTTTTGTTTGTTGCTTAAATATTAACAGTTGTTGTCAAATTTCTACTTCTGATCACCTTCATATTAAACCGCTACGCTGTGATCGCGCAAAGCATCATTTAATGAAGTTTTTTTATCGGTTGATTCTTTACGTTTACCAATAATAATGGCACATGGTACTTGGTACTCTCCTGCGGGAAACTTCTTGGTGTAACTACCTGGAATAACCACACTACGCGCTGGCACAAGCCCTTTGTATTCTATGGGATTATCACCTGTTACGTCTATTATTTTGGTACTCATGGTTAATATTACACCTGCACCAAGTACAGCTTCTTTTTCAACCCTAACACCTTCTACAACGATACAACGTGAACCAATAAAACAATTGTCTTCAATAATTACTGGTGCGGCTTGTACGGGTTCTAAAACACCGCCAATACCAACACCACCACTTAAATGAACATGCTTGCCAATTTGAGCGCAACTACCAACTGTGGCCCAAGTATCTACCATTGTACCTTCATCTACATAAGCGCCAATATTTACATAACTTGGCATCATAATTACTCCTTTTTGCAAAAATGCACCGTAACGGGCTACTGCATTTGGTACAACGCGCACACCTTGTTCAGCATAATTGCTTTTCAATTTCATTTTATCATGAAACTCAAAAGGCCCTACTTCTATCGTTTCCATATGTTGAATTGGAAAATACATGATTACGGCTTTTTTTACCCAATTGTTTACTTGCCAACCTTCGGCAATAGGCTCTGCAGTGCGTAACTTGCCTTTGTCTAACATTTCTATTACCTCACGAATGGCAATTTGAGTATCAGCATCCTTTAATAATTCTCTGTTTTCCCAAGCTTTTTCTATGGTGTGTTGTAAACTCATGTAAGGTATCTTTAGTAGTTTTTAAAGTCGTGAAATAACCACTAAGAAATTACTTACACAACTTTGCCTTCATAAAGTATTAAAATTATACCTTAAACTTGTAGAGTGGTTTGTGCAAATTGCAAACAAATCAACCCTAAAAAAGTTAAAAAATGAAAATTCGTTCACCACGTAAACCTAAATTAATAGAGCGGGCTGCAGAGCGTAGCGACTTTGAAGACATTATCAAGCTATCTAAAATTTGTTTCCCCGATTCAGAACCATGGAAACTTGAAATGTTAGAAAGTCAGTACAAGATATTTGCTGAAGGCATGCAGGTTATTGAATATGAAGGTAAAATTGTGGGGTCAGCTGCTAGTCTTATAGTAAGCTGGGACGAGTATGATGA
>Ga0247722_10001139_pt1 | contig 15018 bp, 35 predicted proteins | sample MSEWelMarce3H_FC_FD_189094 | JGI IMG/M metagenome (GOLD analysis project Ga0247722, IMG submission 189094) | Subsurface sediment microbial communities from gas well in West Virginia, United States - MSEEL Well Study Marcellus 3H_FC | ecosystem: Environmental > Terrestrial > Deep subsurface >... | reverse complement strand
ACGTACTTGACTTGTCCGTAAGTCTCTGCTACATTTTGTAAGTAGCCCGTATTGATTGGGTCTTTATCTTGACCGTATGTTAGTGTAAGTGTTTTGCTCGTTACTTCAGGAAGGAACGCAATAACATGAGGCTTATTCTTTACTAGTTTTCGACTCCAATCTTTTACAACTCCCGAATCATAAAAAGCGTTGCGTGTTTTTAACACAATCTTAGTAGGGTCTGTTTCGTCAGGTTGGCAAAAGATGTTGAACATCGTGAACACCGACTTGATAAAATCAGATTGCTTGATTTGAACGGGTACGTGTTGATTCATTACTAAAGGAAAAGAAAATCCTATTGAGTCAGCACTAGGATAAATCTCCATTGTAATAGAGTTGATTCTAATTTTTGGTTCTATTGTATAGCCAAAATCCCACAACGGTGGACTACCAAAACCATCTATTGAAAATGTAATTAGATCCCCAATGTTTACATTTGTTGTAACACCTATAATAGTTTTGTTTCCGCTTGCAATAACATTTACTCCACTTGGTAAGTTGTCTCCTACTACATACGAAATAGTATCTATTATTGTTGTACTATTTCCATTGCCCTCTATGATAATACTTGGATTGTACACACCATCTTGAGAACATGAGATAGTTGAAGGGTCAGTATTATTTAAAATTATCTCATAGTCTAACGTGAACTTGAATTGTATTGCATTTGGTACGTTCAACGCATACTCCGAAGTGTAAGTAGAAGTAGTTGGGTCATAAGCTGAGTTAGGGTCTTGTACCTCTGTGTCTATGATTAATTGGTCATTATAAACGTAATCAATTGATGTAGTATTTTCTGCAATGATTTTTACCTCTTCAATGTAATTTTCTGATAGCTTAACCTTGTCACCATTGTAAGGGATCAACAACTTATCAAAGCCAATAGTTACCGCCTCATCGAATTGGTATTGGTAACCCGCGTTAGCAAAGATTCGATCGAAGTACGTTTGTAAATAAATAGCGGGCTTCATCTCAGGCAACTGATAGATGTTATCCGATGACATAGGCAAGATGTACTTGTATCCATCTGTCACATCGTGCGCCCAACTTGCTACAACGTTAGCACTCGTGTAAGAGTGATTCAAGTCTGTGAAGTCTAAGTCTGTCAACATAGCGTTGCCGATGTCTGTGAACAAATCACCAACCGTATCTTTTACCGTTACCGTATAGACTACTTGTTCGTCATCGTTCATGCCGTTAGAAATCTTCTCAACGTTTACCAATTGAAGGATAGCGTTGTCTAATATCAGTTCGTCATTTTGTACGATTTGACATGGTTGCTTTTGATTTAGATTGTACGTTAGTGTAACGGCATTGACATCGAATAGACTATTTAGAATCTCGTTGTTATGCTTCGTGCCGATTACCTTTATAGACTTAGAGAAACTACCACTCTTTGCTTGCACATCTCGTATGTCAGCTATTGAGAAGTTGATAGGTACTACTACGTCTTCACTTACTTCTAAGTAATTGTCTATTCCTAGTAAATTGATTCGTGTTAATGTCATACGTTTATTGGTGTGTCAACTGCTAGTTTTACATTGATAGTTTTTCTAATCAAATTCTTATTTTTCTGACGTTGTACTTCGAAGCTATTCTCCTGAACTTGGCAAGCAAAGTACTCTCCGTTTATCTTAACAAACGTATAGCCGCTAGTAATCAACTCTTCAAAGTAAACACTTTCTGCATCTGTCAACCAATTAGTGTTCAAGGTTAACTCTTTGCTTAAGTCTATGTGATAAGTAGTGCGTCCACTATCCCAAGTGTTAAAGTTGAAGGTATTAGTTGTAGTATTTACATCTCCGAACTTCTTGTTGTAACTCATGCGCTGAACCGTACCTTTATCAATCGAACGTAGTTGGAACGCATACGAACTGAATGACCCTAGCCTATCCAAGAATAGAATCTCGTAGTCTTCAATTGAGCAAGTGCGATTAATGTACACGCGTGTCTTCTCGGTCAATTGCGTAGGTGTTGTATTAGACAACCAGTACTCGTAATACACAGTATTGTCATCTATCAAAGGCAAAGTTCCGACAACCATAGTTAAAGATCCCATGCCATTAGTACCAGCATCAACTTGTGTGAGTCCAACCGTAGAACCAACTGCAACCGTTTTATAACCAATGTCACCGCTATCAGTTTCAAAATAGATACGCTTTGTTGTAGTGCTGAAGTCATTAAAGAACGTAGGGAACAAATCTTGAGTAGGTGTTATCTTAAAGTCATTAGGTTGGTTAGTTAAAAATAAACCATTACCATCTAACGAGTAGTTACTAAAGTTCCAATCTTTAAACGCTTTGATGTCTAACGCGCCATTGAATACTATTTGGTTAGTTACGTTTGCAAGGTTCGTGAAGCGTGACTTACGATTATCAGAGTAATAAATCTTACCCGTTAATGCCGCGCCCGAACCAATCCAAGGCAAAGACGTTGTTATCCAATAAGCACTCGGTACGGCAATAACTGAGAACTGACCTTCTAACGCATCTCTAAAATCTCCAGGAGGAGAATCCAATACAACGCTGATTTGATCACCCACTACAAATGGATGCGGTGTGACATTCGGCACTTGCCAAAAGCCCGTTTGACCTGAGTTAAAAATAAAGTCAGTAAATGACCATGCGACACGATACTCCTCACCAAACTTGATATCATACTTCAAATAGTGGTTAGTAGCATTCTGTGAACTGACACCGAAAGGTTCATTTGCGCTTAGGTAACTCTGTACGTCTCGTGAGATGTTTATCTCTGCAAAGCCATCAACGGGTCTCGGTGCATATTTCTTTTCGAATAGTTTAGTACTCGTTCCCGCTTCGTATACTTCAACGATATATCTAAAGCCTAACTGATTCACATTAGTACTGCTGAGATAGTACATTACGGGGTTGTAACCCGCAGTCATTCTTTGTGGTTGTCCTTCAATTGTAATTGCCATAACTATAATGATTAAATTCTCGTCAATGTTTAGAAGGCTAAGTATCCATCGTCACTAAAGTACATCTCCTTAATAAACGTAGTCGCGTATCTAATAGCATCCATAGCATCGTCAAATAGCTTTACGGGTTCATCCGTTATTGTGTCGCCTATCTTCTTCCACTTGTAGTTATCGTACTCCTTCTTCATGCGTGGGTCATCTTGGCACATTACACCAAATGTCTTTACGTTATCAATTCCTTTCTTCACCACCTTGTTAGCGTTGTTGACGTTGTAGCCCGCTATCTGCATCTCGGCTATTATCTCAGGTCTTGAGTAATCGGCTAAGATGTCAATGCTCTTGTCAATGCCTAGATTGTTGAATCGTTCTATCAAGTCGCTAGTGGTTAGGTAAGACTCGTAGATAACGGGTTCGATGTAGATATCCTTCTCGTGCCAATAGACTCTAATCAATGCAGTCGGGTGATTAAATCCAAAGTCAAGACCGTATACGTATTGCGTGAACTTGGAAGGTCTGTGTTGAACAAATGTCCAATTGGTGTAGATGTTTGATTTACTGACTGCCTTTTCTCCTAACGCGTAGATTTGATAGAGTGCCTCGTCTGTTCGTTTGAGGTCTTCTATCTGTCTCTTGATTGATTCGGGTAAGAAGGGGTTGTCTTTATAGGTTGACTTGATTAGTACACTTTCGGCTTCCGGTAATTCGTAAAGCCATCCGCTACTTTCTGAGGGGTTATAGTCAAAGATTAACTTAGACTCCGTTCTCATGTTCAACTGTTGGAAATCATCGAACCAAAGTTCATTTGCTTCATTACACCAACCGATGTCACGCTTGCGCCCTCGTATCTTTTGCTCATCGTCTACTGAGAAGAACTCTACTATACTACCATTGTCGAAGCGGTAGATGTTCTCACTCATGTTATGATTAGCTTTCTCGTATAGTTCCAAGTCTTTAAGTACCTCAAAGAAATCACGCATTACGGTAGCACGCAAAGCGGGAAATGTCTTACGTACAATTGACACAACCTTATTCGGATTCTGCAAACACCAAACGATAACAAGTTGACAAAGCGAGTAAGTCTTACTTGAACGTGAACCACCTTGATTTATTATGAATCGTTTATCCGAGTTCAGAGCGTTATAGTTCCAATCAAATACTTCCGTTGCTCTTATCTTCACTTCGTACTATCTCTATTTCGATTTTGTTTATCTCCTTACCGTTAGTTGTGACATCCGTTTTTTCAGTCAAGCCATTTAGTCGTTGTGTGATACTTGGATTGTAAATCGATGCCATGCCTCCTTCAATTTGATCTTGTCGAATCACTCGTCTAATACGCGAGCAGATACCCACGTAATCGCCGTATCTCTTCTCTAGGTTTTCAAAGTATTGATGTGTGCAACAAAGATTATCTTCACAATAGTTATAAAACCCTTCTAACGTTAAAGGACGTTGTCTCTCTCTATACACCATTTGACCATCTTTACCTACATAGTCTTGAATTAAGATTGGGTTCTTTGCTATTGTCTTCTTGTATGCTTCGAAGAGTTCCCACATTTGCTCTGGTGTCTCTATTGTTTTATGCTTTCCCATTTGGAGTTCGTTTTTCTCTAGGTTTCTTGATTGGTGCTTCTTGTTCTATTCCTTCAAATGCGATTGGCTTGATTTCTGCTTCTTCAAAAATGTAACCGTATCCCATTTTTTTGATAGTCATCTCGTCCTTTGCTTGGATTTTATCTACTTCAATTCTGCGCTCTCCTAGTATTGGGTCATAGCTTACAAGCGTTTTACCCTTCCATTGATCCTTAATCTTCATGTTCCTCAAATTGGTTTATTAATATTCCTGATAAGTAAAGTATAATTGCAATACCTAAAATCTTATTTGTGTATAGATAATCATTTATTAGTCCCATTGCATAACCTAAGAAAAAGATATAGGCTAACGTTAAAATATACTTGCTCATACTTATAATGAATTTAGTTTGTTCGTGTTTTCGTAGCGTCTGATGTCCTCTTTCATTTCTACTATCAACAAATGAGCCGAAGCAGTAGAGATGTTGAAGTGTTCCGCTATTCTTCTGGTTGTGCAGATGCCTTTATCGTAATACGCTTGAAAGAAATATAGCTTTACTCTATCGTTGATTTGACTGCGGTATATTTCAACTATGTTCTTTTGTTCGTTGTACTTTAATTCAAGCAAAATCTTCTCGGCTAAATCGGTATCTTCTACCTCAGGAATGTAATCACTTTCTACTGAGTTGATAATCTCCTTTTTGCTCTCACTATTCCAAAGTACTTCCGCTTTGATTGATTCAAATAACAAGGCTTTGGCTTCGTATTGCTCAACTATTATTCCTTTGTATTGAAGTGTTCGTAGATAGGCATTATTTATTACCGTATCAGCGTCTAACTTTGACTTTAAACGATGTAAGAAGTAGTTTGTGTATCTATTTACTTCTTTGTAGTTATGTTGGATATAGTTGTCAAGTAGTGCTTTCATACCATTCCATAAAGTTTTTATACCATATCTTTCTGCGCACACTTGAGCAGAAGCATTCTTTATCTACTTCGTTTGTGATTCGTGATTTTATAGCTTTGAGTCTATTCAATGTTACCTTTGCAGTCCTTTTTGACTCGTCAGCATCTCGAAGGCTTTCGATAAATATTAGTTCATCTTGTCCAAACATAGTTGTAAAATGTAAGCGGTTAAAGAAGCCAGGCACGCAATAAAAAAGTCTCCACTGATTAACAATGAAGACCAAAAGACAACGCATTTAATACAACCTAAATAACTATGTAGTGCGTTTGTGACATAGTTAAAAGGCAAGCGTGCAAATATGTAATCGAAAGCGTTCTTAAGTGGTTCAAAGTTCGTGATCCACCAAGCAAAAGATACGAGTAAGAGTAATTCCATGACTAAAATTTTATCAAATATACGATTAAATTCTAATCAACCAAATTTTAATCTCCTTCTTCATTGTTTATACCCTTTTTTTTATATAATCTAAACCTTTCCCATAATTTATTTGTAAACCAATCTCTTTTCAATAACTCAGTTGCTCTTCGTTCTCGTGTTGCTTTCATCTATTCGTGTTTTTTTAAATTAATTAACATTGTGACTACTAGCCCTAAACCACAACCTGTTAAAGTTGCTACAAACTTAGACTCTAAAGTTTGATTATCATATCCACCCATTATGTACATTGATACCAAATGTGATAAAATAAACACAATTACAAAACCTATTATTTCTTTCTTCATCTTATTCTGATTTAAATGTTTCGTTGTAGTATTGTTCAAATGTTTTCCATACAGGAGGCATTTCTTTATCAAATATGTATGATAGTCTTGATTGTTTAAAAGTATTTTTATGCTGCTCCTTCTCCATTTCTTTGGCTTGTTCTATTTCTTTATAGTCATCATAAATTAATTTACCATCGTTAACTAATTGCTCAACTAACCATTCTACTGCGCTTTGTTTCACATCCATTTTTCTTCACATTTTGTACATTTATAAACTAGATTTTCACTACCAATGTGATAATGAATATCTATATTTTCCATTGCCATTTTACAACATGGGCTTTTTAACTTAAACAGATTTTTTATCCATTCTATTGCGCTTTTTTTATTCATAACTTTGAATTATTTAGTGTTTAACTTTGAATTATCTACTCCTTGTTTTTCCATTCTTTCCATGTGTCGAAGTCTTTTATTCCTTTCTTAAACTCTTTGAATAAGCCTATACATATTCCTAATGTAACGGTAATACCTGCTATTAATCCTAGTATAAATTCCATGTTATTTCTTTAGCGTGTTTTTAATTAACTCTCTTAACTCTTCTAGTCTTTCTTTTGGTACTCGCATAAATAAGACTGCGTGATTTAGTTTCTTTCTTCCCATGTTCTATCTTGATTTTATTATTTTAGTTAGTTTTTTTTCCAGTTCACATTCGTTTATCCACCCCTCTTTATACCTATGTATCGTTGTTAAAATAGCTTTTCTTTTTTCTGTGTAATTAGAAAATGATAAACCTAAAGCTGATTCTGCAATTTCTAACTGCATTTTTTTGTAAAAATCTGTTGATTTCATATTTTATTAATTTAAAATTCTTTTAGCTTTTTCCTCACCTTCTACCCATTCCTTTGCTACAACTGTGCCTAAACTTTCTTTTAGTAATTCAAACTCGCACTTAAAAGAAAATGGTATACATGAATCAAACTTAATTACCATAGATGAAATAACTTCATTTGTGAAAGTATCTAAGATAAATATTGTTTTGTTTTTTTGCGTTTTCATGTCATTTATGTTTTTGATTACCTTACAAAGATAAACAACTTTTTTATATCTGCAAGCATTTATTTATTTTTTTTCAATATTTTTAATTTTGGCTTTATAGGTTTCTATGATTTCCTTTAGCTCTTCGATTGTAAACTTTCGTGTTTTTCTCGCTTCTTCATGTAATAAGTTATAACGGTCCATTCCGATTCGTGCAATTAAGTTTGGCGTGTATAAAATCAAATTTCCTGACAAATAACTATTACAGTATTCACATTGAACGTGTACATTATCTTCGTTAAATCTTACAGACCAATGATTGTTAGCATTAAAATAGTGTCCTGCGTTAATCTTCTTTGGTGGCTTCATACAGCTTATGCAGTTTTTTCCTTCATCTCGTAGTCGAATGTACTTATTAAACGTTACTTGTGCTATCTTAATGTAATCTTGTACGGTCATCAACTCCGCTTTCTTTTCTGCTTTGCGTTTGTTCCAATCTTTCGTCTTTGCTTCGTTTATGAATACTTGCATACACTCGGACTTAGTGCAGTATTTTTCCAAAGTTGAACGTATCGGTGTGAATGGTTGCTTACAGTTCTTGCATTTCTTCTGTTTTAGTTGCTTCATAAAGTTGCTTTTTAAGTTCCATGTTTTGAATATGCAACGAATAATTTAATCTATACATTGCTTCGTTCTCTTTAGATACGCTTTTTAAGACTTCTAACGCACTTTGTAGGTCTTCAAGCATAATTTGTATACCCTCACGTTGTTTAACGCTTGTAGAAGCGTGTTTCTGTCTTACGATAAGTTTGTTAATTACTAAACCGATGTTGATTCGTGCTAGTGTTAGACTTAATGCGGTGCTTTTATGTTTCATAGTTCGTGTTTAAAATGGTAATCCATCGTCAAATTCTTTGTTTGCTTCTAGTGCGGAGTAAAATTGTTTTTGCGGTTCACTTAAAGGATTGTTACCTCGTCTTTTTATAGGGTCTATTCCTCCAATCTTAAAGCCTAATCCGTTGTTAAATTCAAATAGTAACGGCATACCTAGTTCCGTTTGTTGACCTCCCGTATCTCTGTCCTTAATTTTTTCTACGTCAATCATAGTTTGATACTTCATGTCTGGGTGTTTAACTAGTCTATGAATTACTAACATATCATCGCAACGATTCAAAAACGGTTTACCTCCTTCAATGTGCGCTTTTAATGGTGGCTTTAAGTGTCCAAACCATTGATGTTCTTGAGGGTATAACATTCCGCTTCTACCTGATTCACTATTTGGATGCGTGCTAATGTACAAAGTTTTATTTAGTTGATTACAAAATTGTCTAGTTTGATTTAAAAATTCGTAATTATCCGAATGTTGCATACCTCTGTCAAGTCCTGTGAACGGGTCAATAAATCCTACATCGCAATCAGTCGAACCGATTATATCTAACATATCTTTGGGCTTGTACATATTTGAGTTGTCCACAAACTTAAAATAGTATTCAATCGTTTTTTCATGCGCTCTCAGTTCTTTAAAACTTAAATCTTTGAATGGCTTACCCGCATACATTTGAATTAAATCTCGCATTACTTGACCGCTTGAATTTTCCCCCATCCAAATCGTAAACTTTAAACCATGATTTGTCGCTAAAGCTAAAAAGTACCATTCCATCCAATAAGACTTACCGACATTGTCATGTCCTAAAACTATGTTTAGTTGTTTACGTTTAAATCTTATGTATTCATCTAGTGCGCATCCAATACCTAAGCCTAAAGATATTTCTCCGTTCTTATATTGGTCTAAGTATGTTGTGCTATGTCCGTTTGATAGTATCATTTGTTCATCTCCATTTGTTTCATTACGTGTTCATATTGCAATTGTTCAATGCTTTTTTGTTGTTTAGGAGCTTCGCTCTTTTCTATGTACTTTTCCCAAAATAAACCTTGCCAACCGTTGCTTATTGAAGCGTTAATTACAAACCTACATTTTTCATCTGAATAATTATTCATTTCGTCTTTAAGTTTGTTTATAGTCGCTTCGCTAAGTTTCTTTTTAATCTGAGTTCGATACGAAATCCATTCATCTAATAGCACTTCTTTTTCATTCTTTTCTTTCTTTTCATTCTTGTTTGTTGTTATCTCCTTGTTGTTTGCTTGTTGTCTCCTTGTTGTTTGCTTGTTGTCTCCTTGTTGCTCACTTTGGTAACTCTCGTAATTACAGACAGTTACTCGTGTTGTTTTTCGTAGTCCTTCCGTGTTAATCATTCCATCTTTTTCAAGTAATTTTAAAAATGTTCTTAACTTTTGAACTGTCCATTCATCTCCTAAAATACGAACCCAAGTGGCTAAACTATTTATGCTTTGACCTCGTTTACATTCTATCAATTCGCCTTCAATAATAACTTTTGTAGTTTGATGATTAACTTCTGAAATAATAACAACCCATGCCTTAAAATAATTTGCATTCTTGAATACCCAGTGATTTCTAATTTGTCTGTGTAATTTAATCCAGCCTATCATATCAATCCATTAAAGCAATTTGTTTACGAAGCTCTTTAGAAAATTTAATTGCAGTTTGCTTATCTAAACAAGTGTATTGAACATTTTGATAAGTGTCATCATCCACATCTGTTATTGATATGTACAATTTACTGAATTGATTAATGTACATTTGCATTTCTCTGTTTGTGTTTTCTGTCTGTTCATCTCCACAAAAAACTAATTTGACATTTGCCATAATTTAATAAACGTTTTAGGATAACGAGTAACCTTTAAATAAAAAAGCCCCTATCATCAAGGTGTGCAGACCTATCAGATAAGAGCTTAAACTAAATCTTTTTAATTCCCTGCACGGAACGTTCACAAATATAACTAATCTTATTTAATCTGCAAAATGTTTTTATAAATTAATGCTTCTTGTTCTTCAATCGTTCCCAAGAATAGCAGTTTAACCTTATCGTACGGTGTTATGTTTTCAGCTTTCCACGCTTTTAACTTCTCAGTCTTTTGCTTTTCGTCTTTTGCTGAGAATACGTAGTTAAGTAGAGTTCCGTTTTTTTCTATTATTAGCTTATAACATTCCATAGTAGTGGTTTTAAAAGGGGGCAAAAGTTTTACTTTTACTGCTGGGTAACCCAACACAACCCCCTCGTTAATTTAGAATGGCAAATCACTTGTTGATTCTGCAATTGGTGCAGATGGTGCTGATGGCTTCCAAGTATCAATTGATACGTTCACATCTTTACCGTATTGGTCAACTTCCTTTTTATCGTGTACATTTAGCTTGATGTACTTCTTTCCGTTGTACTCAAAGATGTGTTCTTGTGATAAATCAGTTAAGCAGATTGATACTGAACGTAAATTGTCAAACTTCTTTTTTCCGTTACCTACGAAGGTCTTTTTTTCTTCCATGTTTACTTGTTTTTATTTTAATTTAATTGAATTGAATCTTGATTTTTACAATCTGTATAAATAATTTCTTCTCTATGTGTAAAGTGTTGATTTAAAAAATTAACCAACTCAGCAAATGTTTGAAACACGTATTTTTCTCTCACACCTGAACAACTAGAACCTACTATTACAGAATACCCGTTTGCTTCTTGTTGAATTGAAACGTCTTCAACATACTCATTTTTTTTTTTCATTTTACTTGTTTTTAATTGTGTTTTCTTTATTTGTTATTATTTGTAAATTGCTTAAATTATTATTTAAAGGATTATTATCAATGTGGTCTACTACTATTTTTCTATCTCCATAAGTATGATTTAAAAAAGTAATTGCCATTAATGAATGCACTCTTTTAGTATGTTTTGTTAGTATTTCACCCTCTTTCCTATACAATGTGACTTGCGGGTAATTTCTTCGTGTTACACCGCTTAAATGTGGCTTTATTAACACATTTCTTTTTATATCATGAACTTCACCATAAATAGAAATAGCATACCTACCCATAAAATTTGGAATTTCTTTCCATGTTGTTTCCATTTTAATTAAATATTTGTTTTAAACTCAGGTAGTATTCACGCGCTACCTCTACACGTTGTTTTACTCTTTCGATTGCTTCGTTATCTCGTTTGATAATAAATCTTTTTACTCTTAATTCTAAAGGAATATGACTAAAATCATGCGACGCTTGCACTGCTTCTCTTACATCTAAATCTTCATCAATTAAATTCAACTTCCAATGCGCTCGTCTTACTTCATCTTCTACGATTTGATGCGGTGTATTTGTTAGGCAATATACCAACTCCGCTTCTTCGTGTCCCGTTAGCATCATGTATGCTTGCATTTGCCAAAAATAGTCTTTATTTTTTAATTCTTTGTCAAACATCGGAAACGTTGACCCGTTCCATGAGCATTTGATATCAGCTAAAAGAGTATCCGTTAATAAGTCTGGCTCTCCCGTTAACCAATCGTTGTTAAATCGTTTTTCGTTTTTTACTACAAACTCCCAATTTAAGACATCTGAAGCCATGTTAATAGCAATATCTTCGTTCTCTATTCCTTTGTCTGTGTAACGGCTTGAAAACTCCTTGTAGATGCCTAATTCACGTTCTTTAAATAAGTCTTGAATGTAAGTCTTTGCAGTTTCAGAAAGAACCTCGCTTTGCGTTTTACGAGGCTCTGTCATCAGCTTTCCTAGAGACGATGCTCTGAATAATAGTAAATCTTTCATTACAATAGTTTTAATGCTGATTGTTGTACTTCTGTTAATTCAAATTTATCTAAGTCGCTAATCTTTGCTTTACCTTCTTGGATCGCAATAAGTGCTTTTTCAAAACGTTCAACCGTTATTGTAGGCTTCGTGTTTTTAACGTGCTGAGTTACCTCATTGGCATCATCATCTTGCATAGATAAACTTAAAAGAGATTGAACGGAGTATCTACGAAAGTAAGAAATGCACCCTCCCAATTTTTGGGGATCATTAATTTGTGGCAATTCAATCCAACTCTCTACACTTTCACCACTTTCACAATCTATAATTTTAGAGTAAACTTTGTTATCTGATACGGGTTGCAATAAGATAAGGTTGTACTTATTTAATACTGGCTCTATAACATCAAGAATAGTGTTAAGATCTGCGTACTTAGATTTAAAGAATGGGTTGTCTGCTGACTTACTTACTTTTCCAATTTCTTGTTTAGCTTTCCACAATTTAAACCAAAGTGTTTGTGGTTTAGGAATCAAATCCTCAAATGTTTCTTTTTTCATAGTTCTTATTTTTATTTTGTTTTATTTATAAAGACATTAATGCTTTTCTTTCTTGTGCCGCTTTAATCATTTCAGGTGTTAAAATAAATTTTGAAGTTACTTTTTTAGTGTTTGCTTGAAAAGTATTTAAAGGATAGTTTAAATGAATCTCATTTAATACTCTATCTTTTTTCGAAACACTATGCGTGCTTACACGCACTTTTTCTCCTTTATCACTTAAAAAGTATACAGAGATACCATGAGAATCTGAATAACCGCTAAACGTTGCATTGATTCCCGCTTCTTTAACTACTTGAGTTGCTTTTTGAATGTGTGTTGATTTCATAATTTTGTTTTGTTTTGTGATACAAAGATAATAAATAATTTGACTTACAAACAATTTTGTTAATTAAATATCAAATGTTGTAAAAATTTCTACTTCTTCACGTTCAATAATAACTTTTTTAAGTTCTTCCTGGAGATTGCGTAAGTCTAAATATGTCTTGCAATCGATTACTTTTTGCTCTAAATAGCTTACTTCTACTTTTTTGTTCAGCTTTTTTGTCAAACCTAGTTTTTCGGTTACATCTAGCTTTATGATTTTAAAATCTTCGTACTTGCTTAACTTGTCATATTGGTTTAACGCAAATAATACGGTTGCATGGTCACGATTAAACATTTTGCCTATTCTAATAAGGCTCATTCCTTGATTTCGTAGATACTTGTAAAGCACATTTCGTGCGTATACTAATTCACGTTTTCTGCAATTTGATTTTAAATCGTATTCCTCTATTAATTCTTCGATTGTCATATCTCTATTTGTTTTAATGATTCAGCTAACCAATTTCTAAAGGCTAGTTGTATGTTATTCTGTTGCTCCATTGCTTCGTTATAGTCTTCCGTTTTTTCGGTATTCGTATACATTCTATCAAATGCTCGAATTGAATTTACTACATTCTCGCGTCTCATCTTAGCGAGTCTGTTCATTGGAACATCTTCCAAGAAGTCTGCTAGTACGGGAAGGAGTGCCGTTGAAATAATTAGTTTGTGTGCTGGTGTCATAATGCTAAAATTTCTTGTTTAACTTCTTGCCAATAAGTCATTAATGTACCATTTATTTTATTTAATAGTAAATAATTAATTATCTCATCAACTGCAATTAATGCGCATTGTTTAGCATTCATTCTAATTGCAACATCAGAAGCATCATTTGTAAGCATACTGCTACCAATATAACAATACACAAATGGATTAAACTTATTTACTATATCTTTTGCTTTCTCTTTTGGTGTCATTTCAATTCTTGTTTTAATCGTTCTAAATAAAGGATAAAATCCATTGCTTCTTGTTTTGCGTGTTCTATCCATTCTAATGTGCTTAAATCATTTCGGTCTAGTGTTGTTCCGTATTTAGCTATTCCTACTTCTGAGCGTTGCTTAAATTGGTTTATAACGCTTTCTACAATTGAATCTTTCATTTTTTCAAATCTTTAATCTGTTTAAAAATATGCTCTGCTTTCTCGTTGAATGTCATGCCTTGTCCGTAGTCTACCGTTGATTGTACTCGTATTTTAGGAATGTAAATATTTTCTGCTTCTTGTGGCTTTGTGTATTTATTTAGCCATTGTGTAATTACTTTCATCTTTATTTTATTTTTGGTTGGCACTCACATCTTACAAAATGACTTTCGTCTCCTTCACCATCGTCTACCCAGCCTTGCTCACATTCTTCACACGCATTCATTAAATCAAAATTCTTGAACTCACGCAGAAAGCTGATGTCTAAAATAATCTCCTGTGAAGGTTGGTGAATTGAAATATCGAATTCTTTACCGTTAATTAAGACCTTTGCAAAGTCTTCTTCAAGTTCTATAATAATCATACATTTAGATGTTTTAAATATGCTTTATAAGCTAAATAAACTGCTTTTATTTGTTTGAAGTCTTCCGTGTTTCTGTCAGTTTCGTAAGTTTCATCAGACGCAAAGAATAAATCCCACTCTTCAATTGTTTTTTCTTTACAACCTATTTTTATTTTGTCACCTATAATAGCGTTTGACCATTTACAAAAAATAGGTAGGTATGCTTGTTCTTTATTTTTAGCACCTTCCAAGTTAGCACCGTACAAGTTAGCACCGTACAAGTTAGCACCTTCCAAGTCAGCACCTCTCAAGTCAGCACCTTCCAAGTTAGCACCGTACAAGTTAGCACCGTACAAGTTAGCACCGTACAAGTCAGCACCTCTCAAGTTAGCACCGTACAAGTTAGCACCGTACAAGTTAGCACCGTACAAGTCAGCACCTCTCAAGTCAGCACCTTCCAAGTTAGCACCGTACAAGTCAGCACCTTCTTTTACTGCTTGCGTTACCGCTTCTTTAATTGTAGCATTTTCTTTTTCATAATTGAAAACAACACTACGTGTAAATCTGTTTTTAATTTCAATCTTAATCATAACTCAAGTTTAATTTGTGTTAATACTTGAAGATAAGCTGACCATAATCTTTTGCTTCCACGTTGACAACAATCTAACTGGTTCTCTTTTTGTTCAATATACCATTTTGGCATGTATGTAAGTTCTGTCCATGATTTAA
>Ga0247722_10001138_pt1 | contig 15019 bp, 12 predicted proteins | sample MSEWelMarce3H_FC_FD_189094 | JGI IMG/M metagenome (GOLD analysis project Ga0247722, IMG submission 189094) | Subsurface sediment microbial communities from gas well in West Virginia, United States - MSEEL Well Study Marcellus 3H_FC | ecosystem: Environmental > Terrestrial > Deep subsurface >... | reverse complement strand
GAATAGTAATCCATCTATTATACTAGGCGACCAAAAAATAATAATAAAGATTAAAAAGAAAGAATCAATTAATATCAGTTCTATTTCACAGTCATCTGAAAAAAACATAAATTCATTGTATCCAATTAATCATCCAACACCATCCAATACCACTAAAAAGAAAAAAACCCAATTAACTAGCAAAGAAAAGACCGATTTATGGTCCATTTATGATGCAGATATTGGTCAAACTGAAGAAGTTAAAATCAATATTACAAATACAAATACCGATAAAGAACTATGCACTCTTTGTAATTCGCATCTCATGATTATGGACGACGGATTTCCCACATGCACAAATAAAGAATGTGGACTCATGTATCGCAATACGCTGGATTATTCCCCCGAATGGCGGTTTTACGGCGCCGATGATAAGAATGCGACCGACCCCACACGCTGCGGCAACCCGATTAATCCTCTATTAGTTGAATCCTCATTCGGCTGCAAAATCCTTTGCACAAATAAATCGTCATATGAAATGAAAAAGATTCGCAAATGGACTGAGTGGCAAGCCATGCCCCATCGCGAAAAATCCCTATACGACGAATTCCAGTTTATTACGGCAATGGCGCAAAATGCCGGTATTCCTAAAATTTTCATAGATGATGCAATGGTTATTCACAAAGACATTGGCGAGCAAAAAATGTTTCGCGGGTTAAATCGCGACGGCATGAAATCCGCGTCAATCTATATTTCATGTCGTCTAAATGGCTGCCCCCGAACTGCGCATGAAATCGCCGAAATATTCAAATTGGATAAAACGAGCGCGACAAATGGCTGCTCAATGGCCGTCACAATTATGCATAATATTGAGCGCGGTAATGACTCGGAAAACCAAACCACTTTGGCTACGACAACACCCAGTTCGTTTATTGAACGATATTGCAGCCGGCTAAATATTAATCACGAACTGACTATGTTGTCTAAATTCATTGCTAAAAAGGTGGAAGATAATAGTATTATATCGGACAATACGCCACATTCTATAGCCGCCGGTATTGTCTATTTCATTGCTCAGACGTGTGATTTGGCTATATCAAAGATGGATATCAAGGGAATATGTGGCGTGAGTGAAGTCACTATTAATAAATGTTTCCGCAAATTGGAGAAAATTCGCGAACAATTGATTCCGGAATGTATTTTGAGAAAATATAGGGTAATTGATCAAGAGAAAACGGCATAAAGATTTGCTGCGATAATTTGTATATAATATGACTTTTGACCAATATAATAACAAATTGAATGATTATAATACTCGTAGTATTAATGACCGGTATATATTTGAACTGACCAAATGTTGTGAATACAGTTTTTTTTCGGTATTCTTTCGTGCATATACACTAGAAGATGTATATAAACATGTATTGATGGAAATGCCGTCTAATATGATTGAATTGTATATTTTAAGCAACACGGGTGAAAAAATGGTGATACCTCGTGATAATAACATAGTATTGCGCGATTATGTATTATCTAATAATACTTGGTTCAAACCAATATATGATATGCCTGCGAAAGTTGTTTATCGTGTATATTTTGATGATGGTCATACACATGAATGTGAATCTGTGTAATCTTTAGCATTATTTTATAGCATTGTATAATATAATGTCCGATTCTAGTGAAAATATCCAAATAGTCTTGGAAGAAAATGTTGTGGAAGAGCCTGTTGCGGAATCTGAACAAGTTAATGAACAAGTAGTTGAATCAGTTACTGAACCAGTTACTGAACCAGTAGCTGAACCAGTTACTGAACAAGTTCCTGAACCAGTTCCTGAACCAGTTCCTGAACCAGTTCCTGAACCAGTAGCTGAGCCGGTTACTGAACCAGTTCCTGAACAAGTTCCTGAACCAGTAGCTGAACCAGTTACTGAACCAGTTCCTGAACAAGTTCCTGAACCAGTAGCTGAACCAGTTACTGAACCAGTAGCTGAGCCGGTTATAGAGGCTGTTATTGAACAAGTTCCTGAACCAGTTGTAGAGGCTGTTCCTGAACCAGTTATTGAACAAGTTACTGAACCAGTTGCTGAGCCGGTTATAGAGGCTGTTATTGAACAAGTTCCTGAACCAGTTGCTGAGCCGGTTACTGAACCAGTTGCTGAGCCGGTTACTGAACCAGTTGCTGAACAAGTTCCTGAACCAGTTGCTGAGCCGGTTACTGAACCAGTTACTGAACAAGTTCCTGAACCAGTAGCTGAGCCGGTTGTAGAGGCTGTTCCCGAACCAGTCGTAGAGGCTGTTATTGAACAAGTTCCTGAACCAGTTCCTGAACCAGTAGCTGAGCCGGTTGTAGAGGCTGTTCCCGAACCAGTTGTAGAGGCTGTTCCTGAACCAGTTGTAGAGGCTGTTATTGAACAAGTTCCTGAACCAGTTACTGAACCAGTTGTAGAGGCAGTTCCTGAACCAGTTGTAGAGGCAGTTCCTGAACCAGTTGTAGAGGCAGTTCCTGAACCAGTTGTAGAGGCAGTTGTAGAGGCTGTTGCTGAACCAGTTACTGAACAAGTTGTAGAGGGAGTTCCTGAACCAGTTCCTGAACCAGTTCCTGAACCAGTTGTAGAGGCAGTTCCTGAACCAGTTCCTGAACCAGTTGTAGAGGCAGTTCCTGAACCAGTTGTAGAGGCAGTTCCTGAACCAGTTCCTGAACCAGTTGTAGAGGCAGTTCCTGAACCAGTTCCTGAACAAGTTGTAGAGGCAGTTACTGAACCAGTTCCTGAACCGGTTATAGAGGCTGTTCCTGAACCAGTTCCTGAACCGGTTATAGAGGCTGTTACTGAACAAGTTGTAGAGGCTGTTACTGAACAAGTTGTAGAGGCTGTTCCTGAACCAGTTGCTGAGCCGGTTGTAGAGGCTGTTCCTGAACCAGTTGCTGAGCCGGTTATAGAGGCTGTTACTGAACAAGTTGTAGAGGCTGTTCCTGAACCAGTTGCTGAACCAGTTCCTGAACCAGTTCCTGAACCAGTTGTAGAGGCAGTTCCTGAACCAGTTCCTGAACCAGTTGTTGAACCAGTTCCTGAACCAGTTGTAGAGCCGGTTGTAGAGGCGGTTCCTGAACCAGTTCCTGAACCAGTTCCTGAACCAGTTCCTGAACCAGTTGTAGAGGCGGTTCCTGAACCAGTTCCTGAACCGGTTGTAGAGCCGGTTGTAGAGGCAGTTCCTGAACCAGTTCCTGAACCAGTTGCTGAGCCGATTATTGAACCTGAGCCAAAACAAGTTGCAGAACCTATAGAAAATATTATTATAGATATCATTCCCGAGCCATCATATCCAAATTTAGTATTAAATGACGACGGAACTGTCCAGCAGGTAATCGCCAATATTCCCAAGATTGTCTTTATTATACCATATAGAAACCGAAGTGAAGACAAGCAAAATTTCAAAATAAATATGGCGACTATTTTAGAAGATATGGATTCAAAAGATTACAAAATATTTTTCATAGAGCAATACGATAATCGCACATTTAATCGCGGTGCAATGAAAAACATCGGATTCATATTAATCAAACGATTATACCCTAATGATTATAAACATATCACTATTGTATTCAATGATGTGGATACGACTCCCACAAAAAAAGGCCTAATCAATTATGAAACAAAACAAGGAATAGTCAAACATTTTTACGGTTATAATTTTACATTAGGTGGTATAGTTTCTATTACTGGCCAAGATTTTGAGAAAATAAACGGATTTCCCAATTACTGGGCTTGGGGATTTGAAGACAATTTATTAAACAAACGGGTTTTAGCATCAAATATAACTATAGACCGAAGCCAGTTTTATTTTGTGAATAATCCAAATATTAATCAAAGCACCAGAGAAATAATAAAAGGGCTTAATCGCGGCGAATTTGACCGATATACAATGCAAGTTCCTGAAGGAATTAATTCAATCCAAAATTTGCAATACAATTTATCATACCAAGATTATATTAATGGTGATATAAAGATAAGTCATTTTACAACAGAATACCAAGAAAACCCTAATAGACGGTCTACATATGATGTTAGAACAAATCAACCGCCATATATGAATGGGCAATCAAGTAGACGTGGCGCGAGAATGAAAATGGCTTTGTAATATTAATGTTTATATTTGTATAATGTCTTCTCAAAAAATAGAATCCCAAGAAAAATACGATTTCGCAGATATCATGATAAACGCGCAAATAAATATTTCATAATCAAATAAAAGCAATAGCATCTTCAATTAACTGTTTTCTAATAATTAAATTTTCAACACTATTAGCCATATTTTGATAAGTAAGTTGTCCCGGGTGTATCCGGTAATACAATAAAACATCGGGCAAAGAATATACACGTCCATATCGTTTCATTAATCGCAATTCCAAATCATAATCTTCCATAATAGATGAATATAGTCGTTTTTTATTATAATTCCCGACAGCTAAAACCGCCGATTTACGAAAGCAAAGGGTAGGGTGATTCAAAAACCAATCTGGTCGAGTTTTCAAAAAATCGGTCCATGTTAATACAAATGCGTGTTTTTTCTCCATTTGCATCATTTTAGAACGGGGGTCCATTACACTATCATTCTTGAATAATTGTATAGCAGAACCACATACCACACAATCCTCGGTTTTCTCCATAAACGCCATTTGAATGCGGATTCGGTCGGGAAGCATAATATCATCCGAATCCATTTTGAAAATCAGTTCATTTGAACATAATATAATACCGCGATTTAAACAATCATGCGTTCCCCGATTATCCACCGTTTTTTCGTATATCACTTTACAAAACCGCGTTTTATCCTTAAATAATTCCAATTCGGATTCCAAAATCGCCGTATTTTCGGCAGATGACCCGTCATTTAACCATACTAATTCTATACCAAAATGCCCATTTTGCGCCTTAATAGAATCCAAACATTCGCGAATATGATAATGATCCGTATTATAACTGGATACTAAAACTGATATCCAAATTGTCGGTTCGCATAATTCAGCAGGCAAAGTCACAGAATTCATGGTATCGTAGCTCTGATTAGCTGTTCCCCATTCTTGATGGGCATACACTTTTTTATGGCCTTCATATTTGAGTCCCGTAAAATGAATAGGCAAAAAATAATAGCTCGGAAATACTGAAAAACCCCGATATTTGCCTAAATCCAAAAATCGCGTTAATAATGCCGGACCAACGCTATACCATGCACGACAATTTTGAATAGCCTCAGTAGAATTATCGGAATTTATCCAGTTAATCATATCCCGACATAATGGATGTTGTGGTATATATCCCATTGTTCCATTCGCGACTAAGCCTGCGCGAACATTTTCATTTTCATACGTAGCAAATGCCGTTTTTTTCATGAAAAAATCGTCCAGTGGTTCAATGCAAATAGAATCGGCATCTATAAATACCCCACCATATTTGTATAATATTTCTAATCGCATAATATCGGCTTTTCCGGCATATTCTTGTATCATTTCAATTTGCTTTGCACATTCAAATATTATACCCCGCCTTTCGACTTCGGTTTCTGTCCAAAGAATATATTCATAATCGGGATGTTTGTTTTTCCATGTATCCATTAAATTGCTCGGGCGGGGTTTAGGACCAATCCAAATTTGATGTATGATTTTAGGTATAGACATTGTGTAAAATATATTGTAGTATACTGCAATATATTTATGTTGTTATTTCTGTTAATATTAGTCCAGGGGTCGTTTGATACATTCAACGACTTTATAAGTTAATCCCACACTATTTTCATTCTCCCATAATCCCGAGATTTTTAATAGATATTGTATATTACGCGTATTTATATCACATTCTTTAGCCGGTTTTTCAGAATTATGTATAGACGAAAAGAATTTCAAATGTCCATTGTGTAAATGGTCGTGCAAAATATATGCCGAATATTTGGTAATACCGTAATATTGCTTAAAATATTCAATGATTTGATGTTCAATATCTATTATATGCGCAATATATTCGGCATTCTCTTTAACTGAAAAACGAATAATATGTCTATTTGAAATATAATCAGTGGTTTGTATCTGCAGAGGCAATGCAAAATACAGTCCGTTCATTGTTATATGTGAATTGGAATAAATAAGTTTAGTAAAATGACCATCCATAATAATATTTTTTTTCGGTTCTAAAAATAATATTTGATTTTTGTTAAAGTCTTCTAATGATAATGCAAAATTCATAATACTGGAATAATATATTAGTTTGCTTCTAATTCCATTTTATTTGTTATTTTTTATTGGCTAATTTTCTTCTTTTTTTTGTTTGGGGACTTCAACTACTTCTTCATCTTTGTCTTGTTCTTCATCTTCATTTTCTTCTTTTTTTGTCTCCGTATCTGACTTGGCCATCTCCGTATCTGACTTGGCCATCGTCGTCGCACCTTCTTGAACCGATTTCAAAAAATAAAGGACCACTATAACAAGAAAAAATACCAATAAACTAACTAAAACAACCTGTTTAGATATCATGGGAAATGCGGGAAGTTTGAAATTCATTTATTATATAATATATATAATATAATAAATGTTGGCTAGATTAAACATGAATGAAATACCCATTTTTAAGTGGAAAGGCAAAACTTTTCAGCAAATTACGTCAAATATCCAGATGAATACAAATTCTAATACGAGCATGTATAATCTAAGAATGGCGCAACCATTGAAAATATATCGTCGCGAAATAGCATCTACACCCATTCAAACATGTTCTCAAAAACACGTCCGGTTTGATGAAATGAATAGGCCCAATGGATATATTATATCTACTGCATCTACTCAAAATGGATTGAAAGAAACTTTAGATTTCAACTATGTGAATAATTCAACAGAACATCCGGGAACGTGTTATTCATTATCATCAACTTCGGTATGTTTAAATCCTGCTAAAAATGCGCTAAACCGTGTTAGAAGTAGCGGGATTATAAAACGACATTTCAATGTAAATGCAAACAATGATACTTATTATACTTCAACTAAACAATATTTAGAAAGCCGAAACCGCACATTTTCTCAAAATCAATTCAACTATATTAGAGAAGGTAATCCAAATGCTCAACCCGGGTCACCTGCATCGGCCGATAATATATATACACCACATGGCTTGAACCATTGCGCCAAATCTTTGACCTCGCAGCCATATGTCCCGCTCTATTATAAACCGAATAATTCGCAATATGCACAACAAGGCGCAGTAACTGCTAGTTCAAAGATAACTCGGCTAAAGTATAATACCATGTCTACAAATGCGATGAAAATGCGCAGCAGCTATGGAAATGCCGTCGCAAGTGCTTCGGCGTATGGTGGTTCCGATAATATTTATACATTAAAAGCGAAAACGGGTTATCCAAATACATGTAGTCCGGTTATAGATAAATATACGGGGGACCTCAAAATGAAAACATGCGTTACTAAATAGATGCAGCCGGACCATTCGGCAAGAATATATTTGCCGTTTCTTCAATAACATTATACGGTATATTGTGTTTATTGCACCATAAAATGCATTTCTGAACATGGCTTTTAATCAGGCATTCAATCTTATCATTTTTATATTTATTTTCTATCAATGATAATGTAAAATGTATGTTTTCAATTTGATGTTGGCCAAAAACTGCGTTATATTCTTCCAATTTGGAAATGAAAATGCGCGGTATAGGAACCGATAAAAAACGCAAATCGTAACGGGTTTCATTTAGCATATACGCAAATGCATTGTATAATACGGGATAAAACTTTTCCACCGATGTAAATAAAAACCCGCGACATACAATATATTTCTCGGAATTCGCAAATCGGCTTGTCTGCGGTTTTGTAATAAACACTTGTTCATAAAATGACGACAATATAGCCAAAATATCCACTGTATGTTGCATAAATACGTCAAATATTTTCAATACAAATGACCCCTTATATTTTTGCATACAAAGTGCATATATGACTTGCCCAAATAACAATTTTGTAATATTTATTTCTTGGCTATTGAAATCCGATGTAAAATCAAATCCGCCATCGGCCGTAATAATATCCATAGATGATGCGTATTTTTTATAACAATGTTGATAATTGTCTAAAGACAAAATATTTCCCGTCTTATCTAAACCCGTTTCAATTTGGACATTGGGATATTCTCGCAAAAAATGCGTGGTTTTTTTCCAAGCGGGAATATTGGGGTCAGTATGGTCCGCTAATATAGTCATACCCGTATATTTATCATCAGTGCGTTTTCTCAATGTCGCAATGGCTTCTATAAATCCACCTGGACCTTCAGCCAAATGGAATGTATTTAGAGGATATACAGAATCAATACCCAATTTGAAAAATGATATGATTTCAACCATTTTGAAAAATGAACGTGAAAGAGGCTTTAGTTTAGTAACACATTTACGCTTTTGGGGAACAATCGTATTAATATATTCATACGGATTTGTATATTTTTTGTATACATCCCAATCGGACTCGTATTCGTTTATACGACTCTTTATATCATATAAATAGTGTGAGAGTGAATTGGAGATTGTTATATCGGGCGGTTCTGAACTGTTAGTGTGTTGTATATGTGTATATAAATTATTGGATAATCTTGGTAATAAAAAATGAATCATAAAATAATAATAATAAACGATACTAAATAATATGGACCAACGTCTATATTATTTGTTATAACTAATATTATGCTTCAACGTTTTTGCGCGTTTTATTAGCACCTGTTTCAGCATCGGGTTTAGGTTTTTTAGCCTTGAATATATATGTTTTAGGTTTGGGTTCTTCCGCTTTAGCAGCCGCTTCTATAGAATCACTTTCCACCGGTTCGTATTTTTCCAAAACAATTTTAGGCACTTTTAATTTGCGACCTTTTTTCGGTGGATTTTTACTACTTACATCAGGCACCTCGGCTTCATCTTCCAATTCTGCATCTGCCTTTTTCAAATCCAATATTTTCCCCATTTTTTCGGTATTCACATTTCGCACTTTCTGGAAAATGAAATATCGGTTCATGAATGAAATCCGGCGTTCGCTATAACTCATATTCATCGCCGATTTGTAATCCACTTCGCGGTCCGGATTTTGCCGGATTTCGTTTTGCATATATGTATAAAGTTCGTCAAATAACCCCGTATTATTAGGTAGACCCATTTTCCGCGCATTTTCTTTAGCCAAAGGCACGAATCCATAATCCTCCATTATTCTGACCAAGAATGAATAATTCACCAAATATTCGCGAAATGACCGATTAAATGTTTCTTGATACACATCTATAGCATATCCTAAGCCTGCATCATCATCGGGGAACCCACTCTGCGAATATCGTTTAGTAATTTCGCATAATTTATAATCGTCTTCCATGAAAGCAACCGATTCACCCTCATTTTTATTTCGCAAAAGCCGGAATACCGTTTCTCCATCATAACATGTTCCAATAAAATACCCGCCCACTTTGGTGCATTCGGCGACATTTTGTATAAACCGATGAAATACCGATTTGTTTTCAAAGAAATAGTGTAAAGCAAATTGCAAAGAACTGACTTGAAACCCTTCTTGGCCTACACCATATTGTTTATATACACCTTGACCCAACAAATTGCGGTCTTTTGGGCCTTCACCGAAAACCGCACGTGCGATTTCGCGGTCTTTTTCGGTAGTAAAAGCCTCGCCTTTGCGAATGTTTGCGCCGCTATTTCCATTGACGAATAGCGCACCCGGCATGTTCTTATACTGTTTGCGAGCAGTAATATATCGCGCACATGCCCCATCTAAATTATTCTGAATACTATCTTTGGAAATATCTATACCGAAAACAAACGACAAATTCGCGCTAATCCATTTTTGCATATCGCCCGCCTTTCCCACGGCATAATCAATGAGTGTATCATTTCTTTGCGATACCCCCAATATCAACTTGCGTTTCACAAACAAATTGTGAAAATCGCGCAATGAACGGGTGCTTGATTGATTTACTCGGCGATGATAGATGTCGCCTTCTTCAACTGATAAGAATTCAGGTATAGAGTCCCCCGTGGAAATCATCGCATCCGTTATAGGATTATGTATAGAAGTCCAATTGCTATTTGCGACGTGATATGCATTGCCGTAGTTTTTCATTCCAGCACGCAATTCGCTGGTCTTATCATAACGGACTCTTAAAGGGACCCATCGCCAAGCTCCCGATTTAGTCATATCGTAGCGGAATTCTACAATCATATCTTCTTCAAAATATTCGCCCTCTTCCGTCTTCATAATCAAAGACCCATTTCCTTCTATATGTAATAATTGATTGCAATAACAAGCCATTTTATCATATGGGTTAGTCGGTTGGAAAGGAACCGGTTTATATGTTTCTTCGTTATCTATTTCGCCGGCGACGGGTAAACGGTCATTTATAATATCTAAACAGGGATTCACATAACCGTGTTTGCGTTCATCAAACCCGCATCTCAATATAAGGACTTTGTATTGTTGGACTTCTTGTAGTCCATTTAAGACGGTCCCTTCATTGAATATATTATGCAGTTCATCCTTGCCCGTTTTATCTTTTTTCAAACTGACTAAGAAATCAATCGTATTGAATTGGGGCGGTTTCCATTTGAATGATTGTTCCCAAGTAGTCTTATAAAGCGGTCCGGCTTCACCAATGCGATTAGAACATACGCCAGTATTTGAAGGTGTGAAAATGAGACCATCGGTATTATATTCGTATAATCCGTCTTTCACATTCGTCAAAATACGCGAACATCCTTCAAATATAGTTGCACTATCACTGGTGGAATAGAATTCTTTACATTTGATGTGGAAATCGCATGATTTATCACTATCGGTAGGCATCCCCGATTCTTTTTCTAAATGTGCTTTATCGGGTTCATTAGCGACATCTAGGATAGATTTCGGTCGCAATTTTGAAATAACACGGTTTAATAAAGGTAAGCGAAAGTTTTTGAGTTCATCCGTCTCACTTTGTGGAATAAACCCGTATTCGCGAACACTTTTCCCGTTAATATAATATACATCAAATCCGGCATACAAATTGATAACATTGCCGCGCTTGTCCCACTTGATAAATTCGCCATCTATCAAACTTTTGTGTAATGTCTGGTCAAGGCAAATCGCGCCGGTGAATAAAACATTCATATTAGAATCAATCATATATATTCGGCCATTCTCATTAACAAATAGTAATCGTCGTTCACCGTCGGCTTTATCCGTGACTGTGTAGTTTTTGCGAATATTGGGAATATTAGAATCAGCAGATTCCGCCATGATATTTTTGATTTGTAAGGTATAGGATGACGGACCAATAAAATCCTTACTAAATACTCGGCGGGTTTGGTAATCGGGACTTTGACTTTGATTATGTATCATCTTCATATACGATTGCAATACGTTATCCCGCTCACTATATGCAATCGGGTAATTCGTGCCTTGAATCCCGCCCAAAACAATACGAATACATTTTCGCAAATCAACTAATAATGGGGCATGTGAATTGTATTGAGTCCCGGGACCCACTCGCGAATTATCAATCTCCAATTCCACTTCATACGTTTCTGCGTTTGAAAATACGCCGGCTTCTTGTATAGTATATTGCGGAATCGGCTGTTTTCTTTGCGTAATTTTGGAACCTTTTACAATACTAATATCGGCGAATATGGGGTATAAAGGATGTGAAAATCTAACACGATTAATATAACGAAACGTCTTTTTAGAATCATTCCACTTACTAATAATATTTTTAGCAATAGCCGACCTTACCGTATAATCCTGTTCCATTTGATACGCAACTCTAAAATTGAAATCGGGGAAATCCACATTACGCATCGGCGGATTTTTCTCGTCTTTTTGTCCCGGCGGCGTTTTCTGTGTAAATTTGACTTTATCCCCCCGAGCAGATAATGAAGACGACATATCCATGATTTTTTGAATACTATTAGAACGACAATACTCTTGTATTAAATCTAATCCCACTACTTCCGCGCGAATATTAGACATACTAGTATAGCCCGTTTGCATATTTGTAAATTCATTGTAGATACGCATTATATGCAATCCATCCGGATTAGTAGTAGTAAATCCAGCTGCATATAATTGTTGGACAACATTATCATAATCTATTTTGGATAAAGGTTTGGCTACTCGCGTATTTGTTCCAAAACGCACCTCCATTTCGCTAGATTTGTTGTCTACTCGCACCATCGGATTACTTGCTAAATAATTTTTAACCATTTGTTCAAAATCGGTTTTCGGATTGGATTTCGGTTTATTCTCATCTTCTTTATTATGCATGCTAGATTTATGCATTATTTATAAATATAATATGTGGTATAGTATTATCTCATATTATATTTTTATGCTGTTTGTATCAATTTTATGCAAAACTCAACGTTTTCTGTAATATATCGTATAAATCAGTCTTAGTCCGTTTATTTCCATCATTGGGCCAAACGCCCAATTTCTTTATCATGGTTTCCAATTCACCCACCTTATATGCACTCATCCCCTTTATCGGTTTTGGACCCGGTTCTATGGCTAACCTGGTCTCCTCTATAGTCGCAATCTTAGCTGCATTTGTATCCATATCAACACCATAAAATCCATCAATGGTTTTGCGGATAATAAATGTTTCGGTTGTCGTCGTCGTTTCATTAGCTCTATAATGCACATAAGTTTTCACGGATTCGTCTATAACATAAACCCGTAAATTATACAATATACACATTGCTAATAATGTATTCATCGTCGTCTTTTTATTTACCAATAAATCCGCCAGAATTTCTTGAACGGCAACTTTGCTCAGTTTATAAGAATCACATTTCATAATAGCCGGCGATTTTTTGATTGTATCAATCATCTCCTGCTTTTTTTCTATTTCCTTGTTTTTATACTTTGTGCCTATAGCCAAATAATCGCCATATCCGTATTTAGCAATATACATACACCAAAATAGAGTATCTTCATTGCGCGGAACTGTGAAAACACTCGACTCACTAATAGCGGGTATTTCATTGCCTACATTTTCATTGATGGGCTCGTATATGGGTTCTTCTATTTTAGTCGGTTCGGCCTTATACATGAATGGTTCTAAAGAAGCAATTGCCTCGTGTGAATCAAATTTTTTATTATTATATAAAATTTGATTTAAATATGCAGTCATTTATCTTGCGCTTGAACTGATATAAGATAACGAATCGTCTTTATTATCTTTTTCTAAGAAAAAATGATTCTTGAACTCCATTTTTTGTATCTCAATTTGGGATAATGCCGATTCTTGGTCTTGAATATAGTGAATATAATCAATCAATTCGGATAAAGTGTCTTGCGGTAAAAAAGAAAGGTTGATATATACACCACTTTTGTTTTCATTAAGTTTAATAGTGGGGTTCTTTTTGAGTATTTTTAAAATCTCTACTTGATGATGCTTATTCATCAATTCAACGCATTGTTTAATTTTTTCCAAATTATTCTCAAAATTGTTCATTTTATTCTTTTATGGCGATGTTTTTATCTTGTTTTAGACAACCATTTTAGCAATAACACAAATATATGGGTCATTCAATTCGTATCGCGTTCCAATAACCCGGACAGTTATTTTCGCATCTTCTGCGACTGAATTGAACGCTTGGTCCATTTGGTGATGGTCTCTCGCCACAAATACTGTAACAGGCATATTACCATCTTCGTCAATTACTTGTGCGTGAATACCGGCTTTTGTTATTGTCTTGCATTTGGCTTCAATCAACATGCCTTCAACCGGATGGCTAATCATACATTCATATACTGCATGAAATTCTATTAAATCAGACAATACATTACCACTTGAGTAATTGATAATGCGAACTGAACCGGGCTGAACAAAACCGTCGGCAATACACTTGCCTTCAATTTGGGATACTATTTTTCGCTCTAAATTTTGCTTTACATTTTTTCCAATTTCATTTATAGATAAGACGACTTTCATTTCCAATGCGGATTTGATATATACACCATATATTTTGCGTTCCTGGTCTTTTCCTTGCGTTTTTCCTTGATTGCGTGATTTGGAATACATGATTGATATACTATATACGAATAAATTTATGTTATTGTGTTAATAATATATATTTGGTTCAATTTTACATGAGTATGAATTTATTCAGCATATGCTGGTAATGTATCGCGATGTTTATCTACCCATCTATAAATATAGTAAGAACATCCACCAAAATCACGTTGTGCATGATATTCATCTGCTTTACATTCAAGTTCTTCATCTACAGGATAATAGACAATTGTATAATCAGGATAGCGGTCATTAATCATGTGAATAAATTTTGAGTATTGCCCAAAAGTTCCATTCTTTTTTTTATCACCTTTTTCCAAATTTATGGCTCCACCCCAATCTGATATTTTTATTTCTTCTGTTTCAGGCAATAGAGCTACAGCAAACGCATGTCTCTGCGGGTTACCTTTTTCAGTTGCTGGAAGTGAGACTATTTGCAATCCGGGGCGTATTTTACCAGCATTCTCTATTAAAATATTGTCTGAAACATTTCGCGTAGTGTTCCCTATTTCACGCGTTATTAGAACTGGGCTTAAATCCCTTCTGCTCTTTTTGGGGGTTCCGCCAATTGATTTATTTTTAATCGTTTTTCTATTCTTTTTTACAGTTCTTGAACCCGCAGTTCGTTTGCTGCTTTGTTTTACAATACCCATTTTATTATATAATATTTAGAGATATAAATTCATGTTAAATATAATATTTTTATTCAATTTTACAATTCCTTGATTTTAATCAAAGTTGCTTGTTCGGGTCGCAAGAAATTTACCGAACCAGGCTTCGTCATATTTCGCATCACTATTTCCAAGATAATACACAAGCCCATTTGCGCAATAAATTTGGCTGTTTCGGGTGTATATACTGTGCGTTTTTGTATATGGTTAAGTAATTCAATAATACGCACTTTACCGGCGCTGTCGCATCTCGCGCCCGAATTCCGCGTTTTAGACATATCTTTC